>Ga0196960_10000323_pt1 | contig 18208 bp, 18 predicted proteins | sample S3v_5metaG_FD_183187 | JGI IMG/M metagenome (GOLD analysis project Ga0196960, IMG submission 183187) | Soil microbial communities from Anza Borrego desert, Southern California, United States - S3+v_5 | ecosystem: Environmental > Terrestrial > Soil > Desert | place: USA: California | collected... | reverse complement strand
GGCTGCTGGCACGGGCGGAACCCGCAGCCGCTAGGGTGAGCGGGCACCTCGCGGGTGTAGCTCAATGGTAGAGCCCCAGCCTTCCAAGCTGGCCATGCCGGTTCGATCCCGGTCACCCGCTCCACGTACTGACCAGCTCGTATACCCGTATGCGCGGCTTCGGCGCCGCTCCCGTGCCTTCAGGATGCTGACCTCTGGTGCCCCCTGAGCACCGGACTTGGCCGGTGCTTAAGTTGCCGAGGAACTGGACCCAGCTCGGCCGGTACGAGTACTGGATGACAGCGGCGGCGGTTCTGCCGCCGTGCAGGTACTCCAGCGGCGCAACCGCGAGCGGATCGACCCATCCCGTTCCGGTCGGGAGGACCAGGATCGGGTCGTCACGCTCGAACGCGCCGCTCCGGTCCCGTTCGGCGGTGGCGACCTCCGCCCTCTCGGCGGCCGTGTGCCCTGAAGGCAACCCGGCGTACACCCGGATCGGTTGCGTCGCCGGCCGCCCGGTCAGCTGCTCGATCCGGTCAGCAGTTGGTCCACCGCTGACGAAAGCGCGGCCCTGGCTGCCGAGCTCCTCCCAGGGAATCAAGGACTCCACGGACCCGGATCGGAGCGGCGACTGCGGCCGCCGGCTGCCGACCTCGGTACTGGAGTCGGCGACGATGGCGGCGTCCTCGACGGCTGCGAAGGCGACCTCGCCGACGACCTTGTCCAGGACCACCAGGAGGACGACCGTCGTCACCACCAGGTCGAGAGCACGTGCTCCGCCCACACCGGCCAGACGGCGGAGCCCCCTGACCTGCCAGCCGTGCACAGACGTGCCCTGCTCCGGCGCGACGGCTTGGTTCGCAGCCGCCTGGTGAAGCAGCTGACCAGCGCACCCGTGCCGTCCCCGACCGCTCCGGACACGCCCGCGACGACGCCGTGCACCGCCCATCCGCGTGGGAGGAGGGACGGGGTGTGGGAGGCGGCGAACAGCAGCAGCGCGCCGGTGGCAGCGCCGTACCGGAAGCGAGGGAACAGCGCCCGGAGGATGACCTCCCTCGGCCGGACGCCGACCCGCTGCCCCGTGCCCACATCCGGGCTCTGCCGTGTCATGACACGGGCGCTCCGTCCGCATGGATGTCGGCTGCCGCCTCCCGATCAAGCAGCACGGGTGGACGCGTAGGACCCCTCGGCCAGGTCTCGGACGGCGTCCACACCCCGTGGGCGCCAGCCGAGCCGCTCGCGGGCACGGGAACCGCTGCACGCCTGGTCGAGCGCCAGTGCATCGGCGAACAGGCTCCCCAGACCCGCGCGGGCATCCGGCAGCGACCATGCCTCCGCGACACTTTCCACGCCTGCCGCCCGTGCGGCCGCGACAGCGAGCTCGGTGACCGGCACCGCCTCCTCCGCGACGGCGTGGAACAGGCTTGCGGCCGGAGCCCTGTCGAGGGCACGGACGTACAGGTCCGCCAGGTCGTCGACGTGGACCATCGGCCAGTGCACCGGTCCGCCGACGTAGCGGCCTCGTCCGTGCGCCCGCGCTTGCTCGACCAGCAGGGCCGGGATCCCGCCACCGCGCCCGTGCACGATCCCGGGCCGCAGGACCACCGGACGGATCCCTCGGTCGGCCGACCCGAGGACCATCTGCTCGATGGACGGCCGGTCGCGCACGAGCTCGATGGGTCGCGGTGGGGCGTCCTCGGTCGCCGGGTCCGGGCCGGTTTCACCGAGAACCCAGATGCCACTTGTGTAGACGAAGGGCCGACCCGTTCCCCGAAGGGGTTCGAGCAGCGACGCCGTGGCGGCCGAGTCGATCGCTGCACTCCCCGTGGGCGTCGTCACATCCACCACCGCGTCGACGTCGGGCGTCACGGCCGCGCTCAACGAGCTGGGCACGGTGAGGTCGCCCGGGCGGATCTCGCCGACCCCCGGGAGCAGCCGGGCCCGTCCGTCGTCGCGCGCCAACGCCGCGACGTGGTGGCCCGCAGCGGCGAGCCGTTCGACCACCACAGATCCGATGTAGCCGGTCGCACCCAGAACCAGTACTCGCACAACGTCCTCCGTCAAATCACGCCGCGGCGACGGTCGCCGCACCGGAAGACCACCGGGCGTGCCTGTCACGGACCTGCGCCGCGGCTGTGACGGATCGGCCCGGTCGCGAGCCGCTGCCGCCCGTGGCAGCCGCTTGTCACCCCTGGAACAGGGGCGCATCGCCCCATGGCGTCGCACCGGGAGCGACTCCGAGGAGGACCCCATGACCGCAACCCGCGTCACCCACGCCACGGGACTCACCGACCCGAGGACCCGCCGGTCCTTCCCACGCGGCGGCGTGGAGAGGATCGCGTCCTACCTCAGGCAGCAGGTCGCCGAGCGTCGTCACCGTCAGCACCTCGTGGAAAAGCGCCGGCACGACGGCCGGAACCTGACCGACCAATACATCGACCGTCCGGACGGGACCTACCGACGCGAGATCCTCCTCGGCTTCGTCCAGCGCTGAGCGGGCGCGCCGTCGGAGCCGCCGGGACCGCCCGGCGGCTCCTTCCCCGGGCGGTACCGCGGCGTGCACAAACCGGGACACCGCGACGGCCATCGCGGCTAGTTTGTCGCCGTGCAGTACATGGTCCTCGGACCGCTGGAGGTCCGCGGCGAGTCGGGAGACAGCCGAACCGTGCGGCGGGGTCGGCCGCGCGCGCTGCTGCACCTGTTGCTCATCCACCGACGGGTCGTGGTCCCGGTCGACGTGCTCGCCGACCGTCTCTGGGACGAGGACCTCCCCCACGACGCGGCCAACGCGGTCCACCAACTGATCTCGTACCTGCGCCGCACCCTGGGCCCCGGGGAGAAGCACCGGCTGGTCACCACGTCCGTGGGGTACCGGCTGGACGCCGCCGACGACGAGGTCGACGCGTGGAGCTTCGACCGGCTGACGCAGTCGGCCCTCCAGGACCTGGGGGCGGGGTCCGCCGCCGCCGCGCAACGGGCGCTCACCACCGCCGAGGAGGCTGCGGCGCTGTGGCGCGGTGAGCCGTACCCCGAATCCAGCGCGTACGAGTGGGCCCACGGTGAGATCAACCGGATGAAGGAGCGCTACCTCCAGCTGCAGGAGACGCGCCTGGAGGCATTGCTGCAGCTCGGCCGCCACCGCGACGTCGTTCTGGAAGCTCAGTCGCTGGCCGCCGCCCACCCGCTCCGCGAACGGTTCTCGCTGCAGCAGGCGCTCGCGCTGTACCGCAGTGATCGGCAGCGCGAGGCCTTGGACGTCCTCCGTGCCGTGCGCCGGGTGCTCGCCGACGAGCTCGGGCTCGATCCGGGGCGCGCACTGCAGGAGCTCGAGCAGCAGATCCTGCGCCGGGACCCGGCGCTGGCGCGACCAGCAGGCGTCGGCAACACGGGCCTCTCCGTACCGCCCGCCTCCCCTCCGCGGCCGACCGCCGCGCGCAACGCCCGGGAGGATCACTTCCCCACTCCGGGGCTGCCACCCCGACCACCGGTCCTCATCGGCCGCGACGACGACGTGACCGGGCTGACCCGGGCTCTCGAGCCCGGTGCGACCGTGACGCTGACCGGACCCGCCGGCATCGGGAAGACCGCCGTGGCCCGGACCGTCGCACGGGCGAGGCGGAATGAGGGGGTGTGGTACGTCGACTTCGCCGACGTCGACTCCGTGGAAGGGGCGGCCGCGGCGATGGCCCGGCAGCTCGGGTACACCGGGCAGCTGCCGAGCGACCCGACGTCCGTGCTCGTCGCCGGATTCCGGTCGCGTCGCGGCCTGCTCGTGGTGGACACCTGCGAGCACCTGATGGGCAGCGTCTCCCGGATCCTGCACGCGCTGAACGAGCAGGCGCCCGATCTGGTCGTCTTGGCGGCCAGCCGGCGCCCCCTCGGCCTGCCCGACGAGACAGTGGTCCGGTTACCTTCCCTGCAGGTTCCGGAGGAGGGAGCGCTACCTCCCCTCGAGGTGCTCGCCGAGATCCCCGCCGTCCGGCTGTTCGTGGACCGGGCCACCCGGGTGCGCAGCGACTTCCGGCTGGACTCGACGACGGCCGAGGACGTCGCAGAGATCGTCCGGGGCATGGAGGGCCTGCCGCTGGGACTCGAACTCGCCGCTGCCAACGCGGAGGCGCTGGACGCTGCCGGAATCCGGGAGCGGCTGGACAACAAGCTCAGCGCGGCCGCCACGTCGACGGCCTTCGTCGTCAAGCGGCAGGCCTCGCTCGAAGCGGCTCTGGACGCCAGCTGCATCCTGCTCACCCCCGGGGAGAAGCAGGTGCTCGGGCCGCTGGCGGTCTTCCGAGGAATCTTCGACCTGGACGCCGTCAAGGCCGTCGTCGCGCCTCAGGCAGGGGATCCCTACCCCACGCTCGCCTCGCTCGTACGGCAGTCGATGGTGTCCCACGAGGGGGGGCAGAGCTATCGGCTGCTGCGGCCGATGCGCGACTATGCGGCCGAGAAGGTCGCCGCCGGCCCCGAGCACGCCGACATCCGCGAACGCCACGCGGCGTACCTGGCCGCGACCAGCAGCGCGGCGAGCCGTGAGCTGAGGACCGCCGCCACGGCACTCACGCGCCTGCACCGACTTCTTTCGGATGCGCGCGCCGCCATGGAGTGGTCGCTCGCCGGTGGTCGGCTGACCGACGCCGCGGACATCGGGGTGGCCTACACCTGGTACTGGGCCATCAACGGTCTCGCAGAGGAGGGCCTGCGGTGGCTCGACAAGGTGGCCGCCGAGATCGAATCCCAGCGGTCCTCCCGGCCGGTCGACGTCGCCCGCGAGGCGGCCGTGCTGCGCAGCCTGGGTCTGCTGTCCAACCCCGTGGGCCGGATCCACGAGGCGAGAGACTTCTGTCGCCGGTCCATCGAGCTGAGTCGATCGGTCCACGACGACGTCGGAGCCACCGCAGCCCTGCTCACCCTGGGCATCGCCGAATGGGCTCGCGGCGACTTCGCCGCAGCAGCAGCCGCGCACGACGAAGCCATGAGCACCGCCGCTCGAACCGGTGAGCGGTGGCACCTGCTGGCCGCGCTCACCCTCCGGGCCCGTACCGCGCTCGACGCCGGGGACGACGACGCCATCGAGCGCATCGAGTCCGCCATCGCCGTCGGCCAGCAGGAAGACGACCGGCAGATGTTGTCGATCGCGATGTCGCTCCTGGCTCGTCACCACCTGGGTACCGGGATGGTCGCCGAGGCGGCCATCGCGGCCGAGGGCGCCCTCGATCAGGCTCGCCGCATCCGGTACCGCGAAGGCGAGGTCGGGGCGCTGAATCTGCTGGGTCGGGTCCGGCTCGAGGAGGGCGACCTCGAGACCGCGGTCGGCTGCCTCACCGAGGCGCTGACCATCGCGGTCGACATCCAGCACCGAGGCGCCGTGTGCGAGGCCGTGGAGTCCATGGCGCTCGTGGCGGCCGCCGCCGGCGACCACGAGCACGCCCAACTGCTCCTGCACGTCAGCGACCGCGAACGCGCTCGTCTGGGACTTCCGGCACCCGCCTTCGGGGCGGAGGCGGTGGCGGAGGCGAAGCAATCGACCGCCCGGCTCGTCGGCTCGGGCATGTCGCTGCTCGAGGCGCGGGCCACCGTGGTGACCTTGGACGAACTGGTCTCCGAACTACTGGCGCGCACGGGAGCGAACTCCGGGGTCTCCTGAATCGAGCCGGCTCCCCGATCCTGGGGCGTCCGCTGCCCGGAACAGACTCGTGACAGCACTTCTGCAGGCCTCCACCCGACCGTAGCGCTGCGTCGCGGGCCGCGACGGCAGCCGACGGGCCGCACCCGGGAGAGGCGATCACGATGAGCACCAGCAGTTCCGCAGGCGTACGTGCGACCGACCGCCCGGGCCGGGGACGCCGGCTCCTCGTCCGCGGGCTGCTCGTGGTCGGCGTGCCGTTGCCCGCGGTCTACCTGACGTCGGTCGTGACGGATGCGCTGGGACTCAGCGCGACCCACCGCGTCGGCTCCGTGGACGATCCCGCGCCGTCCGCCGAAGCCTTGGCCGGGGCGGCGGCACCCAGCGAAGCCGTCCACGTGACGGGTGCGGTCGCCGTGCTCCTGACCGTCCTCGTTGCAGCCGCGGCCCTGTTCATCCGACCGGACCGCCCATCCTCGGCGCGTTATCTCCTGGCCACCTTCAGTGCCCTCGTCCCGGTGGCGCTGATCGTCGGCGATCCGGACAACTACGGCGGGCAGGCGGGTCTGGTCGACCCCCTCTTCCTCGCACTCCCCGTCCCCGCTGCCCTGGCCGCTCTCGTGGCCGGACCGTGGACGCGCAGAGCGGCGGAGCGAGGGCCCCGCCTCGCGCTGCTGGGATTCGTGGTGCTGGGCGTGGGCCCGGCAGTCTGGTGGGGCGTCCGCCAAGCCTTGATGCAGCGCAACACCTACCCGCCGACGGCCGACCCGCACCACAACTCCCACTGGTACGTCATCGCGGTCCTGACCTTCATGGTGCTCGCGCTGTCCGTCCTGGCGGTCCTGAACGCGGAGGGCTGGCGTCTCGCGGCGGCGACCGCGGCAGCGGATGCGCTCGCCGTGGCGGTCGTGTCGTTGTTCGCTCCGCAATCCGCCTCGGCGCTCGGCCCGTACTGGTCCGGCGCGGTCATCGCCTGGGCCTTCGGTGTCGGCTTCGCGGTCGTCCGACGCGCCCCGACGCCGCGACTTCTCCTCCCCGACCGCTCCGAACGGATCCACCCGTGACCACCGACCGACAGTTCCCGGATGACCAGGTCCCGATGGGTCCTGCGCCGATCCGGACGACCACCGGCACCGTCATCTCCGGAGGCGGCCCGGCCGGCATGATGCTGGGGCTGCTCCTGGCCCGCCAGGGAGTGAACGTTGTCGTCCTCGAGAAGCACGAGGACTTCTTCCGTGACTTCCGGGGAGACACGGTCCACCCTCGACGCTCCGGCTGCTGGACGAGCTCGGCCTTGCGGAGTCGTTCCTGGAGCTGCCGCACCAAGAGGTGAGGCAGCTGGGCGTCACCACTGACGACGGCGCATTCGTGCTCGCCGACTTGGACGCCTGCCCGGCCCCTACAGATTCCTGACGTTCGTGCCGCAGTGGGACTTCCTCTCATTCCTCGCGACCGAGGCATCCCGTCATCCGAATCTCCGGCTGACGATAGGCGCGGAGGCCGTGGAGCTCCTCCAGGAGGACGGCACGGTCACCGGGGTCCGCTACGCAACCGCGCAGGGAACGACGGGCGAGGTCCTCGCTCCGCTCACGGTGGCAGCCGACGGTCGGCACTCGCGCTTGCGCCTGAAGGCCGGCCTCCGCGTCCGCGATCTCAGCGCGCCATGGAGGTGCTCTGGATCCGGTTGCCCAAGGTGCCCGGTTCGGCAGAGCCACTCTTCGGCGGCGCGGGTCGGCTCACCCGTGGCCGGCTGCTCGTGCTCATCGACCGGGGCGACTACTGGCAGAGCGCGTACCTGGTTCGCAAGGGCGGGTTCGACAGCGTTGAGGCAGCCGGCATCGAGGCCTTCCGTGCCGTCTCCTGGAGCTGCTCCCTGGTATGGACCGGGCGGTCGAGGGGGTCCGCAGCTGGGACGACGTCAAGGTGCTTTCCGTGCAGGTGGACCGTGTGAACCGATGGCACGCGCATGGACTGTTGTTGATCGGGGACGCCGCCCACGCGATGTCGCCGATCGGCGGCGTTGGGATCAACCTCGCCGTGCAGGACGCCGCGGCCGCCGCTCGGCTGCTGGCACCCGCGCTGCTCGACGGCCGGGTCTCCTCGGCCCTGCTGGCCCGAGTCCAGCGACGTCGGATGCTGCCAACCGTCCTCACGCAGCGCCTGCAACGGCGCATCGAGGACCGCTTCGTCGACCGCCTCCTGGCTGGGGGCGAGTCGGCCGCACGCCTGGAGTCCTCTGCTTGCTGCAGCGCTCACCCGTCCTCCAGGGGCTGCCGGCGCGAGTCATCGGCCTCGGCATCCGTCCCGAGCACGCCCCTTCTGCAGCTCGCCCGCCAGCGTTCGGGTGAGACGCGGAGGACGGCACCACGAGAGACATGCCCACGTCCGCGGTGGGGCCTGGCGCCGTCCCTGGCGGCTTCCCCTGCGCAACCCATCGAGCCGGCGCCCCGACATCCGCACGGCGTCTAGTTCGACCATCCGCCGGATCGCTGCGGTCATCGGGCTCCTCGAGGCACGCACGGAGGTCTCCGGGCCTTCACAGCCCTCGGTCCGACCCTGACGTGGATCGTCCCCACCGGGTTCGCGCTACGCGAACTCGTGGAGACGATCCACATCGGGCACCGGTGCTCTTGTCGAGGACCCGAGCCCCAGATCCGGTCAGGCCACTGAGGACTGTCGGAGCACCACGGCGAGTCCGGCACCCGAGGCGAGCACGAGCAGACCTCCGACCGTCTGGAGCACCCCGACGAAGAACCCGGCGATACCGAAGGTCGGGCCCGCGATCGCGATGAGCAGCCCCATCCAGCCTGGGATCCATGAGTACGCGGCGATTCCCCGGCCGACCCAGGCGAACGACAGGGAGTAGAGCGCCAGCCCCGACAGCAGCACGATGGTCGACGAAGGGGTGTACAGGTTCTGGTATGCGGAATCCGCCAGGGCCGGCGAGTCGGCATGGAGCTTGCCGACGACCGGTTGCCCGAAAGCGGCGATCCCGAAGCCGGCGATCATCAGTCCGCTACCGACCACGTGCATGACCCACCCCGTGATCAGGACGCCCGGACGGGTCGTCCGCAGGAGCACGAGGAGAGCGAGTGCGCTGATCCCCAGGACACCGGCGATCTGGCCTCCGATGCTCCCGAACACGTGGGAGATGAAGAAGCGATCCGTCGTCACGAAGGCCGACCACCCCGTGAGGTCGGTGCGCGGGTCTGGCTGTCGCAGCCACGTGGTCCAGATCAGCAGGGCACCGTGGATCGGCAGCAGCCAGACGATCCGGTGCAGCCACACGAGTGAGCGGAAGTGAGCCTGGGTCGAGTGGGAGTGGAGAGTAGGCGTGGTCATGGAAACCTTCCTCGTGGTGGTAGGTGCCCTCACCGTCACGCCGTCCCCTGCGACTTCGGTGTCACAGGTCTGCAATCGCGTCCGCGCGCATGACCAGCCGGCCACGGCTCCGCTGTAGTCAGCGGCGAGGTGAGGCGGACCGAGCACCGCCCGCCACGGAGGGGCCGGACCCGGGTCGGGAGCCCCCTGCGGCGGCAGCGCCGAGGACGAGCGCCATCAGCACCACCAGGAGCGCATCGAGAACCCCCGCCCGATCAGCGAGAAACCCCACGAGCGGCGGTCCCGCGAGGAACGCGGTGTATCCGATGGCGCTGACCACGGACACCCGGGCGGCCGCCCGCCCAGGGTCCTCAGCGGCGGCACTCATCCCTACCGGGAACCCCAGTGCGGCGCCGGCGCCCCAGAGCAGAGCACCGACCAGCGCCGAGGACAGCGACGGCGCCAGGACGAACACCAGAACTCCGGTCAGGGCCACGGCGGCGGACCGGCGCAAGGTCGCGACCGGGCCCCATCTCTTGAGAGCGGTACCTCCGATGAGGCGAACCGCCGTCATCGCCGCCACGAAGACACCGAAGCCGACCGCCGCACCCACCTCGCCCGCGCCGTAACCGTCGACGAGCGCCACGGCGAGCCAGTCGTTGGCAGTGCCTTCGGTGAACGCGAAGGCGAGGACGAGAACCCCGATGAGCAGCGTCCGCGGCTCTCGCCAAGCCTGTCCCACCCCCGACCCCGCCCTCCGGCCGCCATCCATTCGCGCGCCGGCGGGAGCGAACCGGCGGGTAGCCGCCCACAGGACGCTGATGACCGAGGTGGCGGTGAGCAGCAAGTGGATCGCCAGCGGGAACCCGAGCGCCGCCGCCGCTGCACCGCTCAGGGCACCGGCCACGGTCCCGAGGCTGAAGGCGGCGTGCAGTCGCGGCATCAGCGGGCGTTCGAGGCGCCGTTCCACGTCCGCGCCCTCGATGTTCATCGCCACGTCCCAGACACCGACGCCCAGGCCCACCAGGAACAACCCGGCCCCGGCCGGCGCGGTCTCCGCCCAGTGCACCCCGCCAGCCAGGACGAGCAGCCCGACGGTCACGGTTGCGCCACCCACGAGGACGCTGGTCGAGGATCCCAAGCGGTGCACGACCGGACCGGACAACGGCAATCCGGCTACCGCCCCCACCGACATGCACAACAGGAGGAGACCGAGCCCGCTGGCGGTCAAGGCGAGGCCCTCGCGAGCCGCGGGTATGCGGGAGATCCACGACGCCAGGGCCATCCCGTTGAGGGCGAACACGACAGCAAGGGCCATCCGCCCCCGTTCTGCCGAGACGCGCTGCGTGGGGGCTGGCGCAGGGACGGTGTCAGGTCGTGGATCCACGAGAAGCTCCGAGCTGAATGAGAAAGGACGAGCGCGTGGTCCTCGGACGACCGGCGGAGCCGCCGGGTGATCGACCGGACGAGGAGGCGCCGGGCCCGCGGTCCGCCGCTGCACCGGGACGGCGGGAGATCCGCCAGGCCCGCGGACGCGAGGCTCTCTGATGCGGCAGTCGGTTCAGCACGCCTCGGGCAGGGGGTGGGCAGCCGGCGCGTCCGCGGAGAGCCGTCGTCGATCCGTCAGAGGCAGCGGCGAAATCCCGCTGTCGCGGCGTCGGCACCTTGCTCGCTCGTCCCGTGTCGACGGGGCGGATCCGCGTTCGCCGCCGCGCTCCGGGACGAGCCACGCGGCCAGGACGACGGCGAGGGCCGCAAAGCCGATCGCAGCGATGAAGGCGTTGCTCAGGCCCGCGACGAGCGCCTTGTCCGACTGCACCACGACGTCACCTCCACCACCGGACGCCACCACCGCGAGGACGGCGAGCCCGACGGCTCCCCCGACCTGCTTGGAAGCGTTGAGCAGTCCTCCGGCGACGCCCTGATCGACGTCCGGCACGGCGGTCGTCCCGCCGATCGCCGAGGCCGTGTACGTGGCGGCCAGACCGACGGCGAAGAGGAGCATCCCGGGAAGGACGTCGGTGGGATAGCGGCCGTCGGGCGGGATCCGGCTCAGCACCAGGGCCGCGACGAACAAGGCGCCGACTCCCAGGAGCAGCAACCTCCGGATGCCGATCCGCTCTGCGCTCCGGGTCACGAGCATCGTCGTGACCATGATCGTGAGCGTCATGGGCAGGAACGCCAGGCCCGTCATCAAGGGTGTCAGCCCCAAGGCACGCTGCATGTACAGCGTGAGGAGGAACGGTGTCGCGGCGATCACGGTGCTGGCGGCCAGCGAGGTCAGATCATTGCCCAGCAACCCCCGCAGCCGAAGGAGACGGAAGGGAACGAGCGGGTCGAGGGTGCGCCGTTCCGCCATGACGAAGGCGGATCCGAACCCCACCGCGAGCGCCAACGTCGCGAGCGCGATCTCGTCGTCGAATCCGCTCTCGCCCGCTCGGGTGAGGCCGAAGACGAGCGCGAGCAAGGCCGACGTGCTGGTGACCGCGCCGGCGACGTCCAAGTGGCGAGACACCTTGTCCCGCGAGTCCCGCAGCAGCACCGGCCCGAGTAGCGCGGCGGCCACCGCGACCGGCACGTTCACCAGGAAGATCCACCTCCACCCGGCCCACTGAGTGAGCACTCCACCCAGCAACAGTCCACTCGCGCCCCCTGCCGAGCCGATGACCGCGAAGATGCCCAGGGCGCGGTTCCGCTCCTTCCCTTCCTCGAACGTGGTGGTGAGAAGAGCCAGCGCGGCGGGTGACACGGCGGCACCACCCAGCCCCTGGGCGGCGCGGGCCGCCACCAGCGTCCATGGGTCCACGGCCAGACCAGCAGCCAGGGAGGCGACCCCGAAGAGCAGGATGCCTGCGACGAACAGCCGCAGCCGACCGAACACGTCTGCGGCGCGGCCGGCCAGTAGCAGAAAACCACCGAAGGTCAGGGCGTACGCCGTCACCAGCCACTGCAGCGCTCCGGCCTGCAGGCCGAGCTCGTCCTGAACCGTCGGCAGGGCGACGTTCACGATCGTCAGGTCCAGGAGCAGCACGAACTGCGCCGAGCCGATGACGCCGAGCGCCCACCCTCGACGCCGGGTTCGGTTCCCGACCCGACTCCCGCGAAGCCCTGAGCTCCGGTGCCGCGGCTCCGCGGTGTCGCCGGGCTCAGAGAGTGCGGGGTCCCGGTGCGGACCCATGGGCAGCGGCTGAACAGCAGCCACAGCGGACGCGGACCTTCGGCTGGTCTCCTCGAACATCGTTGACTCCTCGTCTCGACTCCAGGCGAGGGTCACGGGCGGCTCTTTCAGGACGCTGTTGATCCGCTGCCGCCGGGAGTTCCAGAGACGACGAAGGCCGTCCTCCCGCGGGGAGGACGGCCTGTCGTATACGAGCGAGTGGAGCCGAGGGGACTCCAACCCCTGGCCCGACACTGCCAGGTCGTCATGATCGCGTTCGGGGCGGTTCGTAGACGCCGGGTACCACGGCGGGGGGCCACGAGTTCTCGGCCGCGATCCTGGTCGCCCCGACGGGCAGCGAGTAGTACAGAACGCCCCAGCTGAGGAACTCCAGCAGGCACAGGCCTACCAGGGCTGCGCGGGGAAGCGGCGGCCGGCGCCGGTCGGCTGCCTCGCTCGCGGTCGTGCGCACGCCTGACGCCCCCTTTCTTGCGGCTGTCGATGGCGGCCCCTTCGGCGGCCGTGCCCCCCGTTGGCCCCGCCCCTGCCTCACCATCCGGCCGTGCACGGCGGGGGGAGTGTCCGGTACGGCCGACATCGGCCACCCGCAAGGTGGCTCGGACAGTGTCGTCCGCAGGACCCGGTGGTTATGCCGGTCGGTGTGGTCCTGCTGAACCACCCCGGGATTGATGGAGGTTTCCAACCACCGATGGATGGAAGTCATGGCGGCACCGAGGAAGTACCCCGACGATCTGCGGTCGCGGCCCAGCTTGGACAGCGTCCGGGCGGAAAAGGAGGGTGCGCCCGCCGACTACCCATGAACTGATGCAACGTCTTCTTAGGTCCCGACTGCGTCACTCCGGGCCATGTGCAGGCCGAGCCATGCCACGGCCAGACCCCACGGGACCAGCCGAGGCTCGTACAGCGGCGAAGGAAATCCGACCGCGGCACCCAGGATCAACAGCGCCGACGGAGCTCGTGGCAACTCCCGGTTCCGCAGACCGGCGATACCGATCGCCGCCCAGCCGCACAGGAACAGCACGAAGCTCGCCAGGGCGCCGGCGATGAAGGTTCCCGACGGCGTCAACTCCGTGAGCGCGGGGGCGGCCTCGATGAGGAAGGGGTAGGCGAAGGCCTCGAACCACAGGTCGCCGGCGATCAGCGCCGTGCCCAGGTAGGCCGTGACGTAGGCGGCTCCCCAGATCCTGCCCGCACCGTGTCGCCGCAGGGCGTACAGCCCAGGCAGCCCGAGGAGGACGAGGAGGAAGGCGGCCAGACGCACGATCTTCGTGGTGATCCCGGCGGCAGAGACGCTGCCGGTCTCCAGCCCGAGCATGACCACCTCGGAGGCCACGACCATCGCACCGCCCACGGCGAGCGCGATGCCTGGTGCCGCCGCCCGTGGCCGGACGTCAGCAGTTCGATGCCGGGCGGACAGGGACGAATCGGTGACCACGAGGCCTCCTTCCTCGGCTTCACGGCTGGTGGACGGACTACGTCGTGTCGGGGAGACACCTTGGCGGACCTGCGAGCTGGCGAGTGCCGTTCGGCCGTACATGAGCCGCCCGGCGGGTCGGGTCCAGCCCGCGCCTCAGCGGCTCTGCAGGGCGTCGAGGGCGACTGCCATCGCGGCGGCGACGCGGAAGTCGAGCCGAGGGTCGGGCACCGTGACGGTGTAGCGGTCCCGGACGGCCTTCCGCCGCTCACTGACCATGACGACGTCCCCCGTTTCCCGGTCGATGAAATCGAAGTGGAAGACGAAGGGGACCCAGATCTCGCCGAGCCACGGGATGAACCGCCAGAAGCGGCGGAGCACCGCGATGAGCGGCCGACGCTCGCGGCCCACGGCGTCCACGCCGGATGCGTGCAGGGCCCAGGTGGAGCGGAGCAGGCTGGCGGCGAAGTTCTTGCCGAAGGAGCCGAGCGGTTGGCCGTACTCGTCGAGCACGTCGTGCTCGGCATGCACGTCCAGCCGCTGCCGCGCTCTGAAGGAGAAGATCGGACGGGTGCGGGACTCGTCCGCGAAGAACGTCACCTCCTCCTTGAGCTTCATGCGCTTCTGCTCGGCGAACGCCAGCAGGTGCCCTTCGGAGCCGTCCGGGTCGGCGGCGCGGATCTCGTAGCGGTTCACCATCACGGTGACCCGCTGCCGGATGAAGAACTGCGGCACCACCACAGCGGCCGGCGAGTGCTGCGGGGTCACGGGGTCCTGCGGGGCCGAGGGGTCCTGCCGGACCGAGGGGTGCTGCGGTGCGGGACTGGTCACGGGGTGCTCCTCTGCGGTGAGTGGTGCATTCGAGGTGTGGGTGCTCACGTCCGGCGGACAGGCGTCGCGGCCGGCCCCCGGACTGCCGCTCGGTCGGCCGATCCCGGGAAGGAGTCGGGCTCCGTAGCCAGGCGGGCCGGCAGGCCGAGGCGGCCTCTCGTGTACAGGCAGATGGCTGCGCCCAGGGACAGCGAGGCGACGGCCAGCAGGAGCTGCCAGCGGAGATCGTCGCCGGCTCGGCCGAGGACCGCGTAGCGGATGCCGTCGCCGGTGTTGTTGGTGCTGTGCACGAGCACGGCGATGAGGAGGCTTCCGCCGCTGGCGTTGTACAGGTAGCCGGTCACCAGCGAGTGTCCGACGAGGACGAGCGCGTAGACGGCGAAGGGGTAGGCGGCCTGGGCGCTGGTGGGGTCCAGCCACAGCGGCAGGTGCCAGGCCGCCCAGAGGAGTCCGAGCAGCAGGTTCGCCGGGACGGGCGCCAGGTGCAGTTGCAGCTGGGGCTGTGCGACGCCGCGCCAGCCGAGTTCCTCGTCCAGGCCGCCGCCGACCGTGGCGACGATGAGAAAGTGCAGGGGCACGGCCGCCAGGTGGGCGGCCACCGCGCCGGCATCGGTGGAGCCGCCGGCGAGGAGGTGCACGAGCGCGGGCAAGAGCGTGATCGAGCCGAGGACGAGCGCTAGGACGAACCAGCGGCCGGCGACGCCGCGGAGCCGCAGTCGGCCCAGCAGCGCCTTGACCGCCACCCACCCGCCGTGCCGTGCGGTGACCGCGAGCGCCGCGAGCATCGGACCGAACGAGCCGAGGACGACGAGCAGCGTGGGCGGCAGGGGCAGCTCGATGCTCCCGCGGAGGTCGAGACCGGCCGGGACCCACAGGACCCAGGAGATCCCGAATGCGCCGACGAGGAAGCCGCGCAGCCGGGTGTCACTCGCCGGCGCCCGCGTAGCGGTCGGACTGGTGGTCATGGCCGGACCTGCGATCCCACGGTGGCTCCTTCGTCGTCCGGCCCCGACTGCGGGGCTTGCGTGCGGCGCTCCGCCCGCCTCGGGACGACCCTCGTCCGAGGCCGTCCGGGGCGGATCCCGCTGAGGAAGGCAGGTGCTCTACCTCCAGCGATGGAGGCACCCCTCCGTCCGGAGGACCCGCCGACTCAGGCAGGTCGGCGCGTTCACGCCGGAGTGGACCGAGGCGGATCACGAGGGCCCGGCCAGTCGGTTGTCAGCGTTCGCCTGCGAGCATTCGCCGTCCGTCTCCGGGTCGTCCCGCCCCACGACGTGGAACCGAACCCAGACCACGGGTGTGCCGCCGTGCACGCAGTGGCCGGCGGCCAGCCACTCCTGGCGCCGGGTCTCGACCCACGCCGCATGGACGTCCGCGTCCGGGTCGTCCGCTCGCCGCAGCGTCTCCTCGACGTCGTCCAGGGCCGCGACCCCTGCCTTCTCGACGCGGAGGACGGCGATGGAGCGGCCAGCGTGGTCGACGGCGAGCAGCAGCTCTCCTGGTCGCTCGAGGGGGTCCGTGCTGCCGTCCGGGTCCAGGAGCGGCCGCAGAACCGCGGTCTTGCGACCCTCGAGGACGTGGTCGACGTGGCGTCGTCCGCTGGCTGCCACGGTGCTCACGACGACGGTCCGCAGCCCGTATCGGCGGTGCATCGCTCTCACCCAGCGGCTGCGGCTGCTTCCCGGACGAGACCGACGACCCACTGCGGGTCCACGTAGTGGACGTAGTGGCCGCCACTCTCCGCCGAGACGTGCTCGCCCCGGCTGCTCCGGGCGGCCAGCCCGGCATGGGCGTCGCGCTGAGACTGGCTTGCGGACGAGGCCGAGACCACGGTCACCGGGAGGTCTCCCCAGGAGGAGTCCTCCTGACGCAGGAGGTGCTCGGCGGAGGCGACGGTGCCCCGCAGCTCGCGCAGCGAGGCTCCGATGGCCCCCGGGTGGTAGGCGGCCGGCAGTCGGCTGAGCAGCGCCTGGGGGGGCTGATCCCCGACGACTGCCGGAACCAGCCACTTCCCGGACCAGCGGAGCACTCCGGTGCGGGCCAGCAAGCCCTGGATGCGCCGTTCGGCGACCGCCACGGTGGGCACCCCGGCCGTGCGGACGGCTTCGGCGTCGGTCGGGTCGAGGAGGACCATGGCCCTCACCTCCTCCGGGTGGGCCTGTCGGAACTCCCGGGAGACGAGCGCGCCGACGGAGTGGGCCACCAGGACGTACGGCCCCTGCTCGCCGGCCGCGCCGAGCAGACCGGCGAGGTCGGCGGCGGCCGCCTCACCGGTCCAGGCGCCGTCGTCGGCGACGCCGCTCCAGCCCAGGCCCGCTCGGTCGTAGCTGCAGACCCGCAGGCCGTCGTCGAGGGAGGACTGCACGTCGGCCCAGCTCAGCGACGGCTCGCCGAGTCCCGCCTCGAGGACCACCGTCGGGGCACCCGATCCCGTGCAGTTCAGGTGCAGGTCGTTCCCCGTCACCGTCACCAGGCGTCCGGGCGGCGGGTACCGGTCGTCATCGGACCGGGCGACCACCGCCTCGACACCGGCGCCGGCCAACCCCGCCACGACGAGCAGCGCGAGCACGAGGAGGAGGCCGCGCCCGACGCGGCGGAGGCCCGAGCGACGCCGCGACCTCGCTGCTCGGGCCGGCACGGTGGCGGTGTCGCGGGCCGCGTCGGTCGACGTCTCGAGCATTCCTGCTCCCGGTGCGTGGGGGTGGAGTCGGCGGTGTGCCGAGCGTGGCGGACCCGCCCCTGTCGGACCTCGCCCGGAGCGAGGTTCGGAACCCGATCCGGAGGACCGGTCGCAGAGGATCCCGCTACTCCGGGAGGAGTAGCCCGCCTCCCCGGAGCAGTGCCTTGACCGGCCGATCAGGAACCGGACGGCGTCTCCAGCGCGCCGGGGGTCACCAGGCCGGACTCGTAGGCCAGGACCACGGCCTGAGTGCGGTCGCGCAGGCGCAGCTTGGTCAGCAGGTTGGTGACGTGCGTCTTCACGGTCAGCGTGCTGAGGAAGAGGGCCTCGGCGATCTCCGCGTTGCTCAGGCCGCGAGCGATGTGTCGCCAGATCTCCAGTTCCCGAGCGGTCAGCTCACCCAGGAGCGCCTGGTCCGGGTGGTGCGGCGCCGGCTGGGCGGCGAACGCCTCGATCAGGCGCCGCGTCACCGAGGGAGCCAGCAGCGCCTCCCCTCCCGCCACCGTCCGGATAGCGGCCACCAGCTCCTCGGCAGGAGTGCGCTTCAACAGGAACCCGCTGGCACCGGAACGCAACGCCTGGAACACGTACTCGTCCAGCTCGAAGGTCGTCAGGATGATCACGCGTGGCGCACCGGCCGTACCCGTGATCTCCGCGGTCGCCTGCAGACCGTCCACCCGCGGCATCTGCACGTCCATGAGCACGACGTCCGGACGCAGGGCACGCACCTGGGCGACGGCGACGGCACCGTCACCGGCCTCACCCACGACCTCCAGGTCCGGCTGCGTGTCGAGGATGAGCCGGAGCCCGGTCCGGATCAGGGTGTCGTCGTCCACGATGAGGACTCGGATGGTCACCGGTGGTCCCCTGCCGTCTGGGTGAGCGGGTGCGGGGAGCTGGGGCGGCGGGGCACCGGTATGCGGGCCTCGACTCGGTGCCCACCTCTGCCGTCAGGCCCCGCGGACAGCTCGCCTCGGAACATGGACACCCGCTCCTGCATACCGGCCAGTCCCCGTCCCCCGGAAGGCAGCACCCGGTCCGGGCGGGCTCCCGGATCGTTGTGGACGGTCACGCGCACCGAGTCGTCGGACCGCACGACCTGGACCGTTGCACGGGCCCCCGGCGCGTGCTTCACGACGTTGGTCAGCGCCTCCTGGACGATGCGCAGGATGGTGACCTGGA
>Ga0196960_10000322_pt1 | contig 18253 bp, 13 predicted proteins | sample S3v_5metaG_FD_183187 | JGI IMG/M metagenome (GOLD analysis project Ga0196960, IMG submission 183187) | Soil microbial communities from Anza Borrego desert, Southern California, United States - S3+v_5 | ecosystem: Environmental > Terrestrial > Soil > Desert | place: USA: California | collected... | reverse complement strand
ACAGGGGCGTGGAGCGCGCATCGCCCTCCCCGCCCCCTGGCGCGCGGCCCGGGTCAGCGCAGCATCTCCTCGATGAGGCCGGCCGCCCGTTCCGTACCGCCCTCGGCCCGGGTCTCGGCGCGGAGCCGCGCCGAGCGCCGGGCGACGCCGGGATCGGCGACGAGTCCGGTGAGCGCGGTGCGCAGGGCCTCGGCGGTGGCGTCCGCCGTATCGATGCGGCGGGCCACGCCCAGGCCGACGAGCCGGTCCGCGTTCATGAACTGCTCGGCGCCCTGCGGGACGGCGATCATGGGGACCCCGGTGTACAGCCCTTCGCTGCTGCCGCCCATCCCCGCATGGGTGACGAACGCGTCGGCCTGCTCCAGGACCGCCAACTGGGGCACCCAGGGGTGCACCTCGACATTGCCCGGGATGCCGCCGAGTTCGCCGGGGTCCGTGTGCTTCCCGATCTGGAGCACGACGTGCCAGCCCGGCAGGTCGCCGTAGGCCTCCAGGCACCGGCGGTAGAACTCCGGCTGCTTCGTGTACGCCGAGCCCAGGGAGATCAGCAGCACGTTCCCGGCGCCGGCGGGCCGGGTCCAGGCGTCCCGGTCCGCCCGCGAGCCGAAGCAGGGGCCGACGAACGTCACCACGCCGGGGTCGACCTGGTCCGCATGCGGCTGCATGGCCCTGGGGATCATCGCCAGCGCCCTCGCGGGCCGGCCGGAGAAGGTGTCCACGTCCGTGGTGGACGCCCCCGACCCGGCGAGCCACCGCGCGAACTTCGCCCGGTACGCGTCGGCGCCGGGCAGCGCCCGCAGTGCCGCCGCCATGTCCTCGTCGTAACCGTCCCAGGCCACGAAGGTCGGGGAGAGCTGCAGGACGGGCCGGCCCTGCGACTCGGCGAGGGCACGCGCGGCGTAGGCGCCGATGTCGTACAGATACAGATCCGCCGGGTCCCGGTCGTACACGGCGCGCAGCTGCGGCAGGGACTGGACGGCGTCGTCGAGGAAGAGGTCCATCGCGGCGATCGGGTCGTCCGGCCAGTCGTTGCCGGCGACCGGCAGGACGGAGCCGCACGGGACGAATTCGGCGCCGGTGGCCGTGATCAGGCCGGCCACGGCGGGATCGTTGGCGTACGTCACCCGGTGGCCGCGGGCCACCAGCTCACGCAGGATCTCAAGGCTCGGCAGGACGTGGCTGACGGCGGGGACGCCGATCATCGCGATGTGGGTACGGCGACGGGACATGCGGAATCACTCGTTTCAGGTCTACGGCGAAGAGGACACGCCGGGCCCGTACGCCGCCGCCCGGGCAGAGTCTGCCGGGGGCGCGCACGGGTGCCCGGTACGGGAACGGGGCACCGCCCCGTCCGTGTCAGCCGTAGATCTGGTGGAGGTGCATGCCCGCATCCTAAGGGACGCCCCGGCGCGTACGCATGGGGATGCCGGGGGCTGCCGTCCTCCTGAGGCGCGGACGAACTCCTGGCAACCGGTCGACGAAGTCACTAGGCATGGCAGGTGCATGACGCCATGCTGGAGCGGCCCCGCGGGATCCGCGAGGAGAACGGCCCGCTCATCCCCCTTCCCCACCCCGGAGGTCGCTCATGCGTCGCCGATTCACCGTCCCGTTCGCCGCAGTCGCCGTGGCGCTCCCGCTCGCCCTCGTCCCTGCCGTTTCCGCTTCGGCCGCCCCGTCGGACAAACCGCAGGTCCTCAGCTCCTGGACCCAGACCAGCGCCTCCAGCTACAACGCGTGGAACGCCGCCCGCAACAACCAGGGCGCCTGGGCCGCGTACGGCTTCAACTGGACGACGGACTACTGCAGCACCTCTCCCGACAACCCGTTCGGCTTCCCCTTCCAGACGGCCTGCGCCCGCCATGACTTCGGCTACCGGAACTACAAGGCCGCCGGCACGTTCCCCGCGAACAAGTCCCGCATCGACTCCGCGTTCTACTCGGACCTCAAACGGGTGTGCGCCGCCTACTCCGGCGCCAAACTGACCTCGTGCAACAGCACGGCGTGGACGTACTACCACGCCGTGGACATCTTCGGTGTGGCCCCGGCCGGGGCGGCCGCCGGCCGACTGCCGCAGTCCGCCTGACCGCTCGCACGCGGGGTCCGGCACCGGGCAGGCCTGAACCTGATGAACGTCATCTCTTCCTGTGCGCAAAGTCGTTCGGAAGTCGTACGGATGCCCGGTGCGGTGTGCAGAGGATGGAGGTGTCCAGCACGCACAGCTGAAGAAACGGGGACCGCCCATGCGAAACGCCCACCCGAGCCCTCACTTCGGCCACCGGAGAGCGCGCCTGGCCGCCGTGGCATCGGCGGCCCTGCTGTCGCTCACGGCCGGTGCGCTTCCCGCCGGGGCCGCTGCCCCGTTGCCGGCCTCCGCCACCGCGTCCGTCGCTCCCACCACGTCCCACCTCGACCGGAAGGCGCTGCGCGGCTCCCTCGACGCGTTCCACCGGGCGGGGATGTACGGGGCCTGTTCATCGGTCAGGGACGGCTCCGAACAGTGGCGCGGAGCCACAGGCGTCGCCGACACCGGCACCGGACGGCCGATGCGCCCGGACTACGAGCACCGGATCGGCAGCATCACCAAGACCTTCACCTCGGTGGCCGTCCTCCAGCAGGTGGCCGGGGGCCGGATCGACCTGGACGCCCCGATCGGTGACCACCTTCCGGAGCTGGTGCCGGGTGAGCGGGGCCGGGAGGTGACGGTGCGGATGCTGCTCAACCACACGAGCGGCATCGCGGACTACATACTGCCCGCCTTCCCCGGGCTGGTGACGGACCCGGGACGGAGCCTGGACGAAGGCCGGTTCCGCACGCTGGACCCCGAGGAGCTGGCCCGCCTCGGCCTGGCGGCCGAGCCGCCGGCGCCGCGCGGCACGCACTCGTACGCGAACACCAACTACATCATCGCCGGGCTGCTGCTGGAGAAGGTCACGGGCCAGGACCCGGAGTCGTACATCACCGAGAACGTCATCCGCAAGGCGGGACTGCGGCATACCTACTTCCCGCGCTCCGCCCGCATATCAGGACCGCACGCCAAGATGTACGAGTCCTTCTACGGCACGATCGACCCGCCGCGTGACTACAGCGTCTACGACATGTCCTGGGCCGGGACGGCCGGTGCGATGGTCTCCACGATGAACGACCTCAACGACTTCTACCGCCGGCTCCTGGGCGGGAAGCTGCTCGGCGCGGCGGAGCTGCGGGAGATGAAGACGACCGTTCCCGCGTACGAGCCGGCTCCGGGGCAGGAGCCGGTGATGCGGTACGGCCTCGGCCTGTACACCCTCAAGATGCCCAGCGGCGGCTGGTACTGGGGTCACGACGGCGGTGTGTTCGGGGCGGGGACCTGGGCGCTGTCCACGGAGGACGGGCGCCGCCAGGCCGCGATCGGCTACAACCTGATGAAGTACGAGCGGTTCGGCGAGGACGGCACGCCGTTGCCGGACCCGATCGGCAACGCGCTGTTCGGTTACATGGACGGAGCACTGAGCGGCGCCCCCGCCGAGCGGGTCACCGGCGCGTCGCCGGTTCCTCAGCGTCTGCTCGCCCCCGAACAGCTGCGGTGACGGCGCTCCCGCCCCCTCGTGCGAGGGGGCGGGCCCGCTGTTCTGCCGGGGCCCCGGGGGGCCTGAGGTCAGCCGATCTCGGCGCCGTACGCCGCCAGCGCCTCGGGCACCGGCTGGAAGAACGTCTCGCCGCCCGAGGAGCAGTCGCCGCTGCCGCCCGAGGTCAGGCCGATCGCGGTGTCGCCCGAGAAGAGCGAGCCGCCGCTGTCACCCGGCTCGGCGCAGACCGTGGTCCGGATGAGGCCGTTGACGACGTCGCCGTTGCCGTAGTTGACCGTGGCGTCCAGGGCGGTGACCTCGCCGTCGTGGACCTGGGTGGTGGAGCCGCTGCGGGTCACCGGCATGCCGACCGTCGCGTCGCCCGCCCTGGTGATCGCCTGGGTGGAACCGTTGTGGAGGTCGACCTCGCTGGGGTGCTCCACGCCGGACGTGTACTTGACCAGGCCGTAGTCGTCGCCCGGGAAGCTGGAGCCCTCGTTGGCGCCGATCTCCGCGCCGCCCTGCGAGTCGGACCAGCTGGTGATCCCCTCGGTGCAGTGGCCGGCCGTCAGGAAGTACGGTTCGCCGTCCTTGACCACGTTGAAGCCGAGCGAGCAGCGTCCCGTGCCGCCCCAGATGGCGTCCCCACCCGCGATGAGGGGCTTGAACTCGCCGGCGGACTTCTTCAGTACGGCCCTGGACCCGAGGCCGTCGACCACCTTGCTGAGCTTGTCCCAGGCCGCGCCCTCGACCGTGCGGTCGGCGGTGACGACCACCTTGTTGCTGACCGGGTCGACCGCCCAGGAGGTGCCGGGAACGGCCGCCCTGTCGGCGAGGGTCTGCCGGGTGTCCGTCAGCTCGGCGAGCGTGTGCTGTACGAGTCTGGCCTTGCCGCCCGCCTGACGGACCTGCTCGGCCGCCGCCTCGTCGATGACGTTGACGACGAGGTTCCGGGCCTCGGCGTCGTAGTACGCGCCCGCCGTGTCACCGCCCAGGGCCTTGTCCAGGGTGGCCGCGAGATTTCCGGCCGAGCGGGCGTCGAGGGTTTTCACGGTGAACCGGGGTACGCCGTCACTGGCGTTCGCAGTCTGGAACGTCACGCCTGCCGCGACCAGGCCGAGGACGGCCGATCCGGCCAGGGCCACACGCTTCCTGGATATGCGTCGGTGCTTCAACTTCGACCTCCTGTGGGGCCGCGCACGGACAAGTGGGGTGTCCGGAACACGGAGGATGGGGCGCTCACTATTCCGACGCGGCCGAGGGCACACAAGGTCGACTTCCGGACGCGCACACGACAACGACGCTTCGGCCGCCAACCGTTCACACGCCGGGCCTTGCGCCATGTCGGTCCCGTGTGCGAACGCCCGGTGCAACGGGGCATGGGCCGCGGGTGAGGACCGGGCCTGTCCTGTAACGGCCCCTGGAGTCCGGATGCCGTGGAGGGCACTCCTGAAGCCGAACACCACCGAGTGCTTCCGAACGTCCCGGACACCACCGGCTCGTTCCGGCAAGGAGTGCCGGTATCGCCTCCGATAGGTCATCATCGAACAGGCGGTACACGCCGGGCACTTGGTGTCCGGGCCGAGCGGGGTGACCGAGCGGAGGGGGCGGCGTGCGGAGTCGGGTGCGCGTGTCGGACGGACGGCATCTGATGGTCGAGCGTCAGGGGGACCCCCGAGGCAGACCGGTGTTCCTCCTGCACGGGATGCCGGGCAGCCGGCTGGGGCCCGCTCCGCGCGGGATGGTCCTCTACCAGCGGAAGATGCAGCTGATCACCTATGACCGGCCCGGGTACGGCGGCTCCGACCGGCTGCCGGGGCGCAGGGTGAGGGATGTCGCCGAGGACGTGGGCGCGATCGCCGATTCGCTCGGCCTGGAGCGTTTCGCCGTGGTCGGCCGCTCGGGCGGCGCTCCGCACGCTCTGGCCTGCGCCGCGCTGATGCCGGACCGGGTCACCCGCACCGCCGCCCTGGTCAGCCTGGCCCCCCGGGACGCCGAGGGCCTCGACTGGTTCGAGGGGATGGCCGCTTCGAACGTGCTCGCGTACACCACGGCGGCGGCGGACCCGGACGGGCTGGCGGAATCCTTCATCAGCCGCTCGGCGGAGATCCGGCGCAACCCGGTCCGGCTCCTGGACGACCTGCGCCGGGAACTGACCGACTCCGACCGCACCGTGGTCAACGACGCCGGCATCCGCGCCATGCTGCTCGCCAACTACCGTGAGGGGCTGCGCACATCGGCGTACGGCTGGATCGACGACGCCCTCGCCTTCTCCCAGCCGTGGGGGTTCGACCCCGCCCGCATCTCGTGTCCCGTGATGCTGTGGCACGGCGTGAAGGACGTGTTCTCCCCCGTGGGGCACTCGCGCTGGCTGGCCGGGCAGATCCCGGGCGCCACCGCCGTGCTGGAACCGGCGGCCGCCCACTTCGACGCGCTGTCCGTGCTTCCCGACGTGCTCAACTGGCTGCTCGACGAGCGGGAGGCCGAAACCGCGGTCTGCTGATCACGGAGGGCTCCGGGCTCCGGGAGCCCGGAGCCCTCCGGCTCACACCGACATCGGCTCCAGCTCGCGCCTGAACCTCCGCTCGTCCCGCGCTACCCGGGTCAGCGGGTGATCGTCGCCGAGCTGCCGTGCCAGCTCGTCGCAGACCTCTGCCCGGACTCTCAGCGCCTCGTCCTTGCGTCCCATCGCGTCGAGCGTGACCGCGAGGTTCGACGTCATGGCGAGGGTCTCCGGGTGGTGCACCCCGAGAACCTCCCTGAGCTGACCGGCCACCGTGCGCTCCGTCTCCAGGACGATGTCGAGCTCACCCCGGTCGGCCGTGGCGTTGGCCAGGTTCATCACGGAGAACAGCGTGTTCGGGTGCTCGCGGCCGAACACCTCACGCATGGAGGCGACCACCCGTGTCAGCAGCTTCTCCGCCTCCTGGGGTGCTCCCGCCCCCGAGAGGTAGACGCCGAGGTTGTTCTGCGCGGCCAGGGTGTACGGATGCTGCTCCCCCGGCACCTTCATGTACTGGTCCACCACCTCCTGAGCGGTGTCCCTGGCCTCGGCGGCCTCTCCCGCCGCGAACAGGTCGGCCGCCATGTTGAGGTCGCAGGCGAGCGAGTCGGGGTTGGCCGAGGTGTACTTGGCCCGGTACCTGGCCCGGGTGGCCACCGTCAGCCGGCGCGCGTCCTCCAGCTGCCCCGCCCTGCGCAGCGAGACCGCCAGGCTCTTGGCGGCGCTGAGCGTGGTGGGGTAGGTCCGCCCGAGCGTCGCCTTGTAGGTGTCGTACGTCCGGCTGAGCAGCCCCACCGAGTCCTCGTACCGTCCCACCTCACGCAGGTCGCGTGCCAGCGACATGGCGGAGGACAGGCTGTACGGGTGCTCCGGGCCCAGGACCTCGGAGCGCAGGTCGTAGACGTCCTGGTCGATCTCCCTGGCGCGTGCGTACTGCCCGACGCTCCGCAGGTTCAGCGCCAGGTTGTTGGCCGCGGCCAGCGTGCGGGGGTGCCGGTCGTGGAAGATCTGGCTGAACCCCTCGTGCGCCGCGGTCGCCAGCTCGATGGCCTTGCCGTAGTCACCGAGCAGCCCCAGGTCGATCGCCAGGCTGCTGGTGGTCATGTACGTGTGCGGATGCTCCGGCCCCAGCACCGCCCGCTGCCTGCCGAGGGTCACCTCGTCGAGTTCCTTGGCCTCCACGTACCGCCCCCTGGTGCGCAGGATGTTGGAGAGGTGGAAACAGAGGTAGAGGTACTGCAGGTCCTGGTTGCCCAGCATCTCCCGCCAGGTGTCCCGCAGCTCGTCCCCGAGCCGGCCCGCCGTCCGGACGTCCCCCCGCTTCCACAGGTAGCGCACCCGGTCGATCAGCAGCCTGCGGGTCTCCGGCTCCCTGCAGTTGCGCGCGTCCGAAGGGCCGAGGTGCGGCCAGATCGTGGCGAAGCGCGGCCAGGTCTCCGGGTTGTCGATCGGCTCGTCGTCGTCGGGCCGGGCGCCTGCCAGGATGCGGTGCACGACGTGCCTGGCCTCGCGCTGCTCCTCCTCGTCGAGCTGGGCCCTGATCACCGCCTGTACGAGGCGGTGCACCTGGATGGAGTTCGACACCTGGTCGACCTTGGCGAGGGCGAAGCGGCCGATCTCCCGGATGACCCGGCCCAGTACCAGCTTCTCCTGGAGCGAGGCGTCGTACGGCTTCAGTGCCTCGATCATCTCCTTGCTGTAGAGGAGGTTGGCGGAGATCGGTTCGGGCGCGAAGAACGCGCAGAGCTGGAGCAGCCGCACCGCGGCGGGCGACCGCTCCTTGAGGCGCTCGATGGAGATGTTCCAGGTGGCCGCGACCGGCTGCGGGTACCCGGCCGGCTGGTTCAGGGCCAGGACCTCCGGCGCCTGCCGGGCCAGCTGCTCCAGATAGGTGCCGATGGGAGTGGCCGTCTCCGCGATCCACGCCGCGGCCTGTTCGACCGCGAGCGGCAGATCCCCGACGGCGGTGGCCACCTGCGCGGCGTCCTCGTCGCTCAGCCCCGGCGCACGGCGCTTGAGGTGCTCGATCGACTCCTCCCGGAGGAACACGTCGACGGGCAGCGCGTCACCGTGCTGGGACCATGCCTGGTTCCTGGACGTGACGAGGATGTGGCCCGAGCCGCCCTGCGGGAAATAGCGGCTGAGGCGTTCGGGGTCGTCGGCGTTGTCGAAGACCAGCAGCCAGCGTTCCGAGGGCACGCCCCGCCGCAGCAGGTCCACGGCCTCCTGCGAGGCGGCCGCCATGTCGTCGCCGCCCTGGGCACCCAGCCGCACCGCGAGTTCGGCGAGGCTGGCCACCACGTCGTCGATCTGCTCGGAGGATATCCACCACACCAGGTCGTAGTCGGCCATGAAGCGGTGTACGTACTCCAGGGCCACCTGGGTCTTGCCGACGCCGCCGAGGCCGTACAGGGCCTGCGGCTGCGGCAGCACGACGGCCATGCCGCCGCCCAGCTGGTCACGCATCCGCTCCAGGACCAGGGAGCGGCCGGTGAAGCCGGGGTTGCGGGGAGGCGCGTTCCAGATCCGGGGCACGGTGCCGGGGAACCGGGGGCCGGGCGACATCCCGTCGCCGAGCTGCACCGGCCGGTCCAGGGCGCGCATCAGGGCCGTGGTGGCGTGCACCTCGTCCAGCCGGAACAGGTCGACCGGATTGCGGTCGATGTACGGCGCGGAGAGCCGGACGTCGCTGACCCTGAGCGGCAGCAGCTGGCGCCGCCCCCCGCCGGGATCCTCGTTGACCGTCCTGTTCCACAGGTCCACGGCCCGCTGCGACTTGAGATAGGCGCTGGAGAGCAGGACGACCGTACGGGCCGCGGTCTCGGCCACGTGCGCGGCGTCCGCGGGGCCGGGGTCCGCGGAGACGTCGCGCGGGACCACCCGGAACCCCGCCCGGGTGAGGACCGATTCGACCCAGTCGGCCCACATGCGGTTCTCCGCCACATAGCTGAGGAAGAGATCGGCGGGCAGCGTGGGCCTGCGCCGGGTGAAGGCGTCACGGATGCGCAGCCGCACCTCCTCGCCCACCGGGGGCATCGAGGTGATCTCCTGCTGGGTGACGACCGCCGTGAGGCGTTCGAAGGCGGACAGGAGCGAGTTGCTGAGCCCGGCCTCGTCGCCGAAGGTGGCGAGGGTCTCCTCGTACGCGTAGTAGGGGCGGTAGGGGATCTCCACCGCGCCCCAGTAGGCGGTGAGTTCCTCACCCGAGAGGTCTCGGGGGAGCCGGTCGAACTTCAGCCGGGCCAGTGCCCGGCCGGCGTCGGCCTTCTCCTTCTCGCCCTCGTCGATCCGCATCGGGACGGGGAAGATGGAGATGGGCCGGCCGGTGTAGCGCTCGGAGATCTGCCGGGCGACCGAGGCGGCGCCGTCGATGGACTGGTCGCTGAGGGTAAAGCAGTCGACGAGCACGTCCGGGAGGTGGACGGTGCAGATGTCGGCGATGTCGCTGAGGCCGGTACGGCTGTCGATGAGGACGTAGTCGTAGTTGGCCTTCATGTCGTCCCGCAGGGCGTCGAAGAAGTGGCCGCCGCCCAGCCGGTCGTAGAAGTTGTCCCAGTCGAAGGTGGAGACGGTCGCGGAGTACTCGCGGTTCTGCCGCCCGGCGGAGACGAAGTCGAGGGTGCCGCCCCGCGGGAACTCCCAGCCGAGCGCCTCGGGGGTGAGCGAGACCGCGTGCGGCTGGATGCGGGCGTAGTCGCGGTGCCAGTCGTCGGCCCGCTGCGCGGGGTCGGTCGCGGCCCAGGCGTACTCCGTGATCAGGTCGATCACACCCGTGGTGGCGCCGAGCGTCGAGGGGTCGAGGAAGGGGTGGAAGAACCGGTGGAGTCCCGGGGCTTCCAGGTCCCAGTCGACGGCCAGCACCCGTCTGCCGTTGGCGGCGAGGATCCAGGCGGTGTTGGCCAGGGCCATGGTGCGCCCCGTACCGCCCTTGTACGAGTAGAAAGTGACGACGCGCCCGTCACGGCCGGCTGTCATACGTCCTCCGCATCCGTCGCAGGGTCGTGCATGTCGGGTATGAACCGGGTGTTGCCCATGGGCCCCATGAGTCGCGTCCGTTCACTGTGCCGTCCGCCGGCCGGTGGGTAGACCGTGGCGTGTCTGAGGTACTGCTGGGCGGCCACCTCGACCACTTGGGGAAGGATCTGGCCGAACGCCTCCATACTGGGCACCCCCTTGGCCGCGACACGGCAGAAGGCCCGCCCCTGCTGCATCTTGACCGGCATCGTCTGTTCGAGTTTCTCGGTCAGTTCGGCTTCGGCCGCCCTGCTCTGGTGGTCCTCCCGGCACCAGGGGACGACCATGGTCACCCAGGGCCGGTTCTCCCGGTCGAAGGCGGCGAGCCGTCGTCGGAGGTCCTCGTCCTGCAGGGCCCAGCGGTCGACGAGCAGGATCTCGGGGGTGCTGGGCGGGTGCTTGCCCTCCTGGTGCCCGGGGTCCTCGTCGAACGACGTGACGACGGCCTGGTAGTTGAGGGAGCGCACGAGCTCTTCGGCGACGTAGGCCAGCGGTCTGGCAGCGGCCGGGTGGTAGGGGTTCCACTCCTGCGGATTGTCGCCGTAGTACTCCGGGTTCCGGCCTTCCGGCAGGTCGTGGCGGGTGGGGGCGGCGATCGAGATCCGCATGGGCCTCGGGGCGCCCGCTCCGCTGCCCGGTGCGCCGAACGCGCTGGGGACGAGACGGAAGTCCAGGGGTCTGCCCGAACCGATCTGCACCGTGTCGGCGACGTGGACGATGCGTTTGGCCAGGTGGTAGACGGCCTGTTCGTAGTCCTGGGCGAACAGGGTGAGTTTGATCAGCCCGTAGAGTCCGTCACTGACGTAACGGTCCCCGAAATCGCGGTGGTTGAACTGCAAGCGCTCGGCGGGGCCCGGGAGCTGGGCCGGCGGGACCGGCACCCAGAGCGCGGGCACGATCGCCTCGGCCGGCTGGTTCGACCGTGCCCTGTGGTGGATGGCGCGCTGTTCGAAGGCGTACCACTCCTTGCCGCACATCTCGCTGGCGAAGTAGCGCGGCGAGAACAACGGCACGAAGACCCGGCAGTTGGCCAGGACATTGCCCAGTCGCTCGGACCAGCCCTCGCCGGACCGTATCTCCCGGTCCATGAAACCGGCCGGCGATCCCGCGGGAAGATTGGTCATGGCCATCACATGACCACAGAGATCTTGGAAAAGCCGTTCGACCCACATGTCGGGGTCCGATCCACCGCCGTACCCCGGTGTATGCGCATAGCTCAGAAAAAAGTACGGCCGATGGTCCGCTCGCTGTTGCGTCATGCGTGCACACGACCCCCGTCCTGTGTGAGCACCCGCATCCCGGATCTTCGGAGAGGGTGCGAGCGAATTCATCATTCCGGAGCGGACTGTGCTCCACCCCCATGGCGTTCGGTCATTCAACGCCGCTTTTCAGTCATCCATACCCAGGATTCATCGAACAGGTTCGTGAACCTCGGCATTCACGAGGATGTTCATCCCACTTGTCCCATGTGCACCTCCCACCTCGTCCCGGAGCGACTTCAGCAGTCGCATTCCTCCTGCGGTCGGTTCGGCCGCCCCGTCCATCATGTCGAGTGCCTCGGACACACCGTCCATGAATCCGGGAACGAGGAAGGAAAGTCCCACACGTTCGTACGTGCCGGCCAGGAGACCGGAGAATGGGACTCGTGTATTCCGCTCCCAGGGCAGCGGGTATTCCCAGGCCCCGTCCAGCGCGTAGAGGTCCGTGATGTCGAGCAGAGCCCGCAGCCTGGCCCGACGCAGAGCGCGCAGCAGCGCGAGGGCGAGCTTCCGGGTGTCCCCCGTCCTCACGAGTCCGACGGCCCCGTGACCGTGCGGCCGCCTCACGTTCCGGCCGGCGACGAGCGGGGTCAGCGTGGTGAGGCCGTCCGCGGCGTCCGCCGCCTGCCGGGGTGCGGCCTTCTCCAGCAGCTCCCACGCCCCGCCGACCGCCTCGGCCCAGGCCTCCGCGTCCTTCCGGTCCAGGCGGGGCGCCGCCGGAGCCTCGAAGCAGTCACGGCAGGGGTCCAGGTCGTCGAGGGCGAACCGGGGGGAGCCCCCCGCGGCGAAGTACCGCACCGGGAGCCAGCCGGAGCTCTCCGCACCCCTCGGGACGATCCGTTCACCACCGTCCTCCCGCCGGACCGAGAGCCCCTCGTCGACGGCTCGCACCCGGACCCGGCCCGTCTCCCCGGGGCCCGCGAGGCGCAGCTCGCCGAGCGTGGGGAGGAAGAGCCTGCCGTCCCGGTAGTCCGCCGGCACCTCCAGGCCGAGGCCGGACCGCACCGCGGCAGCCGCCACGTAGGACGGCAGCCGCAGTGCCTGACCGACGGCTTCGGGCCGTTCGGCGTGCAGCCCTTCCAGGACCTCCAGCAGCCAGGTACGCGTGTAGGGGTGCGCCAGGACGCGGTCGAGCCCGGCGGCGCCCTCGTCGGAGGACTCCAGCACCCCCGCCAGTCCCCACGCCTCGTCCCACCGGGCGCCGCCGCGGCCGTCCAGTGCGTCGTGGAGGCCGGCCAGGAGCGTACGGGTCAGGTCGTGCTGCCCGGCGGCCAGTTCGTGCCGGTCGGTCAGGGCCGGGGACACGGTGGCAGCGCCCGTGCGCGCCTGGATCCCCCGCACCAGCGCCTCCAGGTCGGCGCAGTAGACGGACGGATTGTCGAAGCCGTTCGCCGTGCGGTACCGGTGCGTGTAGAGCCCGCCGCCGCAGGACCGTACGACGGGGCACCGGCGGCACGTCTCGCTGACCCCTGCCAGGCCCAGCTGCCGCGCCCGGATCCCGGGATGGGCGGCGACGTCGTCGAAGGAGTGCGAGAACACGTCGAATCCGGTGGCGGCCGCTCCCTCGTAGGCGCTCTTGAGGGAGTCGACCTGCTCCAGCCGGCCGTCCGTCTCGACGACCACCAGATCCGTGGGGGCGAGTCCGAGGGACTCGGTGAGGCTCGGACCGCCGCCCAGCGTGGAGAGCACCGAGGAGAACAGGCGCACCGGGACCGGGCCGCCCTCCTCCTGCCAGCGGTCGAAGACCGCCAGGAGCCACCCGGCGTAGGCCGTGGGCGACCCGTCGGGACGGGGCGGGGGCTCGTCCCACGTGGCGTGCGGGAGGAGGAAGTCGATGAGCGGGGGGTCGAGCGCGATCAGGGCGTCCAGTACCGCGTGCGGGTCGTTCTCGATGTCGATGGTGCACAGGAGCCCGAGATCGAGATGGCGGTAGCGGTCCTGCCTCAGAAGCTCGATCGCCTTCAGCACGAGGGGGTGGCTGCTGCGTCCGTCGGCGAAGCGCCGGTGCCGGTCGTTGGCCGCACGGTCGCCGTCCAGGGAGATGCCCACCTTGACGTCGAACTCGTCGAAGAGGTCCAGATACCGGGGACTGAGCTGAAGGCCGTTGGTGTGGATCCTCAGGTCGAGGCCGGCGACACCCGAGAGGGCGGAACCGAACTCCTCGCAGATGCGCCGCAGACGGGCGGGGCCCGCCAGCAGCGGCTCCCCTCCGTGCAGGATCACTGACACGGAGGGCAGTGCGTGTGTCTTTGCGTGTTCAGCCAGGCGCTGAGCCGTCTTGGCGATGACGAGATCAGAAATCATCCTGGGCCGGGTTCTCCAGCTCTGATCCGCGTGTTCATAGACATAACAATGATCGCAGGCGAGGTCACACCTGCTGTGAACCTTCAGAACGATTTCGCGGAACGGGACCGCGGGGCCTGTCATTCCACCACTCTAGTCCAGCTGCACCATGAATCCGGCCGATGGGCCCAGTAGCCGAACGGACGAACGGGTGGAATATTTACAGCTTTACGGCGCCGGCTGTCCTGCTGTTCCTACAGCGAGGAGTTGAATGTGGAGATCTGTGTCGGGCGGCCGCCCGCCGTCGCGAGCACCCGGCCCATCTTCCTGACTGCTGCACTGCCGGTCGCCTCGATCTTCGCGAGCGGCACACGACGCTTCGCTACAGCGAAGTTCGGGGTGGATTCGTAGGTCTTCACGGCGGTCCTCGATGGGCTCGTTCCGGACACGGAAACAACACCGGCACCTGCACCATTGCAGTGTCCGGCGGCACGACTTTACTCTGCTGGCCCCGGTGTGCAACTCAACTCGTACTACCGTAACCCGAGCGATTTACCGAACTGCTCCAAATGGACGCGAACCCATTCGTTCGAGATCCGGTACGACCATCACATCGAATACAGGAGTGATCATGACGGCGATTCCCGGACCACTGCAGAGCATGGTCTTCAGGAGCGCTGATCTGCCCGCACTCTTCCACCACACCGACGCCGTGGCCGTCGCACGCCGCCGTGAGGCGGTCAACACCACCCGCGGGCAGCTGGTCCTGCTCGTCCTGGGTACCGTACCGGCCGCCTTGCCCTGGCGCGCCGAGATCGCGGGTGACATACAACTCCCTTACGCCGTCGCCGCTTTGGCCTACCTCGGTGTCCTGATCACGACCTACCTCGGCTCCCGGCGCAAAGCGAAGTCGCATTGGCAACTCAACCGCTCGGCCGCGGAGTTCATCAAGTCCAACTGCTGGCGTTACGCGGTCCACGGGTCCCCCTTCGACTCCACGCTCCAGCACCCCGAGGCGGTGTTCGCCAGCCGGCTCGAGGAAGGGCTCCAGGAGCTGCGGAAGGTCGGCTGGGACGACCCGAGGGAGAAGATGGCGGACTCGGGCGGCGGTCTCATCACCGCGTCCATGCGGGAGCTGCGGGACAGGGCATTCACCGTACGCAAGGAGACGTACATCCGGGACAGGCTGATCGAGCAGCGGCGCTGGTACCGCAGGCGCCTGGCGGTGTCGCGGCGCGGGGCGCTCGTCTGGTCGAGCACCGTCGCCGCACTGACGCTTCCGGCCCTGGTCCTCTCGGTGCTGCAGACCTTCGGCGGCGCCGGGTCGTTCGCACTGACGGGGACGTTCTCCGCCGCCGCTGCCGCCTGTCTCGCCTGGAACGAGATGCGCCGCCATCACCCTCTGGTGACCGCGCACTCCCTCGTCGAGGAGGACCTGGAGAACATGCAGGCCGCGATGGAGACCACCCTCACCGAACGGCAGTGGGCGGCCGCCGTGTTCGAGACCGAGCGGATCGTCTCCCCCGAGCACACGGACTGGCTGGTCAGGCACCGGATGTGAGTGCGTGCGGGCTCAGCCCCGCTCCACTCCCTCGCGCCAGATGACGGTGACCGGCCGCCCCAGGCCGCGGGCGTACGTCACGATGTCACCGGTGCCTCCGAGACCTCGTGCGGGCCGGCCGTCCCAGACCGCGAGCAGCCGGTCGCAGTGATCGGCGATGTAGGCACCCGCCGCGTAGTAGGCCTCGTCGGTGGAGTGCGGGAAGTCCAGCCGGACCTCACGGGTGGCCCGGGCCTTGAGCGCCCGGTAGCGCCGGAGTTCGGCCTCGTCGGCGAAGCCTGCCTCGTAGTCCCCGCTGGGGATGACCGCGGTCAGCTCCGCGCCGTGGGCCAGGGCGAGGTCGGCGAAGAGCTGGTCGGCGCCGACCGCCAGGCTGGAGAGCGCCTCCAGGGAACCCTCGTGTCCGCACAGCGCCGCCCTCAGCCCTTCCAGCACATGCCCGTGGACCTCCTGGGGGATGGAGCGGTGACCGGTCACTCCGATGCGTTTCACGGACCTGGAACCCCCTGGTGTCTGCCGGGGGATCCCGGAGGGCGCCCCTCCGGACGGGCACAGTGCCCGCCCCCGCGATGCCTGCGCGACGGGCCGTCCTGACATCCTCTCAAGAGCCGCGGTCCGAACGGGAGCCCCCGCCGGGAATCGGCGGGGGCTCACAGGAGTGCGGCGGTGCCCGGACGGGTCAGTACACGCTGACGCCGTACGCGCTCAGCGCTTCGGTGACCGGCTGGAAGAAGGTCGTCCCGCCGATGGTGCAGTTGCCGCTGCCGCCCGAGGTGAGACCGATCGCCCGGGTGCCCGAGTGGAGGGGGCCGCCCGAGTCGCCGGGTTCGGCGCACACGTTGGTGCGGATCATGCCGTGGACGATGTCGCCGTTGCCGTAGTTGACGGTTGCGTTGAGGCCGGTGACGATGCCGCTGCGGATTCCGGTGGTGGAGCCCCGCCGGGTGACGGGCATGCCGATCGTGGCGTCGGCCGCGCTGGTGATGTCCTGGTTGCCGACGGTGCCGGGCTTGGGCACCGCGTCGTTGGTGTAGCGGACGATGCCGTAGTCGTTGACGGGGAAGCTGGATCCCTCGGTGGTGCCCAGGACCGTGGTGTGGGCCGGGTCGGCCCACCAGGTGTCGGCGCCCTCGGTGCAGTGGCCGGCCGTCAGGAAGTAGTAGGTGCTGCCACTGCGGACGTTGAAGCCGAGGGAACAGCGCCAGTTCGAGGCGTAGATGGGGTCACCCCCCGAGATCAGCGGGCGGAGTTGTCCGGGGGTGCGCTGGATGCGCAGGGCGCCCGCGTCGGCTCCGGCGGAATCCTTGATCCTGTCGACCTCCGCCCGCGAGACGGTGCTGTCCACCGTGACGAGCAGCCGTCCGGAGGCCGTGTCGACGTTCCAGGCGGTGCCGGCGACGTCGGCTTCGAGCACGGCCTGTCCCGCCGCCCTGAGCTGGTCGGAACTGTACGTTTCGGTCTGGTCGGCGTTGGCTGCGGGGACGGCGAGTGCGACGAGGGCGACGAGGCCTGCGGAGACAGCGGCGATCCGGCCGCGTCCGGCTCTGCCGCCACGGGGGGTGGTGTGCTTGATCCTCACTTGTCATTCCTCCCGAGGGGAACCGGGGGTCCGCCTGTGGGGTGGCCGGACCCGTGAGGCGCGGTCAGGGCGCGGACGTGTTCCGAAAAGTGTTCGAATACGGACACACCACGCTCTGACGGACGCTGCTCGGGAGTATTGGGGGGCGTCGATGCGCCACACAAGGGTGCCTTTTCGGCCATACTGCGCGCTACTGCACCGGTCCCGGCAGCCTTGTGACTGCTGGGACCGGTGTGCCGCCGTCCGGGGTGGGACGGATCAGCCGTCGATCCGGTTCCGCTCCCCCGCCGGGACGGCCACCGTGAGGGTGTTGCCCGGGGGCGGGAAAGGACAGATGAAGTGGTCGGCGAAGGCGCACGGAGGCAGCAGGGCGCGGTTGAAGTCGACCCGTACCCTGCCGTCCCCGTCGGGCGCCGGCGGCCGCAGGAAGCGGAAACGGTAACTGCTGTTCCCGCTGGTCGCGTCGGCGAAGACGGCCCAGAGCGAGCCGTCGGGCTCGACCGCCGCCCGGAGGGTGTGCCCGGTGCCGTCCACGGTGAAGGCGATCTCACCCGAGAGTCCGAGTCCCCGCTCGCGCCCGTCCGCGTTCCCGACACGGACGGTGCGGTCGCGGCCGTACGGCCGGAACGTGCCGTCCAGCGACCACTTCGGGTCGTACGGGGTGGCGTCGATGGTCCGGAAGGCGTGACGGGCCGGGGACTGCGGGTCGAAGTCCCTCACCGCCCAGAGGCCTTCGCGGCTCAGCACGACCAGCCGGCGCTCGCCCTGCGCCACCCGGGAGGTGTCGACAGGGCCCCGGTCGGCGCCGAGGCGGACCTCGCCGGCCAACGGCTCCGTGTCGACGGTCAGCCCGTCCTCGGGGGTGGCGGTGAGCACCACCTCGTCGCCCTCCTCGCGCCACAGCCCGGGTACGGCCGGAATTCGACCCTCCGGATGGTCGGCGAGCCAGTGGGTGCCGGTGAGGGAGAGCGGGCCGTGCGGCGCGGCCACGGCGACGATGCGCCCCTCGTGCCAGCGCTGCCAGGCGTGGAACTCCTCGCTGTCCTGCTGTGCGTCCGTGCTCATGCGCTCAACCTTTCCACACCGGCTCCGCCGGGCCGGGGCGTGCGGTGGCGGCCGCCGGCGCGTTCAGGACGGCGAAGGAGGGGCGGTACCGCGCCCCGGGCCCCGGTCCTGACCGCCGGCACCTGCCCCGGGACCCCCTTCGAGGCCGCCCAGGAGGAGCACGGGCACCCGTGCGCCGACACGGGCAGGAAGAGCCCTACGAGGTCCGGACGTACGCCGATCAGCCCGCCGCGCGCGTCCGTCCGTGGCCGCCTGACGCCGGATCAGCAGTCGCATCCGCAGTTGCAGCCCTCGCAGCAGCTGCAGCAGTTGCCACAGCAGTTGCAGCCCTCGCAGCAGCCCTCGCACCAGTCGCCGCAGTCGCCCTTGCGACAGAGCCCTTCGCGCTCCTGGCCGCTCCACGGGTCGCTGAAACTGCCGGCGCAGCACAGCTGGCAGGTGCAG
>Ga0196960_10000321_pt1 | contig 18262 bp, 14 predicted proteins | sample S3v_5metaG_FD_183187 | JGI IMG/M metagenome (GOLD analysis project Ga0196960, IMG submission 183187) | Soil microbial communities from Anza Borrego desert, Southern California, United States - S3+v_5 | ecosystem: Environmental > Terrestrial > Soil > Desert | place: USA: California | collected... | reverse complement strand
CGTGGCCATGCCTGAGCCCGCGCCCGCCCAGGAGCCCGTATCCGCGCCGGCGCCGGGGCCCGTATCCGCGCCGGAACCCGTGCCGGGGTCCGCTTCCGTGCCTGAGCCGGAACCGCATCCGTCCGGCACCGGCGCCCCGGCCCCCGCACCGGACGCGCGGCGCCAGCCGCTGCCCGCCGAGGCACCCGGGCCGACGTCGTCGGACGCCTCCCAGGGCCGTGCGTTCAGCGTGCGGACCCTGGGGCAGGGCGTGCCCTTCGCGCAGCACCTCGCGCACCAGCAGAACCAGACGCTCGGCGGTGCCGGGCGGCGCCGTAAGCTCGCCGCCCCGCCCGACGCCGAGCCCCCGGCGCCGCCCGCCATGGCTCCCGTGCCGCCGCAGCCCGCTCCGGCCCCTGTTCCGCCGCAGCCCGCCGGTGCGCAGGGAAGCACCGTGCAGGGCCCCGGTTCCGGCCGGCTGCTGTCCCCGCCCGCCTCCGAGGGGCGTGCGTACGCCATAGGGGCGCCCGACGAGGGGGCCGAGGGTCCGGAGCCGCTGGACGGACCCGGTGGCGCCGTCGAGGTGGACAACCGCCCGCAGCCGCAGCCCGTCGACGACGAACTGCCCCCGGAACCGCTGGACAACCCGCGCCGGCTGCTCGTTTGGCCCGCGCCGGACGTCTCCACCCAGCAGGCCCTCAGCGACCGCGGGTACCGTCCGGTGATCGTGCACTCCCGCGAGGAGGTCGACGCCCAGATCGCCGCGTTCCCCGCCGCGCTGTTCGTCGACCCGCTGACCGGGCCGATCACCCGTACGGCGTTGCAGTCGCTGCGTCAGGCGGCCGTGGCGGCGGAGGTCCCGGTGCTGGTGACGGCCGGTCTGGGGCAGGCGACCAGGGAAGCGGCGTACGGTGCCGACCCCGCCGTGCTCCTCAAGGCGCTCGCCCCGCGCGACAGCGACCAGCATCCGCCGCGGGTCCTGGTCATCGAGGAGCACGAGGAGATCGCGCTGGCGCTGACGGAGACGCTGGAGCGTCGCGGTATGCAGGTCGCCCGGGCCTCGGGCGACAGCGAGGCGGTCGATCTCGCCACCCGGATGCGGCCGAATCTGGTGGTGATGGACCTGATGCAGGTACGCCGTCGGCGCGCCGGCATCATCGACTGGCTCCGCGCGAACGGCGCGCTGAACCACACACCGCTGGTCGTCTACACCTCGGCCGGCATGGAGGAGGCGGACCTGCCGAGGCTCGCTTCCGGTGAGACGGTGCTCTTCCTCGCCGAGCGTTCGACGAGCGATGAGGTGCAGTCACGGATCGTCGATCTGCTGGCGAAGATAGGGACGAACTGACGCCCGGCCGTCATCGGGCGCATGAGGCATACGGCGAGGGCGGTACGGGATCTTCCCGTACCGCCCTCGCGGCGTCCCAGGCCCCCGGCCGCGCACCGGACCAGGCGCCCGTCGTGAGGTGAGATCCCAGCCGCGCCCCGGACCCGTCGTCCGGCATCCGTCGTCCGGCATCCGTCGTCCGGCATCCGGCATCCGGCTTCCGGCGAGGTCCCAGCCGCACCCCGGGCCCGGCGCCCGTCGCCCCGCGTCCCCCGCCCGGCGTGAACGGGACCCGTCCCGCTCCCGGACGGCCGCCCTGATCAGAGCTGCGTGATGTCCAGCTCGCCCTCGGCGTACTGCCTGCGGATCACCTTCTTGTCGAACTTGCCCACGCTCGTCTTCGGCACCGCCGGGACGATCGCCCAGCGCTCGGGCAGCTGCCACTTGGCGACGGACCGGGCGAGGAAGGTCCTGAGCGCTGCGTAGTCGGCGGTGGCACCCTCCTTGAGGACGACGGTCGCGAGAGGGCGCTCGCCCCACCTGTCGTCGGGGACGGCGACAACGGCGGCCTCGGCCACATCCGGGTGCGCCATGATCGCGTTCTCCAGTTCGACGCTGGAGATCCACTCGCCGCCGGACTTGATGACGTCCTTGGCCCGGTCGGTCAGCGTGAGGTAGCCCTCGCCGCTGATCACGCCGACGTCGCCCGTCTTCAGCCAGCCGTCCTCGCTGAACTTGTCCTCGGGACGCAGGTCCTCGCCGTCCGCACCGCCGTAGTACGCACCGGCGATCCAGGGGCCGCGGACCTCCAGCTCACCGGCGGACTCCCCGTCCCACGGCAGGTGTTCGCCGCCGGGGCCGGTCAGACGCGCCTCGACACCGGCCGGGAAGCGGCCCTGGGTGATGCGGTACGGCCACTCCTGCTCGTCCGTCAGCCCGGCCGGCGGGTTGGACATGGTGCCGAGCGGCGAGGTCTCCGTCATGCCCCAGGCGTGGCAGAGCCGGACACCGAGCTTGTCGTAGGCCTCCATCAGAGAAGGCGGGCAGGCGGCGCCGCCGATGGTGACGCGGGCCATGGAGGACAGGTCGCGCGGCTCGGCGGTGACCTCGGCCAGCAGTCCCTGCCAGATGGTGGGCACGGCGGCGGCGTGCGTCGGCCGCTCCCGCTCGATCATCTCGGCGAGCGGTGCCGGCTGCAGGAAGCGGTCGGGCATGAGCATGTTGACGCCGGTCATGAACGTCGCGTGCGGCAGACCCCAGGCGTTCACATGGAACTGGGGCACGACCACCAGGGTCGTGTCCTTGTCGGTCAGCCCCATCGACTCGGCCATGTTGACCTGCATGGAGTGCAGGTAGATGGAGCGGTGGGAGTAGACGACGCCCTTGGGGTCCCCCGTGGTGCCGGACGTGTAGCACATGGCGGCCGCCTGGCGTTCGTCCAGCTCGGGCCAGTCGTAGGAGGTGGGACGGCCTGCGATCAGCTCCTCGTACTCGTGCACCCGGGGCGCGGCGCCGTCGAGCGCGGAACGGTCGCCGGGACCTGACACCACGACGTGTTCGACGGAGGGCAGGTGGGGGAGCAGCGGTGCGAGCAGCGGCAGCAGCGAACCGTTGACGAGGACGACCTTGTCGTCGGCGTGGTCGACGATCCAGATCAGCTGTTCGGCGGGGAGCCGCAGGTTGAGCGTGTGCAGCACGGCACCCATCGAGGGGATCGCCAGATACGCCTCGACGTGCTCGGCGTTGTTCCACATGAGGGTCGCGACCCGCTGGTCGCCTTCGACACCCAGCTCGTCGCGCAGGGCGTGCGCCAGTTGCGAGGCGCGCCTGCCGATGTCGGCGAAACTGCGCCGGTGCGGCTCCGGCTCGCCGGTCCAGGTCGTCACCTGTGACTTCCCGTGGATGGTCATCCCATGGTTCAGGATGCGGGTGACAGTCAGCGGTACGTCCTGCATGGTGCTCAGCACGGCGTCCTCCCGGTGGGCGCTACGCGGCAGTAAGGGTGCGCTGATTCTGCTCACATACCAAGCGGTATGTCACTACTTCCGGGAGGACGAATCCGTGTCGGCCGGCAGAGGCGGACCGCGGTGCGCCTCCGCACGAAGGGCGGGATCACCGGCGTCGCACGCGGGGCAGGATCACCGGCGCCGGAGCCGGGGCCTCCACCACGAAGGGCCCGCTCACCGTACCGGGCTGAGCTCCGGGCCCGCTCACCGTACCGGGCTGAGCTCCGGATCCTCGCGGAGTTTCCCGAGGGCCCGCGACACGGCGCTCTTGACCGTACCGACGGACACGCCCAGCACTTCGGCCGTCTGGGCCTCGCTGAGGTCCTCGTAGTACCTCAGGACGACCATCGCCCGCTGGCGGTCCGGGAGCTTGAGCACGGCACGCCACATCGCGTCGTGCAGCGACTGCTGCTCGGCCGGGTCCGGGGCGGGCGCGGCCTCCTTCTCGGGCAGTTCCTCGCAGGCGAACTCGTCGACCTTGCGCTTGCGCCACTGCGAGGTGCGGGTGTTCACCAGTGCGCGGCGGACGTATCCGTCGAGCGCCCGGTGGTCCTCGATCCGCTCCCAGGCGACATACGTCTTGGTGAGGGCGGTCTGCAGCAGGTCCTCGGCATCGCTCGGGTTCGCGGTGAGGGAACGGGCGGTGCGCAGCAGCACGGGACCCCGGGCCCGGACGTACGACGAGAACGAGGGATAGCGGCGGTGTCCGGCGGAGGCAGCGGCCGTCCTGGAGGCGCCGGCGCAGACTGGCGTGGTCATGGCTCCACGCTAGGAGCGGGCACGGGCGAGGGGATCGGCCCCAGGTCCCGAAGCCACGTCCGCCTCAGGTTGTAGGGGCCGGGCGGACCGCACCTCCTGAAGGTGGAGGTGGCAGGCCCCGCCCTCGGGGTCCTCACCCCGGGGACGCGCCCTCGCCGGCAGGGAAGCGGCCCGTGCGGCAGCGGCAGCGCCGCGGCCGCACGGGCCCGGGGCTCAGTTCACCCAGAGCGGGCCGAAGGTCAGGTAGACGTTGTACGTGGACTGGTCGATGTACGCGAAGGGCGAGTCGTCCACCTGGACCGTGTTGCTGTGGTTGGAGGCCCCGTCGCCGACGGCCTGCTGCTGCGACGTGGACGAATTGCCGAGGTTGTCCCCACCGACCCCGCCGGATCCGATGGTGGCCACCCCCGCGTTCGATCCGTCCTTCGCGAACGCGCCGTTGTCCGCCACCGCGACCCCTCCGAACAGGGCGGTGGCAAGGGGCAGAGCGGCGACGACGGCAAGCGCGCGAGCAGTACGGGTATGTGCCATGTCAATTCCTCCGGGGACCGAGAACGTGGCTCTGCACGGCTGATTCCGAAGCAGTCGGCCGACCGCCTCGGTACTGGTCACGACGTCGTGGGAGCAGAACTGCCCACCGCATCCCAGGCGAACCTCCCATGCCGCACCATTCCCCCGCGCGGGTGAGGAACAACCGATAAACCTCCCGCACGAGGAGAACACTCCGCCCTGGACGCCGAACCCTCTTCCCTTCTTCGAACGCTTGTACGAAAATAGCTCCATGGCCACCACCGACCGGCAGACCGCCACCCTGGCCCTGGCCCATGCGCTCTCCGCCGCCGGGCGCGGGCTCCCCGTCTTCCCGCTGTCCGCCACCAAGCTGCCCGCCCTGCGCTCCCCGCACCACGGCGAAGACCCGCCCGTGCAGTGCCAGGGCGCCTGCGGGCTGCCCGGTCACGGGGTCCACGACGCCACCACCGACCCGGCCGCCGTCCGCGCGCTCTTCGCCGCGGCACCCAGGGCCACCGGGTACGGCATCGCCTGCGGGCGTCCCCCGCACCGCCTCATCGGCATCGACCTCGACATCGACACGGCCCACGGCAACGACTCCGTGGCCGCACTCCAGCAGCTCGCCCTGCAGCACCTGTTCACCATCCCGGCCACCGTCACGGTGCTCACGCCCAGCGGCGGCAGGCACCTCTGGCTGACGGGCCCGCCCGGTGTCTCCGTGGCCAACTCCGCCGGCCGCCTCGCCCCCGGCATCGACGTACGCGGAGCGGGCGGCTACCTGGTCGGGCCCGGCTCGGTCACGGCCCACGGCAGATACCGGCTCGCCCCCGGCACGGCCCACCTGACGCCGGCCCCCTGCCCCCGCGCCCTCCTGCGCCTGCTCACGCCCCCGCCGCGCCCCCACCACCCCGCCGGCCGGGTCTCTCCCGCCCGGCAGGGGCAGGGCCTGGTCCAGTTCGTACGCGCCGCACACGAGGGCCAGCGCAACACCCGCCTGTTCTGGGCGGCCTGCCGCGCGTACGAACACGGCTTCGGCGACGCCCTCGCGGACGCCCTCACCGACGCGGCGGTCCGCACGGGCCTCACCGAACAGGAGGCCCGTGCCGCGATCGCCTCGGCCGCACGCCTGACCACCCCGCGACGGACCCTTTGATCACGCACGTCCCGTTGATCACGTATGTCTCGTTGCCGTTTCCCGGCAGCGGAGGGCACGTCCGCCCTGCGCGCACTCGCCTTGTTGCCGCACGCCGTCACCGCCGCAGAATGCGCCGGTGACGCTCCCCAGGACAGACACCCCCCGCCCCGGAAACCGCACGGAGGCCCGTGTCGCAGCGGTGTTCGGCATCGTGTGCCTGCTGGCGGCCGCCTGGCTGCTGGCCGGCATGCGTGGCGAACTCGGCGAGGAACGCGACTTCAGAGCAGCGGTCACCTGCGCCCCGGGTGCCCAGAAGAAGGACTGCCTCCAAACCGTCGCGGCACGCATCGACCGGGCCGACGGGGTGACGCGCCGCAGGACACCGTCGTACTGGCTGTACGTCACCGGGACGGACGGGTCCTCCAGCCGCACCCGGCTCCAGGGCAGCCCCGAGGGCCCTCCTTCCGCCCGGCCGGGAACGAAGGTCGAGGTCACGTACTGGCGGGACCGGATCCGGTACGTCGACTTCCCCTCGACGCGTCTTCCCACGAACGCTGATCCTCGCGACGGCTACAGGCTCTTCTGCGCCCTGGGCCTCGGCCTCGCCTTCTTGGGGGCAGCCTTCCTCTGGGGCTGCTGCTGGACGTCCCCCCGCCGCTCGTGGGCCCCGCTCAGGGCGTACCCCTGGCAGGCAGCCGTGTCGGCCGTGGGCGCGCTCTGCCTCACCCTCCTGGGGGCCGACGCACCTTGGGTCACCTCCGACGCCGGGTCGGCGTTCCGGCTCATCGCCGTGGGAGTCCCCGTGGTTCTGCTCGTCTGCCTGGCGGCTGCCACCCTTCTGAAGCGGCGGCAGAGCGGGGACGACACCATCGCACTGACGCCGTCCGTGCCGGTCGCCGAGGAGATCCTCGTCGGCCGTGTCCTCGGCACGACGCCGTATGCGGACAGCGGCGGCGGGTTCCTCGTGGCCGGCCCCGCCTGTCCGGCCTCCACGCCGGACCCGACCGGCTCCGCCCACCGCCGGGAAGTGCCGCGCACCCTCACCCCGGTCCGCGTGCGCCCGCCCTACCGGACCGACCCCGCCGACCGTCCTGACCACGGTGGCCGCGCCTTGGTCCTGGAGTGCGAGGACAACGGCGAAGAGGTGCTCATCGTCACCCGCAGAAGGCACATGCCCAAGGTCCTGGGCGCCCTCCAGCGCACCCCCGCCCCCGGCCCGCCCCAGCCGTCCCCCCGCTCCGGGAAGGAGCCGGGCAGACGTGGCCACCGAGGCACACCGGCCGGACACATGCGGTTCGGCGGGTCAGACACACGTTCGGCCTAATGCTCCCGGAAGCCGCAGGAGCTTGGGAAACGGGCCCGGCCGGGCTTCCGGGGAAGCTTTCACGTCTGCTGGAGTTGCACGGCCCTCCGACGTCACGCGACATGAGTACAAGACCCCCGTCCGGCAGGGGTCACAGAAGGAGGACCCATGCGTCGTATGACTATCGGTGCCGTCCTGACCGCCGCTCTCCTCGCGGGACCCGCTGCGGTCACCGCGGAAGCGCAGACGCCGGTGGCGATCCAAGCAGCTACCGCGCAGGTCACCCAGACCCAGGCACAGGACGACGACGACAAGAAGGACGATGACGGCGGAGGATGGGGGCTCTGGGGCCTCGCCGGCCTTCTGGGTCTGCTCGGACTCATTCCTCGTCGGCAGAAGACGCGCGACACGGGCACCTACCGAGGCACGGGAAGCGGCTCGCACCCCACCGACCGCCCTTGAGCCCGGACGGCCCCCAGCCGGGCAGCCCTCCAGCCGAACGGCCCCCGACCGGTGTTCCGGCCGGGGGCCGTTCGGCCGCGGTGGGCGTGGGATTCGGACCCACGGTGACCTCGCTGCCACGACGGTTCCCAAGCCCTTGCGCCGACCGGGCAGCTGCTGGGCTCTCCCCCAGGTCGGACGGGTGCCGGACACCCTGGCGGCACCGACCGCATCGTCATCGCGCCCGCTGCGTGTCCCTCGCTCGGGATCGTGCCGGCTGAACCGGAGGCCCGCCTCTTCAGCGACTCGGTCCACAGCCTCCCGCGAAGGTACGTTGTCCGTCATGGCCACCCAGATCTTCACCCTGGTCGGCGTCCTCATCGGCGCCCTGACGTCCTACTGTGCGACGGCAGTCGCCGAACGGGCCAAATTCCGCCGGGAGATGGCCACGCGATGGGACGAGCGGAAGCTCGACACGTACATCGAGTACGTGACGTGCATCAAGGAGATCCAAAGGGCTGGTCCGAGGTCTACGCGGTCCGTCTCCTGGACGCCCTGGACGGCAACGGCCCCCACGTGCGGAGCCACGACGGCAAGCAGCTCATCAAAGCGGGATAAGACTTTCTCTACTTCATCAAGACCCGCGCACGGCGCGGGCGCGCGCCGCCTCAGCGGCGCGGCCTGCCTCCTGTCTCCGCCCCGGCTGGCCGCGCCCGGCGCGCTCGTGCTGCGGGCGGAAGCGAGGAAGCCATCTGCGGCTTCAAGAGGATGCCTCCGGCGGGGGCGCTCAGACTCCGGGATGGGAGGGGCGCCGTTCGCGAGTGCCGGCCGGAACGGGGCGAGCGTCGTGGGGCTCCCATCCCGACCACCTTCGACCAGGCAGAGCCGAGCAGTCGCGGCCCAGGGCGTCAAGGTCGTTCGTACAGTGGCGCGCTCCACCTTGACGCCCTGAACCACGCCCACTCCACGGAGTGTGGGTCGAAGGCGGACGGGATGGGAGCCGGGTGAGCGGCGGGTTGAGGGAGACGGGACGTTTGCGCCGCTTTCCGTAGAGCCTGGCAAGGCGCTCGCACACAGCAATCGACTTCATCACGGCCTGCCAGACCAGAACTCACCTCAGCATCCGCCGGGTCCCAGCAACTGGCCAGAACGCCGCCTCGGGCCACGAATAGCGGAAGGCAAGTACAGGTACGGACGGCCCGGACGACCACGGCCCCAACCAGAGTGCAGATACGGCGTCTTGGACAGAGCCACGGTAACGAGCGACGCCCGCATGCCTTCGGCATGGAGAAGTTTGGACACTACACAGTCCGACAGCCCAGGGAAGCGGTAGAGTCCGGTCATTCTGGTAACTAGGGGGCCACGATGTCGTCGCAGGTAGTGTCGTACACGTTGGATGACCGGACAGTCGTCCAATTCGAGATTGAGGCCAGTGGTGACTTTCATCCCGTCGGAGCGGAGCAAGCGATCGGGCGCGTTCGGGATGCAGTGGAGCCCGCCGTCCTTGCCGCGAAGAGTGTTCTTGACCAAGTCAGGGCAATGAAACCTGGTCAAGTTGAGCTGAAGTTCGGCATCAAGGTGAATGGCACGGCTAACTGGTTGGTAGCGAAAGCAGCGACAGAGGCAAACTTCGAGGTCACGCTAAGTTGGTCTGATAGCGCCGAAGTTCAGAACCCTTCGTAGAAGTTACCTCCCGGAAAATCGACATGGAGAAAGAAAACATCAATAGGCCAGTCGATGATTCTTGGGTGGCCGCTATTCACCGAGCTCAGTCAGATTCCACCTCCATCGGCTCAGGTTTTACCTTGGACACCTACCGGGTCCTCACTTGTGCGCACGTCGTTCGTACGGTCGCGGATGCCGACGGGGAACTTTGGGTCGCGTTCCCTAAGGCTGATGAACGTGTAACTTCCCGCATTCGGGTATCTAATGTGAAGTTTCCATCTAGCGGCCTTGAACAGATCCAAGATGTCGCGGTATTGACGCTATCTTCCCCCATTCCTGGAGGGTGCACACCGCGCCTCCGCTGCCCTGCACCAGTTGACCTTGTCGGTCAAGAGTGGTGGGCTTTTGGTTTCCCAGGAGGCGACCTGCTGGGGAATTCTGCCTCTGGTACGGTTGGCGAATTTCTTGGATACGGTTGGGTACGCCTGGACACCACGTCGCGATACACCGTGAAGAATGGCTTTAGCGGATCTCCGTTGTGGTCTCCGGACTATGAGGCGATCGTCGGAATGGTGGGTCAAGCCACCGGAGATCGTGGAGATGCGCGGGCGATCTCGCTCAGACAAATTGATAGAATCCTTCCGAACGAGAAAATTGGAGATCTTGCTGGCTGGACAGCGGAGGCAGCCGGCGAGACTGCTCTTTCGTCTTGGGGATGGTCTCTGCGCAATGACCCCGAGGCTGGCCGACATTGGCGACCACGCGCACGCGGCGTCAGCATCGAGACAGAGCAAGGGTTCCGCTTTCGCGGTAGATCGACAGCGCTTTCTAAAATTGTCACTTGGATTTGCGAGGAACCGGTTCGCAAAGCCCTTGTGGTTACGGGATCTCCCGGCGTAGGGAAATCGGCCGTCCTAGGACGCATTGTCACAACAGCCGATGCAGAAATCGCTGCTGCTTTGCCGGACAGCGACGCCGCTATCCGAACCCCAATCGGGTCCGTACACTGCGCCGTACACGCTAAGGGGAAAACTGCTCTAGATGTCGCTGTCGAGATTTCAAAGGCGGCTTCTGCGGCAATCCCTGAGGATATTGATTACCTGCCAGAATACCTACGTGAAGCGCTCACAGATAGACCAAACAGCTCTTTCAACATCGTGATTGATGCACTCGATGAAGCAACCACTGGGCAACAGTCACGCTTGATCGTCCGTCGCATTTTGGCCCCCCTGGTTGAGACCTGCGCCCACCTCGGTGTTCGCATAGTAGTAGGAAGTCGGCGTCGGGATGACACAGGCGACCTACTTGGAGAGTTTGGCCGCGCAATAACCGTTCTCGATCTAGACGATCCGAGCAATTTCAAGCAGGAAGATCTGGAGGCATACACCCTCGCGACCTTGCAATTGACAGGGGACGAGCGCTCCGATAGCCCTTATAGCAATGATGAAATCGCTTGGCCAATTGCTCAAAAAATTGCGGCAATGGCTGACCATAATTTTCTCGTGGCAGGGCTCGTTGCAAGGTCTCACGGATTGCACGATGCGGAGGCGGTTGCTCCTCTGGAAATCTCATTCACCCCCACCGTCGATGGCGCTCTCCGTGACTACCTTGACCGAATCGAACCAGTCGGGGGATGTCGATCCGACTTGATTCTTGCAGCTCTAGCTTTTGCGGAGGCGCCGGGATTCTCCATCACATTGTGGCGCATAGCCGTTGAGGCCCTCAGTGGGCAACCTTTTACGGCGAATAATCTCTCTGCTTTCGCGCACTCGTCGGCGGCAAACTTTCTCGTGGAGACGAACGCGGATCAAGGCGATGTTGTCTATAGACTTTTCCATCAAGCGTTGAATGACACTCTAATAGATTCCCGATCTGAGCTATATTCACGGAAGTCAGATGAGAGTGCACTCGCCCAAGCAATGATTACTGAGGGCGTGAAGAGTCGATGGGCCGATACGGATCCCTACCTTCGTCGTTCGCTTGCTAGACATGCAGAGCTGGGTGGTGTTCTCGACACGCTTCTGGAAGATGATAGATACCTGCTATATGCCGACCTTCGGCGACTGGTCCCTGTGACAGATAGAGTGGATTCAGAGCTCGCACGGCAAAAAACTAAACTGATCCGTCGTACGCCACGCGCCCTAAATTCCGGGCACGCTGAACGAATTGGGCTGTTGAGCGTGACCGAAGCACAGCAGCAGCTCGGTCGTTCTTTTCAAGATCTAGACGAAGCAGCGCCCTACCGAGCCAGTTGGTCATCCGTAATTCCTGGATCAGAGGAGGCTCTCCTCGAAGGCCACACTCGCTGGTCCTACATTCTGTGTTCATTCGAGGTAGCGGGCCAGCATCTCCTTGCCAGTGCCGGCGGTGATCGAACTGTGCGCATCTGGGACCCGGTTCTTTGTGAAGTCATCCACGTTCTTGAGGGTCACACGGACGAGGTGCGGGCTATTACGCAAGTCCGTCTAGGCGACCTGGATTCTCTGGCCACTGCCGGGCGGGACGGAACGATTCGGTTCTGGGATCCAGTCTCCGGTGATCTATTGCATAGCTTGGATGGCTTCCCGGAGGGCTTCTCAACCCTGAATTCTCTCGTATTCGGTACCCAGGGCGTCCTGATCGGGGCTTCTGCTGTCGAAGCTGAAGTCTCACTAATTGATCCTACCGATGGGGCCATCATTGGGGCGCTCCAGAGGCACGAAGATTGGGTATCTGACATATGCGAGGTGAGTGTTTCCGGCCGAAGGTTCGTCGCCTCATGCAGCGAGGACGGGAAGGTTCATCTCTGGAATCTTTCAGAGTCGAAAATACATCTGACGATTTCTCTTGGACATTGGGAATGGGCTAGATCTCTTTGTTCCATCGAAGTTGGCGGGCGTCAATTTCTCGCAGGTGCTTGCTATGACGGAGCCGTTCGTCTATGGGATCCGCTTGACGGAGCATTGGAAAGAGTTCTTATTGGGCATGAAGGCTCGGCACTAACCATCTGTGAAGTAAAATTGAGCGGCAAGTCAGTACTAGTCAGCGGTAGCGATGATCAGACGTTGCGAATTTGGGATCCAAGTACAGGACAAACACTAAAGGTTCTCCACGGGCACACTGATTGGATCTATTCCGTCCGTGCGGTGGGTTCTCATGAGCGCGGCCGACTGGCCAGCACCGGTGATGATCGATCGATTAGGCTATGGGATCCTGAGACTGGGGAAGAAAAGACTCTGGTTCAAGACGCAGCGGCCGACTCATTTGAATTGGCCTGCGTGCTGCAGGGATCGAATGGGCCTGAATTTCTAACTGCATTGGCCGGTAATGAGGGCGTGGTCATTCGCAGTTCAGTAAATGGACAGATTCAGCAGACCATTCCATCACAAGCCGTCTATTCCATGTGTGAACTCTCAGTAGGCGGAAGTCCGAGACTTGCGGTCGGCGGTAGCCGTTTCATCGAACTGTGGAACCCTGAGACTCTCTCTAAAACATACTCATGGCCCCTCTCTGGCTATGGCTCGCAGGTGTCTTCACTCTGCACGCTGAAGGTTTTCGATGATGTATTGATGGCAGGGGCAGTCAGGAATAGCATTCTCTTCTGGGGGCTATCGCACAATTCACCTGTGCATCAAATTCGACTGAATCTTAACGTTCGAGACATATGCCCCGTCCCAATGGATGGGCGCAAGTTTCTTTCCTGCTTGGGTTACAACGGACAGGTCCAAATCGTCAACCCAAGAACCGGCGAAGTTATTTCTGAACTGGCAGTAGGGCAGAATTCTACCGTGCAGTGCCTGATCCAGGTGGGCGGCCGAGTATTGCTGTCCACGGGGAGCGACGAAGGTGTTATTCAGCTTTGGGATCCTGAAAATGGCAAACGGGTTGGCGTGCTTGAAGGGCACTCGGCGCGCTTGGTAAATATTTGGCCATACAGCAAAATGGGTCATAGCGTCCTCGTCAGCGCAGGTAATGATAGATCTGTCAAAATTTGGGATCCCATTCGACTTCAATGCCTAGCAGATATTCCCTTGTACCATTCCATAACCTGGGCCAGTCAAGTGGGCGATACGATCATGCTTAGTCTGAATGCTGGCATGTTCGGCATCGCGATCGACATTCTCCACATGTACTGACATCGATAGGAGGAACAGGTTTACCTGGCGACAGAGAGGCTCTGTCCTGACTGCGCACGCGAGTTGAGAGCATTCTCTAGCAACTCTGGATATCGGCGATGCAAGTGAGGAAGCGGGGCGGCAGCGGTTACTTCGACGCCGAGGGCAGCTCAGTAAAGGAGCGCATAGTTTCAGGTCAAGGCCTGAATGAGGTAAATCAGACGATGATTCCCAATCTCACAGCACTCAAGGTGACTTACCCACCGGCTGACGGGGCTTTCCGCATCGCCGGGCACAGTGCGGCAGGGAGGGGAACCCCTGGTTCTGTGCTCGGGCCCCCTCCCCACGTAGCATGAGGTTTTCTGCTGGTCAGCGTCTATTCAGATTCGGTGAGGCTCGCCCACGGGCACGAGTTGTTCGCGGCCGACCGCGACACGCAGCACGTCCTTCAGGGCGCAGGCCAGGGCATTTCCTAGACGGCGGAGTTGAATCGGATCCGCGTCCTCGTCGTCGAGGGTTTCCGATGCCATCTTCAACAGTTGTTCAGCCGTGCCAAGTTGGATGGCTTCGATGTTGTCCGCCAGGCGGGACATGTAGCCGTCCGGGTCGTCCGTGCTCAGGTAGCAGGGCTTGCCCCCCGGGCCCGACCACGGGAGGAGTCGAAGTTCGTTCGGTGTTGTCATCCTTGGTTTGGCCTCTCGTTGAGCACGTGATGGGCGGTGAAGACGGCATCGACTCGGTCTCCCTGAAAGGCAAGGAGCCCGGCTTCAACGACGCGACCATTGGCATCGGTGGCGATGCGGGTGATCGCGAGAACGGCCATGTTGTTTCCGATCCGGAGGGCCGACGCTTCGTCTGAAGTGGGAGAGCGGGCGGAGACCGTCTCTCGGATGGTGGCCGGCGAGGGGCCGAGGACGGCGAATCTCGTGGCTGCCTCCCGGCACACGGAGTCGTCGTCGAGGACTCCGGCCGGGGCCAGGTCGCGCGGGATGTAGATACGGGCCAGGCCCTGCGGTGACCCTTGTTCGAGGCTGAGGCAGGTGTACTCCGCGAGGGGGCTGCCCGTTGGCACCTTCAGCAACGTCGTCAGGTGCACGGAGGCCGGAACCGTGGTGCTGCGAACCGTGATGCGCAACGTTGGCTCGGCCGCCGTCCAGGGGTCCAGCGTGCCCCAGCCGCCGACGTACATGATCTTGCGGCGCGGGTGACGGACGTAGTTGCCCTTGCCGTGGATCTTCTCGACGAGTCCTTCGCCCTGGAGCACGGCGAGAGCGCGTCGCAGGGTCACCGTGCTGACTCTGTACCGGGCGGCCAGGCCGGCTTCGGACGGGAGGCGTTTACCAGGCTTGATGCTGCCCGCCGTGATCTGGTGGCGTAGGTCGTCGGCGATGTCGTTATGGCGTCGGGGCACGAGTCCGGTCACCGCCTTCTCAGCAGTCGCAGGACGGAGAGCCGGGTACGGGCGTGTATGGCCAGCAGTTCGCCCGACTCGAAGACCAGTTGCTTGGCCCCTTGGGGGAGCTGGAAGAGGTCGCTCACTCGGCAGGCCTGACCGCCGAGTTGGATGATGTCGCCGCGCTGCACGGTGGCCGCAGTGACCTCGACGGTGGAGACCAACGCGCCGCCGGGGGCTGGTGTCCTCATGCCATCGCCTTCACGGGCACGGGCGGTTCGGGGGCCGAGTGGCATGGGCAGATGCACTCCTCGTAGGTCACCGGTACGTCCTCCGTCGCCGCAGGCGGGGACGGCTCGGTGCAGGAGTAGTGCGTGCCGATCCGGCAGGCGATCGAGCGGTAGGGGACGGAAGCTGTCCCTGTCGGGTGCGGTTGTCGGCGAGGAGGCATCAGCGGGCCCCCGCGAGGGCCAACCAGGCATCGGCCGACAGGTGCGGGGCGACGAGCACTGAGCGCGTCCGTGCACGCTGCTCTTCCCACGCCAGCAGGTACGGACGGGCAAGTGCGACGTCCTCTCCCCCCAGCGGGTAACGGTGGAGCGGGCCCACCGGAGTCCGCCTCAGGGCGATGGTCGAAGCGTCAGCGGGCGCGGGGCAGGTGGGAGGGGCCAGCGGCCGGAAGGGCGTTAAGGGGCGGCGGTGCCGACCGTTGGGGAAGCACCGCGCTCTGGTGCGCGAGATGGCTCGGCGGATACGGTTGAGCATGCTGTTCAGCTCCCATCGCTGATAGCCCGGTCCCCCGACGTCGCCTGTCGTGGGGACCGTTTTACGTACGACCGCCCATAAGGTGCGGCCGTTCAAGCTGGTGGCCAGGAGGCCGAATCGATCGGCCAAGGCCACCGCGTCCAGAACCTCCCGCCAGGAATCGGCGGAGAGCGTGTCCGGTACTTCTGCCTCGACCGTCGTGAACCGGGTGTGCTCCTCCACGCGCGGGCGGAGGCCGGCGGCAGACAAGCGGTCGGCGATAGCCGCCGCGGTCACTTCCGAAGCGGACACAGCGCACCCTCCGTTGCCGGTGATCACTTCCAGTGAAGCTAGTTAACTAGATTAGATCTAGTGGACTAGATTTTCCATATGTCTGAGCAACCGCCGTACCTCCGCATCGCCGACGAACTCCGGCAGCGCATCGCGGAGCACGTCTGGGAACCGGGCGACCGACTCCCATCCCGCGCCCAGATCGGCCAGGAGTGCGGCGTGGGCGAGAACGTGGTGCGCAGAGCACAGGAGTTGCTGATCTCCCAAGGCGTGCTGGAAGGCCGGGCCGGATCGGGGACCTACGTCGCCGAGCCCCGGGAGCGCGTGAGAGTCGTCCGGTCGTCGGCACGTGAGCAGCCCAGTGGATCCCCGTTCCGCCAGGACATGAAGGCCCTTCGCCGACAGAGCGACTGGGAGAGCCGGACCGACGCGAAAGTGCCGGCCCCGGCGGAGATCGCGAAGCGGCTCGGGATCGCCGAGGGCGAGCTGTGCGTTCGCACGACGTACGAGTTCCTTGCGGACGGGAAGCCGGTCCAGTTGTCGACGAGTTGGGAGCCGTACGCCATCACTGGCGGGACCCTCGTCGTTCTCCCCGAGGGAGGGCCCCACGCGGGAGCCGGGGTCGTGAACCGCATGGCCGAGATCGGAGTCACCATCAGTCATGCGGTGGAGCAGCCCGAACCCAGGCACGCGACCGCCGAGGAAGCATCGCTACTCGGCATCCAGAAAGCCGCACTCGTGACGCACATCCGGCGGACGTACTACAGCGACGAGGGCCGTCCCGCGGAGACAGCGGACATCGTGGTGCCCGCAGCGCACTGCGAGATCGTCTACGAGATCCCGATCAGCCGCTGACGAGCTGACCCCGGCAGCTCAAAAGTCGTGGCCCAGCCGTGCCCCCCGCATGCCCCTTCCGTGCCCGACAGAGCGGGAAACCAGGGGGAACAGCGGTGCCCGGCAGGGAACGGACATGGCAAAGGCCCCCGACCATACGTACTGGTCGGGGACCTTTCGCCTGCGGTGGGTGTGGGATTTGAACCCACGGTGACATCGCTGCCACGACGGTTTTCAAGACCGTTCCCTTAGGCCGCTCGGGCAACCCACCCACGCACCGCCCCTTCAGGGGCGGAGCGGGTACAGCGTACCCGGCTCGCGCGCCGCGAGGGGTGGTGGTCCGTGGCAGGCCCGTCGCTGCTCACGCCCATACCACTTTCCGGGTCCACCGGCGCGCCGTCGTAGGACGTTCGGCGTCGGGCGCGCAAGGTGATGTACACGTACGGAGTGACGACAACCTGCACACCACCACACATACGGGTGAGTGTCGGACGTGGTCACCAGGGTACGAAGTCGCTACCCACGCGCCGATGGCAGACCAGTCCGATTATCGGATCCGGGGCCGAAAGACCTGGCAGCAGCGATATGCGCGAAAGGGAGCGGTGACACGGGAGGCGTTTCCGGTCACCTTCGATCAGCAACGCGTGCGTGTCTGAATCGACCTAAACGTCCTGTTTGTCAGAATGTTGCCCACTGCCCCAGTTGAAACTAGGAAGTTCCCTTTACCGAGGAGCATGTCATGCAGGTGTGCGAGTGGCTCCCAGATCAGCCCACCCATATCGGCCGGCACGACTGGCCGGACGAGGGGGACAACGGGACGCACATGCGACTGCGGGCCGGCTCCATCGTGGTACTCGACCGGCAGGCGTGGCGGATCCTGGAGATCAACAGCTATCCGAGCGACCGGTGGCCGGACTCCTACGAGAAGGCGTGGCGCGACCACGTGGAACTGTGGTGGCACGCCAACGAACTGCGGCGGACCAACAACCAGGCGGTCAAACCGGCCCCGGAGCGGACCGAGTTCTACAAGCGCCCGGTGGTGCTGGTGCTGCGTAACGAGAACCTGCCCCGCTCCGCGTCGAAGCACTGGTGTGCGCCCGCCAGCCACGACTGGCGGGTCCTCCCCGAGCACTACGCCGTCTGCCGCGCCTGCGGTGAGCTACCGCCCTGCCGCCACGGGGAGTACCGCTGGGAGGGCGGGCCCCGTTCGCCGGAGCAGAACGGCGGCATCCCGCTCATGGTGCCGGAGAACTGCTGCATGGGGTGCGCCGAGCCGATCAAACCGCGGGTGCGGACCGTGCGCTTCCCGGGCCCCAACCTCTGGTACCCGGACCTGGGGAAGGACACGGCCGTCTTCCACGCCCGCACCTCCTGTGCCGACCAGGTCGACTGCTACCGCATGCAGTGGCAGACCGATTACCACGCGCGACACCCCGGCCCCTCCGTACCCTCCGTGCCCTCCGCCACTCCTGCGTTCCCGGGTTTCGACCACTTCGTGCTCCCCCGGACGCGGCAGGCGCGGGACGCGTCCCCCCACACCGAGCAGGCCTCCCGTCCCGCGCAGTCCGTGCCGGCCGCGTCGGCGTGGCCGGATGAGGAGTGCACCTCCACGACGGGCGACTTCGGCGCCGTCCACACCTGGTCCGAGGGACATCGGGAGGCACCGGCGTCCGGCGCACCGGCACCCGGCGCACCGGCACCGGCACCGGCACCGGCCGTACCCGAGCCGTCGTACCAGCCGGCATCCGCAGCCTCCGGCGTGCCCGGGGCGGAGCCGGTGG
>Ga0196960_10000320_pt1 | contig 18283 bp, 16 predicted proteins | sample S3v_5metaG_FD_183187 | JGI IMG/M metagenome (GOLD analysis project Ga0196960, IMG submission 183187) | Soil microbial communities from Anza Borrego desert, Southern California, United States - S3+v_5 | ecosystem: Environmental > Terrestrial > Soil > Desert | place: USA: California | collected... | reverse complement strand
CGCGCGCTCCCCCGCCTCCGGGCGCCCGTGCGCGATGGTCGCGGCGATCGCGTCGTCGGAGAGCGCCTCGAACGCGGCGGCGAGTGACGCGTCCGGCAGGTGCTCGGCGATCCGCGCCATCGGCGTCCAGCGGTCCCCGGTGGCCAGGTGCGCCGCCGCGCCCGCCACGAGCGGCGGCGGGATCTGCGCGACGAGCGGCGCGCAGCGCGGCAGCTCCGCCCACGCCGCGACCTCCCCCACGTACACCGGATCGAGCCGGGCGATGACCGCCGAGCCCGCCGTCGGCGGCAGGTGCGCGGCCAGCCGCGCGACGAACCGGGGCGTGAACCGCTCCTGCGCGACCTTCGCGACCAGCGGCGCGGGCAGCCGGTCGACGAGGTTGACGATCGGCTCCAGCCGCGGCCGGTCGCGCCGGTGGAGCGCGTCGGAGACGTGGTCGGTCAGCTCGGCCAGCTCCGCCTCGTCCAGGGCGCGGACGCCCTTGGGCAGCGCTTCGGGCTCGACCGCGAGCACCGCGGCGAGCCGCCCCAGCTGTGCGGCGCTCATTGGCCGAACGCCTTGGAGACGGCCTTGCGGACGGGCCACGGCAGGCCCGCGAGACCGGCCTCCAGCGCGGCCTCGCCCTCGGCGTCGCGGCGCGCGTGCTCGGCGGCGACGAGCTCCGCCAGCGCGTCGACCGACGCCTGGTCGAGGCCGCGCACGGACGGCGGCGCGTCGGCGCGCAGGAGCGTGTCGAGCTGCGAGGTGTCGGTCATGCGGACGCCTCCTCCTCCTCGTCGTGGTCGCGGCGGCGCTCGATCAGCACCATGGCGGCCAGGCCGCCGAACACGGTCAGCGGCGGGAGCGCGAAGAGCCAGTGGCCCGCGTGCGCAAGCGGGATCAGGACGTCCACGTCGGCGATCATGCCCGCACCTCCCGCGGTCCACGCAGCGTTTCCGATCCGGCGGCCGGCTCGCGGACCCCGAGCCGCGGGCCGCGCGACAGCGGCGCCTGGCTGACGGCCGCCGCGGCGAGCCGCGACAGCGTCCACAGGATGAGCCCGAGGAGCGTCACGACCGCCCCCGCGACCGCCGCCGCGGCGAGCGGCCAGAGCGGCCCGTCGACCGCGCCCTTGCGCTCGCGCTGCAGCAGCTTGGAGTCCTTGACCATCGTGCGCGTCACCTCCGGCCGGGCCGGGATCGCCGGCGCCGGGATCGCCGCGTCAGCGGGCAGGGAGACCGGCAGCGACGCCATCTCCGCCCCGCGGTGGAACCGGATCATCGTCTTCCACGAGCCGCCGACCGGGACCGACGCGGACGTCCGGTAGACGCCGGGCGCGACGCGCTCCAGCGGCTCGGCCACCCGCCGGTGCTCCCGGCCCTGCCAGGCCATCACGTAGAGCCAGTCGGCGTCCTCGACCGTGCCGGACGGCGTGAAGCGGACGGTCACCGGCGCCTCCCCGTCGCGGTTCACCGCGCCCAACGTGATCGTCCCGCGCGCGTCGGGCGCCGTCGTCGGCAGCTCGGTCGCCAGCACGGCGAGCGCGACGATCATCACGCACGTCGCGGCCAGCCACGCGCGCGGGGGAGGCGCGTCGAACCGCCGCGCGCCGGCCCGCGCCGCCAGCGCGACGTACACGCCGACGAGCCCGCCACAGACCGCGACGGCGACCGAGAGCGCGACCGCCTCGGGCAGCACGTGCGCCGGCCACGCGAGCGGCATCCACGCGTGCGACCAGCCGTACTCGGCCAGCACGCCGAGGGTGCCGAGCAGCACGCCGGACGCGACGCCGAACGCCACCGGCCGGCGCGCCCCACCGAGCAGCGCCAGCGCCGCGACCTCCACCAGCGCCGCCTCGGCGAGGTAGAGCGGGAAGTGGAGCGTCGTCTCCCCCAGCCCGACGACGGTCAGGGTCAGCGCGCCGTTCAGCGCCACCGCGCCGAGCGTCGTCCACAGCGCCGCGCCGCACCCGCCGATCACCCGCACCGGCACGAGCACGAGCGCCGCGCTCAGCGCGATCAGCATCGGCTGGAAGACGAGCGAGAACTGGGGGACGCCGTAGCCGAACTCCTGCTGGAAGGCGATCGTCAGCGCCGTCAGCGCGACCGCGCCGGTCAGCACCAGGCCGGGCCGGGCGATCGGCCGCATCCCGCGCTCGCCCTGCTCGCCCCGCACCGCCAGCCGGCCCTCGCGGATCAGCAGCGCGGCGGCGACGAAGTGCAGGAAGCCGCCGGTGATCATCATCAGGTGGGTCGGGCCCCAGAGGGTCACGTCCTGGCCGAAGAGGTTGTGCCACACGTCGTCGAGCGGGAAGCCGGTGAGCGAGAACGCGCCCGCCCCGAGCATCGCCGCGCCCGCCGCCGGCGCGTACCAGCCGGGCGCCAGGCGGACCGACGCCGGGCCCGCCTCGCGGCCGCGCGGCATGCAGATCGCCAGCCAGCCCGCCGCGAAGAAGGAGAACGTCCCGACGATGAGGCCGTAGTGGGACGGGTTGGCGAACGGGCCGGCGTCGCGGCCCTGGTCGATGTGGAGCGCGACGTCCCACACCAAGCCCGGCCCGGCGGCGAGGAAGCCGATCGCCGACACCACCGGCGGCAGGACGGCCCACGCGGGCAGGCCGGTGCGGCGCACGAGCGGCGCGGCGGCGCGATCGAGCAGCGCGCTGCGGCCGCTCCGGTGCGCCAGCCCGAGCGCGAGCAGCACCAGCGTGAGCGTCCCGATGACCCCGGTGCCGATGACGATCTGGCTCGTCTCGGCTCCTGCGGCCGGCGCCGGCACCGAAGGTCCGACCGTCGACAGAAGCAACCCCATGGCGCGACACCGTACAACGTGACGTCAAGTGGTGTCACGTTGACCGCCGTCACGACGACCCGCACGGCTACGCTGCGGCGGCGAACCGTGAGCGACGACCAGCCGGCACACGACGACCCCGCGGACGACGAGGCCTCGGCCGAGGAGTACCCGTTCACGATCGAGGAGCTCGCGCTCGAGACGGGCACGAGCGTCCGCAACCTGCGCTCGCACCGCGCGCGCGGGCTGCTCCAGCCGCCGAAGATCCGCAACCGCGTCGGCTTCTACGGCCGCGAGCACGTCGACCGCGTGCGCCTCATCCGCCAGCTCCAGGACGAGGGGTTCAACCTCGGCGGCATCCAGCGCCTCCTCTCCCTCGCGCGCGGGCCGTCCAGCCTGCTGCTGCGCGTCGTGCAGACCGCGTCGACGCCGTTCGAGTCCGAGCAGCCGAAGGTCTTCACGCGCGAGGAGCTCGTCCGCCGGTTCGGCGCCGAGGAGCTGGAGGCGCTGATCGACACCGCGATGCGGCTGCGGCTCCTGATCCCCGAGGGCGACGGGTTCTCCGCGCCCTCCCCCTCGCTGCTCGACGCGGCCGAGGAGGTCGTGGCGCTCGGCGTGCCGCTCCACCACGCGCTCGCGGTGATCGCGAAGGTCCAGCGCGCGTGCGAGGACGTCGCGGAGGAGTTCATCCGCCTGTTCGTCGCGGACGTGTGGCGGCCGTTCACCGCCGACGGCTTCCCGCTGCGCGGGTGGTCGGACGTGTCGGGCGCGATCGAGACGCTGCGGCCGCTGTCGAGCGACGTCCTGCTGCGGACGTACGAGGTGACGATGACGCGCGCGGTGGAGCGCGCGACGGCGGAGGAGCTGCAGCGGCTCACGAAGCGCCGCCGGGGCCGTGGCCCGGGCGACGCGTCGTAAGCGAAAGGGGTGCTGCTAGTCGGCCAGCTGCTCGGGGGAGCCGAGCGGCTGGGCGGACTTGTCCGTGTGATGCACCTGCGGACCGCCGCGCTTGCCGTCCGTCTCCTGGCCGGCATCGTCGTCGTCCGGGTGCGTGTCCTCGGCCGACGGCGTGATCTCGCCCGCGAGGACGGCCTTGGACGGGCCGAGCATCATCGTCATGTTGCGGCCGTCCTGCGTCGGACGCTGGTCGACCTGCGCGATCTCCTGCAGATCCTCGGCCAGGCGGTTCAGGATCATCTCGCCGCGCTCGGGGTGCGTGACCTCGCGACCGCGGAACATGATCGTGATCTTGACCTTGTCCTTGTGCAGGAGGAAGCGCTCGACGTGACGCTTCTTGGTCTCGTAGTCCTGATCCGCGATCTTCGGCCGGAACTTGATCTCCCGGACGACGATCGAGGTCTGGTGCTTTCGCGCCTGCTTCTGCTTCTGCGCCTGCTCGTACTTGTACTTCGAGTAGTCGAGCACCCGGGTGACCGGGGGGCGCGCCTCAGGGGCGACCTCGACGAGGTCGAGATCCTTGTCCTGGGCATAACGCAGGGCCTTCGGCGTCTCCATGACGCCGAGCTGCTGTCCGTTCTCGTCGATGAGACGGACCTCGGGAACGCGGATCCGCTCGTTGATCCGAGTGTTGTCGCGCTCCGGTGGGCGCCGGTCGAACCGTCTAGGGACCGGCACTAGCTGTGGCTAAGGGTCGTCAAGCGCCTGTGAGAATAGCAACGCTCACGCGTCATGGGGAGCGCTTTCCCGCAGCACGCGCTCCGCGAACGCCGCGATCGTCTCCGAGCCGGCGTCGCCCTTCTTGTGCTCGCGCACCGCGACGGTCCCGTCCTCGGCCTCGCGATCGCCGATCACGAGCATGTACGGGATCTTCTGCAGCTCCGCCTCGCGGATCTTCTTGCCGACCGACTCGGTGCGCTCGTCGAGCTCGACCCGGACGCCGGCGCGCAGCAGCTCCTCGAGCACCTTCCGCGCCGCCGCGTTGTGGCGGTCGGCGATCGGGAGGATCTTCGCCTGCACCGGCGCGAGCCAGGCCGGCAGCTCCCCCGCGGTGTCCTCGATGAGGATCCCGATGAACCGCTCGTACGAGCCGAAGAGCGCGCGGTGGATCATCACCGGCCGGTGCTCGGCGTTGTCCGCGCCGGTGTAGGTGAGGCCGAACCGCTCGGGCATCGAGTAGTCGAGCTGTACGGTCCCGAGCTGCCACGAGCGGCCGAGCGAGTCGGTGACGTGCAGGTCGATCTTCGGCCCGTAGAACGCGCCGTCGCCCGCGTTGATCTTGTACTCGAGGCCCTGCGACTCGAGCGCCTTCTGGAGCGCGCCCTCCGCGTGGTCCCACAGCTCGTCGCTGCCGAGCCGGTTCTCCGGGCGGGTCGACAGCTCCAGCTCGGGGTGCAGGCCGAAGATCTTGTAGGTGTCGAACGCGAACTCCAGCGCCGCGGCGACCTCGTCCTGGATCTGCTCCTCGGTGCAGAAGATGTGCGCGTCGTCCTGGCTGAACCGGCGGACGCGGAGCAGGCCGTGGAGCGTGCCCGAGAGCTCGTTGCGGTGCAGCTGGCCGGGCTCGGAGTAGCGGACGGGCAGGTCGCGGTAGGACCACTGCTGGAGGCCGAACAGGTGCGCGTGGCCCGGGCAGTTCATCGGCTTGAGGGCCATCGAGCGGTCCTCGGCCTGGGTGAGGAACATGTTCTCGCGGTACTTGCCCCAGTGGCCCGAGGTCTCCCACAGGGTCGCGTCGTAGACCTGCGGGGTGTGGACCTCGGTGTAGCCGCGGGTCGCGCCCATCTGGCGGGAGAGCGCGACGAGGCGGTTGTAGACCGCGGTGCCCTTCGGCAGCCAGAACGCCATGCCCGGTGCGACGTCGGAGAAGGTGAAGAGGCCCAGCTCGCGGCCGAGCTTGCGGTGGTCGCGCTTGCGCGCCTCCTCCAGCCGCTCCAGGTGCTGCTGGAGGTCCTCCTTGGAGAAGAACGCGGTGCCGTAGATGCGGACGAGCTGCTCGCGGTTCGCGTCGCCGCGCCAGTAGGCGCCGGCGATCGACTGGAGCTTGAACGCCTTGATCCGCTTCGTGGTCGGCGCGTGCGGGCCGCGGCAGAGGTCGGTGAACGGACCGTTGGTGTAGAGGGAGACGGTGTCGACGCCCTCGTTCTTGATCAGGTCGTCGATCAGCTCGACCTTGTACTTCTGGCCCTCGGCCTCGAACCTGGCGCGGGCCTCGGCGACCGGGACGTCCTCGCGGGTGAAGGGCTCGTCGGCCTTGACGTGCTTCTTCATCTCCTGCTCGATGCGCGCGAAGTCCGCGTCGGAGACGGTGACGCCCTCAGGGAACTCGAAGTCGTAGTAGAAGCCGTTCTCGATCGCCGGGCCGATCGAAATCTTCACGCCGGGATAGAGGTCCATCACCGCGGCCGCGAGCACGTGCGCGGTGTCGTGGCGGATGAGATCGAGGGCGCCGTCAGTGGACGGCGTGACGATGGAGATCGGGCCTTCCGTCAGGGGCGCGCTCAGATCCTTGACCTGGCCGTTCTGCTGCACGGCGAGCGCCGCGCGCGCGAGACCGGGACCGATCGCGTTGGCCGCGTCGAGGCCGGTCGCGCCGTCCTGGAGCTCGAGCTCCTTGCCGTCTGGGAGGGTGACCTTCATCTCGCCGAGCATCGTATGCGGCCCGTCCAGCGTGTGAGGGCCCGCACGGATGTTCGAACCCTTGCGGCTACCGTGGTCCGCTCCGCCGGACGCCTGGTGGTGGCCGCTTCTTGCCCTGGCCGCCGCGCGCCGGCGCTGTCCGCTGTTGTAAGCGAAACCCGAGGAGGTGTCCCGCCTCGACATGCCGTCCCTGTTGAAGCGCCCCGCCCTGCTGGCCGTCTGCGCCGGCGCCGTCGCCGGTCCCGCCATCGCCGCCCCGCCCGCCGTGGGCGCTGGCGTCGCGTCGCTGGATCAGGCGCGGGTCATCGATCCCGTCGTCGTGCTGGCCGAGAAGGAGCAGGCCCGCCACGCCCGCCGCCACGTGCGGCTGGAGCGCAAGAACGCCAAGCTGAAGGGCGAGCGTGCCCCACGCCCGAGCGGGCTGCGCCGCGAGATCTCCGACTGGTCGACCGGGCATCTGCGCCGGGAGAACCGCTCCCTGGCGCGGTCGAACCGCAAGCTCAAGCGGCGCCTGGCCCGGGCCGCCGCGGCCGCTCCCGCCGCGCCGCCGCATCTCCAGGCGATCGCGGCGTGCGAGTCGGGTGGGAACCCGGGCGCGGTCGACGCCTCCGGCACGTACCGGGGGAAGTACCAGTTCGATGCGCAGACGTGGGCCTCCGTCGGTGGGTCGGGTGACCCGGCCGCTGCGTCCGAGGCCGAGCAGGATCGGCGGGCCGCGATGCTGTACTCGCGCGCCGGCTCCACGCCCTGGCCGGTCTGCGGCGGCTGACGCTTGCCGCTTCGGCCGCGCCGAGTCCGTCCGGAGCGATGGTCCCGGGCTCGGGCGTGGTCTGTGGGCGGTGGCGGGGTTGTCGTGCGGTTCGTCCGCGTTCTCTCGCGCCGCCGCGCGGTCGCTCCGACCGGAACTTTCCGCACCCTCGCCGCCTTGGTCGCAGCGAGGGTGCGCTCGGTTTCGCCTGGCGGAACCTTTCGCACCCTCACCGCGCCGGAGCCGGTGAGGGTGCGGGAAGTTCCGCACCCTCACGCCGCGCGCCGTGACGAGGGCGCGCTCATTCCCGCTCAGCGGGAACCAGCGCACCCTCGGGAGCACGAGCCTGACGAGGGTGCGCTCGTTCCCGCCGGACCCGCCCGCCCCGGACCACCGGGCGGCGCACAGCGAGCACGAGCCCGTCCGAACCTCCTCCCTCACCGCCGCCGTGCAGCGACGACTCCGTCCCCAGACCAACACACCGGACGGACGCGACCACACACCAAGCGGCCCCAACGTGAGAGAGCACGAAGCACGGGTAGGAGCGCGGGACCGTGGATCACGCTCACCTCCGCTCCCACTTCCCCGTCCTCGAACAGACGGCGTACCTGAACGCCGGGACGTGCGGGCCCCTCCCGTCCGCCGCGCGGCACGCGCAGGAGCAGATGTACGACCTGGGCGAGCGCGACGGGCGGCGGATGCCGTACTTCGAGCGCATGCTCGCCGCGCAGGAACGCCAGCGCGACGCGTACGCGCGGGTCCTCCACGCGCACCCGAACGACGTCGCCCTGACCACCGCGACGAGCGAGGGCGTGATGCGCGTGCTCGCGGGCCTGGAGCTGAGCGCCGGCGACGAGGTCGTCACGAGCGACGCCGAGCACCCGGGCGTCGAGGGGCCGCTGCTCGCCGCGCGGGAGCGGTACGGGATCACGATCACGCGCGTGCCGCTGGCGCGGATCGCGGAGGCGGTCACGTCGAGCACGAAGCTCGTCGCGTGCTCGCACGTCGGCTGGGTCACCGGCGACGTCGCGCCGGACCTGAGCGAGGTCGGCCGCGACACGCCCGTCCTCCTCGACGGCGCGCAGGGCGTCGGCGCGGTGCGGGTCGACGTGCGCGAGCTGGGGTGCGCGTTCTACGCCGGCAGCGGCCAGAAGTGGCTCTGCGGCCCGGTCGGCACCGGCATGCTCTACGTCGCGCCCGAGTGGCAGGAGCGGCTCGCGCCCGCCGGCCCGTCGTACACGGGCTACAACGCGCCGTACGGCGACCCGGACACGTGGCAGCTCCACGCCGGCGCGCGCCGCCACGACACCGCCGCGCTCTCCGGCGAGGCCTCCGCCGCCGCCGTCGCCGCGCACGACCTGCTCGACGGCTTCGGGTGGGAGAAGGTCCACGCCCGCGCGTCGTCGCTCGCCCGCAACCTCGCCGGCCAGCTCGCCGAGACCGGCCGCACCGTCGGCCCGCGCGGCGACACGACGCTCGTCTCGTGGGAGGACGCCGACCCGCCCGCGACGGTGGAGCGGCTCGCGCACCGCGGCGTCGCGATCCGCAACCTGCCGAACACGCCGTACCTGCGCGCGTCGGTCGGCGCGTGGAACGACGAGAGCGACCTCGACCGGCTGATCGAGGCGCTCGCGGGCTAGCGCCGTTCCCAGGCGCCGGGGAGCTTCGTCAGCTCCCCCACGTGCTCGGGGAGCGTCCCGCTCGCCACGTCGGCGAGGGTCACGACCTCGAGCACCTCGCGCAGCGCCGCGCGAACCGCGACCCACACCTCGCGCAGCGGCTCCGCCGAGCCCTGCAGCTCCAGCGAGTCCGGCGACTGACCGCCCACGTTCGCGAGCGGCCCGTCGATCGCGCGGATGACGTCCGCGAGCGTGATCTCGGACGCCGCCTTCGCCAGCCGGTGGCCGCCCTCGGGCCCGCGCCGACTCTCGATCAGCCCGCTCTGCCGCAGCCCCTGGAGGATGTTGTCCAGGAACTTGCGGGGGATGTCCTGGGAGCGCGAGATCGCCTCGGCCTTGATGAGGACCCCCGGCTCGGCGGTCGCGAGCTCGACCGCCGCTCGGACGGCGTAGTCGACCTTCGCGGACACGCGCATTGGCGGGCATGATGGCAGCCGCGCCCGACGGCACGCCGTCCGCGTCTCGCGCCACGATGGTGGGCGATGCCAACGCAGCCCGCCATCCGCACGCCCGACGCGCCCTCCGTCCCCAACGACTTCGACCGTCTCGACGTCGCCGACGACGCCCTCCAGGATGAGGTTCGCATCGAGGAGGCCGAGCTGCACGGGCATGCGCGCCCGGGCACCGACGCGCGCGGCATCACGATCAGCGAGTCGAAGGTGACCGCCGCGCTGACCGGCGCGATCCTCCGCGACGCGCACTTCCGGGACTGCGTCCTCCACACGACCGACCTCGCGAACGCCGATCTCAGAGGCGCCGCCTTCCACCGCTGCACGATCACGGACGCCCGCCTCACCGGCGCGTCGCTGCCGGAGACGTCGCTCCAGGACGTCACGTTCACCGGCTGCCGGCTGGACCTGATGACGCTCGCCGACGCCCGCATCGAGCGGGTCGCGTTCGTCGACTGCACGCTCACCGAGACCGCGTTCGACGGCGCGCAGATCCGCGACGTCAGCTTCGAGCGGTGCGAACTGAGCGGCACGTCGTTCCCGCGCGTCCAGCTCGGGCGCACGAACATCTTCGGCTGCGACCTCGCGCGCGTGCGCGGGATCTCCGACCTCAGAGGCGCCACCATGCGCTGGCCCGACGTGGTGGACAACGCCGCCGCCTTCGCGGCGGCGGCGGGCATCCGGATCCTCGTCGAGGAGGACTAGGCGGGCGCGGCGAACTCGCGCACGCGGTCGGGGCGCAGCCAGACGATCTGGCCCTCGTGCAGCTCCAGCGCGTCGGCCTCGTCCTTGGTGAGCAGCGCGCTCACCGGCTCGCCCTCGCCGAGCGCCAGCTCCACCCGCACCTCGAACCCGACGCGCACGAGCCGCTCCACGATCGCCTCGCGGGCGCCCTCCTCTGCCTCGTCGAGCACCGTGAGGTCGTGCGGGCGCACGAGCCGGCCGTCGAGCTTGGCCACCGGCCCGACGAAGCCCATCACGAACGCGTTCGACGGCTCGTCGTACAGCTCGTCCGGCGTGCCGGCCTGCTCGATGCGACCGTGGTTGATGACCGCGATCTGCTCGGAGACCTCCATCGCCTCCTCCTGGTCGTGCGTGACGAAGATCGTCGTCACGTGGACCTCCTCGTGCAGGCGCCGCAGCCACTCGCGCAGCTCCTTCCGGACGTTCGCGTCCAGCGCACCGAACGGCTCATCGAGCAGGAGCACCTCAGGCTGCACGGCGAGCGCACGCGCGAGCGCCATCCGCTGCCGCTGGCCGCCGGAGAGCTGGTTGGGGTACCGGCCCTGGAAGCCGTCGAGGTGGACGAGCTTCAGCAGCTCGTCGACCCGGTCGCGGATCTCCGCCTTGGGCCGCTTGCGGATCGACAGCCCGAACGCGACGTTGTCGCGCACCGTCATGTGCTTGAACGCGGCGTAGTGCTGGAAGACGAACCCGACGCCGCGCGACTGCACCGGCCGGTTCGTCACCTCCTCGCCGCCGATGTGGACGCTGCCGCTGTCGGGCTGCTCGAGCCCGGCGATCACGCGCAGGAGCGTCGACTTGCCGCCGCCCGACGGGCCGAGCAGCGCGGTCAGCGAGCCGTCGCGGACGGTGAGCGAGACGTCGTCGAGCGCCTGGAAGTCGCCGAAGCGCTTCGAGACCCCCTTGACCTCGATGGCCATCAGGTTCCCTCCTTCTGCCGCCTGCGGTCGAGCAGGGTCATGGCGAGCAGCACCGCCAGCGCGAGGAGCGCCAGCAGGGTCGAGGCGGCGTACGCCCCGGCCAGGTCGAAGTTCTGAAAGCGCTTCTCGACGAGGAGCGTGAGCGTCTCGGTCTCCCCCGACACCTTGCCGGAGACGATCGAGACCGCGCCGAACTCGCCGAGCGCGCGCGCCGTCGAGAGGACGACGCCGTAGATGAGGCCCCAGCGGATCGCCGGGAGCGTGATGCGGCGGAACGCCTGCCACCCGGACGCGCCGAGGGTCTGCGCCGCCTGCTCCTGGTCGGTCCCGATCTCGCGCAGCACCGGCGCGACCTCGCGGACCACGAACGGCAGCGACACGAAGATCGTCGCGAGCACGATCCCCGGCAGGCTGAAGATGACCTGGATCCCGGCCTCGGTCAGCTCCGGCCCGAACCACCCGATCCGCCCGTAGACGAGCAGGAGCGCGAGGCCGACGACGACGGGCGAGACCGCGAACGGGAGGTCGATCAGCGCCTCGATGACCGCCCGGCCGCGGATCTTCCCGCGCACGAGCACCATCGCCGTGATGATCCCGAAGATCGTGTTGAGCGGGACGGCGATCGCGGTCACCAGCACGGTGAGGTAGAACGCGTGCTGGGCGGCCGGCGTGGTGACCGACTCCCACACCGCGCCGAGGCCCGGCTCGAACGTCTTGTAGACGACGAGCGCGACCGGCACGGCGAGGATCGCGCCGAGGTACGCCAGCGCGACGAGGCGGAGCGAGAGGCGCTTAGCCATCGTGCCGCGTCCCCCACCGCTCGACCAGCCGCAGGCCGATCAGCACCGCGAGCGAGACCAGCAGCAGCACGACGGAGACCGCCGCGGCGCCGCCGATGTTGTCCGACTCGATCTGCTTGTACGCGTAGACCGACGACACCTGCGTGTCGAACGGCTTGTTGCCGCTGATGAGGATGACCGAGCCGAACTCCCCCACCGCCCGCGCGAACGCGAGCGCGATGCCGGAGATCATCGCCGGCAGCAGGTTCGGCAGGATGATCCGGCGGAAGGTGGTGAAGCCCGACGCGCCGAGCGACTTGGCGGCCTGCTCCATCTCCTGATCGAGCTCGATCAGGACCGGCTGGACGGCGCGGACGACGAACGGCAGCGTCACGAAGAGCAGCGCCAGCAGCACCGCCCACTTCGTGTACGCGATCGCGTCGCCGTAGAGGGCGAGGAGCGTGAGGCCGGCGACGATGGTCGGCAGCGCGAACGGGAGGTCGATCAGCGCGTTGACGAAGGACTTCCCGCGGAACTCGTCACGGACGAGGACCCACGCGATGAGCGTCCCCATGACGGCGTTGATCGCCGCGACCCCGAGCGAGATCAGCAGCGTGAACTTGAGCGCGTCGACGGCCTGGCGGCTGGACACCGACTCCCAGAAGTCGCCGAGGCCGTCCTGCAGCGAGCGGTCCACCACGGCCGCCAGCGGCAGGAGGACGATCAGGCTCAGCCAGAGCGTCGCGACGCCGAGGCCGAGGGCGGACGCCCCCGGCCTCCAGGCCCCGCGGCCCGTCGCGCTCGTGCGCGTGGGTGCGGCGAGCGAGCTCACTTGGCCGTGGACACCCCGGCTTCCTCCTCGATCTTCGCGATCGAGCCCTTCTCAGGGTCGAACAGCTCGTCGTTGATCTTCGACCAGCCGCCGATGTCGTCGATCGTCGTGACCTTCTTCGGGTCCGGGAACCTGTCCTTGTTCTTGGCGAGGACGGCCTCGTTGACCGGGCGGTAGCCCCAGTCGGCGAAGTGCTGCTGGGCCTCCTCGCCGAGGACGAAGTCGTAGAACTCCTGCGCACCCTTGCCCGCGTCCTTGGTGACGGCGAGCGGGTTCTGGATCAGGAACGTCTCGTCCGGGACGACGAGCTCGAGGTCCTTCTCGCCCTTCTTGACGGCCGTCGTGTACTCGTACTCGTAGGAGAGGAGGACGTCGCCCTCGCCGCCGGTGAAGGTCTGGAGCGCCTCACGGCCGGACTTCGGCTGGACGCTGACGTGGTCCTTGATCAGCTTGTCGACGTACGCGAGGTCGCCGTAGGCGTACGCGCCGAGGAGGTTCCACTTCGCCGCGCCCGAGGTGAACGGGTTCGGCGTGACGACCTTGACGCCCTTCTTGAGCAGGTCGTCCCAGGTCTTGATGCCCTTCGGGTTGCCCTTGCGGACGATGAACGAGACGAGCGAGGTGGTGACGAAGCCCTTGGTCGGCGTGTCGGCCCAGGCGGGGTCGACGAGGCCGGCCTTCTCCAGGCGCGTGACGTCGGGCGCGAGGGAGAAGTTGACGAGGTCGGCCTTCAGGCCCGACTCGACCGCGCGGCTCTGCTCGCCCGAGGCGCCGAACGAGGTCTTGAACGAGAAGCCCTTGCCCGCGGGCGTCTTCGTGAAGGCCGGGATGATCTCGTCGTAGACCACCTCCGGTGTGGAGAAGGCGACGAGACTGAGCTCGCCTCCACCGCCGCCCCCGCCGGATGAAGCCGTGGCCTCGCCGCCGGACGAGTCATCTGCACCGCCGCAGGCGGCGAGGGTCAGCGCCGCGATGCAGGCGGCCGCAGCGGCGCCCAGGCGGCGTCCGTGCCAGTTCTGGATCTTCTCGGTCGAGATCATCGGGTCGAGAAGATACACATTCCGGATCAGGTTTGGGGACTTTCGTGCGCCGAACCGGTTCGTGCAGGCCGTCCGGCCGGTTTCGTAGCGTGCGGGAACACATGTTCGATGGCTCGGAGCTCAACCCCGAACAGCTGGCCGCCGCGACGCATCCGGGCGGGCCGCTGCTCGTGCTCGCGGGCGCCGGAACCGGCAAGACGACGACGCTCTGCGCGCGGGTGGAGTGGCTGCTCGATGCCGGCGCGGCGCCCGAGCGGGTGCTGCTCTTGACCTTCACGCGGCGGGCGGCGCGGGAGATGCTGCAGCGCGCGGCCGGGCGGGCGCCGGGGGCGCGGCGGATCGTCGGCGGGACGTTCCACGCGGTCGCGCACCGGCTCGTGCGGGCGCACGCGTCGGCGCTCGGGCTGTCGCCGTCGTTCACGTTGCTGGACGCCGGCGACGCGGCGGACCTGCTCGACCTCGTGCGGGAGGAGCAGGGGTTCGCGGCGGGGAGCGGCGCGAAGCGGTTCCCGCGCAAGCACACGCTCGCGGACGTCTACTCGCGGACGGTCAACGCGCAGGAGCCGCTGCGGGAGGTCATCGCCTCGGGCTTCCCGTGGATCGAGGAGCACGGCGACGCACTGGCCGGGATATTCCGGGCCTACACGGCGCGCAAGCGGGCGTTGGGCGTCTTGGACTTGGACGACCTGCTGCTGTTCTGGCGCGCGCTGGTGCGCGACGAGGTGGCCGGGCCGCGGATCGCGGACGCGTTCGACCACGTGCTCGTCGACGAGTACCAGGACGTGAACGGGCTTCAGGTCGACATCGTGCGCGGGCTGCGGTGCGGGTCCTCGCAGGACGTCACCGCGGTGGGCGACGACTTCCAGGCGATCTACGGCTTCCGCTCGGCTTCCGCCCGGCACATCCTCGACTTCCCGACGCACTTCGCGGACGCCACGGTCGTGACGCTGGAGCGCAACTACCGCTCGGTGCAGCCGGTGCTGGACGTCGCGAACGCGGTGGCGGCGCAGGACACCGCGGGGTTCCGGAAGGTGCTGCGCGCGCAGCGCGACGGCGGCGCGCGGCCGGGGCTCGTGTTCTGCCGGGACGCAAGCGCCGAGGCGGCGATGGTGTGCGACGCGGTGCTCGAGGCGCGCGAGCAGGGGATGCTGCTGCGCGAGCAGGCGGTGCTGATGCGCACGTCGCACGACTCGGACCTGCTGGAGCTCGAGCTCGCGCGGCGGCGGATTCCGTTCGTCAAGTACGGCGGGCTGCGGTATCTGGAGGCCGCGCACGTCAAGGACTTCCTCGCGCTGCTGCGGGTGGCGGAGAACCCGTCGGACGAGATGTCGTGGTTCCGCGTGCTCCAGCTGCTCGACGGGGTCGGGCCCGCGCGGGCCCGGCGGGCGGTCAACGCGCTGGTGACGGGCGACACGCCGGGCTCGGCCGACCGGTGGGAGCCCGCGCTCGCCGCGTTGCCGTCCTCGGCGCACGAGCAGACGCGCGCGGTGCTCGTCGCGCTCGCCGCCGCGCGGGCCGACCGCGACCTGTCGACCGCCGAGCGGGCCGCGATGCTGCACGAGGCGCTGGTGCCGCTGATCCGCGCGCACTACCCGGACTCGCCGGTGCGGCTGGAGGACCTCGCCGCGCTGGTCGGCGCGGCGGGCGAGGCGTCGGATCTGTCGACGTTCGTCTCCGAGCTGCTGCTCGACCCGCCGGCCTCCACGCAGGATCTCGCCGGGCCGCCGCTGCTGGACGACGACTGGCTCGTGCTCTCGACCGTGCACTCCGCGAAGGGGCTCGAGTGGGGCGCCGTCCACCTGCTGGCGGCGTACGACGGGAACTTCCCGGCGTGCATGTCGGCCGGGTCGAGCGAGGAGGTCGCGGAGGAGCGGCGGCTGATGTACGTCGCGCTGACGCGTGCCCGGCGGTCGCTGACGGTCTACGTCCCGTCGCGCTTCCACCACCGCCCCACCGGCCGCGACGACGCGCACGGCTACTCGCGCCCGTCGCGCTTCCTCACGCCCGAGGTGCAGGCGCTCTTCGACGTCCGCCGCTCCGGCGTCGACGAGGTCCCCGTCTTCGGCGGCGCCATCGAGGCGTCGCGCAAGATCGACGTCTCGGTCGACGAGCTCTTCGCATGACCTACCGGCCGCCCTCGCTCCCCGCGCTCGGCCACGCCATCCGCGACGCGCGGCTGGACCGCGGCCTCACCCAGCTCGAGCTCGCGGCCACCATCGGCCTCAACCGCGCCCACCTCGGCCACGTCGAGCAGGGCCGCCGCAACGCGACCTACCGCACCCTCGCCTCCATCGCCACCGCGCTGGGCGTCCCGCTCCAGGAGATCCTCACGCGGGCGGACGCGCACGAGGCGGCGCACGGCACGGCGGCCGAGCCGCCGCGCGCCCGGTGAGGCGCACGGCGGCCGGCCGGTCCGGCTAGCGGCGGAGCGTCAGCGTCCGCGCCGGGACCTTGGCCGTGTTGCCCGCGGCGTCGGTCACGGTCAGCTCCACGCGGAGCTTGAGCGTCCGCTGGCGGCGGAGCTTGCCCGTGGCCTTGGCCGAGAGCTTCGCGGTGACGCGCACCGGGCCGGAGCCGGAGCCGGCGGCGCGGCCCGTGCCGACGACGGCGGGGAGCTTGAGCTTCTTCGCCGTCTTGGCGTCGAGCACGAGCTTGGCCGTCACCGTGCACCGCTCCGAGCAGGTGACCGGGACCACGATGCCGGACTTCGCCAGCGCGGCGACCTTCGGCGCCTTGACCGTCGCGAGCTTCACGACCGGGGCCGTGAGGTCCGCGGCGGGCGCGGCCGGCTTGGCCGGGGCCGCCGGAGCGGCGGGCGTCGCCGGAGCCGCCGGGGTGGCCGGCCTCCCCGGATCGACCGGCGGATCCAGCACGATCGGGTCCGGATCCACCGGCGTCTGGATCGGCTCGGACACGACCTTCGGCGGCGCCGCGAAGTTCCACTCCGAGGCGTGCGAGCTGAGCACCGTCAGGCGCACGGCCCCACCCGGGAGCACCTCGCGGTTGGCGATGCACGGATCCGGGATCGCGTCCTGCGACGCATCGCCCGGCTCCGCCGCCACGCACGCGTCCGCGACCTGCGCCCCGTTGCGGAACACCTTGATCACGTCCGCCCCACCCGCGGGCACGAGCGACGACGCGATCGAGAACGTCAGCCGAAGCGGATCCTCCACCGACGCGTCCGGCGCGGTGATGTTCATCTGGAGCGAGAGCAGCTCCGTGCCGGCGGGCGGCGTCACCTGCTGCGTGATCACCGACTCCTGGATCGTCACGTTGCCGGCGACCGGCGACGTCACGGCGGCGCCGACCGGGTTCTCGTCGGTCGGGATCTCCAGCGAGCCCGCTGTCTCCCCCGGCTCGACGGCCTGCACGACCGTCCCCGGGTTGACGTTCTCGCACGCCGTCGCGGCGTCCTTCGCGTTGCCGTAGAACGTGCCGTCGTCGAGGTACGCGACGTCGATCGCCGGGCCGCAGTCGACCGTGTCGACCGCGCCGTCCTGCGCGCGGATCGTGTCCTGGCCGTCGCCGCCCTGGATCGTGTCCGCGTCCTCGCTGCCGCCCGGGCCGTAGTAGCCGTACCCGCCGTTCAGCGAGTCGTCGCCGCCCAGGCCCTTGATGGTGTCGTTGCCGGAGCCGCCGTTGATGCGGTTCGCCGCGTCGGTGCCGACGAGCGTGTCGCCCTTCGTCCCACCGCGGATCGCCTCGACGTCCGGCTGGACCCGGTCGCCCTCGCCGGCCGCGCCGTCGTCGGCCACGCCGTCGAGCGTCACCGTCACCGGGACGGTGCGCGACGAGTAGTCGGCGAGGTCGGTGCCCGGGCCGCCGGCGAACGTGTCGCCGCCGTCGAGCTCGTTGTTCCAGGTGCTCGAGTAGGCGTCGAACGTGTCGTCGCCGTTCTCGCCGGCGAGCTGGTCGCCGTCGTTGTCGCTGCCGCCACGGAGCGTGTCCGCCCCGTCGCCGCCGCGGATCACGTCGGCACCGTCGCCACCGTCGATGCGGTTGGCACGCGCGTCGCCCGTGAGCGTGTCGTTCAGCCGCGAGCCCTCGAGCGCCTCGATGTCGCCCGCGACGCGGTCGCGCTGACCGACCGGGCCGTCCTCGGCGTTGCCGTCCGCGAACGAGTCGTCGCCGATGAGCACGGTGACCGGCTCGTCGTCGACGTTCCCGTCGCCCGCGTAGCCGTGGTCGCCGTAGCTGACGCGGTCGTTGCCCGCGCCACCGATCATCTCGTCGCTGCCGCGGCCGCCCATGATCGAGTCGTTGCCGTCGCCGCCGTCGATCCAGTCGTCGCCGGGGACCCCGGGGACGCCGTAGAACATGCCGCCCGAGGTGGAGTCGCCGTCGATCGTGTCCTGACCGGCGCCGCCGCTCAGGTCGTCGTCGCCGCCGCTGCCGGCGAGCATGTTGGCCGCCGCGGAACCGGTGAGCGTGTCGTCGCCGGCGCCGCCGGTGAGGTTCTCGACCGTCTTGCGGATCTCGTCGCCCTCGCCGGACTCGCCGTCGTTCGCGCCGTCGCCGATCGTCGCCGTCACCGGGTTGGCGCGGTCGCCGTACCAGGCGGTGTCGCCCGCGCCGTCGCCGCCGTCGAGGACGTCCGCGCCCTCGCCGCCGTCGAGCGCGTCGGAGCCGCCGCCGCCCTGCAGGACGTCGGCGCCCGGTCCGCCGCGCAGCGCGCCGGAGACGCTCGACATGCCGTTCTGCGAGCCCGCCGTGCTGACGGTGACGG
>Ga0196960_10000319_pt1 | contig 18306 bp, 21 predicted proteins | sample S3v_5metaG_FD_183187 | JGI IMG/M metagenome (GOLD analysis project Ga0196960, IMG submission 183187) | Soil microbial communities from Anza Borrego desert, Southern California, United States - S3+v_5 | ecosystem: Environmental > Terrestrial > Soil > Desert | place: USA: California | collected... | reverse complement strand
CCCGTGGCCGGCGCCCACGTCAGCCGCGGCCGGGTGCGCCGCGGCGGCGGACGAGCCAGGTCCCGCCGCCGGCCAGCAGCAGCGTGACCAGGACGCCGGCGACGCCCGCCGCGCCGGCCGAGAGCCGGTTCTCCTCACCGTCGACGAGGTAGTCGGCCAGCGGCGAGCCGGCCGCGGCGCTGTCCTCGGCGGTGTGCGCGAAGCCGGCCTCCTCGGCGGCCCACTCCAGCCCGTCGGGGGAGGCGCTGGCGTACCAGCTGACGACGCCGGCCACGACCAGTGCCAGGGCGACGCCGACGATCCAGAGGGTGCGGCCCCGGCGGCTCATCGGGCCGTTCCCGCAGCCGCCGGACGGCGGTCCTCGAGCACCGCGTCGGAGCGCATGCCGCGTGCACCGTGCACGAGGTCGGGCCGGACGGCGAGCACCGCGCCCACGACGGCGACGGTGATCGCGGCCTCACCGAGGCCGATGACGAGGTGCACGCCGGTCATGGCCGAGGCCACGGTGGCCACCGGAAGGTCGACGACGCCACCGACGGCGAACAGGCCGACGAAGGTCAGCGCGGCGGCCGGCACCGACAGGAAGGCGGCGACCCCGGCCGCGGTGAGCACGCCGGTCCGCGTGCGGGGCAGGACGGCGGAGAGCCCGCGGAAGACGCCGTAGCCGACGACGACGGCCAGCAGCCCCATCAGCGTGATGTTGGTGCCCAGCGCGGTCAGCCCGCCGTCGGCGAAGAGGACGGCCTGGACGAGCAGGACCGCCGTCATGCACAGCACCGCGGTCCACGGCCCGACCAGGACGGCGGTGAGGACCGCGCCGATGAGGTGGCCGCTGGTGCCGGCGGCGACCGGGAAGTTGATCATCTGACCGGCGAAGACGAAGGCCGCGGTGAGCCCGGCGAGCGGAGCGGTGCGGTCGTCGAGCTCCGCGCGGGCCCTGCGCAGGGCCAGCGCCACGGTGCCCGCGGCCAGTGCTCCGGTGGCGACGGAGGTGGCGGGGTCGAGGAATCCATCGGGCACGTGCATGCACCGACCTTATTGCACATGGTTTGCAACTGCGGAGGCTGCTGATCAGGGCGAGTGCGACCGCGATCACGGCCTCGGGCCTGCGCAACACGCCCGCAACGAACGGGCGGGACACGCGGCGTGGAGTTCACCGCACCGAAACCTGAGCCCGTCGTCCCCGGAAACACGCCCCCGGCACGGTGAACACCACTCGACGACGGGTCGCCTGCGGCCCCCGACACCCCTCAGGAGGTTGCCGTGGTCAACACCGGCGACACCGCCTGGGTCCTCGTCAGCGCCGCACTCGTGCTGCTGATGACCCCGGGTCTTGCCCTCTTCTACGGCGGCATGGTCCGCGCGAAGAGCGTGCTGAACATGATGATGATGAGCTTCGGAGCGCTGGCGCTGATCAGCGTGCTCTGGGTCGTCTACGGCTACTCGATGGCCTTCGGCGACGACGTCGGGCTCGGTCTGCTCGGCGACCCGTCGCAGTACTTCGGGCTCAAGGGCCTGATGGAGGACACCACCGGCGAGGAGGGCGGGCTGCCCGCGATGGCGTTCGTCGGCTTCCAGGCCGTCTTCGCCATCATCACCGTGGCCCTCATCTCCGGCGCCATCGCCGACCGCGCCAAGTTCGGCGCGTGGATGGTCTTCGCCGGCGTCTGGGCGACGATCGTCTACTTCCCGGTGGCGCACTGGGTGTTCGACTTCAGCCTCGACGAGCACGTCGGCGGGTGGATCGCCAACGAGCTGGTCGCCATCGACTTCGCCGGTGGCACCGCGGTGCACATCAACGCCGGTGCGGCGGGTCTGGCCCTCGCCCTGGTGCTGGGCAAGCGGCGCGGCTTCGGCCGCGAGGCGATGCGCCCGCACAACCTGCCGCTGGTGATGATCGGTGCCGGGCTGCTGTGGTTCGGCTGGTTCGGCTTCAACGCCGGCTCGGCCCTCGCCGCCAACAACACCGCCTCGGTGGCCTGGGTCAACACCCTCGTCGCCACCGCGGCGGCGACCCTCGGCTGGCTGCTGGTCGAGAAGCTCCGTGACGGTCACTCGACGTCGCTCGGCGCCGCCTCCGGTGTCGTGGCCGGTCTGGTCGCCATCACCCCGGCCTGCTCCGCGGTGTCGCCGATCGGCGCCGTCATCCTCGGTGCGATCGCCGGTGGCCTGTGCGCCCTGGCCGTGGGCCTGAAGTACAAGCTCGGCTACGACGACTCGCTCGACGTCGTCGGCGTCCACCTGGTGGGCGGGCTCTGGGGCACCATCGCCATCGGCTTCCTGGCCGACCCCGACGCCCCGGCGGGCGTGGAGAGCCTCATCTTCGGCGGCAGCGTCGACCAGCTGTGGCGTCAGGTCGTCGGCGCAGTCGCGGTCCTCGTCTTCTCCTTCGTCCTCACGTGGATCATCGGGACGGTCATCCAGAAGACGATGGGCTTCCGCATCGCGGAGGAGGACGAGATCACCGGCATCGACAACGTCGTGCACGCGGAGTCCGGGTACGACTTCGCCTCGCTCGGCAGCAGTGGTTCCACCGCCCCCCTGGCCGGGCAGGCACGCGCCGAGGCCCGCAACTCCGAGAGGACCCTGGCATGAAGCTGATCACCGCCATCGTCAAGCCGTTCAAGCTCGACGACGTCAAGAACGCCCTCGAGCTGATCGGCATCGCCGGGCTCACCGTCAGCGAGGTCCAGGGCTTCGGCCGCCAGCGGGGGCACACCGAGGTCTACCGCGGGGCCGAGTACCAGGTGGACTTCGTGCCCAAGGTCCGCATCGAGGTGGTCGTCGGCGAGCTCGACGCCGCCCGTGTCGTGGACGCCGTGGTCGAGGCCGCCTCGACCGGGCAGATCGGTGACGGCAAGGTGTGGGTCACCACGATCGACGAGATGGTGCGCGTCCGTACCGGAGAACGCGGCGACGACGCTCTCTGAGCAAGGCCCCCGTCCTCCTCATCCCTCGCACGCTCGGGTGAGCCTCGGGACGGGACCGCAAGGAGCAGCTGAGCGCGCCGGCCGGGGGGTCGGGTGGGTCAGAGCCCATGCCGTTGCCCCGGCCGGCGCCCTCGTCGGCTGCCCGTAGCAGGAGGACTCCGAGGGGGAGCCGTGCTGGACACCGAGGCCTTGCCACGGCTGAGCCGCGCCGAGCGGGTGGCCGCCCTGGACGGGTGGCTGACCGGACTGCTCGGCGAGGCGATCGAGGGAACGCCGCCGTCGCGGGTGCGGCGGGGCCCGGGCGGGCGGGGAGGAGATCCGCTCCGCACCGGCAGCGACGGGCTCGCGCTCGTGGCGGTCGGCAGTCTCGGCCGCCGGGAGCTGCCGCCGCACGGCGACCTCGACCTCGTGCTGGTGCACGACGGGCGGCCCGAGATCGCCGCCATCGCCGACGCGCTCTGGTACCCGGTGTGGGACGCGGGGGTGCGGCTGGACCACTCGGTCCGCTCCGTGGGCGAGGCGGTGTCGGTCGCCTCCACCGACGTCAAGGCCGGGCTCGGGCTGCTCGACGCCCGGCTGGTGGCGGGGGACGCCGACCTGGCCGCGCGCCTGCGATCGGCCACGCTGGCCAGCTGGCGGCAGCACGCCTCACGCCTCCTGCCGCAGCTGCGCGACCTGCGCCGGGAGCGCAGCCGGCACGTGGGGGAGCTGGCCTTCCTCCTGGAGCCCGACCTCAAGGAGGCCTACGGCGGGCTGCGCGAGGGCCAGGTGCTGCGGGCCGTTGCCGCAGCCCAGCTCGCCGACGAGCCCACCGCGGAGGCCGAGCAGGCCTACGCGTTCCTCCTCGACGTGCGCGACGAGCTGCGGAGCCGGTCGGCACGGGCCACCGACGTGCTGGTCCGGCAGGAGCAGCGGGCGGTCGCCGCGGCGCTGGGCCTGGCGGACGAGGACGTCCTGCTGCGGGAGGTCAGCCTGGCCGGGCGGCGGCTGGCCTTCGTCGCGGACGAGACGTGGCGCCGGGTCGAGGCCACCCTGGTCCGCCGTCCCCGGGGCCGCTACCGCCGGGTGCGCCGGGAGCCGTTGGCCGAAGGCGTCGTCCGGCAGGGCGACGAGGTGGTGCTCGCCCGGGATGCCCGCCCCGCCGCCGATCCGGGACTGACGCTGCGGGCGGCCGCGGCCGCTGCCCGTGCCGATCTGCTCCTCTCGCCCTACACGCTCAAGGTGCTGGCGGTGCACAGCCCGCCCATGCCCGAGCCGTGGCCGCCGGAGGCGCGCTGGTCGTTCCTGCGGCTGCTGGCGAGCGGGCGCTCGTCGGTGCCGGTGCTGGAGCAGCTGGACCAGGAGGGCCTGCTCTCCCGGCTGCTGCCGGAGTGGGACCGGGTGCGGTCGCTGCCGCAGCGCCATCCGTGGCACCGGTACACCGTCGACCGCCACCTGGTGGAGGCCGCCGCCGCGGCCAGCGAGCTGACCCATGACGTCGACCGCCCCGACCTGCTCCTGGTGGCGGCGCTCCTGCACGACATCGGCAAGGGGTACCCCGGCGACCACAGCGTCGTCGGCGAGCCGGTGGCGGCCGAGATGGCCGCGCGCATGGGCTTCGGGCCGGCCGACGCCGCCACGGTGGCCACGCTGGTGCGCCATCACCTGCTGCTGCCGGCCACGGCCACGCGGCGCGACATCGACGACCCGGCGACGATCGAGCGGGTCGCCGACACCATCGGGCGGGACGCGTCGGTCCTGCATCTGCTGCACGCGCTGGCGCAGGCCGACGGGGCGGCCACGAGCGCGTCGGCCTGGTCGCCGTGGAAGGCGCACCTGGTGGCGGCCCTGGTCGGGCGGGTGCAGGGGGCGCTGGGCGGGGCCCCGGTCGCGACCGCGCAGCCGGTGCTCCACCCGACCGGTGCCCAGGTGAGCGCTCCACTGCCCGACGACGCGACCGGCGCGGTGACCGTCGGGATCGAGGAGGTGCCGGACGGTCAGCAGGTGACCGTCCGCGCGCCGGACCGCCCGGGGCTGCTGAGCACCTGCGCGGGCGTCCTGGCGCTCAACCAGCTCGACGTCCGCGCGGCGAAGATGACGGTGGCCGACGGGTACGCGACCGGGGTCTTCGCGGTCCGCCCCCGGTTCGGCCGCGCGCCCGTGCCCGCCATCGTGGCCGACGGGGTGCGTGCGGCGCTGGAGGGCACCCTCCCGCTGGCCGCGCGGCTGCGCCAGCGGGAGGTGGACTACCGGCAGAACGGCCGTGCGGCGCCGCCGCGGATCTCCTGGCACAACGGCGAGGTGAGCGGCGACGCCACCGGCATCGTCGAGGTGCGCGCCGGGGACCGCGCGGGACTGCTCTACCGGCTCACGGCGGCGATCGCGGAAGAGGGGCTGGACGTGACCGGAGCCCGGATCGAGACCCTGGGCGCCGACGCCGTCGACTGCTTCTACATCGCCAACCCCTCCGGCTCGCCGGTGGACCAGGGCCAGCGGGAGCGGGTGGATGCGGCGCTGAGGTCGGCCACCCGCGCTGGAGGAGCCGACACGCCGTCCTGAGCGTTCCGGTTCTGTCGGAGGTGCGTGCGACCGTCGGAGGTGGAACGGGACGGAACGGTCCCACCTGCCGAGAGGAGCTCGTCGTGGACAGCCGTCAGTGGCCCTGCCCCGCCTGCGGGGACGACCGCGACTTCGTGCAGCCCGCGTGCATCGACGGTCACACCGAGGACGGCGGCGAGTGCCCCGAGTGGGCCTGCGCCGACTGCGGCACCGCCGTGATCACCGGCGACGCCGCCGTGCTGCCGGTCCCCGCCCGCGCCGAGCGCCGCGCGGCATAGCGCTGCTCTTCGGCCCTCCTGCAGGGGCCCGCCGCGAGCGAGCGAGCGGTGGGGGGCAGGGGGGTCCTTAGACTGGGCGCAGGTGGCGCAGCGAGCCGGCGCCCGTGACTTCTGAGGACGTGCTGTGTTCGAGACCCTCTCCGACCGCCTCGACAAGGTCTTCACCGGCCTCCGGGGCAAGGGTCGGCTCTCCGACGCCGACATCGACGCCACCGCGCGCGAGATCCGCATCGCGCTGCTCGAGGCGGACGTCGCGCTGCCGGTGGTGCGGGCGTTCATCAACGCCGTCAAGGAGCGGGCCCGCAGCGCGGACGTCTCGCAGGCGCTGAACCCGGCGCAGCAGGTCATCAAGATCGTCAACGAGGAGCTCATCGACATCCTCGGTGGCGAGACCCGCCGCATCCGGCTGGCCAAGCAGTCGCCGACGGTGATCATGCTCGCCGGTCTGCAGGGTGCGGGCAAGACCACGCTGGCCGGCAAGCTCGGTCGCTGGCTCAAGGAGCAGGGGCACGCACCCCTGCTGGTCGCGGCCGACCTCCAGCGCCCCAACGCCGTCAACCAGCTGTCGATCGTCGCCGGCCAGGCCGGCGTCGACGTCTTCGCGCCCGAGCCGGGCAACGGCGTGGGCGACCCGGTGCGGGTCGCCGCCGACTCGATCGAGCACGCCCGCCGCACCATGCACGACGTCGTCGTCGTCGACACCGCGGGCCGGCTGGGCATCGACGCCGAGCTGATGCAGCAGGCGGCGGACATCCGCGACGTCGTCAAACCCGACGAGACGCTGTTCGTGGTCGACGCCATGATCGGCCAGGACGCCGTCACCACGGCGCAGGCCTTCGCCGACGGCGTGGGCTTCACCGGCGTCGTCCTCACGAAGCTCGACGGTGACGCCCGCGGTGGTGCCGCGCTCTCGGTCCGGTACGTGACCGGGCAGCCGATCATGTTCGCCTCCACCGGCGAGAAGCTCACCGACTTCGACGTCTTCCACCCCGAGCGGATGGCCTCGCGCATCCTCGGCATGGGCGACGTGCTCACCCTCATCGAGCAGGCCGAGAAGACCTTCGACGTCGAGCAGGCCGAGCGGATGGCCGGCAAGCTCGCGTCGCGCGAGGGCTTCACGCTCGAGGACTTCCTCGAGCAGATGATGGCGATCCGCAAGATGGGCCCGATCGCCAACCTGCTGGGCATGCTGCCGGGCGCCGGGCAGATGAAGGAGCAGCTCAAGCAGATCGACGACCGCGACCTCGACCGGACGGCGGCGATCATCCGCTCGATGACGCCGGAGGAGCGGGTCAACTCGAAGATCATCAACGCCTCGCGGCGGGTGCGCATCGCCAACGGGTCCGGCGTGACCGTCACCGAGGTGAACTCGCTGCTGGAGCGGTTCGTGCAGGCGCAGAAGATGATGGGCCAGATGGCCGGCAGCATGGGCATGCCCGGCATGGGCCCGATGTCGAAGAAGCAGCGCGGCCGCCAGCAGCAGGCGCAGGCCGCCCGGGGCAAGGGCAAGAAGGGCAAGGGCGGCAAGAAGGGCGGCCCGGCCCGCCGGCCCATGGGCGCTCCGGCCCTGCCGCCGGGCGCCGGCTTCCCGGGTGGTGGCAACCCCTTCGCCGGGATGCCGGGGCTGCCGCCGGGCCAGGGGCTGCCCGATCTCACCAAGCTCAACTTCGACCAGCTCAAGGACGAGCGGCCCGGCCGGTGAGCGCACCGGCGGGGGTGGCTCTGCACCTGTCCGGGGTCGTCCTGCCCGAGGGCGAGCACCGTGACGTCTGGGTGCGCGAGGGCCGGTTCACCTTCGAGCCGGTGCCCGGGGCGGAGACGGTGAGCCGCGGCGGCTGGCTGCTGCCGGGCCTGGTCGACGCGCACTGCCACGTCGGCATCCTCCGCGGCGGCGGACACGCCGAGGACCTCTCGCAGGCGCGGGCCCAGGCGCTCGCCGAGCGCGAGGCCGGCGTGCTGGCCCTGCGCGACTGCGGATCCCCGGTGGACACCCGCTCGCTGGACGACGACCCCGACCTGCCGACGATCATCCGGGCCGGTCGGCACATCGCCCGCACCCGCCGCTACATCCCCGGCCTCGGCATCGAGGTCGAGCCCGAGGACCTGGTGGAGCAGACCCGGGTGCAGGCCCGCCGCGGCGACGGCTGGGTCAAGCTGGTGGGGGACTGGATCGACCGGTCGGTCGGCGACCTCGCGCCCGAGTGGCCGGCCGACACCGTCGCGGCGGCGATCGCGGCCGCGCACGACGAGGGGGCCCGGGTCACCGCGCACACCTTCGGCACCGACGCGCTGCCGGCGCTCATCGAGGCGGGCATCGACTGCATCGAGCACGGCACCGGCCTGACCGAGGAGCTCATCGGCGAGATGGCCCGCCGGGGCACCGCCGTCGTCCCGACCCTGGTGAACGTCGAGAACTTCCCCGGTTTCGCCTCGGCCGGGGAGTCGAAGTTCCCCGGCTACGCCAGCACGATGCGGCGGCTGTACGCGAACTCAGGCGCGGTCGTGCGCGCCGCCTACGAGGCCGGGGTGCCGGTGTTCGCCGGCACGGACGCCGGCGGCGGCATCGACCACGGCGTCATCGCCGACGAGATCCGTGCCCTGTCCGCGGCGGGCATCCCCGCCGAGGCGGCACTGGCCGCCGGCTCCTGGAAGGCGCGGGAGTGGCTCGGGCTGCGCGGGATCGAGGAGGGCGCGCAGGCCGACGTCGTCGTCTACGAGACCGATCCGCGGAACGACCTCGACGCGTTGCGGCGACCGCGACGGACCATCCTGCGAGGTCGCGTCGTCGGCTGACCGCGAGTTGACTCCTCTCATGGTCGCGCCACTTCCGGAGCCGGACCCGCTGATCGACCCGGACCAGCCCATCCCCGACGATCCCGGCGAGCTGCTGCCGGACGCGCCGGAGCCGCTGCCCCCGCCGCCGATCGAGCCGACGCCCGATGACCCGGGCGGGGACCCCGGCGGGGTGCCCGAACCCGCCTGACCGGTCGTCCGCGGGCGACGGAGGAGCCGGGCGCCGCAATCCCGTGGACGCCGGCCCGGGGTCGCCTGGGAGACTTCCCCCGTGCTGTTGCGGATGTCCTCCCTGTTCCTGCGGACCCTTCGGGACGACCCGGCCGACGCCGAGGTGGCCAGCCACCGCCTCCTGGCGCGGGCCGGCTACATCCGGCGGGCCGCCCCGGGCGGGTTCACCTGGCTGCCGCTGGGCTTCCGCGTGCTCCGCAACGTCGAGCGGATCATCCGCGAGGAGATGGACGCGATGGGCGCGCAGGAGGTGCAGTTCCCCTCGCTCCTGCCCCGTGAGCCCTACGAGGCGACCAACCGGTGGACCGAGTACGGCCCCAACCTCTTCCGGCTCAAGGACCGCCGGGGCAACGACTTCCTGCTCGGCCCCACGCACGAGGAGATGTTCACGCTCCTCGTGAAGGACCTCTACGGCTCCTACAAGGACCTGCCGCTCTCGCTGTACCAGATCCAGACGAAGTTCCGGGACGAGGCCCGGCCGCGGGCCGGGCTCTTCCGCGGCCGCGAGTTCACGATGAAGGACAGCTACTCCTTCGACGTCGACGACGCCGGCCTCGACAAGAGCTACGCCGCGCACCGCGACGCCTACATCCGCATCTTCGACCGGCTGGGCCTGGAGTACGTCATCGTCTCGGCGATGTCCGGCGCCATGGGCGGCTCCAGGAGCGAGGAGTTCCTGCACCCGACCGAGATCGGGGAGGACACCTTCGTCCGCTCGGCCGGTGGCTACGCGGCCAACGTCGAGGCGGTCACCACCGTCGTCCCCGACGAGATCCCGCTCGAGGGCCTGCCGGAGTCCCACGTCGAGGACACCCCCGACACCCCCACCATCGAGACGCTGGTCGCCGTCGCCCGGCAGCTGTTCCCCGACGCCGGGTACACCGCGGCCTCGACGCTGAAGAACGTCGTCGTCACGCTGGTCCAGCCCGACGGCACCCGCGAGCCGCTGGTCATCGGCCTCCCGGGCGACCGCGAGGTCGACGCCAAGCGCCTGGAGGCTCAGGTCGCCCCCGCCGAGGTCGAGGCGTTCACCGAGTTCGACGAGCACCCGGCGCTGGTGAAGGGCTACATCGGCCCGCAGGTCCTCGGCAGCGGGAGCGAGTCGGGGATCCGCTACCTGGTCGACCCCCGCGTGGTCAGCGGCACCCGCTGGATCACCGGCGCCAACGAGCCGGGGAAGCACGTGTTCGACCTGGTGGCCGGGCGCGACTTCACCTGGGACGGCGTCATCGAGGCCGCCGAGGTGCTCGCCGGTGACCCCGCGCCCGACGGCTCCGGCCCGCTGGAGCTCGCCCGCGGCGTGGAGATGGGGCACATCTTCCAGCTGGGCCGCAAGTACGCCGAGGCGCTGGACCTCAAGGTGCTCGACGAGAACGGCAAGCTCGTCACCGTCACCATGGGCTCCTACGGCATCGGCGTCTCCCGCGCCGTCGCGGCCATCGCCGAGTCCATGCACGACGACCTCGGCCTGGTCTGGCCCCGCGAGATCGCCCCGGCCGACGTGCACATCGTGGCCACCGGCAAGGACGCCGCCGTCTTCACCGCTGCCGAGGCGCTCGCGCAGGAGCTCGTGGGGCGGGGCCTCACGGTTCTCTACGACGACCGCCCGAAGGTCTCGCCCGGCGTGAAGTTCAAGGACGCCGAGCTGCTCGGCATGCCGACGATCGTCACCGTCGGCCGCGGCCTGGCCGAGGGCGTCCTGGAGCTGCGCGACCGGGCGACCGGTGAGCGGGAGGAGATCCCGGTCGACGGAGCCGCCGACCGCGTGCTCGCGTCCGTCGGGAAGTAGTCCGGCCGGCCCCGCCCGGAGGCTCGCGCCCGAGCGTTCGAGGGCGGGAGGAGGACAGGGTCCGCTTTCTGGCACAATGGACGGTCGAACACGGCGGTGGCGGCCCTCTCACCGTTCCCGGCCGTGTCCATCGCTCCGCCCCGGCGTACCCCCACACGCCGCCCGGCGGGCAACCACACAGCGTTCGAGGAGAACACCACACACCGTGGCCACCAAGATCAAGCTCATGCGCCTGGGCAAGATGCGCGCGCCGTACTACCGCATCGTCGTCGCCGATGCCCGCACCAAGCGGGACGGTCGCGCCATCGAGACGATCGGCAAGTACCACCCGAAGGAGGACCCCTCCTTCATCGAGGTCAACAACGAGCGCGCCCAGTACTGGCTGGGTGTCGGCGCGCAGCCGACCGAGGCCGTCGCCGCCATCTTCCGGGTGACCGGCGACTGGCAGCAGTTCAAGGGTGAGCCGGCCCCGGCCCCCATGAGGGTCGCCGAGCCCAAGCCGGACAAGAAGGCCCTCTACGAGGCCGCCGTCCGCGCCGGCATGGACGAGCCGGCCGCAGGTGCCACCACCCCGAAGAAGAAGGCTGCCCCCAAGGCGGACGCCGCCGACGCCGCTCCGGCTGCCGACGCCGCACCGGCCGAGACGCCGGCCGAGTAAGACGTGCTCGAAGAAGCGCTCGAGCACCTGGTCAAGGGCATCGTCGACAACCCCGACGACGTCACCGTGGACCTGCTCACCAACCGCCGCGGCAAGACCCTCGAGATCCGGGTGCACCCCGACGATCTCGGCAAGGTCATCGGCCGTGGCGGGCGCACCGCGAAGGCGCTGCGCCAGGTGATGACCGGTGTCGGCGGGCGCGGCCTCCGGGTCGACGTCGTCGACACCGACGGGCGCTGAGCACGAGCTCGCCGAACGCCGGCACGTGAGCGCACAGCACGAACCCACCGACACCGTGGTGGTCGGCCGCATCGGCCGGCCCCACGGTGTCCGTGGTCTGGTCACCGTCGAGGTCCGCACCGACGACCCCGACCAGCGGTTCGCCCCCGGCGCCGTGCTGGCCACCGAGCCCGCCGAGCGGGGCCCGCTCACCGTCGTCGACAAGCGGTGGCACAGCGGCACCCTGCTGCTGCAGGTGGCCGGACCCACCGGGCACGTCTACGACGTCCGCGAGGACGTCGACGAACTGCGCAACACCCTCCTGCACGTCCCCATCGCGGACCTGCCGGAGATCGAGGAGCCCGACTCCTACTACGACCACCAGCTCGTCGGTCTGACCGTGCGACTGCCCGACGGCTCGGTCGTCGGCGAGGTCACCGCGGTCCGGCACGAGGCGCAGGACCTGCTCGTGGTCCGGCGCAGCGAGGGCGGCGAGGCGCTGGTGCCGTTCGTCGCCGCGATCGTGCCCACCGTCGACGTCGCCGGCGGCTTCGTCGTGATCGACCCGCCCGAGGGGCTGCTCGACCTGTGAGTTTCCGGATCGACGTCGTCACGATCTTCCCGGAGTACCTGGCACCGCTGCGCCAGTCCCTGCTCGGCAAGGCCATCGAGCGCGGCCTGGTGGGCGTCGGCGTGCACGACCTGCGCCAGTGGACCGACGACCCGCACCGCACCGTCGACGACGCGCCCTACGGCGGCGGGCCGGGCATGGTCATGAAGCCCGAGCCGTGGGGCCGGGCGCTGGACGCCGTCCGCCCGCCCGGTACCCGGCTGGTCGTGCCCACCCCGGCCGGCCGGCCCTTCACCCACGCCATGGCGGCGGAGTGGGCGACCGAGCCGGGCCTGGTGTTCGCCTGCGGCCGCTACGAGGGCATCGACCAGCGGGTCGCCGACTGGGCGGCCGAGGCGGGCCCGGTGTCCGAGGTCTCGATCGGCGACTACGTGCTCGCCGGCGGGGAGTCCGCGGTGCTGGTGATGACCGAGGCCGTCACCCGGCTCCTCCCCGGCGTCCTGGGCAACCGGGAGTCCGCCGAGCACGACTCGCACGCCGACGGACTGCTCGAGGGCCCGTCCTACACCCGTCCGGTCACCTGGCGCGGCCACGAGGTGCCCGCGGTGCTGCTCTCGGGGAACCACGCCGCCATCGACCGCTGGCGCCGCGCCGAGTCGCTGCGGCGCACCGCCACCCGCCGTCCCGACCTGCTGGCCGCGCTTCCCGAGGGCGCGCTGAGCGACGCCGAGCGCGCGGTCCTCGCCGGTGACTGACCGGCCGGTCCAGCGGACGACGGCGCGCGTCGTCGTCCTCGACCCGGCCGGCCGCGTGGTGCTGCTCGGCGCCCGCCTGCCCGACCCGTCCGTGCCGCCCGGTGAGGTGCTGTTCTGGTACGCGCCCGGTGGGGGAGTGGAGGACGGCGAGACCCTGCGCGCGGCCGCGGTCCGCGAGCTCGCGGAGGAGATCGGGCTCGACGTCGACCCTGCCGCCCTGGAGGGCCCGGTCTGGCTGCGCCGGCACGTCGGCTCCTTCGGCGACCAGGTCTTCGACACCCGCGAGACCTTCTTCGTGCTGCGGAACGTGGTGCACGAGGTCGTGCCCGGTGCCCTGACCGAGCTGGAGCTGCTGGCCGACGAGCCCCACCGGTGGTGGTCGGCCGAGGAGCTCGCCGCCAGCGGCGAGCCGTTCGCCCCGGAAGCCCTCCCGGTGCTGCTGGAGGAGCTCCGGCGCGGTCCCTGGACGGGGCCGCCGCGCATCGTCGGCTGAAGATGTGGCACAGTAGAGAGCTGCTGCTGACCGACGGCCTAGCTGACTGACGACCTGGCCGTCGGGAGCTCCCCTCCGGAGCCGCAGCTCCCCGGAACGGACAGCCGGGGCGTTCCGCTGTCCGGGCCGAGATCGACCCCGCTGCTTAGTACGTAACCAGAACATGAGGACTGCCGAGATGAACACGCTGGACGCACTCGACGCCGACTCGTTGCGCGACGACATCCCCTCGTTCCGCCCGGGTGACACCGTCAAGGTGCACGTCCGCGTCATCGAGGGCAACCGCTCCCGCATCCAGGTCTTCCAGGGCGTCGTCATCCGCCGCCAGGGCGGCGGTATCCGCGAGACCTTCACCGTCCGCAAGGTGAGCTTCGGCGTGGGCGTCGAGCGGACCTTCCCGGTGCACACCCCGGTCGTCGAGAAGATCGAGGTCGTCACCCGCGGTGACGTGCGCCGCGCGAAGCTGTACTACCTGCGCGAGCTGCGCGGCAAGGCCGCCAAGATCAAGGAGAAGCGCGAGCCCGTCGCCCGCTGATCTCCCGCGCGGACACGCCTGGCAGCCGCCTCCCACCGGCTGGAACTCGGCGGGTCCCCCGCGCCGTACGCTGGCTCCCGATGAGCAGCGACCGGCCCGGGGGGCCCGCCGACGTCGTTCCGGGGGAACCGGGCGAGCCCGATCCGAACCGCTCCGATACCGCCGGGCGCCGGCGTTCCGGTGGGGACAAGAAGAAGGGTTCGTTGCTCCGCGAGCTGCCCGTCCTGCTGCTGGTGGCCTTCGTGCTGGCCCTGGTCGTCAAGACCTTCTTCGTGCAGGCGTTCTTCATCCCGTCCGGATCGATGGAGCAGACGCTGCACGGGTGCACCGGCTGCACCGGCGACCGGGTGCTGGTCAACAAGGTGCCGTACTGGTTCGGCGAGCCGGAGCCCGGCGAGATCGTCGTCTTCCGCGGGCCCGACACCTGGACGCCGGAGATCAGCGTCGAGGAGCCCGCCAACTGGTTCACCGGCGCGCTCCTCTGGATCGGCCGGACGCTGGGGGTGGCGCCGCCCAGCGAGGACGACTTCGTCAAGCGCGTCATCGCCACCGAGGGCCAGACCGTGCAGTGCTGCGACCTCGAGGGCCGGCTGACCGTGGACGGCGAGCCGCTCGACGAGCCCTACATCTTCGAGGACACCCCGATCGAGCAGCGCGCCTTCGGTCCGGTGACCGTGCCCGAGGGCCGGCTCTGGGTGATGGGCGACCACCGTTCGGCGTCGGCGGACTCCCGCTCGCACGTGGGGGACCAGTACAGCGGCACGATCGGTGTCGACGACGTCATCGGCAAGGCCTCGCTCGTCGTGTGGCCGGTCGACCGGTTCGGAACTCTCGGATCACCGGACATCCAGAGCCTCGGGGCCTCGGCGGTGCCGGAGGGCGGGTCGCCGTCCCCGGTGGGTGCGGCGGCCGCCTCCTCCGTCGTCGCCCCCTCTGTCATCGCCCCGTATGCCGTCGGGCTCGCCGGCGCGGTGCCGATCACGGCGTGGTGGCGCCGGCGCCGCGGCCGCGATCGACCGGCCTAGCTCGACACACCTGGCCGGCCGGAATGGCGATGCTGTTACGGATGTGACCCGCGCTTCGCTTATCCGCGGTGCACCAGCGGCGGAACAAATTGCCGAAAAGCGTTCAAGCAACCGTTTCACCCATCCGATGGAGACATTGCACGTAATCGGAGAGTGAAATGGAGTCAGCTGTGTCTGCACCTATGGCGAGCACCGCCCGCGGGGTCACCCGCGTGCTCCTCCTCGCCGACGCGCCCGTCCTGCGCCGGGGGCTGGTCAGCATGATCAACGAGACCGCCGGCATGCAGTCGGTGGGCAGCCCCGGCGAGCTGCGGCGGGCCCTTCCCCTGGCCGAGTCCGCCCGCCCCGACGCCGTCGTGGTGGAGCTGGGCCAGGGGCGCGCGGCGACCCTCAACGCCTGCCGTGACCTGCGCCGCCGCTTTCCCCGGCTGGCGATCATCGCCCTGGCCAGCTCGGAGGACCCGGCCGTGGTCAACGAGGCCCTGGCCGCCGGCATCCGCGGCTACCTCCTGCTCAACACCTCACCCACGCTGCTGGGCTGGGCCGTCCTGGCCGCCCGCGCGGGCCGGACCGTCGTCGACCCGCAGATCCGACGGGTCGAGCCGTCGGCCGTTCCCGCTGCCAAGCCCTTCACCCCGGAGGTGCCGCTGACCCGGCGCGAGCAGGACGTCCTCGACGAGCTGCTGCAGGGCCAGTCCAACCGCCAGATCGGGCGCAACCTGTTCATCAGCGAGGACACCGTCAAGAGCCACGTCAAGGCGATCCTGCGCAAGCTGGGCGCCCGCGACCGTGCGCATGCGGTCTCGCTGGTCCTGTCCAACCGGACGCCCGGCTGCACCTGCGGGGCGCACGCACTCCCGGACGCGACCGCCGACATCTGAGCCCCGCCCCACCTCTCCGGCTCCCGGGCCGGCCCCTCGCCGGGGGCCGGCCCGCCGTGCGTCCGGGGCGTCGTACTGTCGTGCGGCGATGGCTGTTCGTCCCCCCTCTTCCCGGTCGGCACCGGTCCGGCGCGTGCGCGCCGTCGACCACCCGGACGCGCTCTGGGACATGGAGCGCACGCTGCGCCGTCGCGGCTTCGAGGCGATCGCCGGGGCCGACGAGGCCGGGCGCGGCGCCTGCGCCGGGCCACTGGTCGCCGGGGCCTGCATCCTCCCGTCCGGCAAGCGGGGGCGCGTCCCCGGCCTCGCCGACTCCAAGCTGCTCAGCCCCGCCAGCCGGGAGCGCGTGTACGAGGAGATCGTGCAGCGCGCGGTCGCGTGGTCGGTCGTCGTCCTGCCGGTGGCGGACCTCGACGCCCGCGGCATGCACGTCACCAACATCGAGGCACTGCGCCGCGCCGTCTCCGTGCTCGATCCCGGCCCCGACTACGTGCTCACCGACGGCTTTCCGGTGCCGGGGCTGGCCCGTCCGGGCCTGGCCGTGTGGAAGGGCGACCGGGTGGCCGCGTGCGTCGCCGCGGCGTCGGTGCTGGCGAAGGTGACCCGGGACCGCATCATGCTCGACCTGCACGAGCGCTGGCCCGAGTACGACTTCGCTGTCCACAAGGGCTACATCACCGACGTGCACACCGCCGCGCTGGAGCGCCACGGGCCGTGCCCGGAGCACCGGACGCGGTTCGTCAACGTGCGCAGCGCCCGCGACGCGCACGCCGCGCGCACCGCCGGGGTGCCCGGCCCGGGGGGCATGGTCGATGATGGAGCCATGCGCCCTGAGTCCCGAGCCGTGACGAGCACCGAGGACCGATGAGCACCGAGGATCTCGAGAAGTACGAGACCGAGATGGAGCTGCAGCTCTATCGCGAGTACCGGGACATCGTCCGGCAGTTCACCTACGTGGTGGAGACCGAGCGCCGGTTCTACCTGGCCAACTCCGTGGACCTCCAGGTCCGCGAGGCGGGGGGTGAGGTCTACTTCGAGCTGAAGCTGTCCGACGCCTGGGTGTGGGACATGTACCGGCCGGCCCGGTTCGTCCGGAACGTCCGCGTGCTGACGTTCAAGGACGTCAACGTGGAGGAGCTGGACAAGCCCGACCTGGAGCTGCCGGAGGGGCCGCGCCTTCCGTAGCGTTGTCCACAGTCCGCCCGACCGTTCCTCCCGGCCCCCTCCCGAGCCGTTAGCTTCTCCCACCGGCTGACGGAGAGGAGTGGGGCGTGGCTGATCTCGAGGTGGACACCGTCCTCCTGGCGGAGACCGCCGGGAGCCTGGGCATGCTCCTGCACGAGTTCCAGCGTGCAGCCGACATCGTGGCGGACGCCGAGCCCGCGATCGGCCGGAACTCCCTGCTCGACGAGATGCGCGCGTTCGTCGACGAGTGGACGCACAACCGCGGAAAGCTCCTGGCATCGCTGCAGGCGGTGTACGAGGCCGCGACGCAGAGCCGGGCGGCCTACCTCCGGGCCGACGACGACCTCGCCGACTCCATCCGGACCGCGGTCGAGGCCGGCCACCCGTGAGCGGCGGCCCGCGGCCGCCGCTCACGTTCTCCCCGCTCGACGACCGCGACGGAGTTCCCGGGAACTCCGACGAGCTCACCGCGCTGGCGCGGCGGTACGCCGACACGGCCGCGGAGATCGAAGCGCAAGCTGCTCACCTGGCGGTGCTGACCTCCCGATCGCAGGACGCGTGGAAGGGCCTGGCGGGGGACAACTTCGTCGAGGTCGCCGGGGATCTCGCCACGCGCATCAGCAAGGCGAAGGATCGGTACGAGGCCGCCGCCCGGGCGCTGACGGAGTTCGCCGACGACCTCGTCGACGTGCAGACCGCCGCCTACAGCGCCGTCCGGCGGGCCCAGGCCGCCGAGGACTCCCACCGGGCGCTGCGGAACACTGCTCCGCTCCCGCCGGGTCCCGGCGCGACACCCGAGCAGCTCGTCGTGGCCGGGGAGGAGCAGCGCCTGCACGACCGGGCCGTGGAGAGCGCCGCCGCCGACCTGTCGGCCGCGAGGAGGGACTACGCGCACGCGGTCGAGGACTACCACCGCGCGGCGGGCGCTGCCGCGCGGATCCTGAGCAACGGGCGCAGCGAGGACGACCTCGCCGACAGCTGGTGGGACCGCAACGCCGGCTGGATCGACACCGTGCTGGAGGGGATCGGGGCGGTGGTCCTCGTCCTCGCGATCGTGGCCCTGGTCATCTCCCTGTTCGTCCCGGGCCTCAACGTCCTGGTGCTGGGCACGGCGCTCGCGTCGCTGCTCAACGGCCTGGCCGCGGGGCTCACGGTCGTCATGCTGGCGGGCCACACGGCGCTGTGGCTGAGCGACAACGGCGAGTTCACCGACGTGGTGATGGATCTCGTCGGCCTGGCCACCTTCCGGCTCGGCCCGCTGCTCGGCGGGGCCGTCAGCCGCCTGGGGAGCTCGGCCCAGCGGATCGGGCAGGGGATCGCCGCCGCGCGCGGAGGGCGGCAGGCCTTCACCACCCTGGGGCTGCCCGGCCGGCTCTACGACGTCGGGCAGCGCCTTCCGCGGGCCCGGGCGCTGCTGAGCGCCGC
>Ga0196960_10000318_pt1 | contig 18329 bp, 20 predicted proteins | sample S3v_5metaG_FD_183187 | JGI IMG/M metagenome (GOLD analysis project Ga0196960, IMG submission 183187) | Soil microbial communities from Anza Borrego desert, Southern California, United States - S3+v_5 | ecosystem: Environmental > Terrestrial > Soil > Desert | place: USA: California | collected... | reverse complement strand
GCGCGTCCTCCGCCACGCCGACCACGAGGTTGCCGAGCACCCGGCCGCGCGCGACCAGCGGCAACGTGAGCCCCGCGTCCGGAGCATCCGGCGCGGACGCGGGCGCGTCCGGCGGCGCGGCCGCGATCCGCTCCAGCCGCCCCTCCCGCGCGAGCTCGACGACGCACCACGCCGCCACCTCCGGCACCGCCAGCCGCACGACGGCCCGTGCGGTCTCGTCCACGCTCAGCGCCGCGCTGAGCAGCGGGCCGGCCCGCGCCAGCAGCGCGTCGCGCCGGGCCACCGCCGCGAGCTGCCGCTCCCCGGCGACCTGCTCGGTCACCTCCACCGCCGCGACGCCGACGGCGCCCGCGTCGGGCAGCGGGAAGAGCACGGTCGCCCACGAGCGCTCGACGCCGGGCCGCTCCGGGAGCGTCCCGGAGCCCGCCAGCCGCTCGGCCTCCCCGCTGGCCCGCACGCGCCGCACCGCCTCCTCGGTCGCGACGCCGACCGGCCCCAGCACCTCCGACGGCCGGCGGCCGAGCAGCTCGGCGACGGTGTGCCCGGTCAGCGCCGCGAGCGCGTCGTTGGCCTCCGCCCAGCGCAGGTCCGCGTCGAACACCCCGAGCCCGACCGGCGCGGCCTCGAACACCTCCTCGCGCACGTCGACCTCCTCCCCGCGCGGGCGGCGTGCCGAACGTCGCCGGCGGAGGTTGGCGAATCCCGGCTCGCCCTGTTGCATTCCGACGCGCCAAGCGGCGATGGGGGTTCGGGCGCCCGAAGACCGGGTCGACCAAGGGCATGTTCTTCCATCACAAGGACCTGGCGTACACCGTCCGCGTCGACAAGCCGAACCCCGTCTTCGGCCGCATGCTCCAGCAGGCCATCGGCGGCCCCGAGGGCGAGCTGCGCGTCATGACGCAGTACCTGTTCCAGGGGTGGGGCTACCGCGGTCCCGAGAAGTACCGGGACATGCTCCTCTCCACCGGCACGGAGGAGATCGGCCACGTCGAGCTCCTCGCCACCGCCGTCGCGATGAACCTCGAGGGCGCGAAGTCGGAGATGGTCGACGAGGTCGTCACCAACCCGGCCGTCGCCGCCCGCATGGGCGCGCTGGAGCCGCGCCACTTCCTCAGCGCGGGCCTGGCCGCGATGCCGTCCGACGCCAACGGCGTCCCGTTCAACGCGAACAGCGTCGACACGGCCGGCAACCTGATCGCCAACATGCGCGCGAACGTCGCCGCCGAGGCCGTCGGCCGCACGCTCGCCGCGCGGCTCCTCGAGCTCACCGACGACCCGGGCATGAAGGACCTGCTCCGCTACCTGATCGCGCGCGACACGATGCACCAGCAGCAGTGGCTGGCCGTGCTCGACGAGCTCGGGCCGGAGATGGCGACGAACGCGCCGGGCGACTTCGAGAACACCGACGAGTACGCCAAGCACGCGTACTCCTTCATCAACCACGCGCCCGACGGCGAGATCGACCCGGGCGCCCGCTGGCTCTCGGGCCCGACGTTCGACGGCAAGGGCGAGTTCGTCGGCGCCGTCGACCCGGTCGCCAACTCCGCGCCGCTCACGCCGCTGCAGCCGGCCCCGCCGGAGGTCCACGCGGGCGTCGAGGCCACCGGCCCCGGCGGCTCGGGCGCCGCGAGCGGCGTCATGAAGTCCGTCGTCGGCAAGGTGCTCGGCGACTAGCCACCCGGCCTCACAGCCTGCCTGAACGACCGAGGGCCGCCCAACCGGGCGGCCCTCGTCACGTCTGGGTCCTGCGGGACGCGTCTAGCGCGCGGCCGCCACGTCCTCTTCCCCGCGCGAGACGCGGAGGAAGGCCTCCCACCGCTTCTTGTCGCGGGCGGCGCGGCGCGCGGCCTCCGAGCCCTCCTCGGCCGAGGACAGCTCGTCCTCGGCGCGGCGGAGCTTCTCCTCCAGCTCGGACACGTCGAGCGCGTCCGGGTCGACGGCCTCCTCGACGAGCAGCAGCACGCCGTCCGGCGAGACCTGCAGGTACCCCTCGCCCTGCGCGAACCGGACGATCTCCGATTCGCTCTTGTAGAGGCGCAGCTCCGTGGGCTCGAGCATGCCCAGCAGCGGCTGGTGCCGCGCCAGGATGCCGACCGAGCCCACGCCCGTGCGGGTCGAGATCTGCTGGACCTCGTCGTTGAAGACCTCACCCTCGGGGGTGAGGACCTCGACCTTGAACGTCTCGTGCGAGGCCATCAGATCCGCTTACTTCTTGACCGAGTTGACGACGTCGTCGATCGTGCCCTTGAGCAGGAACGCCGACTCGGGGATGTCGTCGTGCTGGCCGTCGAGGATCTCCTTGAAGCCGCGGATCGTCTCACCGATCGGCACGTAGGAGCCCGGCGTGCCGGTGAACTGCTCGGCGACGTGGAACGGCTGCGACAGGAAGCGCTCGATGCGCCGCGCGCGGCCGACGATGAGCTTGTCCTCGTCGGAGAGCTCGTCGATGCCGAGGATGGCGATGATGTCCTGGAGCTCCTTGTACCGCTGCAGGATCTCCTTGACCCGGTTCGCGGTGTTGAAGTGCTCCTCGCCCAGGATGTCGGCCTTGAGGATCGTCGACGTCGAGTCGAGCGGGTCGACCGCCGGGTAGATGCCCTTCTCCGAGATGGAGCGCGAGAGCACCGTCGTGGCGTTGAGGTGGGCGAACACCGAGGCCGGGGCCGGGTCGGTGAGGTCGTCCGCCGGGACGTAGATCGCCTGCACCGACGTGACCGAGCCCTTGCGCGTCGAGGTGATGCGCTCCTGCAGCTGGCCCATCTCGGTCTCGAGCGTCGGCTGGTAGCCGACCTGCGACGGCATGCGGCCCAGAAGCGCGGAGACCTCGGAGCCGGCCTGCACGAACCGGAAGATGTTGTCGATGAAGAGGAGCACGTCCTGGCCCTCGACGTCGCGGAAGTACTCGGCCATCGTCAGACCCGAGAGCGCGACGCGCATGCGGGCGCCGGGGGGCTCGTTCATCTGACCGAAGACGAGCATCGTCTTGTCGATGACGCCCGACTCCTTCATCTCGAGCCAGAGGTCGTTGCCCTCGCGGGAGCGCTCGCCGACGCCGCAGAACGCGGACAGGCCGCCGTGCTCCTGCGCCAGGTTGTTGATGAGCTCCTGGATGAGGACCGTCTTGCCGACGCCGGCGCCGCCGAACAGGCCGACCTTGCCGCCCTTCGCGTACGGCGCGAGGAGGTCGACGACCTTGATGCCCGTCTCGAACATCTCGGTGGTCGGGGTCAGGTTCTCGACGGTTGGGGCGTCGCGGTGGATGCCCCACTTCTCCTCCGCCTCGACCGGCTCGCCGAGGTCGATTGGCTCGCCGAGGAGGTTGAAGATGCGGCCGAGCGTCGCGCGGCCGACGGGCACCTCGATCGGGGCGCCGGTGTCGACGACCTCCATGCCGCGGGCCAGGCCGTCGGTGGAGTCCATCGCGACCGCGCGGACGCGCTCGTCGCCGAGGTGCTGCTGGACCTCGCAGACGAGCGTGAAGTCGTTGCCGTCCGCGTCCTTGCGGGCGACCGTGATGGCCGAGTTGATCTCGGGGAGGTGGTCCGGGAACACCGCCTCGATGACGACGCCCTGGATCTCCTCGATCCGGCCGGTGTTGCCGCCGGTCTGGGTCTGGGTGGGCTCAGCAGTAGCTGCCATGGGGAAGGGTCTCCGTTAGGAAAGTGCGTTGGCGCCGGAGACCACTTCCATGATCTCCTGGGTGATCTCCGCCTGGCGGGCGCGGTTCATCTCGAGCGTGAGGTCGTCGATCAGCGTGCCGGCGTTCTCCGACGCGTTGCGCATCGCGGTCATGCGCGCGCCGTGCTCGGACGCCGTCGACTCGAGCAGCGCGCGGAAGACCGAGATCTCCACGTACTGGGGCACGAGGCGGCCGAGGATGTCGACGGGATCGGGCTCGTACTCGACGAGGGCGTGCTGCTTGCCCTCCTGCGAGTCCGCGCCGGCGTCGTCGTGCTCGGACTCGTCGAGGATCGTCGCCTGCTGGAGCGGGAGGAGCGTCTCGCGACGGACCTCCTGCGTCAGCGGGGAGACGTAGCCGTTGTAGAAGATCTCGACGCGGTCGACGTCGCCGTCGACGAACGCCGCGGTGAGGTCGTCGGCGATCTCCCGGGCGTTGGCGTACGCGGGCCGGTCGGTGAAGCCCGTGTAGGCCCCGGCCGGCTCGCGCTTGCGGAACGTCAGCGTGGAGACGCCCCGCCGCCCGGCCGCGTAGAACGTGACCTTGCGGCCCTCGTCCTCGTGCTGGGCGGCGGCCCGCAGGCCCGCGCGGATGATCTGCGAGTTGAACGCGCCGGCGAGACCGCGATCACCCGTCACCAGCAGCAGCGCCACCTTCTCGTCGGTGTCGTGCTGCTTGAGGACGGGCAGGCTGGAGATCTCGCTGCCGGCGGCCTCGGCCGCCTGCCGCGTCATCCGCCGGATCGCGCCCGCGTACGGGCGGAGCGCGGAGATCCGCTGCTCGGCCCGGCGCAGGCGCGCCGCGGCGACCATCTCCATCGCCCGGGTGATCTTCTCGATGTTCTTGATCGACCCGATGCGGTTCTGGACGTCCCGCTGGGAGCTCACGCGGGCTGAGCCTCCCGCTCCTCGCTGCGGCGCGGCGCGTCCGCGGCGTCGTCGGAGATCGGCTGGCCGTCCTCGTCGAGGTCGAAGCCGAAGTCCTCGGCGAACTCCTTGATCGCGGACTCGAGCGAGGAGACGGTGTCGTCGCCCCAGTCGCCGCCGGCGATCTTCTCGATGAGGTCCGACTTCTCGGAGCGCAGGCGCTGCTGGAGCGCGAGGTTGAACTCCTCGACGCGGTCCACGTTGATGCGGTCGATGTAGCCGTTGGTGGCGGCGTAGATGACCGCGACCTGCTCGCCGACCGGCACCGGGGAGCGCTCGCCCTGGTTGAGCGTCTTCACGAGGCGCTCACCGCGGGCCAGCGTGCGCTGGGTGTCGGGATCCAGGTCGGAGCCGAACTGCGCGAAGGCCTCCAGCTCGCGGTACTGCGAGAGGTCGAGCTTCAGGCGGCCGGCGACCTTCTTCATCGGCTTGATCTGCGCGTTGCCGCCGACGCGGGACACCGAGATGCCCACGTTGATGGCCGGGCGCACGCCGGAGAAGAAGAGCTTCGGCTCGAGGAAGATCTGGCCGTCGGTGATCGAGATGACGTTCGTCGGGATGTACGCCGACACGTCGCCCGCCTGCGTCTCGATGATCGGCAGCGCCGTCATCGAGCCGCCGCCGAGGTCGTCGTTCAGCTTGACCGAACGCTCCAGGAGGCGGCTGTGCAGGTAGAAGACGTCGCCCGGGTACGCCTCGCGGCCCGGCGGGCGGCGGAGCAGGAGCGACATCTGGCGGTACGCGTACGCGTGCTTCGTGAGGTCGTCGTACACGCAGAGCGTGTGGCCGCCCTTGTAGAGGAAGTACTCGGCCATCGCGGCACCCGCGTACGGGGCCATGAACTTGATCGGCGCGGCCTCGTCGGCACCCGCGGCCACGATGATCGTGTTGTCGAGCGCGCCGGCCTCGGCCAGCTGCTCGGCGAGCGCCACGACGGTGGCCATGCGCTGGCCGATCGCGACGTAGACCGAGATGAGGCCCGAGTCCTTGTTGTTGATGATCGTGTCGACCGCGATCGCCGTCTTGCCGGTCTGGCGGTCGCCGATGATCAGCTCGCGCTGGCCACGGCCGATCGGGATCATCGAGTCGACGGCCTTGAGGCCGGTCTGGAGCGGCTCGGTGACCGGCTGGCGCTGGACGACGCCCGGCGCCTTGAACTCGGCCGGCCGGAACTCGGACGTCTCGATGGCGCCCTTGCCGTCGAGCGGGTTGCCGAGCGGGTCGACGATGCGGCCCAGCAGGGCCTCGCCGACCGGGATCTCGAGGAGGCGGCCGGTCCGCTTGACCGTGTCGCCCTCGACGATCTTCTCCCAGTCGCCGAACAGCACGACGCCGACGTTGTCGGACTCGAGGTTCAGCGCCAGGCCGGTGACGTCGTGCGGGAACGACAGCGTCTCGAACGACTGCGCGTTCTCGAGGCCGTGCACACGGGCGATGCCGTCGGCGACGGACAGGACGGTGCCGACCTCGGTGAGCTCGGCGGACTGGTCGTCGAGCCCCTGGATGCGGCTCTTGAGGATCGAGGTGATCTCGTCAGGCTTGATCTGCATGTCAGGCGGTGCCCCTAGCGACGTGCTTTCGAAGGTTCTCGAGGCGGTTGCGGATGGAGGCGTCCAGGACGTTGTTGCCGACCTGGAGGACGATGCCCCCGAGGATGTTGGGATCGACGTCGCTGCGGAGCTCGACCTTGCGGCCGGTGCGCTCCCCGATGCGATCGCCGATGTTGGTGACGGTCTGCTCGTCGAGCTCGATGGCAGACGTGATCTGCACGGGCAGGATCTTGTTCTCGTCCTGCCAGAGCGCCTCGAAGCGCTGGCGGATGCGGAACAGCGCCGGCATGCGGTGCTTCTCGACGAGCAGCTGGAGGAAGTTCCTCACGGTCTCGTCGGCGTCGGAGATCGCCTTGTCCAGGCCTTCGACCTTCTCGTCGGACGAGAAGTACGGCGAGAAGAAGAAGACCTGCAGGTCGCGGCTCTCGTGCAGCACGTCGGCCACCTGGCCGAGCTGCTCGCGAACCGTGTCGAGCTTGCCTTCCTCCTTGGCGACCTCGAACAGCGACCGGGCGTAGACCTCGGCGATCTCCTCCATCTACCGCGCCTTCCCCTCGCCGGCGAGCGCGTCGAAGTCGAGGTCGGCCAGGGCCTCCTCGACCAGGCGACGCTGGTCGTCCGCGGTCAGCGTCTTGCGCGTGACCTTCTCGGTCGCGAGGACCGTGAGATCGGCGACCTCGTTGCGGATCTCCTGGATCGCGCGACGCGTCTCGGACTCGATGTCGCGGCGCGTCTGCGCGAGGAGGTCCTCACGCTGCTGACGGGCCTGCTCGAGCGAGTCGCGCTGGTTCGTCTCCGCGGCCTTGTTGGCACGCGCGACGATCTCGTCCGCCTGCTGGCGGGCCTCCGTGAGGCGCTGGCGGTACTCCGCGAGGAGCTCCTCCGCCTCCTGCTTGGTGCGGTCGGCCAGGTCGATGGACTCCTCGATCGCGCGCTGGCGCTTGTCGAGGGCCTCGCCGATCTTCGGGAACGCGAGCTTGGCCAGGACGAACAGCGTGATGCCGAACGCGATCAGCGTCCAGATCATCAGGCCCAGGCCGGGCTCGACGAGGAAGGAGCCGCCGCCCTCCTCGCCGCCCTCAGAGGCGGCGAGGATCGTGGTGTTGAGCAGCTGGTTCAAGGTCGGCCTAGAGGAAGAACGCGATCAGGCCGAAGATGAACGCGTAGAACACGATCGCCTCGGTCAGTGCGAAGCCCAGCCACTGGATCGAGGTGATCTCGTCACGCATCTCCGGCTGACGGGTCACCGACTCGATGACCTTGCCGAAGATGAAGCCGACGCCGATGCCCGGGCCGATGGTGCCGAGACCCGCGCCGACGCCCAGGGCGATCGAGCGAAGGCCGGCCTCGACGTCACCCTCGGTTGCGGCGAGGATCGGGGAAAGCGACGCGATCAGGTCCATGTGACTTGTGACTCCTAGTGGTGCTCGGAGGTCGCGCCCCCGAGATAGATGGCAGTGAGGGTGGCGAAGATGAAGGCCTGCAGGGTCGCGACCAGCCCGACCTCGAAGAGGAAGAACGCGATCGCGATCGGGAGCGTGATCCAGCCGAGGGCCGAGAGGCCGAGGATCACGCCGAGGCCGCCGGCCATGAAGAGGATCAGGAGGTGCCCGGCCAGGATGTTCGCGAAGAGACGAACGCTGAGCGAGATGATCCGGACGAAGTGGGAGATGACCTCGATCACGAAGATCGGGCCGGCCGCCGGGCCGCTGACGCCGGCGGGCACCCAGCTCTTGAGGTACTTGACCGGGCCCTGGACCCGGATGCCCTCGAAGTGGTAGGCGAACCAGACCATCAGCGTCAGCACGAGCGGGACCGAGATGTTCGCCGTCGCCGCGTAGAGCGCGAAGGACGGGATCTCGAGGCCGAAGAGGTCGAACTTCTCGTGCGTGTTGGTCGGCAGCGGGATGTAGCCGATCAGGTTCGAGAACCAGATGAAGAGGAAGAGCGTGCCGCAGAACGGGAACCACTTGCGCGCCATCGCCTCGTCCATGTTGCCCCGCGCGAGGTTGTCGCGCATGAACGTGTAGAGGGTCTCGACCGCCGTCTGCACCCGGTTCGGGCGCTGGGTCATCTTGTTGGCGATGTACAGCACCGTGACGGCGGTCAGCAGGCACGCGACGAAGAGGTAGAAGACGGCCTTGTTGATGCTCAGCAGGCCGAGGTCGATCCAGTCGTCGAGGCGGAACTCCTCGGTCGGCTGGAACGCTTCGTTGCGGCCGTCCGATCCGAAGATGACGCCGAGCAGCACGGCCGGCACGAGCCAGACCAGCAGGACGATGAGGACGAGGTTCCGTCGTGAGGTCATGTGGTGGTGGGCCGCTGCGGGTCGGTTGACCCGAGGACCAGCTTGGAGGTCAGGTGGACGGTGAAGAGCGCGAGGGCCAGGATGGCGGCGGAGAGGCCGACGTCCTTGCCTGCTGCGAGGCCGGCCGCCAGGAGCATAAGGCCCAGGAGCCATCCGCGCCCTACCATCGATCCGGCCATGAAGCCGGCGGTCTCCTTCGGGGTCGTCGCGGCGGCGGCGCGGCGCTCGGCCCACTGGCCGACGAGTCGCCACATCGCCCAGACGGCAGCGCCCGCGACCCAGCCCAGCACGTCGATCCCGGCCACCAGGAAGAGCGGCAGGGCAAGGGCGAGCAGGAGCAGATCGATGTTCCGCAGGACGGGCATGAAGAGGGGGACGAGCCGCTCCGTTGAAGCCAACCCGGGAGCGTGGTCCGGAATATAGCGGGCGACGCGACTTTGTAACACGCTTGTGACACCTGAAACGCACGATCATCACGGGCATTCGCACGGGCACGGCCCCAGCGGGGGCCACGACCACGACCACGGGCACGGCCACGGCGGTCACGGACACACGCACGCGGTGTCGCCGGACGCCGACCGGCGCTGGCTCTCCATCGCGCTGGCGATCGTCGTCGGCTTCATGGCGGTGGAGGTCGTCGCGGGTGTCCTGGCCTCCTCGCTGGCGCTCCTCTCGGACGCCGCGCACATGCTCACGGACGCGGGCGCGATCGCCCTGGCGCTCGTCGCGGCACGGCTGGCGGCACGGCCGCCGCGCGGGCCGTTCACGTTCGGGCTCGGGCGCGCCGAGATCCTCTCCGCGCAGATCAACGGCGCGGTGCTGCTGGCGCTCGCGGCCGTGATCGCGTGGGAGGCCGGGCAACGGATCGTCGACCCGCCGGAGGTCGAGGGCGCGCTCGTGATCGTCGTCGGCGTGGTCGGCGCGCTGGCCAACGTGGGCTCGGCGTGGGCGCTGTCGCGCGCCGAGCGGCAGTCGCTGAACGTCGAGGGCGCGATGGCGCACGTGCTGACGGATCTCTACGGGTCGCTGGCCGCGGTGGTGTCCGGCGTCGTGATCGCGCTGACCGGGATCGGCGAGGTGGACGGGATCGCGGCGCTCGTGGTCGCGGCGCTGATGGTGACGTCGGGCTGGCGGCTGCTGCGCGACGCGTCGCGGGTGCTGCTGGAGGCGGCGCCGACCGACGTCGACCCCGCGGCCGTGGGCCGCGCGCTGGCGGCGCAGTCCGGTGTGATCGAGGTGCACGACCTGCACGTGTGGGAGGTGACGACCGGCTTCCCGGCCGTCGCCGCCCACGTCGTCGTCGCGCCGGGGGAGGACTGCCACGGGCTCCGCCGCGTCCTCCAGACCCGGCTAGCGCAGGAGTTCGACATCAACCACGCCACGCTCCAGGTCGACCACGAGCACGCCGACCAGGGCCTGCTCGAGATCGAGCGCCTGCCGTAGCCGGCGGCGTCGGCGCCGGGGCCCCGAGCGCGGTCGCGCTCTTCCGGGCTCGTTCTCCGGGCTGCAACGGGTCGGGGCGGTTGCGGGTTGTCGTCGTTCGATCGGCCGCTCGTTCTCCCGCGATCCCAAAAAGCGTCCCATCGTCGCGGCCGTTTCGACGATGGGACGCTTTTACGTCCTAGAGCGGACAAACCGTCCCATCGTGCTCTCGGCCCTCGACGATGGGACGGTTATGGGGGTTCCACGGACGACCGACCACCACGAAGAACCACCGACCACCCGCAACCGCCCAGCCCGAACACTGGTAGTGCCCCGCGCGCCCGACCTCTTGGTCGGGCGCGCGGCGTCTGTGCGCTCTCTTTGGGTTCCGGTCGGGGTGCGCGGCGTGGGCTGGGCGGTGGCGGGGGGTGATCGTTTCTTCGGCCGGGCGGGTTGTCCGTGGAACGCCTGTTTCGTCACTCGCCCGAGCGGATCGTGCGTCCCTGTGAGGAAATGGGCGCTCTACGCCCACAACGTCACTTCGGCGCGGTGAGACGAAGTTCGAGTGACGAAATGGGCGTTGGAGGCGGGAAGAACGTCACTCGCGCCAGCGGCCCGCACGGAGAAGTGACGTTGTTCCCGCCTACCGGGCACAACGTCACACCAGCGGCCGGAGCCCGCGCACGAGTGACGTTCTTCCCGGCTGGCGGACGAACCGCACGGCCGAACAACCCATCACCACCCGCAACCGCCCCGACCACGCCACGCGCCCGAGACCAGGCCCGGAAGAGCGCGGACAGAACGCGGCCCCAGCTGATCCAGCGCCGCGCGAACCCGCCGACGCCCAGGAGCCCAGGGCCGACGTGCGCGCCGATGACCGGCCCGGCCTCGCTCACGAACAACGGCTCGCACCCGAGATCTCGTGCCCACGCTCGATCAGCCTCTCGGCCTCCAGCGCGACCACGCACCGGAAGAGCGCGGCGCTACGGGTACTGCGCGCCGACCTTGCTCTCCGCCGGCGGCGCGACGCCCGTGGCGACCCGCTGGGTCATCCGCATGTGGTTGCCCGAGTCGTCGCGGAAGCCCGCGTCGATGCCGTAGAAGCGCTCGGTGGGCGGGTCGACGAACTCGACGCCGAGGGCGGAGAGCCGCTCGAACTCGGCGCGGCAGTCGTCGACCTCGAAGAAGAGCGAGTTGCCCATCCCCTTCGCGATCAGCGTGTCGAGCTGCGCGGCGCTCTCGGCGTCGATCATCGGCGGCCCGGGACGCTCGAGCAGGACGTTCAGCTCGGGCTGGCTGGGCGGCGCGACGGTGAGCCAGCGCATCGGCCCCAGGTCCATGTCCTCGGTCACCGTGAACCCGAGCGTGTTCGTGTAGAAGTCGAGCGCCCGGTCCTGGTCGAGGACCCGCAGCGAGACGATGATGATCTTCATGGCCGCGACGCTATGCGCGGCGCGCGCTCAGCGCTTCTCCGTTCCTGCTGTCCTGGGCCGCGTCCACTGCGCCGCCCAGCAGCCGGGGATCTGCGGCGCGTACCCGCGCCAGGCGGCGCGGTAGGCCGTCGGGCTCGTCCCGGCCACGCGCGAGAACGCGGTGCTGAACGAGCCGAGCGACTGGAACCCCACCTCGAGGCAGATGTCCGTCACCGCGAGGTCGGTGTTGCGCAGCAGCTCCTGCGCCCGCTCGACCCGCCGCGTGAGGACGTACTGGTACGGCGTCTCGCCGAACGCCTCCTTGAACCGCCGGCTGAAGTGCGACGGCGACACGTGCGCGTGGCGCGCCAGCGCCGCCACGTCCAGCGGCTGCGCGTACGACCGGTCCACGAGGTCCTTCGCGCGGCGCAGGTGCATCGCCTCCTCCGGCGTCATCGCCGCCGATGATCTCAGGCCTGGGGGCGGATGGCGACGAGCGCGATGTCGTCGCGCGGGTCGCCGCCCTGGAGCTCGACGGCGTGGCGCTCGACGGCCTCGACGATCTCGGCGGCGGTGGCGCCGCGCAGCGACGCGAGCACCTCCTCGAGCTCCTCGTCGCCGGAGCGGACGCCGCCGCGCGGGGTGCGGCGCAGCTCCACCACGCCGTCGGTGAAGAGCAGGAGCGTGTCGCCGTGGTCGAGGCGCACGACGCGCTCGCCGAACGTCGGCGTCCGCAGCGCCCCGACGATCGCGCCGCGCAGCTGGATCCGCTCCACCCGCCCGCCGGCGCGCAGCACGATCGGCGGCAGGTGGCCGCCGGTCGCCATCGTCACCTCCGCCCCGTGCGCGTCCGGGCGCACCTGGGCGTAGAGGACGGTCGAGAACCGGCCCGCGGGGTCGTGCTGCGCCTGGAGCGCCTCGTCGAGCAGCTCGAGGTTCTCGATCGGGTCGAGGGTCCGGAGCGACGCCGCGCGCAGGGTGTGGCGGGTCAGGGAGGTCAGCGCCGCGGCCTCCGCGCCCTTGCCGGAGACGTCGCCGATGATCACCGTCCACCGCCCGTCGCCGCTGCGGAACGCGTCGTAGAAGTCGCCGCCGACCTCGTTCTGCTCCCCCGCCGCCCGGTACCGCGCCGCCAGCTCGAGTCCGGGCACGTCCGGCAGCGCCGGCGGCAGCAGCGAGCGCTGGAGCGTCTGCGCGATGTGGGAGCGCTCCAGGTAGAGCCGCGCGTTCTCCACCGAGAGCGCCGCGCGCACCGCGAAGAGCTGCGCCGTCCGCAGGTCGTCCTCGGAGAACGTCTTCGGCGACGAGGCCGCGCGCTCGAGCCGCAGCGCGCCGAGCGTCCGCCCGCGCGTGGTGAGCGGCACGACCATCATCCGCGGCGTCAGCAGCGACGCCCCGGTGCGCAGCGCCTCGTGCACCTCGTCGGGCACGGTCAGCCCGCCGGCCGGCACCGGCCCGCTCGCGGGCGCCACCGCGACCTTCCGCGCGACGCCGCGCGCGTCCACCAGCGTGAACGCGCACCGGTCGGCCAGCGCGGGCACCGCGAAGTCCGCGACCTCCTGCAGCGTCGCCTCGTAGTCGCGCGTCACCAGCGCCAGGCGCTCGCCCGCGCGCGCGAGCACATCCGCGCGCATCCGCGCCTCCTCCGCCGACGCCCGCGCCGCGAGCGCCTCCTGCAGGAGCCGCGTGCGCTCCTCCTCGGCGTCGTGCTGGCTCGTGACGTCGCGGACGACGCCGGCGAGCCCCGCGAGCGCGCCCTGCGCGTCGACGACGGGGAACACGGTGGTCTGGCGGAACTGCCGCCGCCCGTCGCCGAGGACGCCTTCGAGCACCTCGTCGAGCACCGCGTGGCCGCGCGCGACGACCGCGTCCATCAGCCCCATCACCGCTCCGCCGAGCTCGTCGCCGAGCACCTCGCGCGGCGTGCGGCCGAGGTGGTCGGCGGCGTCCACGCCGTTGATCGCCGCGAGCGCCCCGTTGACGCGCCGGTACCGCAGGTCGAGGTCCCAGAACGCGATCCCGACCGGCGCCGCGTCGAAGACCGCGTCGAGCAGCGCGCTCGTCGTCTCCTCGCGCCGGACCGCGGCCCGCTCGGTCGTCACCTCGACGACGACGGCGGCGACGCCGAGCAGCTCGCCGTCCGCGTCGGGCACCGGGTAGAAGCTGCCGCGGAAGTGGCGCGCCGCGCCGGGGGCGGCAGGCGTCTCGCCGTCGAACGGCAGGTCGCTGCGCGCCACGCGGTCGGCGAGCACGGCGCGGATCGTCCGCTCGACGTCGCCCCCCAGCTCCCCCAGCACCTCGGACGGCGTGCGGCCCAGGTGGTCGTCCGGGGCCAGGCCGTTCATGCCGGCGAGCGCCGCGTTGACGCGCCGGTACCGCAGCTCGGCGTCCCAGAAGCCCAGGCCGACGGGGGCGTTCGCGAAGAGCGCGTCGAGCAGCGCGAAGGCGTCCGTGTCCGTCGGCATCGCCGCCGACTCTATGGCTTCTCCTCCAGCTGGAGCAGGTGGAACGTCACCGTCCGGCCGACGACGTCCGCCAGGCCCATGGTGTGGGCGGGCTGCCGCCGGCGGTCGGTCGGGCTGCCCGGGTTGAAGATCTGGAAGCCGCCGTCCTGCTCGTGGAGCGGGATGTGCGAATGGCCGAAGACGACGGCGTCCACGTCGGGGAACCGGCGCCGCAGCCGGGCCAGCCGCCCCTTCGCCGGCCCGGCGTCGTGGACCATCGCGATCCGCACGCCCTCGGCCTCCACGGTCAGCGTCTCGGGCACGCCGCGCGCCGCCAGCGCGGGCTCGTCCACGTTCCCCACCACCGCACGGACCGGCGGCCCGAGCGCCTCGAGCTCCTCCAGCACGCCGACGGTCGCGATGTCGCCGCCGTGGAGGATCAGGTCGGCGGCGCGCAGCCGCGCCACGCACGCGTCCGGGAGCCGCCGCGACCCGCGCGGCAGGTGCGTGTCGGAGACGATCGCGATCCGCACGGCGCCGCCCGCCCGCGCGTCAGCGGCGCAGGGCCCGCATCGCGCGGTAGAGCACCCAGAAGGCGGGGCGCGCGCGGTCGTCCGGGCCGATCAGCGCCGAGTCCCACGAGTCGGTCGGCGTCGACGTGTTCCAGTGGTAGACGTACACGCGCTTGATGCGCTTGCTCACCGGCAGCAGCTCGTCGAACAGGTACGTCGTGACGCGGCGCGCGTGCGACTCGGACTCCGGGATCGCCTTGACCGTGTACTTCTTCTTCAGCCGCCGCTTGACCAGGCCGCCGACCTCGGTCAGCCACACCTCGCCCTTCACGCGCCGCAGCAGCTTCTTGAGCGCGACGTCCTTGAAGCGGTTGGCCTCGATGTAGTTGTGCAGGCCCCAGTACTTGGGCTCGACCTTCGAGTACTTCCGGAAGGTCTTCACCCACGCGAGCATGTTCGGCATGTCGAGCAGCTCCGCCGCGAGGACCTTGCACCGCTTGCAGTTCAGGCGCAGCTCGCGGTAGTACTGCGCGACGAGCTTCTCCTTGTGACAGGTCGGCTGGCCGCAGTGGTTGGCCTCGTTCCACGTCGCGTACTCGCGCACCCACGGGTAGCGGCGCTTGAACTGCAGGAAGGCGCGGCGAAACCCGGCGGCCGTCGGCAGCGCGCGGCGGTTCGCGCGCGAGTGGCCGAAGGAGACGAGCGGCGTGATCCCGTTCTTGCGGGCGGCGGCCATCCACGCGTCGATCTCCGCCGTCTCCCAGGCGCGCGTCATCGCGTCCCAGCTCACCGTCAGGCGCGCGTGCTCGACGCCGAGCATGTCGAACCGGTCGTCGGCGAACATGTCGGGCTTCTGGTCGGCGATGCCCACCACCAGCGCCTGGGACGGCGCGGCGGCGGCCGCCAGCGCGGCGAGCGCCAGCGTGAGCGCGAGGAGGAGGCGGCGCATCAGGCCGGCTCGGGCTCCGTGAGGATCGTGTCCTCGTGGGAGTACGCCGGCGCGCAGCAGCAGAGCAGCACGAGCGGCTCGTCGCCCGTGTTCCACAGCTTGTGCTCGGTCCCGGGCGGGAGCACGACGGTGTCCCCCGCGCGGATGTCCTGGATCTCGTCTCCGACCTTGATGCGTCCCACACCACGTGTGAACGCGTAGATCTCCTCGGAGATGCGGTGGAAGTGCGCGGTCGTCTGCCCGCCGACCGGCACGGTGGCCTCGGCGAGGGACTGGTTCTGGCTGGGAAGCGTCTGCGGACCGGCGACCTCGCGGATCTCCGAGCCGTCCTTGGTGATGAAGGGCGACGCCTCATCGAGTCGGCCGATGAGCACGCCGCCACGGTAGCGGCGCGCTCGCTGCGGACGGCCGGTTCCGGAGTCAGACCGCGGGCGCGGGCTCCCCGAGCGGGATGCCGATCACCTTCAGCCGCCGGCTGAGCGCCTTGAACGCGAACTCGTGCGTCTCGGAGCTGTGGTAGCCGAGCAGCTCGTAGTCGTACGGGTCGCTGACGCCGGGCGGGACGAGGACCTGCGTCGCGACCGGGATCAGCTCCTGCAGCCGGGCCTGGACGCGGCGGCGGATGCCCGGGTCGCGGCACTGCTCCTTGAGGAACCACGTCCCGTACGCGACGTGGCGGTGCTCGTCCTGCGAGATCTTCGTGTAGCCCTCCAGCAGCCCCTTCAGGAAGCCGCGGCCCTCCAGGTAGGACTGCATGAAGAACTGGCCGGTCAGCGCGAGCGTCCCCTCGATGACCATGTGGTAGAGGACGACGAAGTCGACCTTCGCCTCGAGGTCGCGCGGGTTCTCGATCAGCCGCTGCTGCGCCGTGACGAGGTGGTGGTCGAAGAGCTCGATGAACGCGTCGTTGACGTCGCCCCGCGCCTGCTCCAGGCGGCTCTCGAACGTGCCGTCGCGCTGGAGGACCGTCCCGTAGAAGCGGTTGAAGAACTGGGCGTGGCGCGCCTCGTCGACCTGCTGGGTGGTGAGGAACGCCTCCTCGCCCTGGTCGCTGTACGAGAGGACGAGCCCGCTGAACTGCGTCGCGACGCGCTCCTCGCCGATGAAGAACGCGCTGAGGTTGTAGGCGAGCTGGTCCTTCTCCTCCTGCGTGACGCGCTCGCTCCAGTCGCGCACGTCCTGCTCGAGGTCGATCGCGTGGGCGCTCCACGGCTGGCGCTCCCACAGCTCGTAGAGCTGCTGGGGGCGCATGAGCGTGACCTGGCTGAGCTTGGACTCGTCGGTGATCGTGCCGACGTCGCCCTGGGACGTGAGCTGGAGCAGGGTGGCCATGCTGGCCAGTGAACAGCCTGTCTGACACTGTGTCAAGGCTATGCTCGTCTCCGTGGCATCCCTCGGACGACAGAGCGAGAAGCGCGCCGCCATCGAGCGCGACGTCCTCCGTGCGACCGAGGAGCTGCTGACGTCGGGCGCCTCGTTCGCCGAGCTGAACATCGAGAAGATCGCGACGCGCGCGGGCATCTCGCGCACCGCGTTCTACTTCTACTTCCGCGACAAGCGCGAGCTGCTGATGCGCCTCACCGGCGACGTCAACGACCAGCTGATGACGGCGGCGGACGGCTGGTGGACGGGCGAGACGGAGATGCGCGACGCGCTCCAGCGGATCGCCGAGATCTACGGCGAGCACGGCGCGCTGCTGCGCGTGGTGGTCGAGGTCTCCACGTACGACGAGGAGGTCGCGCAGTACTGGCGCTCGCTCGTCGGGCGGTTCGCGGCGGCGACGCGCGACCGGATCGTGGCCGAGGCGCCCGAGGGCGCCGAGACGGGGCCGGCGGAGGCGATGGCCTTCGCGCTCGTCTGGATGGTCGAGCGGACGTTCTACGAGCACACCGTGCAGGGGTCGCCGATCCCGGTCGACCAGCTCGTCGACGCGCTGACGACGATCTTCACCCGGTCGGTCCCCGGGGCCTGAGCGCGCGCTTGCGGATCTGGGTCGACCTGACCAACACGGCGCACGTCGTCGTGCTCCGGCCGCTGATCGAGCTGCTGGAGGCGCGCGGGCACGAGGTGGTGCTGAGCGTGCGGCCGCTCTCGGCGACCGTCGAGCTGCTGGAGGACTGGGGCCATCCGTTCGCCGCGTTCGGCGCGCACGGGGGCGTGCGGCGCTCCGACAAGGCGCGGGCGGCGGCGGCGCGGGCGCGGCGCATGGTCGCGTTCGGGCGGGCGTTCGGGCCGTTCGACGCGGCTCTGGCGCACGGGTCGACCGATCTCCCCGTCGCGTGCCGGCTGCTCGGCATCCCCAACACGACGATGTTCGACTACGAGTGGGCCGTCGCGCAGCACTCGGTCAACTGCCGGCTGGCGAACCGGGTGCTGGTGCCGGAGGCGATCCCGCCGGAGCGGCTGGCGCGGTACGGCGCGCGGGGGTCGAAGCTCGTGCGGTACCCGGGGCTGAAGGAGGAGTACATCCTCCACGGCTTCACGCCCGATGCCTCGGTGGTCGACGGGCTGGGCGTGGACCGGTCGCGGCCGCTGGCGGTGGTGCGGACGGCGCCGTCGTACGCGCTCTACCTCGGCGGGTCGGAGACGCCGCTGCTCCCGCGCCTGCTGGGCAAGCTCGACGCGGACGGGGTGCAGACCGTGGTCCTGACGCGCAACGCCGAGCAGGCGGGCGAGGTGCGCGGGCTGGGGCTGGGGAACGTGATCGTGCCGCCGCGGGCGGTCGACGCGCGGTCGCTGGTGGCGTACGCCGACGCGCTCGTGAGCGCGGGCGGATCGATGAACCGGGAGGCGGCCGCGTTGGGCACGCCGGTGTGGACGATGTTCGAGGGGAAGATGGGCGGCGTGGACGAGCAGCTGATCGCGGAGGGGCGCCTGCAGGTGCTGCGCGACGTGGACGACGTGGTCGTGCGCAAGCGCGCAGCCGCCGGCCGGGCCGAGACGACGCGCGACCCGGCCGAGCTGCTCGCGCTGGCGCTGCCGTGGGTGCCGGCATGAGCGACACCGAGACCGTCCGCGAGGCGCTGCTGGGGATCGAGGGCGCGTTCGCCGCGGCCCGCAAGCGGCGGCTCGAGGTCATCCGCGAGGTCGGCAAGCTCGTCCCGGACGAGAAGGCGCTGATCGAGTC
>Ga0196960_10000317_pt1 | contig 18372 bp, 17 predicted proteins | sample S3v_5metaG_FD_183187 | JGI IMG/M metagenome (GOLD analysis project Ga0196960, IMG submission 183187) | Soil microbial communities from Anza Borrego desert, Southern California, United States - S3+v_5 | ecosystem: Environmental > Terrestrial > Soil > Desert | place: USA: California | collected... | reverse complement strand
GACAGGCTGCTGGCCGGCGGGCACCAGCACCAGATACCCGACCATCGGCGGCCGGCCCGGCAGTGCCGGCAGGGTGTGCTGGGGCGCGGGCAGCCAGGTGGCGCCCGGCGGCAGGAAGCCGGCCACGTCCGCGAGCCCGGCGACCTCGTCGGGGTCGACGGCACGAAGCCGCTGGCGGTCGGGGGAGAGGGTGTGGCGGGCAGCGGAGAAGGTACGGGTGTTCGCCATGAGGTCAGCTCTTTCGCGCGAGGAGTCGTCGAGGACGTACGTCGTGCGCGCGGGCCGAAGGCCGGGTCGAGGCGGCTTTAGAGGGCCTGCGCGTTCCACGCGCGGCAACACACCCGGTCGAAGTCGTGGTGCTGACGGGAGGGCCAGAACGGCTCGAGGTCGCTGCGACCCGACGCGGTGTGCTGGAAGCCTGCCATGCCCCCATTGAAGCAGAGATCGGTGCCGCGCAGCAGAGGTCTCTCACCCGTTGATACGTCCGGTCACGGGATGTCCCGGGGGCCCCGGCCCACCCCCACCCGGGCCCCGCCCCGGCTGCTGACCAGCTCCCGCCCCGGCCCCGCTCCCGGTCGTGACGGCGGCCGGGCGCACACGCCGAAGGGGCGCCCGCATGCGGGCGCCCCTTCGGCGTGTGCCGTGCCGGTGACGGATCAGACCTCGCCGGCCTTCTCCAGCGCGGTGCAGCAGGTGTCGACGATCAGCCGCGTGACCACGTACGGGTCGACGTTGGCGTTCGGGCGACGGTCCTCGATGTAGCCCTTCCGGTCCTGCTCGACCTGCCACGGGATGCGGACCGAGGCGCCGCGGTTCGAGACGCCGTAGCTGTACTCGTTCCACGGGGCGGTCTCGTGCAGACCGGTCAGACGGTCGTCGATGCCCGCGCCGTAGTTCTTGACGTGGTCCATCGGCTTCGAGCCCTCACCGAGCGACTCGCAGGCGGTGATGATCGCGTCGTAGCCCTCACGCATCGCCTTGGTGGAGAAGTTGGTGTGCGCACCCGCGCCGTTCCAGTCGCCCTTGACCGGCTTCGGGTCCAGCGTCGCGGAGACGCCGAAGTCCTCGGCGGTGCGGTACAGCAGCCAGCGGGCGACCCACAGGTGGTCGGAGACCTCCAGCGGGGACACCGGGCCGACCTGGAACTCCCACTGGCCGGGCATGACCTCGGCGTTGATGCCCGAGATGGCGAGGCCCGCCTTCAGGCAGTTGTCCAGGTGCTTCTCGACGATCTCGCGGCCGAAGATCTCGTCGGAGCCCACACCGCAGTAGTAGCCGCCCTGCGCGGCCGGGAAGCCGCCCTCGGGGAAGCCGAGCGGACGGTGACCGTCGAAGAAGGTGTACTCCTGCTCGATGCCGAAGATCGGCTCCTGGCCCGCGAACTGCTCGGCGACCGGACGCAGCGACGCGCGGGTGTTGGACTCGTGCGGAGTCATGTCGATGTGGAAGACCTCGCACAGGACGAGGACGTCGTCACCGCCGCGGATCGGGTCCGGACACACGAAGACCGGCTTCAGCACCCGGTCGGAGGCGTGGCCCTCGGCCTGGTTGGTGCTCGAACCGTCGAAGCCCCAGATGGGCAGATCCGCCACGTCCTGCGCGGGACTGCCGGCCATGATCTTCGTCTTGGAACGAAGCTTGGCGGTCGGCTCGGTGCCGTCGATCCAGATGTACTCAGCCTTGAACGTCACGGACGCCATCCTTTGCGGGTGCTGCGGTCTATGGTGCGCAGCTTGGCAAGGTGCGATTTCCCGGCCGTTGCCCGAATGTGAACCCCGTGTTACCGGGATTTCCGCAGGAAGCCGGACGGCAGGCCCCCGCCGCCCCGGGCCGTCTCGGCCTGCGGCGCACCGGATACGTTCCACGCCGGCGACCGGGTCCGGGCAGACTGGCGGCATGACCACACACGCTGCCTCCGCCGGACCGCTGCGGGTCGGCCTCGTCGGGACGGGCCCCTGGGCCCGCCTGACCCACGCCCCCGCCCTCGCCGCCCACCCCGGTGCCGTACTGAGCGGTGTGTGGGGCCGCCGCCCCGAAGCGGCGGACGCGCTCGCCGCCGCCCACGGCACCGGGGCGTACACGGGCGAGGCGGGCCTCGACGCGCTCCTGGACACGAGCGACGCGGTGGCGTTCGCCGTGCCGCCGGACATCCAGGCACCCCTGGCCGCGCGGGCCGCCGGCGCCGGATGCCACCTCCTGCTGGACAAGCCTGTCGCCACCACCGTGGCGGGCGCGCGCGAGGTCGCCGAGGCGGCCGAGCGGGCCCAAGTCGCCTCCGTGGTCTTCTGCACGCTGCGGTTCGCCGGGGGCACGGCCGGGTGGATCGCCGAACAGGCGGCGGCCGGCGGCTGGTTCACGGCACGCGCCCTCTGGATCGGCGCGCTGTTCGCCCCGGACGCGAGCAGCGGGCCCGCCGCCTCGCCCTGGCGCCGCGAGAAGGGCGGCCTGTGGGACGTGGGCCCGCACGCGCTCTCGGTCCTGATCCCGGTCCTGGGCGACGTCACGGAGGTGGTCGCGGCCCGTGGCCCGGCCGACGCCGCGCATCTGCTGCTGCGCCACACCTCCGGCGCGTCGAGCACGGTGACGCTCGCCCTGGGCGCACCGGAGGGCGCGGTCGGCACCGAGGTCGAATTCCGCGGTGAGCGGGGGGTGTCCGCCCTGCCCGGGGGAGGCGGCGACGCCCTCGGCGCGTTCCGGGCGGCCGTGGACGCACTGGCCGACGCGGCGCGTACAGGAGTGGCGCACCCCTGCGACGTACGGTTCGGCCTGCGGCTCACCGAGGTCCTCGCCCAGGCGGAGGCGGCCCTGGGACGGGCCTGACCGGAGCCCCTGCGACCAGGGCCTCCCTACCGCCCCAGCGCGTCCCGTACCGCCTCGTCCGTCCGCGCCACCACGGCCGAACCGTCCTGCGCGGTGATGATCGGGCGCTGGATCAGCTTCGGGTGCGCGGCCAGCGCGGTGATCCACCGTTCACGCGAGCCGGCGTCCTTCGCCCACTCCCCGATCCCGAGCTCCTTCGCCTCCGCCTCCTGGGTCCGGGTGATGTCCCACGGTTCGAGCCCGAGACGGCCGAGCACGGCCCGGATCTCCTCCGGGGACGGTACGTCCTCCAGGTAGCGGCGGACGGTGTAGTCGGCGCCCTCCGCGTCGAGCAGACTCAGCGCGCTGCGGCACTTGGAACAGGCGGGATTGATCCAGATCTCCATGGGGCCCAGGGTACGGGAGGGGCCCCCGAAACAGCCTCTGGCCAGGGACGATTGTCAGTGGGGGAGAGTAAGATGGAGGTAGTTCGTGAGGGTTCCACCACCGTGCCAGGAGGTTTCCGATTGCCGTTGCCACAGCCATGACCGAGCCGCTCCACAAGCCGCTGCGGAAGAAGCCGCTCCCCGCGGGCCGGCCCCGCGAGTGGTACGTCTCCCACAACCGCCGCCTCAAGGCCATGCGCCTGGCGATATCGCTGCTCGACACCGGCGTCTACCAGCCGTCGAGCGCGGGCAACGCCCGTATCCGCGCGGAGGCGGCCCGTCTCGCCATCCACCCGCCGTCCGACACCACCTGCCGCATGGTCCGTACCCTGATCCGCTACGGCCGCTGACCCGGCCCGCTGCCTGTGCCCCCGGAGGACCCGGGGGCACAGGGGCGCTTCACCCCCCCTCGGGGCGGATGCGAGACCGCACGCCGTGTCTCCCGCCGACCTGACCTTCGCCCGCTGGCGTGCCATGGACACGGCCACCGCAACGCGCTGTGATCGAGCGGGACGGCCGGCAGTACGCCCTGATCCCCGGCGGCGAGGTGGCCGTCGGCTTCGCCGTGGACACGGACCCGCGCGCCCCTCTCGCGCGGGTGATGACCCCGCCGCGCACGGTCACCCTGCCCACCGTGCTGATGGCGGTGGAGCCCGGCAGGCTCCCCGAGCTCCCCGCGCTGGTGCCCGCGTCGCTCGCCGAGCACGGACTGAGGCTGCCCGGCCCCGACGAGTGGGAGCACGCCCGCGGAGCCCGCGGACCGCGGTGGGCAGATGTCAGCTCTTCGCAACCAGGTCCGGCAGTTCGGGACGCGGCCGTCTGTCAGACCGGCTGGAGCTCACCGGTGGTTGCGACCTCGGGGATTTGTGTGTTGGAGACGATGACGAGGTCGGGACCTTTCGGACCAGGGTGCCACTGGCCGCCGGCCAGGCGAAGCAGGGCGATATTTGGGGTGGGGCCCTGTTTCCAGTCGAGGGTGCCCGCGATGGTGGGCAGGGTTGTGCCGGCGAGGGCTTGGGCGACGGCGGCATGATCGGTGGGGTCGTCGGCGGTGCCGAGGGCGTGGTGGGCGGTTTCCACGAGGGCGTGGGCCAGGCCGAGGGGTTGCAGCCAGGATTCGCCGGTGTCACGCCGGTAGGCGTGGGCGAGGTCGGCGCAGGTGGAGCCGTCCAGGCTGGAGCGATAGGGGTGGGTGGGGCTCCAGTAAACGAGGGTGGCGACGCGTGCGTCGGCGAGTTCGGCGTGGACGTCCGGGGCTGTGACGGTGTGGGTGTGGGGGTAGGTCAGCCACCGCGAGCAGGTGATCAGCCGAGGGCGTAGCCCGGCCTGGCGGGCCTGGCGGTGGAAGAGGGACAGGTCGGCGGCGGTGGCGGCGCTGGTGACGATGTCGGCGCCGTATTCCCGCATGCGGCCGACCTGTGTCTGGAAGTCGACCGCCGGTTCGCGGTAGGGGCCGAGGTCGACCAGGTGGTGTCCGCGTGTGGATGCAACCGGGGCGAAGCCGTACTGGCCGTGGCGGAGCAGGTCGCCCTGCAGGTCGTCGTTCCACAGGCAGCCGATGGTCGGGGTGCCGCCGGTCTGTTCCCACATCTGGGCGAAGACCGTGGCGATGTCGTCCAGGCCCCAGGCAAAATGGTAGGTCCACTGGAAGTGGTGTCCGGGGGCGGCGCCGCGTGCGTGGACGTAGGCCTGCCACGGGAAGGTGGTCGACAGGCAGGGGACCCGCAGTTCCTCGCAGGTGTCGGCGACGGCGGGCAGCACTTGAGTTCCGGCCATGGTCAGGACGATGTGTGCCTGGTCGATGGCGACCAGGTCACGGACGGCCTGCCGGGCCGCTCCCGGATCGGAGCGGCTGTCGCGGACGGCGACCGACACGTCGTAACGGCTACTTCCGTTACGGACGTGCTTCAGTTGCGACGTCAGGGCCTTCAAGACGTACGTCAGTGGCTTGCCCAGCGGGGCAAGGCGGCCCGTCAAGGGCGCCACCACGCCGATCGTCAGCCTTGCTGAGGACATAGTCACCCTGTGCTACCCGCCTTCTCGTCACCCATCGGCAAGAACCGGTGAGCGGCATGATGGTGGACACACCACAGCTCACCGGTTCTTCAGTGTTTCTTGTCGGACTCTCTGGCTCAGTGACCGGACCGGTCCACGGTGACGCACGTGGTCCTGCTCATCACCGAGACCGTCTCGTTGCCGCAGTTGTTGCTGTGGCCCGAGGCGTTGCGGGCGAAGAGCAGGTTGGACAGGATCCCGCCGCTGGGGCCGGCCTGGTCGCCGCCGCCCTGACCGGTGTCCTCGGCCAGGCAGGTTCGGTCCTTGAACAGGGCCACCTTGCCCGTTCCGCAGAGGTTGGCGTGACCGGAGGAGTTCCTGCCCGACAGGTTGGACAGCAGCCCTCCCGGCCCCGCGTCACTGTCACCCGTCTGTGCCGCAGCCACACTTACGGACGCAGTCAGTACCGCCCCCACCATCGAGGTCACCACTGCGATACGCCGCACACCGAACATCCGCACTGTGTTTCTCCGATACACCGTTGCCGGCCACGGCGGCCGGCCCACCAGCTCTAACGACATCGCGGCCGAACGGTATGGCCGTAGACGCGGTGAATCATCGTCGCGGTAATTGATCGGCCACTTCGAAGGAGTGTCACCACCCAGGCCGTTGACAACGGGGGGCGGCAAAACGCAGCGTCCGGTTGTCCGGCCCCACCCGTCTGGAAATCCCTCCCGACGTTCCGTGAAATCGCGGAGTTCTCCGCGCAGGGCTGATTCCGCCGGCCGTGAGCACGAGCGCGCACCGGCCCCCATCCGACCAGCAGAGATCTATTACGCCGAAGGGAACAGGGGAACGGCTCGGTGAACGCGTGACTCGAAGGGGATCAACATCGCCGTCGTCCTGGGGGCGGAGCCACACGCTTACGACGTGCCGGTAATCATTCCGGAGCCTGCGCTCCTCCATGATGCCTGCGATGTCTGTGAGCAGCCGCAGACCATCGTGACTGTGCGAAGGGGACTGCTGCAGTCCCCTTCGACGTATGACATTCCTGGTCCGCTCGCCTCTCGTCGGCGTACCGTCGGGGGGTGAGCGAGCATCTCGGAGACAAGCTCTCCCGCCTTCGTCGGCTGTCCAACCTGACGCAGGAGGAGTTGGCGGAGAAGTCGGGCGTGTCTGTCGACGTCGTGCGCAAGCTTGAGCAGAAGCGCAAAGCGTCCGCGCGCTTGCCGACGCTGCATGCGCTGGCCAGCGGTCTCGGCGTCGAACTGACGACTCTACTGGGTGATCCTCCTGGCGTTCCGTCGACGGGGGAGGCCGACCCGCCGCAGTTGGCAGCCGTGCGGCGTGCCATCCATCCACTCATGTTCGCGCCTGTGCAGGAGCCCGACGGGGCGGAGGTGCTCACGCCTTCACTCCTGCGCGCGGAGATCGCCGACGCCTGGACCATGTACCACTCAGCGGAGTTCCCGCAGCTACTGAACTTGCTCCCCGGGATCCTTGCTGACGCCCGCGTCACAGCCTCGCAGGAGCACCACGAAGGGCAAGCCGCACTCGGTAAGGCCTTCCAGCTAGCGGGCCACCTGAGCATCCGTCTGGGGAAGCTGGACCTTGCCCTTGCTGCTCTGGAGCGTGCCATAGCTGCCGCGGAAGTCTCCGGGGATCCTCTCCTCGTTCCGATGATCTGCAACTCGCTGGCATGGGCGTACCAACGATCCAACCGGCTGGACGACGCCAAGAGCATTGCTCTGTACGCGGCTGACGGCCTGGAGCGGGACGGACTCACCGACGATGCGTCGGGGCTGCGGGTGTGGGGCGGCTTGACCATGAGTGCCGCTACCTCGTACGCCCGCCTGAACGAATACGACGACGCCGACAGGATGATGCGCGCCGCGGAAGAGGCCGCCGCTCGCCTGACGAAGATGCCACCTGCTGACGGTGACGGACGTCTCCTGTCCGTTTTCAGTAAGTCATCCGTCCGCATCGAGCGGGTACGCCTGGCAGTGCAGCACGAGCGCCCGGAGGAGGCGCTACGCCTGGCTAAGGGCATGCGCCTGTCAAAGGACACCCCCGTTTCCTGGCGCACCTGGCTGCTCCTTGACGTCGCCCGCGCGCACACTGACTTGGGGGACGCGGAAGGCGCGGTAAAGGCACTGGAGAGCCTTCGTCGTGTCGCGCCCACATGGATGCGGCACCACACGCTTGCGGTTGCCGTCGTGTCCGACTTGATGGCCCTCCAGAACCGTCCGCCGGGGCTCCGCTCCATCGCTGAGTTTCTCGGAGTGACGAATTAGCGTCGCCGAAGCAGGACGTTGCACCCCTGTACCGGATTCTCATGGAGCGAAACCCTGACGTCATCGACGAGACGACGGAGACACGGCAATGGGCAGTACAACGATGATGCAAGGGCCTGTGTTCTTGACACCCCTACCGGTCGATCCAAGGCCGGCCAAGGGGTGCGACGTCTGTACGGCGCTTCACAAACAGTGGCGGCAGGCGACGGAGGCAGGTGGCCCCGCCTATGATCACTCGCACGCTTCAGACCTGGCCGTCGAAATAAGGCGGCACCCCCACCCCCGGCGGAAGAAGTGAGCCCTCGCCTGCTGCTCCGCAGCCTCGTGCATCGGATCACCGCTCACCCGGACATTCCGCCGACGTACACCGCCCGCTGCACCTCGTGCGGGTGGCACCCGGATCCGTCGACGAGTGGCGAGAGGGTCGACGTCCTGTGCATGGAGCACGCCGGCCGGAGTGGTCATCGCCAGTTCAAGAGGACGGTCACCGGCATGGCCTTCGTCGTGCGCGAAGGAGAGGACGGCAAGCCTCCCACCCCGTAGACCCGCGCTGCCGGCCGACCAGCGGCGCGAGGACGGCGGGGGAGGGGTCGGCATGCCGACCCCCGCCGTTCCACCCGAAGCCCCTTCACCCATCTCCTCAAAGTGGCGGGGCTCCGGCGTTCCCGCGTCAGTGTGTTGGTGTCGCGTTGTTCCGCCACCGCGAACCGCAACCCGGCCACGGCCGAGTTCCTCGCCGGGCCCGAGGGTGAGGACATGTACGAGGACTTCAACGCGCGTCCCGTCATCGACCTCGACTGGCCGGTCATGGCCGGAAGGGTCCCCGGCCACCGCGCGCGCGGCCAGGAAGTGTGGCGAGTCACAGACAACGCACCGGGGGTTATGGGAACTTCAACTCTGTTACTCATCAGTTGAGTTACCGGTATGTGCGTGGAGAGGGTCGTATGAGCACTCTGCAAGCCAGCACGCTCGACCAGGTGGTCGACACCCACCGCTACCCCCTGTCGGACCCCGGAAGCCCCGAAGCCCGCGCCGTCGTCGCGCGGGCGGGGCGCGAACTGGCCGGGACCGGCTGCACCGTACTGCCGGACTTCGTCCGGCCCTCGCTCCACCAGGTCCTGCGACAGGAGTGCGCCGCCCTCGCCCCGCGCGCGTACTTCGATGTCGAGACGGTCAACGTCTACAACACCGATGTCGACGCGGACCTGCCCGGACACCACCCCGGCCGGCGCACCTTCGAACGCGGCAACGCCTTCGTCGCCCGCGACCGCCTCCCCGGGGACGCCCTCATCAGCAGGCTCTACGCCCATGAGCCGTTCCGGCGTTTCGTCGCCGACTGCTTCGGACTGCCCCGCCTGTACGAGCTCGCCGACCCGCTCTCGGGGCTCGTGCTCAACGTCGTACGGCCGGGCATGGAACACCCCTGGCACTTCGACACCAACGAGTACACGGTCAGCATGCTGACCCAGGAGGCACAGGAGGGCGGTTCCTTCGAGTACTGCCCGAACATCCGGTCCGCCGACGACGAGCGCTTCGACGACGTCCGCGACGTCCTCGACGGACGCGGCGCACGGCAGCCCGAGCGCCTGCCCCTGCGGCCGGGGGACCTGCAGCTGTTCAAGGGCCGCTACTCGCTGCACCGGGTCAGCCCCGTCCGGGGAGCCCTCGCACGCCACAGCGCGATCTTCGCCTACAGCGAGCGCCCCGGAGTCATCGGGAGCGTGGCCCGGACCAGGCAGCTCTTCGGCCGCGTGTTGCCCGAACACCTGGCGGCGGAGGGCCGGGCCGTACGGGGGGACCAGCTGCTGGACTAGCGCACCGGCGAACGGTTCCAGGCACTGCCACGCGCCCCACCGAGGAGAACCCCTTGCGTCTCGACGCGTCCGGAAAAGTCTCGCTGGACCACATCTACACCGCGCCCGACCCCCGCACGTACTTCCAGGTGCTCCGCCCGCTCGGCTACCGCGTCCCCCAACTGGCCAAGCCCTACTTCGACAAGCTCATCAAGGAGTACCGGGAGACGGAACAGGTGGCCGTCCCCAAGATCCTGGACATCGGCTGCTCGTACGGGATCAACGCGGCGCTGCTCAAGTACGACGTCACGATGGACGAGCTGTACGCCCGCTACGACGGCAGCGGCGCGAGGACCCGGGCCGGGCTGCTGGAGCGCGACCGGGACCTCTCCCGCTCCCGCAGCCCCGCGCACGGCCTGCACTTCACCGGCCTGGACGCCTCCGCCGGCGCCCTGGCCTACGCGCGTGAAGCGGGATTCCTCGACGACACCGTCAACGCCGACCTCGAAGCGAACGACCCGACCCCGGCACAACGGGCCCTGCTCGCCGGGACGGACCTGGTCATCTCGACGGGCTGCATCGGCTACGTCACCGAGCGCACCCTCACCCGGGTCGTCCACGCACAGGACGGCCGCCTCCCCTGGATGGCCCACTTCGTGCTGCGGATGTTCCCCTTCACCCCCGTCGAGGAGGCCCTGGCGGAGCTGGGCTACCGGACGACGAGGGCCGACGGGGTGTTCAAGCAACGGCGGTTCGCGGGCCCGCAGGAACAGCGGGGCGTCCTGGACAGCCTGGTCGCGGCCGGCATCGACGCCGGTGGGCTGGAGGAGGACGGCTGGCTCTACGCTCAGCTCCACCTCTCCCGGCCGCAGCACCGGTAGAGACCCCTCCGCATCCACTCATCGAGAAGAGAGCCGCATTGAACACCAGTCAGGAAGCAGCAGTGGCCGGGACCTTCGCCCGTGAAAGCAGCCTCCCGCGCGTGCCGCTGCCCACACTCGACGCGAGCTGCGAGAGGTTCCTCGCCTGGTGCGCGCCCCTGCTGACCGCCGAGGAACGGGCGGCCACGGAGGCCGAGGTCACCGCCTTCCTGCGGCCCGGCGGCCCCGGCCGGACGCTGCACGCGGCGCTCGCGGAGTACGACGCGGCGGAGGGCGTGCACAGCTGGCTCGACACCTTCTGGCCGTACCGCTACCTCGGCCGCCGGGACCGGATCGCGCTCAACGCCAACTTCTTCTTCCTGTTCCAGGACACCGGCCAGGGGCAGCTCGACCGGGCGGCGGGGCTCGTCGCGGGAGCGCTGCACCACAAGCGGCAGCTCGACGAGGGACTGATCGCGCCGGTGGAGCAGCGTGGCGTGCCCCAGTCGATGGTGCAGAACAAGTACCTCTTCTCCACCACCCGCATCCCCGGTGTGCCGTTGGACACCGTGCGCGCCCCGTACAGCGAGCAGGCGCCCGGACCGTCCACGGCCCGGCACATCGTGGTGTTCTCCAGGGGCACCATGTTCCGGCTGGACGTGCTCGGCCCCGACGGCGTCCCGCACAGCCTCGACGAGATCGAGGCCGGGCTGCGCGCCGTCACCGAGGCCGGCGTCCGCACGGCCCAGGAGGACAGGGCCGGTCACCTCACCACCATGGCGCGGGCGGAATGGGCGGCCGCCCGGGCGTCCCTCGTCGACGGCCGGCCCGGCAACGCCCGGACACTGGACGACATCGAGACCGCCCTCTTCTGCGTCTGCCTGGAGGACTTCGCACCCGGTGACACCCAGACCGCCTGCGACGAACTGCTGTACGGAGACCGCGGCAACCGCTGGTTCGACAAGGCCGTCTCCTTCGTCGTGTTCGCGGACGGCCGGGCCGGCATCAACGTCGAGCACTGCGAGCTGGACGGGACGACCGTCCTCAGCTTCACCGACGCCCTGCTCGGCACCCCGCCGGACGAGCACTCCCGCCGGTCCGGAGCACGCTCCCAGGGCGAGCCGGTGCCCCGCCCCCTGGCCTTCGAGCTGGACGAGTCCCTGCGGTCACAGGTGCGCTCCGCGGCCGAGGCGTTCGCCGCGTACGGCCATGACACCGCCACCCGCACCGTGTCCTTCGACGACTTCGGCAGCACGGCCGCCAAGGCCCTCGGGGTCTCCCCGGACGCCTTCGTCCAGGCCGCGTACCAGCTGGCGCACCAGCGGGCCAAGGGCCACCTGGGAGCCACGTACGAATCGATCGCCACCCGCCAGTACCGCCACGGCCGCACCGAGGCGATGCGCGTGGTCACCCCCGAGACGCCCGCCTTCGTAGCGGCGATGGACGACCCCGCGGCCGACCGCGCGACCCGCCGCGCCGCGTTCCTGGCCGCCGCCTCGGCGCATGTGGCGCGGGCGAAGGAATGCCAGGCGGGCCAGGCCCCCGAGCAGCACCTCTGGGAACTGGAACTGATCCAGCGCCGCCGCGGCGACGAACTCGGCATCCACGAACAGCCCGGCCTGTACCGCTCCCCGGGCTGGCTCACCATGCGGGACGACTACCTGAGCACGAGCTCGGCGCCGTCCGAGAACATCCAGTACTTCGGCTTCGGCTCCACGAGCAGCCGGTGCATCGGCGTCGCCTACGTCCTGCTCCCGGACCGGTTCAACCTCTACCTGAGCACCCCGCGCACGGTGGCCGGCCAGATGCACGCCTTCGCGGACCACCTCCGCGAGGCGGTCGCCGAGCTGCGGGAACTGCTGACGGACTGACCTGAGGTGCGGCGCGGAGGGGGAGGCCTGCGGTCCGCCCCTCACACTCCGCCTCGCGCGTGCTCATGGCCGGACACGGCCGAAGGACCGCCGCCCCGCACGGGGCGGCGGTCCTTCGGCATACCGGTGAGATCGGGACCCCTAGAGGTCGAAGTACAGCTCGAACTCGTGCGGGTGCGGGCGCAGCTGGATCGGGGCGATCTCGTTGGTGCGCTTGTAGTCGATCCACGTCTCGATCAGGTCGGGCGTGAAGACCCCGCCGGCCTGGAGGTACTCGTGGTCGGCCTCGAGCGCGTCGAGGACCGCCGGGAGCGAGGTCGGGACCTGCTGGACGCCCGCGTGCTCCTCGGGGGCCAGCTCGTAGAGGTCCTTGTCGATCGGCTCCGGCGGCTCGATCTTGTTCTTGACGCCGTCCAGACCGGCCATCAGCAGGGCCGAGAACGCCAGGTACGGGTTCGAGGACGGGTCGGGGGCGCGGAACTCGACACGCTTGGCCTTCGGGTTGGAGCCCGTGATCGGGATACGCATCGCGGCGGAGCGGTTGCGCTGCGAGTACACCATGTTGACCGGGGCCTCGAAGCCGGGGACCAGGCGGTGGTAGGAGTTCACCGTCGGGTTGGTGAAGGCCAGCAGCGACGGGGCGTGCTTCAGGATGCCGCCGATGTAGTAGCGCGCCATGTCCGAGAGGCCCGCGTAGCCCTGCTCGTCGTAGAACAGCGGGGAGCCGCCGGACCACAGGGACTGGTGGACGTGCATGCCCGAGCCGTTGTCGCCGAAGATCGGCTTCGGCATGAAGGTCGCGGTCTTGCCGTTGCGCCAGGCGACGTTCTTCACGATGTACTTGAAGAGCATCAGGTCGTCGGCCGCGGCGAGCAGCGTGTTGAACTTGTAGTTGATCTCGGCCTGGCCGGCGGTGCCGACCTCGTGGTGCTGGCGCTCGACCTGGAGGCCGTTCTTGTCCAGCTCCATGGAGATCTCGGCGCGCAGGTCGGCGAAGTGGTCGACCGGCGGGGTCGGGAAGTAGCCGCCCTTGTAGCGGACCTTGTAACCACGGTTGTTCTCGACCGCACCGGTGTTCCAGGCGCCGGCCTCGGAGTCGATGTGGTAGAAGCTCTCGTTCGCCGACGTCTGGAAGCGGACGTTGTCGAAGACGTAGAACTCGGCCTCGGGACCGAAGTACGCGGTGTCGGCGATGCCGGTCGACGCGAGGTAGGCCTCGGCCTTCTTGGCCACGTTCCGCGGGTCACGGCTGTACTGCTCGCCGGTGATCGGGTCGTGGATGAAGAAGTTGATGTTCACGGTCTTGTCGCGGCGGAACGGGTCGACACGGGCCGTCGTCAGGTCCGCGCGGAGCGCCATGTCGGACTCGTGGATCGCCTGGAAGCCGCGGATCGACGAGCCGTCGAAAGCCAGTTCCTCGGCCGGGTCGAAGGACGCCGCCGGGATCGTGAAGTGCTGCATCACACCCGGCAGGTCGCAGAACCGGACGTCGACGAACTTGACGTCGTTGTCGGCGATGTACTTCTGGACTTCGTCGGCGTTCTGGAACATCCAACTCCTCCTACTCCCGACCCGGGAAAGGGCGGGGTTGCAGCTCGTCTGTGTGGCCAGTGCGGTGGCACACGCTGGACCTGACCATAGGCAGCCGGGATTTCTCCAGCATGACCCATTTGTTTCGCACAAGTTAACCAGGGCGCCTGCGGGCGGCACCTCGGCGACGTGTCCGGTGCCCCGCCCGGCAAGGTGCAAACGCGGGCGCAGTACCGTGGACGGGTGGACAACAGGCAAGCAATCGGTTCGTGGCTCTCGGGGCCGCGCGCGGCGGCCGAGCAGATGGGCGCCGACTTCGGTTACCGGGGCGAGCGCCTCGGTCTGCCCCAGGAAGGCCCGGGGTCCGTGGCCCCGCCCGGCCGGCGCTTCGGGGCCCTCTTCATCGACTGGGCCGTGTGCATGGTGATCGCATACGGACTGATCGCTCGCGGTGACCAGCAGGCGGCGGGGAACTGGGCGCTCGCCATCTTTCTCGTCATGAGCCTGCTGACCGTCGGAACGGTCGGTTCCACCCCCGGCAAGCGGCTTCTGGGGCTGCGGGTCATCGGCGAGGACGGCGAACGGCTCGGTGTCGTGCGGGTCGTCGTCCGGAGTGTGCTGCTCCTCCTGGTGATCCCGGCCGTCGTCTGGGACCGCGACAGCCGAGGCCTCCACGACCGGCTGGCCCGCGCCGTCCAGGTCCGCACCTGAGACGCGGACAGAAAAGCGGGAGCGCCCCGGACGATGTGCGTCGTCCGGGGCGCTCCCGTAGGTCCGTGCCCGGTCAGCGCATCTTTCCGCCGCGCGGCATCCGCATGCCCTTGGGCATGGGCCCCTTCGGCAACGGCATGTTGCTCATCAGGTCGCCCATCGCCCGGAGCCGGTCATTGGCCGCCGTCACCTGCGGGCCGGTCAGGACCCGGGGGAGCTTCAGCATCGTGGTGCGCACCTTCTTCAGCGGCACCTGGCCCTCGCCGTCGCCGACGATGATGTCGTGCACCGGTACGTCGAGGACGATGCGGGCCATCCGCCTCTTCTCGGCCGCCAGCAGGCTCTTCACCCGGTTCGGGTTGCCCTCGGCCACCAGGACGATGCCCGCCTTGCCGACCGCCCGGTGGACGACGTCCTGGCTGCGGTTCATCGCGACGGCCGGTGTCGTGGTCCAGCCGCGGCCCACCCGGTCCAGCACCGCCGCGGCTGCGCCCGGCTGGCCCTCCATCTGGCCGAAGGCCGCGCGCTCCGCCCGCCGTCCGAAGATGATCGCCATCGCGAGGAACGCCAGTACGAAGCCCAGGATGCCCGCGTAGACCGGGTGACCGATCAGGAAACCGATGGCGAGGAGGACACCGAAGGTGATGATTCCCACACCCGCGACGACAAGACCCACCTTGGGGTCCGACCGCCTGGTCATCTTGTAGGTCAGGGCGATCTGCTTGAGCCGCCCTGCGTTCTCGGCGCTGTCCGCGCCGTCAGTGTGTGCCTTCCTCGCCATGTACCGAAGTTTACGTGGCTCGGGACCGGCCTAGGAACGGTGGTCGGCCACAGCCTTGAGCACGTACTCCGCCTCGACCCGGTCCTGGGCCCGGCGGCGGTCCTCCAGGACCGCCGTCCAGGCGTTGCGGCGGGCGGTGCGCTGGCCGCTGCTCATCAGCAGCGACTCGACCGCGCGGAGTGCGGTGGTGACGGTCGGGAGGGTATGGGCTCGTACCGGTGCGGCGTGCATGGCGGGTGTTCCCCCTCGGAACGTATGCGCGCGCCCGGCGCGCACTGGACAGCGGGAAGCAATGACGACGGCGGCTGCGGGAGCCACCGCGTGTGTACCTAGGGTCACTGCTCGGTGTTACCAGTGCATGACCGGTCGGTCAAACACCAATGAAACTCTGATTCCGGCTCCCCGCACGCCGACGCGGCCCATACGGGCCCCCGACCTGCGGGAGACGTACGGGCCGCGTCGCTGCGGCTATTACCGTTCAGTAGATCCTTGTGCGCCGATTCACACGGCCTGAGCGGCCACGGCGGTCGCGCCGCGCCGCTCCATCGCCTGCTGGAAGAGCCGTCCCGCACGGTACGAGGAACGCACCAGCGGCCCCGACATGACGCCGGAGTAGCCGATCGCGTCGGCCTCGTCCTTCAGCTCCACGAACTCGTGCGGCTTCACCCAGCGCTCGACCGGGTGGTGCCGTGCGGAGGGCCGGAGGTACTGCGTGATCGTGATGAGCTCGCAACCCGCGTCGTGCAGGTCCTGGAGCGCCTCGCTGACTTCCTCGCGGGTCTCGCCCATGCCGAGGATCAGGTTGGACTTCGTCACCAGGCCGGCCTCCCGGGCCCGCGTGATGACCTCCAGGGAGCGCTCGTAACGGAAGCCGGGCCGGATCCGCTTGAAGATCCGCGGCACCGTCTCGACGTTGTGCGCGAGCACCTGGGGGCGCGAGGAGAAGACCTCGGCCAGCTGCGCGGGCTCCGCGTTGAAGTCGGGGATGAGCAGCTCCACCTTCGTGGCGCCGCCCTCCCGGCCGGCGGTCTGCGCGTGGATCTGGCGCACGGTCTCCGCGTACAGCCACGCGCCGCCGTCGTCCAGGTCGTCGCGCGCGACGCCGGTGATCGTGGCGTAGTTCAGGTCCATCGTCACGACGGACTCGCCCACGCGGCGGGGCTCGTCACGGTCCAGCGCCTGGGGCTTGCCCGTGTCGATCTGGCAGAAGTCGCAGCGCCGGGTGCACTGGTCGCCGCCGATGAGGAACGTCGCCTCGCGGTCCTCCCAGCACTCGTAGATGTTCGGACAGCCGGCCTCCTGGCACACGGTGTGCAGGCCTTCGCCCTTCACGAGCGCCTGCATCTTCGTGTACTCGGGGCCCATCTTCGCCCGGGTTTTGATCCACTCGGGCTTGCGCTCGATGGGGGTCTGGCTGTTTCGGACCTCCAGGCGCAGCATCTTGCGCCCGTCGGGTGCGACACCGGACACTCCGGCACCCCTTTGCTTTCGCTGCATCGGATTCTTCGGCGAACACCAGGGTACGCCCGTGGTCAGAACGGTGTTACGTACGGCCGACCTGTGGCCCAGGGGCTCTGTTCCAGCGGCCCGCGCGGGCTCTCAGGCGGGCGCTGCGGCCTTCGGGGGCTCCGGGGCCCCGACGACGGCCCGGGGCGCGAGCTCCGCGTTCTCCAGGACGTCCCTCAGGTGTTTCTCCGCGACGGGGAGGACTTCGGCGATCGTGAGCTCGCGGCCCAGCTCGTACGAGAGCGAGGTCACGCCCGCGTCCCGGATGCCGCACGGCACGATCCTGTCGAACCAGGTGTTGTCCGGGTTCACGTTCAGTGCGAAGCCGTGCATGGTCACGCCCTTGGCGACCCGGATGCCGATCGCGGCCAGCTTGCGGTCCTCGCGGCGCTGGCCGGCGTTGGACGGCGCGTACTGGGGGCCGTTCAGCCGGGGGTCGAACTCCTCGTCGTTCAGCCGGGGGTCGAAGTCGAGCGAGAGCCCGCCGGGCGCGGGGCGGTCCTCGACCGGGTCACCGAGGACCCAGACACCGCTGCGGCCCTCGACCCGGCTGGTCTCCACGCCGAACTCGGCGGCCGTACGGATCAGTGCGTCCTCCAGGCGGCGGACATGGGCGACCACGTCCACCGGGCGGGGCAGCTTCATGATCGGGTAGCCGACGAGCTGTCCCGGACCGTGCCAGGTGATCTTCCCGCCGCGGTCGACGTCGACGACGGGGGTGCCGTCCAGCGGGCGTTCGCTCTCCGTGGTGCGCCGTCCCGCCGTGTAGACGGGCGGGTGCTCGAGGAGCAGGCAGGTGTCGGGGACGGCGTCCTCGAACCGGGCGGCATGCACCTCGCGCTGCTTCTGCCAGGCCTCCTGGTAGTCGACCCGTTCCTCACCGAATCCCAGACGGACGAACCGCAGCTCACTCACTCGGGTCTCCCTACTCGTGGTGCCGGGGGCAGCCCCGGAGCCACGTCACCATGCGTCCATGCGCGCCCCGAGCCACTGTACGACCGCTCCGGAACACGGGGTCCGGCAGGCCGCGGGCGGGTGGACTCCTGTCAGCGCTCCGACAATCCTCACACGATCGGATGAATGTGGAGCGAAGGCCGTGGGAGCCGCCGCAGAGGCAGTTACATTCGCGCCGTTCCATGACGGGCTCGCCCGCTCCCACTCGTGGGGGAGCCCGTAAGGGCTGCCCGCCCGGCGCCGAAGGCAGGAGACCTTGCAGCTGATGTCGGAACGACCTCCGCAGCGCACCCCGAACCGGCGGCTCGCTGCCCTCATCGCGGAAGCAGGGTTCTCCCATGCGGGCCTGGCCCGCCGGGTGGACCAGCTCGGCCTCGAACACGGGCTCGACCTGCGGTACGACAAGACCTCGGTGACCCGCTGGCTGCGCGGCCAGCAGCCCCGGGGCACCACGCCCGCGCTGATCGCCGAGGTCTTCACCAGACGGCTCGGCCGCCGTCTGTCCGCGCAGGACCTCGGTCTGGACGCGTGCGCGCCCGTCTACGCCGGCCTGGAGTTCGCGGCCACGCCCGCGGAAGCGGTGGACATCGTCAGCGGGCTGTGGCGCAAGGACTCGGGCAGCCATGCGGAGCTGCGCAAGATCGCGTTCACGCCCGCCGGACTGGTCGTCCCCAGCCGGGACTGGCTGATCGGGCGGGCCGACGAACGGGTCGGCCGGGGCGATCGTCCGGACCGTGCGAACGGCACCCCCGGCCTGCCCTCCCCGCGCACGCCCGCGGAAGCTCACGCGGCCCGCTCCCCGCACGGGTTCCACCCGGCCGACGGGCCCGGG
>Ga0196960_10000316_pt1 | contig 18446 bp, 16 predicted proteins | sample S3v_5metaG_FD_183187 | JGI IMG/M metagenome (GOLD analysis project Ga0196960, IMG submission 183187) | Soil microbial communities from Anza Borrego desert, Southern California, United States - S3+v_5 | ecosystem: Environmental > Terrestrial > Soil > Desert | place: USA: California | collected... | reverse complement strand
GGTCGGCGGAGAGGAGACCCTCTTCGGGCACGCGGGCGAACTGCACCCGCGCGTCGTCAAGGAACTCCACCTGCCCGAGCGGACCTGCGCCATGGAGGTCGAGCTCGACGTCCTGGAGCAGGCCGTCGACGGTGCGCTCCAGGCGCCCCGGATCTCCACCTTCCCGGTGGCGACCCAGGACGTCGCGCTCGTCGTCGCCTCGGACGTGCCCGCGGAGACCGTGGAGAAGGCGCTCCGCGAAGGCGCCGGCGACCTGCTCGAATCGCTTCGGCTGTTCGACGTCTTCACCGGCGAGCAGATCGGCGAGGGCAGGAAGTCCCTGGCGTACGCGCTGCGGTTCCGCGCCCCGGACCGCACGCTGACGGTGGAGGAGGCCTCCGCGGCCCGCGACACCGCGGTCGCCCTGGCGACCGAGCGCACCGGGGCGGTCCTGCGCGGCGCGTAGGACCGAAGTGGTGAGAAGGGGCGTATCCGGGCCACCGGATACGCCCCTTCTGCTCCCGCCGGGCGGCCCGGGGACCGCGCAGGGGCCCTCCTGTCACCGGGGCAGTGGGGCTGTACGGTCCGGCACCGTCCGTCCTGCCACGGAGTGCCGGGCAGGCCGGCAGGACGAACGGCGCGGATGCGGGTCGTCGAACTGTTACGAGGGGGAGCCGACGACCCGGCCGCCTCTTGCGGGGCAATCATTCAACCGAGCGGCGCACCGGCGCGGCAGGGCGCACAGCGGGGCGGTCCGGGCATTGCGTTCACACCCCGTGTGAACCGTGCTCGACTAGGCTCATTGCGACACGCACATGGGGGGGCAATGGAGCCCAACGTCCTGCTCGAATCTCTGATCGATGAGGCGGGTGTGTCCCGAGCCGGGCTCGCCGGCCATGTCAACCAGGCCGGCCGCGCCCGAGGGCTGTGCCTGCGCTACGAACACACGGCGGTCGCCCGCTGGCTCAAGGGTCAGCGCCCGCGCGGGCAGGTCCCCGACCTGATCTGCGAAGTCCTCGCGGTCCGGCTGGACCGGCCGGTCACACTCGACGACATCGGCATGGGGGTCCCCGGGGCACGCACGGCGGTCCAGGAGGCCGGCCTCTCCGGATTCGTCGAGCGCGCGACCGCGCTGTGGCGCTCCGACGAACAGCAGCGTCCGCACCTCACCACCGCGCCCGCCGTCACGGGCACGACAGCCGTGATGCCGGTCTGGGAGTGGGAGAACCCGCCCGAGGACGCCGATGTCTCCCGCCCCGGGCCGTCCCGCGTGAGCATGGCGGACATAGCGATGCTCCGTGCGGCCCGCACACATTACGAACAGATGTACCGGAAGGCGGGCGGCATCGCGACCAGACCCCGCATCGTCGGTTTCCTCAACGCCGAGACCGCGCCGCTGCTGCGCGGCGGGTACGGCGATGCCACGGGGCGTCAGCTCCACCGCGCGACCGCCGGGCTGGTGGCCGTCGCGGGGATCTGCGCCTACGACTCCGACGCCCACGGACTCGCCCAGCGCTACTTCCACCAGGCCCTGCGCCTCGCCAAGGCCAGCGGGGACCGCGGACTCGGCGGCTATGTGATCGCGCTGCTCGTGAACCAGTCGCTGTACCTGGCCGAATTCCGCCGCTCCGTCGCCTTCGCCGAAGCGGCCCTGCGGGCGGCGGGCCCGCACATCACCCCGGCGCTGGCCACCGATCTGCACGCGATGCAGGCCAAGGCCTACGCCCAGCTCGGCGACCACCGCAGCGCCCTGGAGTGCATCGGCCGCGCCGAGGCCGAGGCCGGCCGCATCCGGAGCGCGGGCGAACCGGACGAGACGGGTTACGTCCAGCCGGGCCTCGTCAACGTCCAGGTGGCGGAGGCGCTGCTGAGCCTCGGGGATCTCGCCGGTGCCCGGGAGCACGCGGCGGCGGCCGTACGCTCCCCGGCGCACGATCGCGGAACCGTGCACCGGCTCGCCATGCTCACCCACCTCGAACTGCTCCAGGGTGAGGCGGACAAGGCGGCCGGAACGGCCTCGGAGATGGCGGAACGCGCCCGGGGCATGGAATCCCAGCGGCTCCGGGACCGGCTGCGCTCCGTGCGGGAACATCTGGCCACGAGCGGCAGCGCCGACGCGATGGCGGCGGCCCGGCTCATCGAAGGAGCGCTGCGCGTGCCTCTGTGAGCCTCGCTCCAGGAGTCGCCACACGTTCCCCTGCGCGGCGGGCCCTGCTCCGATGTTGCCATCAACCAGTCGGAAGGTGGCAGAACTGTGCAGTGGACGAACTTGAACGAACAGACTGTGTATGAGAATCGCTGGTTCCGGGTGAACCTGGCGGACGTCGTTCTCCCCGACGGCCGGCATCTGGACCACTACCTCATCCGGCTCAGGGCAGTCGCGGCGGCGACCGTCGTCAACGAGGCCAACGAGGTCCTGCTCCTGTGGCGGCACCGCTTCATCACGGACACCTGGGGCTGGGAGCTGGCCGCGGGCGTGGTCGAGGACGGTGAGGACATCGCCGTCGCGGCGGCACGGGAGATGGAGGAGGAGACCGGCTGGCGCCCCGGCGAACTGCGTCCGCTGATGACGGTGGAACCGGCCAACGGCCTCGTCGACGCCCGGCACCACCTCTTCTGGTCCAGAGAGGCGACGTACACCGGCCCCCCGGCGGACGGCTTCGAGTCCTCACGCCGCGAGTGGGTCCCGCTCGAACTCGTCCCGGACATGGTCGCGCGCGGTGAGATCCCGGCCGCCAACATGGCGGCCGGACTGCTGATGCTGCATCACATGCAGCTGGGGTGACGGCACACGCCGGTGCGGCGGGCCGCCGGGGCGGCCCCGGGCAGCCCGCCGCACCGGCGAAGGCGGCTCACCCGTAGGGGCAGGAACCCGAGCGGGGCCGATGCCGAATCCCTGGCGGATCTTCCGTAGGCCCCGAGGCAGTACCGACCGCATGTCTTCGATCGCCAAGGCCGTCCTCACCCTGGAGCGGCGGCGCCGGAGAAGCTGGATGGCACCCGCTCCTGGGCGCGTCGACCGACCGCTGGCACCGCCTGACACGGGACTATTCGGGCAGGCAATGCGTAGAGGCCGAAGGAGCCGCCGCGAGCCGGCCTACAGGAGGAGCACCCCATGAACGGGACGGACCAGATCATCCACGATCTGCAGGTAACCATCGACAGCGACGACCGCGGCCTCGGGACGTTGATCGAGAAGTCCCTGCGCAACGCCGGAGAACTCGCCGAGGCCCGCCTGGACACCGACCTGTTCGAGGCCCTCGACTGGCCGCAGTCCCTACCGGACTACTACGCCTACCTGAAGCGCTTCATCCGGTGGGTGCCACGTCAGTCCGACGCCGCGGCATGGAAAAAATCGGCTCCGGAGCAGCGATATGCCAGAGAGGTCAGCGACCGCCTGGCCCACTTCTTCTGGCTGATCGACCAGAAGGTGGGCGACGGCCGGACGGCCGTCGCCGAGAACTCGGACTCCTTCCGCGACTGGCTCACCGCGTTCGCTCGTCAATGGGGCAGCTTCCTGGACACCACGGAGTCCTTCAGCCAGGAGATCCTGGACTCGTTCATCCGAGATGCGCCCGAATACAACATCGAAGAATCCCTGGTGAACGGCCGGCCGAATATGCCCAGCGGCTGGTTGACCTTCAACCAGTTCTTCGCCAGGGAACTCAACCCCGGCCTGCGGCCCGTATGCGAGCCCACGAACAATATGATCGTAACCTCGCCGGCCGACTGCGAATTCCAGCATTGCTACGGTATCGACCAATCGTCAAACATCCCACGCACCACCATCAAGGAGACGCACCACTACGGAAACATCCAGCAGCTCATCGAGGGCAGCCAATATGCCGATACCTTCGCCAACGGCACCTTCGTCCATTACATGCTGCCGCCTTCGGCCTACCACCGCTACCACGTGCCGGTCTCCGGGCTGGTCAAGGAATCGTACGTGATCAGCGGGAAAGTCTATATGCAGGTCGACCTCGAGAACCACAAGCTCGTATCCAAGGACAGCGCCCAGAGCGGCTATGAGTTCTCCCAGGCCAGGGGGGTCCTCACGCTTGACACCTCAGGTTCGGACCACGGCGACCTGGGCATCGTCGCGGTCATCGCCGTAGGAATGGGCCATGTCGCTTCGGTGAACCTCACCACGGTCCCGGGCACTCACGTAGTCAAAGGCGAGGAGTTCGGCTATTTCCAGTTCGGCGGCTCCGACATCATCGTCCTGTTCCAGGACGGTGTCACTCCGGAGGTGAGCGACGACGAGGGATTCCGACTTGTCGGCTCGGTCATCGCGCGGTGCAGTCCAAGCGCTTGACCAGAGTTTCGGACCTGTCGCCCAGGGTCCTCGACCCAAGGCCCAAGGAGCCAGAACCCGCTTTCGTGAACAAAGACAATGGTGCTCCTGTCGAGGCCGGACAAGCACTCCCATGTGCCCGTCCGACCTCGCCAGGAGCTACGCTTGCAGCCGTGCAATGCCCTCGCTGGCCTTTTCCGGCTGCCCCGCCGGTGGGCAGACCCCTTCGGGCGGCGCGTCGCAAGGTGACACGGGTCAGCCTGTTGCGCACGCCCTGATCAGCGAAACCGTCACCACGCGGCACGACGGGGTACCACGCAACACGAACACCCACGGTCTCGTGATGCGTGGATCCCGGGTCCGGGTCGTCAGGGACCTTCTAGGGACTTTCAGCTCCGTCGGAGGGGCGTCCGAAGGAGTTTTCGCAGTACGAGCACGGAAGGCTGCGGCAGCGCTGAAAGGTCCAGGGCTTCGGACCCGTGCATCCGCGCCGTCGCTCCGTAACGCTCCGGCACGGCCCCGGATCGGCACCGGGAAGTGAGGCGTTACGAGCCGCACACGGTCCTGACCTCGGGGAACGTGCCCCGGCGGGCCCGGCGGTGTGAGCGCCGGGCCCGCTGGCGGGCGGTCACTCGTACGGGTAGAACCCCGAGCCCGTCTTGCGGCCGAGCCGGCCCGCGTCCACCATGCGCTGGAGCAGCGGGGGAGCGGCGTACAGCGGCTCCTTGTACTCCGCGTACATCGAGTCGGCGACCGAGGCCACGGTGTCCAGACCGATCAGGTCGGCGAGCTTGAGCGGGCCCATCGGGTGGGCGCAGCCCATCTCCATGCCGTTGTCGATGTCCTCACGGCTCGCGATGCCCGACTCGAACATCCGGATCGCGGAGAGCAGATAGGGGATCAGCAGGGCGTTGACGACGAAGCCCGACCGGTCCTGAGCGCGGATCGCGTGCTTGTCGAGCACGTTCTGCACGACGGCTTCGGCACGCTTTACGGTCGCGTCCGACGTCGTCAGCGCGGGGATCAGCTCGACGAGCCGCTGCACGGGGGCCGGGTTGAAGAAGTGGATGCCGATGACCTGGTCCGGCCGGGAGGTCGCCACGGCCAGCTTCACCAGCGGGATGGAGGAGGTGTTCGAGGCCAGGATCGCGTCCGGCCGGGTCACCACCTGATCGAGCACCTGGAAGATCTCGGTCTTGACCTGCTCGTTCTCCACGACGGCCTCGATCACGAGATCGCGGTCGGCGAACTCGCCGAGGTCGGTGGTGAAGCTGAGGCGGCCGAGGGTCCCGTCGCGCTCCTCCTCGGTGATCTTGCCGCGTTCGGCGGCCTTGGAGAGGGAGTTGTGAAGCCGGGTACGCCCTATCTCCAGGGCCTCACCGGTGGTCTCGGCCACCATGACATCGAGGCCGCTGCGGGCACACACCTCCGCGATGCCTGCGCCCATCTGGCCACAGCCGACCACTCCGACGCGTGCAATGTCGGCCATAGAGTCCGTCACCTCGTGCCTTTCGCTGATCTTCGTGCGGCAGTTCCCGTCTGATTCCGGTGCCCGCCTCGACCCCACGACGTTACTCCGTGACGCCACTCCGGCGAGCTGCGGGTCACGCGGCCCGGCGACGGGCATGATCTGCGTCACGCACTGCCGACGTGGCACACAGGAACAGGGAAACGAAAGGTGCACAGATGCGTCGTATGAGCCGGAGGTCCATGGTGCTGGGCGCGGCGAGCACGGTGGCCGCCCTGATGACGGCGGGTGATGCCGTTGCCGCGCGCGGGCCGGATTCCCCCCGGCACGGAAGCCGGGGCCGCAGGGCGCAGGCGAACGAGCTGCGCGGTGTGTGGATCGCCACGGTCGCCAACCTGGACTGGCCGTCCAAGCCGGGCCTGAGCGCCGCAGCCCAGGAGGCGGAGCTGACCGCCCATCTGGACCGCGCGGTCACCCTGCGGCTGAACGCCGTGGTCCTCCAGGTCCGGCCGAGCGCCGACGCCCTGTGGCCCTCGTCGTACGAGCCGTGGGCCCAGTGCCTCACCGGCGTCCAGGGCAAGGACCCGGGCTGGGACCCGCTGGGCACGGCGGTGCGCGAGGCACACGCCCGCGGGCTGGAACTGCACGCGTGGTTCAACCCCTACCGGGTCGCGAACCACACGGACCCCTCACGTCTCGTCGCCTCCCATCCCGCCCGGCTGCATCCCGACTGGGTCCTGCCCTACGGCGGGAAGCTCTACTACAACCCGGGACTGCCCGAGGTCAGGAAGTTCGTCCAGGACGCGATGCTCGACGCGGTCAGCCGCTACGCCGTCGACGCGGTGCACTGGGACGACTACTTCTACCCCTACCCGGTGGCGGGCCAGGTCTTCGGCGACGACGCCGCGTACGAAAGGTACGGCGCCGGCTTCCCGGACAAGGCGGCCTGGCGCCGCGACAACACCGACCGGCTGGTGCGTGAGACCTCCGAGCGGATCCAGGAGGTCAGGAGCGGTGTCAAGTTCGGGATCAGTCCCTTCGCGGTGTGGCGCAACGCGAAGACCGATCCGCTGGGCTCCGACACCACGGCCGGGGTACAGACGTACGACGACCTGTACGCCGACACCCGGAAATGGGTGAAGGAGGGCTGGATCGACTACATCTGCCCGCAGATCTACTGGAACATCGGCTTCTCCGCCGCCGACTACGCGAAGCTGCTGCCGTGGTGGGCCGGGACGGTCCGGGGCACCGGTGTCGGCCTGTACGTCGGTGAGGCGCTCTACAAGGCAGGAGATCCGGCCCAGCCCGCGGCCTGGCAGGACCCGGCGGAACTCTCCCGGCACCTCGACTTCGCCGTCGGCCATCCGGAGGTGGGCGGCCACGTCTACTTCTCGGCGAAGCACGTGAAGGCCGATCCCATCGGCGCCATGGCCCGGGTGGTGGCCGACCACTACCAGGACCGGGCCCGCACACCCCGCTGACCGTCCCGGACGCGTGCGCCGGGAACCACTCGTGCCCCCGGCGCACGCGCGCCCTACCGCTTCCGGTCCTCCGGGGCGGTGTGCTGGACGACGCTGTCGGGGCCCGGGGACCTGATCGATTCGTGTCCGTCCTCGAAGCGCAGGCGGTACGGGGGGCTGCCCCCGTCACCGAGCACCTCGATGATCTCTGCGACCCGGTCGTGCTGTCCCACGGTCCTGCCGTGCGTCAGCAGCCGGTCGCCCGTGTGTGCCTCCATCGGGGCTGACCTCCTCACGGGTGGCGGTCCATGTCGACAAGTCTATGACCGGGCGGGCGCCTCGGCTCCCGTACGGCGTGTCTCACGGCTTCCCGCCCGCTGGGTGACGGCGATGCACACCAGGACCGCCACCGCCGCGAGCGGAGCGGCGGTGGACACCTCCTCGCCGAGGAGGAGGAAGGACCAGACCAGGGTGAGCAGCGGCTGCGCCAGCTGGAGCTGACTGGCCCGGGGGACCCCGATCTCCGCCATGCCCCGGTACCAGACGTACAGTCCGAGGAAGGTCGAGCCGACGGCCACCCAGACCAGCCCCACCACCCCGTGCGCCGTGAGGCGCACCGGCTCGAAGGGCAGCGCCACGGCCGCGCCGGCCACCGCGAGCGGCAGGGAGAGGACGAGAGCCCAGCCGATCACCTGCCAGCCCGGCATCACCCCCGCCAGCCTGCCGCCCTCGGTGTAGCCCGCCGCACACACCAGCAGCGCCCCGAACAGGTAGAGATCACCGCCGGAGAGCTTTCCGCCGCTCTGCTGGACCGTGAAGGCGATCACCACCGCCGCCCCGGCGAGCGCTGCGGCCCAGAAGGCGCGCGGCGGGCGTGAACCGGTGCGCACGGCCGAGAGCAGCGCGGTCGTCAGGGGCAGCAGTCCCACGACCACGGCCGCGTGCGAGCTGGTGGAGGTCTGCAGTGCCAGCGAGGTCAGCAGAGGGAATCCGACGACCACGCCACCCGCGACGACCGCGAGACCGGCCCAGTGGCGGCGCGCGGGCACCGGTACCCGGCCGGCGAGCAGTGCGCCCCCCGCGATCAGTGCCGCGAGCACGCTGCGCAGCGCGACCAAGGACCAGGGGCCGAAGCTCTCCAGGCCCCATACGGTCGAGGGGAAGGTCAGCGAGAAGGCCAGCACGCCGAGCCCGGCGAGTGCGACGCCGCTCGCCGGGCCGCGGCGTGCGTAAGGACGGTCGGTGCCGACTGCTATCGTCGTCTGGGTGGTAGCGCTATCCTGTGCTCTCATGCATGAGCGTAGCAGTGTGTCCGATCTGGTTGTCTCTCTCAAAGGTGAGCTGAACCGCTACTCGCCAGGTGGAAAGCTGCCGTCGAGCCGGGCACTCGTCGAGCGGTTCAAGGTCAGCCCGGTGACCGTCTCCCGCGCCGTCGCGCAACTCGCCGCAGAAGGCCTGGTCGTCACCCGCCCCGGCTCGGGCTCCTTCCGGGCCGGACCCCGCGCCGCCGCGCCCGTCCCGGGTGACACCTCCTGGCAGGAGGTGACGCTCAGCGGGGACAGCGGCCCCGAGGTCGTGCCGCGCACCGTCGATGCCTCCGGTGTCCTCGTCACCCTTGCCGCACCACCGCCCGGGGTCATCGAATTCAACGGCGGCTACCTCCACCCCGGTCTCCAGCCCGAGCGTGCCCTCGCCGGAGCTCTGGCCCGGGCCGGACGCCGGCCAGGGGCATGGGGCAGGCCGCCCACCGACGGGCTGGCCGAGCTGCGCGCCTGGTTCGCCCGGGAGATCGGCGGCACGCTCACCGGGTCCGATGTCCTGATCACGGCGGGAGGGCAGAGCGCCCTGGCCACCGCCCTGCGGGCGCTCGCCCCGCCGGGAGCACCCGTGCTCGTCGAATCGCCGACGTACCCGGGGATGCTGGCCGCAGCCCGCGCCACCGGTCTGCGGCCGGTGCCCGTACCGATGGACGCCGACGGGGTGCGGCCCGATCTGCTTGAGGCCGCCTTCCGCGCCACCGGAGCGAGAGTCTTCGTCTGCCAGCCGCTCTTCCAGAACCCGACGGGTGTGATCCTCGCGCCGGAGCGGCGTGAACGCATCGTGCGGGCGGCCCGCGAGGCGGGCGCCTTCCTCGTCGAGGACGACTTCGCCCGCCATCTGGTCCACGCGGATGCGGGTCCGCTGCCCGAGCCCCTCGCGGCCCATGACCCGGACGGCGTCGTCGTCCATGTGCGCTCCCTCACCAAGATCACCTCGCCCAGCCTCCGCGTCGGCGTACTGGCCGCGCGTGGCTCCGTCCTGGAGCGGCTGCGTGCCATCCAGGTCGTCGACAGCTTCTTCGTGCCGCGCCCCGTCCAGGAGGCCGCGCTGGAACTCGTGGGATCCCCGGCCTGGGAGCGCCATCTTCGTACCGTGGCCGCCGAGCTGGGCAGCCGTCGCACCGTGATGACGGCAGCGGTACGCGACCGGCTCCCCGGACTGGCCCTGCCGCACGTGCCGTCAGGCGGCGGCAGCATCTGGCTCCGGCTCCCCGGGCCGGGGGCCGGTGAGTCCGCCCTGGTGTCCGCCGCGCTGCGGGCCGGGGTCGCCGTCGCCCCGGGCCGTCCGTACCACTGCGCCGAACCCCCCGCCGGGCACATCAGGCTGAGTTTCGCGGCCGTCTCGGGCCCGGCGGAGATCGCCGAGGGGGTCCGCAGGCTGCGCGCCGCCGTCGACGAGCTGAGGCCGCCGGGCGATAACCTCCCCGCATGAACGACAAGGACACCGCTGTGCGGCGCCACGAGATCTCCGGCGATCCCACGCGGCTCGACACGGCCCGCATCCACCACTGGCTGTCCACGGACGCCTACTGGGCCCTGGGGCGCACGCGCGAACAGCAGGAACGGGCGATCGCGGGTTCGCTCAACTTCGGGGCGTACGACCTCGCTTCGGGCGAGCAGACCGCTTACGCGCGTGTGGTCACCGACCGTGCGTCGTTCGCATGGATATGCGACGTGTACGTCGACCGCGCGGCCCGGGGCCAGGGCCTCGGCACCCGGCTCGTCACCGCCGTCCGGGACGAGCTGGCCCCGTCGGGGGTGCGCAGGTTCCTGCTCGCCACCAAGGACGCCCACGGGGTCTACGCGAAGCTCGGATTCACCCCGCTCGCCGAGCCGGACATGTGGATGGTCCTCCAGGCGGGCTGAGCGAGGGCGCGCGCGTGGCTGCCGGCCCTCTTGACCCGCAGGGCGCCCGGCCCCACCATCGCGCGCATGAGTGTTCGGGTGTCCCTGGTCGCCGCAGCACGCAGCTCCACCCTCCTCGCCGAGCGTTTCGACGACGACCGGCCGCTCGATCCCGCCGGCCGGCGCGAGATCCAGCTCGCCGCCCATACGCTGGTGCGGCTCGGCGCCGCCGAACTGCGCTACTGCTCGCCCGCCCCGCGCAGCCGCGCCACGGGCGACGCCCTCGGCTTCGCCCCGCTCCTCCAGCCCGCGCTGCGCGACTGCGACATGGGCCGGTGGCGGGGCATGACCCTGACCGAAGTGGCCGCCCGCGAGCCGGCCGGTGTCGACACCTGGCTCGCCGACCCGCGCTCCGCCCCGCACGGTGGTGAGTCCCTGCTCGCCTTCATATCCCGGGTGGGGGGCTGGCTCGACACCCGGCCGGTCCGCGAGGGCGCCCTCGTCGCCGTCGCCGAACCCGCCGTCGTCCGCGCGGTCCTGGTGTACGCCATCCAGGCTCCGCCGTCGACGTACTGGAACATCGACGTCCGCCCGCTCTCAGCCGTGACGATCACCGGACTGCCCGGCCGCTGGAGCCTCAGCCTCGAAGCGTTTCCGCGCTGACGGCCCGCCCGGCTGCCCGGACGGAGGAACCCCGCGTGCACCGGCTTCCCGCCGGTCCGACCAGTCGGTATGGTGCGTGGCACCGAGACGAGGAGAGCGACCCGTGCCGCAGATCCAAGGCCACTGTGACGACCGGTTCACCGCGGTGCGTGACGCGTTCGCGGCGAACTTCGCCGAGCGCGACGAGCTGGGCGCGGCGGTCACCGTCCTGCTCGACGGCCACCCCGTGGTGGACCTCTGGGGCGGCTGGGCCGACGGCGGGCGGACCCGCCCGTGGGAGCGGGACACCGTGGTCAACGTCTGGTCCACGACGAAGGGTCCGACCGCGCTCTGCGCCCATGCCCTCGTCGACCGCGGTCTCCTGGACCTGGACGCCCCGGTGGCCGCGTACTGGCCCGAATTCGCCGCGGCCGGCAAGGAATCCGTGCGCGTACGCCATCTGCTCTCACACCGCTCGGGGGTCGCGGGGCTGCGTGATCCGCACACCCTGGCCGAGCTCTACGACTGGGAACTGACCACCGCCCGGCTCGCGGCCACCGAGCCCTGGTGGGAGCCGGGCACCCGATCCGGCTACCACGCGATCTCGTACGGCTTCCTCGTCGGCGAGGTCGTCCGCCGGATCACCGGGCTGCTGCCCGGGGAGTTCCTGCGCCAGGAGATCACCGGGCCGCTCTCCATCGACTTCCATGTGGGCCTCCCGGAGGAGGACGCCGGCCGGGTCGCCGAACTCGTCCAGCCGAAGGCCGTCTCCCGTGAACAGGCCGCCCTGTTCGCCGCGATGGAGCCGGTGGCCATCGCCTCACTGCTCAACCCCGGCACGGGCACCGCCGCCGCCAACACCCCCGAGTGGCGTGCCGCGGAGATCCCCGCCGCCAACGGCCACGGCACCGCCCGCGCGGTCGCCTCCCTCTACGGCATCCTCGCCGGGCGGGGCACCCTCGACGGCCGGCGGATCCTGTCGGAGGCGGCGGCGGAGCGGGTCCGCGAAGGCCAGGGGCCCTGCCGTGACCTGGTGCTGGGGGCGGGCTTCACCCACGAGACCGAGCTGGGTCTCGGCCTCTGGCTGAGCGGCCCGAACTCCTCGTACGGTCCCAACCCGCGTGCCGTGGGCCACGACGGGGCGGGCGGTTCCTGCGGGCTCGCCGACCCGGAGGCCAGGATCGCCCTCGGCTACGTCATGAACCGCATGGGCCCGAACATCGCGGACGACCCCCGCAAGATGGCGTTGGTCGACGCGGTGTACGAGGCCCTGTGAGCTGCGGTCGGTAACCGACGCGGTGACGAGTGCGGCGAGCAGGGCGCGCCGCGTGCGGCCGGTCCGCGGACGGATCGCCAGGGGAAATCCTTCCGTACCGGATGGTTCTCGTTGAACCCGGCACCGAAGTCATGGACCGGCCCGTGCGGCCGGCGTCCCGCCCAGGGGCGCACCTGGCGTGCAGCTCACCAGTGCTACGGGCGGGGGGCGGCCCGCCCACGGGCCGCCCATGACCCGGCTGCGGGCCCGGCCGCAGCGGGACCGGCCCGCTACGGCCGGCGGCGGGGCTTCCCGCGCTTGGCGCCGCTCTTGGCGTTGCCGGCACCACCCTTGGGATTCCTGGCACCGCCCTTGGGGTTCTTGGCACCTCCGGCGCCACCGGAGCCGTTCCGGGACGACTTGCCCGCCGCCGGGCTGCCCGGGGTGCCGCTCTTCCTGCCGGTGCGCCCGGCCTTCGGCTGCGGCGGTGCGGGAGCGCGGCCCCGGGTGCTGTTGACGGTCCGCCCACGGACGATCCCGATGAACTCCTCCACCAGGTCGGTGGTCTTCTCCTCCGGCCACGAGAGGGCGATCCGTGACTCGGGGGCTCCGGCCAGCGGCCGGTAGGTGAGGTCCTTGCGGTGATGCAGCCGGGCCAGCGACTGCGGGACGACGAGCAGCCCCACCCCCGCCGCCACCAGCTCGACGGCGTCCGCCGTCGTGGCGGGCCGCTCGAACGCGGGCCGGCCCGGCGGACGCTCCCAGCCGAGGGTGTCGTCGAGGGGATGCAGCACGATCTCCTCGGCGAGGTCCTCGGCCGTCATCTCCTCGACGGCCGTCGCCACATGGTCCTTGGGAACGACGACCACGGTCGTCTCGGTGTAGAGGGGGATCGCGCTGAGGTCCGTGCGGTCGATGGGCAGCCGTACGAAACCGGCGTCGGCGCCACCGTCGCGCAGCAGTCCGGCGGCCTCCGCGGCGGGCACACCGACGAGGGTCAGGGGGGTGTCGGGCAGCCGCTCGTTCCAGATCCGGACCCACTTGGTCGGGGTCACGCCCGGGACGTAGGCGAGCCGGAACGCAGGGGGTACTTCCGAGCCTGTCACCCCGCCAGGTTACCGGCCGTGGTCGGAGGCGGCGCACATGCTCGATACCCTGGACACCATGACGTCGCACCAGACCACCCAGACGATGAAGCCCGCCACCGCGGCGAAGAAGCTGGGTGTGTACCTCGAAGCCACCCCCGCCGAGTTCCAGGAGGGCGTCGTCTCGCGCGCCGAGCTGAACGCGCTGCAGTCCGACCCGCCCCAGTGGCTGCAGGAGCTGCGCCGCAACGGCCCGCACCCCCGGCCGGTGGTCGCCTCGAAGCTGGGCGTCTCCATCGCCGGTCTCGCGCGCGGCGGGGTCACGGAGCCCCTCACGACCGAGCAGATCGACGCCCTGAAGCAGGAGGGGCCCGAGTGGCTGCAGAAGGAACGCGCGACCCAGGCGGAGGTCCGCGAGGAAGCGGCGCGCCTCAAGGAGCGCGACGCGGCCCGGGCCGCGCAGACCGCTGAGGACCCGCGCTCCTGACACAGCCGCTCCGGGGCCGGCCCCTCCGGTGGAAGGGCCGGCCCCGCTGCGGCAGCGGCAGTACGGACCTGCCGCTCACCGCGCGTCGTCGCCCGCCGGGAATCCCCGTGGCCTGAAGACGTTCTCCACCGGGAACAGCATGCCTCGGGCACCGGGCTGCCGACGGGCCAGGAGGCCCCGGTGGCTGTACGGCGTCCCGGCCTGCACACGAGGTGACCGTGCCGTCCCGGCTCGCGGAGGGCGGCGCGGTCCGGACGGACCCGGTGATCGCGACGCGGCCGGCGGGGATCCTGCCGTGGGGGGCGCCCGAAGGGCGCCGGGAGGGACCAGCGCGAGGAAACAGCGGGAGGAAACCTTCTATGTCCTCGGCGCGCCGGTCACCCCCGACGATGGTCACGCCCTGTTCGATGGCTTGACGCCTGTGGTGTCGGTGCTCATGCGGATCGATCCGAGCCCTCAAGCCGACGTGAGGCCGAGGCCCCGGCCGGGGAGAGCGCCCGGTCACGTCCCGGCGTACGGCTCGTCGCGGGGCCGCTGTGGCCGAGCGGCTGAGCGGGCCGGCCGGGCAGACCTGCCGGCCGCAGGCGTGCGTCAGCTCCTTTGGTCTTCAACTGTCCAGCCGGTGCCGAGCTCGCGGCGCAACACCGCCAGCACCGCGTCGGCCTCACGCCGGAACGACTTCTGCTGCTCATGGGTCCAGGGCGAAGGCCCCATCGGGTCGTCCCAATCGAGTGCGGACTGATACAGCTCGGCGAGTCTCGCCGGCTCGTGACCGGTGCCCGGAGTGATGGGCAGTTTCTCGGAGCGCAGGGATACCCGTAGGGACTGTCGAGACCGGGCATGTTCGACGGCCCTGGCCACAACGGGGTGTCGACGCCGCACTCGAAGAAGAACCGCAGGTGGTGGGGCATCCGCTCAGCTTTTCACAGCCCTGGGCGCGCGAGCGGTCAACTGGATCGCTCGTGCGCCGGCCGAAGTGTTCACTCGCAGCCGTCACCCCGAGCGAGCCGACGCTCGTTGCATAAACGTGCGCATATGCGTATAGTCATGCCATCAACGAGGAGGGTTCCGATGGCGGTACGTGCGGCAGTGGCAGGGGCGAGCGGATACGCCGGCGGTGAGCTGCTCCGCCTGCTCCTGAACCATCCCGAGGTCGAGATCGGCGCCCTCACCGGCCACTCCAACGCGGGCCGGAGGCTCGGGGGGCTCCAGCCCCATCTGCGGCCGCTGGCCGGCCGGGTGCTGGAGCCGACCACGGCCGAGGTGCTGGCCGGCCACGACGTCGTCTTCCTGGCCCTGCCGCACGGGCAGTCCGCCGCCGTGGCCGAGCAGCTCGGGGATGAGGTGCTCGTCGTCGACATGGGCGCCGACTTCCGGCTCGAGGACCCCGCCGACTGGGAGAAGTTCTACGGCTCACCGCACGCCGGCACCTGGCCCTACGGCCTGCCCGAGCTGCCCGGGGCCCGTGCGCGGCTGGAGGGGACCAGGCGCATCGCCGTCCCCGGCTGCTACCCGACGGCCGTCTCCCTCGCGCTCTTCCCGGCGTACGCGGCCGGTATCGCCGAGCCCGAGGCCGTCGTCGTCGCGGCGTCCGGCACCTCCGGGGCGGGCAAGGCGGTCAAGCCGCACCTGCTCGGCTCCGAGGTGATGGGCAACATGTCGCCCTACGGCGTCGGAGGGTCCCATCGGCACACCCCCGAGATGATGCAGAACCTCGGCGCCGCGGCCGGTGAACCCGTCTCCGTGTCCTTCACACCGACCCTGGCGCCCATGCCCCGCGGGATCCTCGCCACGTGCAGCGCGAAGGCGAAGCCGGGAGTGAACGCCGGCTCGCTCCGCGCGGTGTACGAGAAGGCCTTCGCCGACGAGCCGTTCGTCGACCTGCTGCCCGAGGGGCAGTGGCCCGCCACCGCGGCCGTGTACGGGTCCAACGCCGTGCAGATCCAGGTCGCCCACGATGAGGCGGCCGGCCGGATCATCGTGATCAGCGCCATCGACAACCTCGCCAAGGGCACCGCCGGGGGCGCCCTGCAGAGCATGAACATCGCCCTCGGGCTGCCCGAGGACACAGGTCTTTCCACGGTCGGAGTCGCACCGTGAGCGACGCACACGCAGCCCCCGGGCTGCGGGGGACGACGAAAGCCGCGCCACTGCGCTGCGTGGGCGGAGAAGCGAACGAGGAGATGCAGTGAGTGTCACGGCAGCCAAGGGGTTCACGGCGGCGGGCATCGCCGCCGGGATCAAGGAGAGCGGCAACCCGGATCTGGCCGTCGTGGTCAACCAGGGACCGCGATGCGCCGCCGCGGGCGTCTTCACCTCCAACCGCGTCAAGGCCGCACCCGTCCTCTGGTCGGAACAGGTCCTCAAGGGTGGCGAGGTGACCGCCGTCGTCCTCAACTCCGGGGGTGCCAACGCCTGTACGGGCCCCCAGGGCTTCCAGGACACCCACGCCACCGCCGAGAGGGCCGCCGCCTCCCTGAACAGCGCCGGGTACGACGGGACGGGCGGGCACGGTGCCGGGACGGTCGCCGTCGCTTCCACCGGACTGATCGGCCTGCTGCTGCCCATGGACAAGCTCCTCCCGGGCATCGACAAGGCGGTCGCCCAACTGACCCCGCACGGCGGCGAGAAGGCCGCCATCGCGATCAAGACCACGGACACGGTCCACAAGACCGCCGTCGCGGACGGCGAGGGCTGGACCGTCGGCGGCATGGCCAAGGGCGCGGGCATGCTCGCCCCCGGTCTCGCCACCATGCTGGTCGTCCTCACCACCGACGCCGACGTGGAGGCGCCCGCACTCGACGCCGCGCTGCGCGCGGCCACCCGCACCACCTTCGACCGGGTCGACTCCGACGGCTGCATGTCGACCAACGACACCGTGCTGCTGCTCGCCTCCGGGGCGAGCGGGATCACCCCCGCGCAGGCCGAGTTCGACCAGGCCGTGCAGAGCGTCTGCGCCGACCTCGCCCGGCAGCTGATCGGGGACGCCGAGGGCGCCTCCAAGGACATCCGCATCGAGGTGATCAACGCGGCGACCGAGGACGACGCCGTCGAGGTCGGCCGGAGCATCGCCCGCAACAACCTCCTCAAGTGCGCCATCCACGGCGAGGACCCCAACTGGGGCCGGGTCCTCTCCGCGATCGGCACCACGAGGGCCGTCTTCGAACCCGACCGGCTGAACGTCGCCATCAACGACGTCCAGGTGTGCAGGAACGGCAGCGTGGGCGAGGACCGCGACCTGGTCGACATGCGCTACCGGGAGGTCAGGATCACCGCGGACCTCGCGGCGGGACACGAGTCCGCCGTCATCTGGGCCAACGACCTGACCGCCGAGTACGTCCACGAGAACAGCGCGTACAGCTCATGAGCGCCGCGAGGAAGCACACCGCGCTGCCCAAGGCGCAGATCCTCATCGAGGCGCTGCCCTGGCTCACCCGGCACCACGGCAGGACCGTCGTCATCAAGTTCGGCGGCAACGCCATGATCGACGAGGAGCTGAAGGCCGCCTTCGCCCAGGACGTCGTCTTCCTGCGGCACGCCGGCCTCAAGCCCGTCGTCGTGCACGGCGGGGGCCCGCAGATCAGCGCCCAGCTCGACAAGCAGGGCCTGGTCAGCGAATTCAAGGCCGGGCTGCGCGTCACCACGCCCGAGGCCATGGACGTCGTACGCATGGTGCTGGCAGGGCAGGTGCAGCGGGAACTCGTCGGGCTGCTCAACCAGCACGGCCCGCTGGCCGTCGGCATGACCGGTGAGGACGCCCACACGATCACCGCCACCCAGCACCGTCCCGTGATCGACGGCGAAGCCGTCGACATCGGCCGGGTCGGCGAGATCACCGCCATCGACACCGGAGCGATCCAGGCGCTGCTGGACGACGGCCGGATCCCGGTCATCTCCTCCATCGCGCGGTCCGCCGAGGACAACCACGTCTACAACGTCAACGCCGACACCGCGGCCGCCGCACTCGCCGCCGCGCTGGACGCCGAGACCCTGATGGTCCTCACCGACGTCGAGGGCCTCTACGAGGACTGGCCGAACAGCGACGACGTCATCAGCCGCCTCACCGCCACCGAGCTGGAGAAGCTGCTGCCCTCCCTCTCCAGCGGCATGGTGCCCAAGATGCAGGGCTGCCTCCACGCCGTGCGCAACGGTGTCGAGACGGCCCGTGTCATCGACGGCCGGGTCCAGCACTCGATCCTGCTGGAGATCTTCACCGACGAGGGAGTCGGCACGATGGTCGTGCCGGACAGGGCTGCCGTCGCGCAGACCGCAACAGAGGGGGAGTCATGAGCAACGCGGAGTTCGCGCAGCGCTGGAAGGGCGCGCTGATGGACAACTACGGCACCCCGCAGCTGCCCCTGGTGCGCGGCGCGGGTGCCCGTGTGTGGGACGCGGACGGGAGCGAGTACCTCGACTTCGTCGGCGGCATCGCGGTCAACGCGCTCGGCCACGCCCACCCCGCGGTGGTCCGGGCCGTCTCCACGCAGATCGCCTCCCTCGGCCATGTCTCCAACCTCTACACCGCCGAGCCGCCCGTCGCGCTCGCCGAACGGCTCCTGACGCTCTTCGGCCGCACGGGCAGGGTCTTCTTCTGCAACTCGGGCGCCGAGGC
>Ga0196960_10000315_pt1 | contig 18486 bp, 19 predicted proteins | sample S3v_5metaG_FD_183187 | JGI IMG/M metagenome (GOLD analysis project Ga0196960, IMG submission 183187) | Soil microbial communities from Anza Borrego desert, Southern California, United States - S3+v_5 | ecosystem: Environmental > Terrestrial > Soil > Desert | place: USA: California | collected... | reverse complement strand
GCAAGCCCGGCGCGGTCGACGCCGAGCTGCTGCAGGCCGTCCAGGCCGCGACGTCGCTCGTCAAGGCGCACCGCACCCACGGCCACCTCGCCGCGCGGCTGGACCCGCTCGGCCAGGAGCCCGAGGGCGATCCGGCGCTCGACCCGGCCGACGTCCACCTGACGCCCGAGCTGATGGCGCAGATCCCCGCGAACATCCTGCGGATCTACGTCCCGGGCGCGACGCTGGCCGACGCGCTGCCGCACCTGAAGGAGACGTACTGCGGCACGATCGCCTACGAGATCGAGCACATCTCCTCGCACCGTCAGCGCGTGTGGCTGCGGGAGAACATCGAGTCGGGCACGTTCCGCAAGCCGCTGACGACCGACGAGCAGAAGTGGCTCCTCGGCCGCCTGGTCAAGGTCGACGCGTTCGAGCGCTTCATCCACAAGGCCTACCTGGGCCAGAAGCAGTTCTCGATCGAGGGCCTCGACATGACGGTCCCGATGCTCGACGAGCTGATCCAGCTCTCCGCCGCGCACGGCGGCCGCGAGGTCGTGGTCGGCATGGCCCACCGCGGCCGGCTGAACGTGCTGGCCCACAACCTGGGCCGCCCGTACGACACGATCTTCGCCGAGTTCGAGGGCGCCTCCACGCTCACGGCCGTCACGACGATCCCGCAGGGCGGCACCGGCGACGTCAAGTACCACCACGGCGCGCAGGGCAGCTACCAGCTGCGCAGCGGCGAGTCGATCCTCGTCAACCTCGAGTCGAACCCGTCGCACCTGGAGTTCGTCGACCCGGTCGTGGTCGGCGCGACCCGCGCGGCGCAGACCACGCGCCAGGGCCCGCACGCCCACCAGGACACGTCGGCGGCCGTGCCGATCCTGCTGCACGGCGACGCGGCCTTCCCGGGCCAGGGCGTCGTCGCGGAGACGTTCAACCTGCAGGCGCTGGACGGCTACCAGGTCGGCGGCACGATCCACATCATCACGAACAACCAGGTCGGCTTCACCACCGAGCCGGACGACTCGCGCTCCACGCGCTGGGCGTCGGATCTGGCCAAGGGCTTCGACTGCCCGATCATCCACGTCAACGCCGACGACCCGGCCGCGTGCATCTCCGCCGTGCGCCTGGCGTTCGCGTACCGGCAGGAGTTCGGCCACGACGTCGTCATCGACCTGATCGGCTACCGCCGCTACGGCCACAACGAAGCCGACGAGCCCGCGTACACCCAGCCGGAGATGTACGCGAAGATCAAGGGCCACGAGCGCGTGCCGGACCTGTGGGCCAAGCGGCTGCTCGAGCAGGGCGTCGTCACGCAGGAGGACGTCGAGGAGCGCAAGAAGGAGATCTGGGACGAGCTCACCGGCCTCCACCAGCAGCTGAAGGCGACGATCGCCAAGACCGCTGACGAGGGCGGGAAGGTCGACCAGCCGACGGGCGAGTACCAGCTCGACCGCTCGCCGTCGCCGCAGGTGAAGACCGCGGTGGACGCCGACCGGCTGCGCTCGCTCAACGAGGAGCTCCTGCAGGTCCCCGAGGGCTTCACGATCCACCCGAAGCTCGTCCGCCAGCTCGAGCGCCGGCGCAACGCGCTGGGGCCCGACGGCGGGATCGACTGGGCGCACGCCGAGTCGCTCGCGTACGCGTCGCTGCTGACCGAGGGCACCCCGGTGCGCCTCACCGGCCAGGACGTCGAGCGCGGCACGTTCTCGCAGCGCCACCTCGTCCTGCACGACGCGAAGACCGGCCAGTCCGTCTCGCCGATCCAGAACCTGGGCGGCGCGCTCGCGCCGTTCGAGCTGCACAACTCGCCGCTGAGCGAGATGGCGGCGATGGGCTTCGAGTACGGCTACTCGCAGGAGGCGCCGGAGACGCTCGTCCTCTGGGAGGGCCAGTTCGGCGACTTCGTCAACGGCGCGCAGGTCATCATCGACCAGTTCATCGTGTCCGGCCTGGCGAAGTGGGGCCAGACGTCGCGGCTGACGCTGCTCCTGCCGCACGGCTACGAGGGGTCCGGTCCGGAGCACTCCTCGGGCCGCCTGGAGCGCTGGCTCCAGCTCGCCGCGGAGGGCAACATCCGCGTGGCGAACCTGACCACGCCGGCGCAGTACTTCCACCTGCTGCGCCGCCAGGCCCGGATCGCCAAGCAGCGGCCGCTGATCATCATGACCCCGAAGTCCCTGCTGCGCCTGCCGCAGGCGACGAACCGGATCGAGCACCTCTCCGAGACGAAGTTCTTCTCCGTCCTCGGTGAGCCGCGCGTCCCGGTCGACAAGGTCACGCGCCTCGTGCTCTGCTCCGGCAAGGTCTACTACGACCTCGTCGGCTCGCCCAACCGCGAGGGCAACGAGGGCGTCGCGATCGGCCGGATCGAGCTGCTGTACCCCTTCCCGCAGAGCGAGATCCTGGAGCTCATCGGGACCTACCCGAACCTCAAGGAGGTCGTGTGGGTCCAGGAGGAGCCGCGGAACATGGGCGCCCGCGCGCACGTGTCGCCGCGCCTCCAGCAGATCATGCCCGACCACCTGAAGTTCGGGTACATCGGGCGCCAGGAGCGCGCGTCACCGGGCGAGGGCTACCCCGCCGCCCACGTCGCGGAGCAGTCGCGGATCGTGGAGACGGCGCTCGACCTCACCACGCCGGTCTCGCAGTACCCGAAGAGGCTGCCTGGCGACAGGTAGCCCTCAGGGCCGCAAGCACGAACGTCGGATCGCGAGGCCTTTCGGGGCCTCGCGGTCGTTCTACAGCGGGTCGGCGAGGGACTCGATGAGGGCGAGCGCGTCGCGGGCGTTGCCCGCGTGGTGGACGCGCGGGTCGCCGCGCAGGGCGCGCGGCACGGCGGCGCCGCCCACGAGGATGCCCCGCGGGTAATGGCCGGAGGCGTCGATCTCGTGGAGGACGCGCTCGAGGTCCTCGCCCCAGCCGGCGATGGTGACGCTCAGCCCGACGAACTCCGGCTCGTGCTTGGCGACGATCGACGAGAACGTCCCGACCGGCACCGCGGCGCCGAGGTAGCGGACGTCGAACCCGCGCCCCTCGGCGAGGTCGCCGATCATCCGCAGGCCCGTGATGTGCGCTTCGCCGCCGACCGCGGCGAGCAGCACGCGCTCACGCGAGCGGCGCGGGTACTGCGTGGCCGTGCGGCCGACGAGCCGCATGACGTCGTGGGCGATCCCGGTGGCGAGGTGCTCGTCGGCGATCGAGATCACGCCGACCTCCCACCCGTGGCCGATCTCGACCAGCGCGGGCGCGATGACGTCGACGTAGAGGTCGGCGACGGGCATGCCCCGGCTGACCGCGTCGAGCGCGATGATCTCCGCCAGGTTGGCGTCGCCCGCGACGAGCGCGGCCACGAACTCCTGGCGGACCGCGCTCACATCGGTGCCGACGACGCCATCCACTGCTTAGGAGTTGTAGCGGCTTTCGAGGCCCTGCCGGACGGACTCGGCGCCTGGGGCGACGTCCGCGGTGAGCCGCTCGAGCAGCGTGCGCAGCCCTGGGCTGTCCGCGATGGCGCGCTCGACGAGGTCCAGCCCGCGATCCCGGTCGCCGGTGTAGGAGGCCGCCATCCCCGCCCAGAAGAGCAGCTCCGGGTTGTCGGGAGCCAACCTCCCGGCCTCCTCGTAGTGGCGGACCATGTCGTCCAGCCGCCCCTCGGCCATCGCCTCGTCGCCCGCGGTCGCCGCCGCGTACGCGCGGTGCAGGACGAGCAGGCGGCGCAGCTCGGCCAGCGGCTCGGGGTGGTCCTCCACGCGCAGGTCGACCGGGAGCACCGGCGGCGCGCCCGGCGCGGCGGGCGGCGGCAGGACGACGAGCGCCGCGGACTGCTGGCCGCGGATGTCGCCGCCCGCGGCCTCGGCGGCCTCCATCGCGGCGAGCATCCGCTCGGCCAGCGGGAGGGCGGCGTCCGAGCCGGTGAACGTCTCCGCCATCGCCGGCCAGACGTCGGCGCTGGCCATGATGTTCGCCTGCACGGCGAAATCGGTGCCCGTCTTGTGGCCGGCCTCGGCCATGCAGCCCGGGCCGGTGTAGGAGGCGGCGCGGCCCTGCGCGTCGACGACGCCGAGCTGGCGGAAGCCGCCGCCCTCGTCCCCGTTCAGGACCGCGTCGATCGCGGCGTCGGGCGTGGCGCCCTCGGCCAGCGCGTCGAGGATGCGCTGCCCGTGCGCGGGGTCGGGCACGGACTGGGTGGCGACGGCGCCGACGCCGGCGCGCACGTGGGGCACGACGGAGCCCACGCCGAACCAGTGCGACTGGACGCCCACGCCCAGCTCGCCGGTCTCAGTGTCCCGAGCGACGATCGAGTAGGTCACAGTCGGAACCTAGCCATGTCCACACGGGGTCCTACGAAGCGGACGCCCTCGGCGATCAGCAGCTCCTTCTGCCGGTCGCCCTTGGAGAGCGAGCCGTCGGCGCGGACGATGCGGTGCCAGGGCAGGTCGGGCTCGAGCGAGTCCGACAGCACGCGGCCGGCCAGGCGGGGCGCGTGCGGCGTGATGTCGGAGTAGGCGGCGACGCGGCCGGGCGGGACGGCGCGGATCCGCGCGAGGATCTCCGGGACCTCCATCCTCGTAGTGTGCGTCATGTGTGGACCCAGCGCGACATCCAGCTCCGCGCGCGCGAGCGCGGCTTCCACCTGATCACCCGCGAGGTCGAGGAGGCGGCGCCCGAGCTGGCCGATCTCGAGATCGGGCTCGCGCACCTCTTCATCCGCCACACGAGCGCGGCGCTCGCGCTCAACGAGAACGCGTCGCCCGACGTGCGCGTCGACTTCGCGTCGTGGTTCGACCGCGCCGTGCCCGAGGACGCGCCGTACTGGACGCACACCGACGAGGGTCCGGACGACATGCCCTCGCACATCAAGTCCTCGCTCCTGGGTCCGTCGCTGTCGCTGCCCGTGCGCGACGGCCGGCTCCACCTCGGCACGTGGCAGGGCGTCTACCTCTGCGAGCTGCGCGATCACGGCGGGCCCCGGCGGCTGACGATCACGCTGCAGGGCCAGGCGCGCGGGTGACGGTCTACGGCGCGCTCGTCGGCGCGTCGGGGCTCGCGCCCAGCCACGCCCTGCTCCTCGACGCGGTGCCGGACGGCGCGCGCGTGCTCGACGTCGGGTGCGCCGAGGGGTACCTGGCGCGGGAGCTGGTCGCACGCGGGTGCGAGGTCGTTGGGCTGGAGGGCGATCCGGCCGCCGCGGGGGTCGCGGCGCTGACGTGCAGCGCGGTGGTCAGCGGGGACGCGGAGGATCCCGGCGTGCGGGCGCAGGTCCCGGCCTCGCCTGCGTACGACCGCGTGCTCTTCGGCGACGTGCTGGAGCATCTGCGCGACGCTGGCGCGGTGCTGCGGTGGGCGTCGGAGCTGCTCGCGCCGGGCGGCATGGCGGTCGTCTCGCTCCCCAACATCGGCCACTGGACGGCGCGCCGCGCGGTCGTGCGCGGGCGGTTCCCGCAGGAGGACCACGGCCTCTTCGACCGCACGCACCTGCGCTTCTTCACGCGCGCGACCGCGCGCGAGCTGGTGGAGGATGCGGGGTTCGCCGTCGAGGAGGAGCGGTTCACGCCCGCGCCGCTCCCGCTGGAGAGCCGCGTCGCCGCGCTCGGGCGCTTCGGCCCCGTGCTCGTGCGGCGGCGCCCGGAGCTCTTCGCGCTGCAGATCGTCCTGACCTGCCGGCCCGTTCACCGGCGCGCCGCGCCGTAGCGCAACGAGCGCAGCTCCAGCACCTCGAACGGCGCGGTGCGCTGGCGGGTCGGATGCTCGCGCGAGGTGAGCTGCTCCACCATCACCGGCGTGCACCCGTCCGGGCGGACCGCGATCGCGCCGGTGCGCGGGCGGGAGCTGACCGCCTTGACGAACTGGTCGTCGCGGAAGAGGAGGCCGACGCCGTCGTCGGCCGCCCAGCCGGACGGGAGAGCGCCGGCGCGGACCGCGTCGAGGTAGACCGGTTTGCGCGCGGGCTCGCCGTCCATGTGGACGCTGAGCGAGTACGGCAGGAAGCCGAGGCCGCGCGCGGGCGCCGGGGTGCCGCTCGACGTCGTCACGCCGCCCGCGAACCAGCACATCGCCCCCGCGCTGATCCCGGCGAGGACCGTGCCCTGCTCCCACGCGCGGCGCAGGATCTCGTCCACGCCGTGCTCGCGCCAGATCGCCAGGAGGTTCCGCAGCGAGCCGCCGCCGACGTAGACGATGTCCTGGCTGAGCAGATGCTCCTCCACGTCGACCGGGTCGCTGCCGAGGCGGAAGAGCGACAGCTCGGTCGGCGTGCACGGGCGGTCGCCGTACGTCGCGTGGAAGCGACGGACCTGCTCGTCGGCGTCGCCGCTGGCGGTCGGCAGGAGGCAGATCCGCGGGACCGGCGCGGGCGAGAGGGAGAGGATGAACTCGTCGAGCGCGGGGTTGTCGGGCTCCATCGTGAAGCCGCCCCCGCCCATGGCGAAGATGGTGCGTGCCACTTAGGCGGCCACCGCCACCGGCCCGAGGAAGTGCGACTCGAGCGGCGTGACCTCGCCCGGGGCGACGCGGTACGCCTTGGCCTTCGGGCGGGAGGTGACGACGCGGTGCAGGTCGGTGCCGACGAAGTGGAGCGCGGCGGAGTCCTCGGCGGCGTAGCCGGGCGCCATGCCGTCGGCGACGAGCTCGCGGTAGGCGTCCAGGCGGCGCGGCTCGGCGTCGACGTGGACGCAGTTCGAGTACGGCAGCAGGCCGATCCCGTCGATCGGCGCCGGCGGGCGGGACTGGTTGTACATCGTCACCGCCTCGCTGAACCAGCAGAGCGAGCCCGCGGACAAGCCCGCGAGGACCGTCCCGCGCCGCCACGCCTCGGCGAGCACGCTGTCCAGGCCGTGGGCGCGCCAGACGCCGAGCAGGCTCGTGACGTTCCCGCCGCCGACGTAGACGATGTCCTGCTGGAGGAGGTGCTCCTCCGGGTCCGGCGCCGTCCGGTCGCGGCGGAAGAGCGAGATGTGGCTCGGCTGGCACCGCTCGGGCGAGAACGCGCGGTAGAACCGCACGATGTAGTGGTCGGCGTCGCCGCTCGCGGTGGGCAGGAAGCACACCTTGGGGCGCTCGGTCCCGGGCAAGCCGAGGACGTAGTCGTCCAGGAGGGGGTTGCCGGCCTCCATCGAGAACCCGCCGCCGCCGAAAGCCACGATCTGCACCCGTCGAAGCATGCGGGTGCGGGCGGGCGCGGTCTTCCGCCACCCGGTCCCAACTCGCGCGGGCGGCGGTAGACGGCCGGTCCACTCGCGCCGGCCGCGCGCCGGTAACGTCCGCTGCGTGATCCACGTCGCCGAAGGCCTCTGGCAGATCCCGCTCGCCCCGCGCGAGTCCGTCAACGCGTACCTGCTCGGCGACGTGCTCGTCGACGCGGGGACGAAGGGCATGGGCAAGAAGCTCCCGGGCCGGCTCAGCGGCCGGACGGTGAGCGCCCACGCGCTCACCCATGCGCACCCCGACCACGCCGGCGGGTCGAAGGCCGTCGTCGACGCGCTTGGTATCCCGTTCTTCGCGCCCGAGCTGGACGCGGACGACGCCGCGGCCGGCCACGCCGCGCGGCAGCCCGAGGGGACGCGGCTGAAGGGCCTCCGGGACGCGATGGGCAAGTTCCCCGCCGTCAACGTCGCCCGGCGGCTACGCGAGGGGGACGAGGTCGGCGGCTTCACCGTCATCGACGCCCCCGGCCACTCGCCCGGCCAGATCGCCTACTGGCGCGAGTCCGACCGCGTCCTGGTCTGCGGCGACGTCTGGTTCGGGATGGACTTCAAGACGTTCAAGCCCACCGTCCGCGCGCCGTTCGACATGGTCACCTACGACATCCCGCAGAACCGCCGCTCCATGCAGAAGCTCATCGACCTGAAGCCGGACGTCGTCTGCTTCGGCCACGGCCCGGTGCTCCGGGACGCGTCGGCCAAGCTCCGCGTCGTCTAGGGCGCCTGCGAGAGCCGCGCCCTGTACGCCGCGACGTTCTGCCGGTTTCCGCAGACGGCGGGCTGGCAGTACTTGCGGCGGCCGGCGCGGGTGGTGTCGACGAAGACGCCGCTGCAGTCGGGGGCCGAGCAGGCGCGGAAGCGGTCCGTGCCGAGCGCCTTGACGACGCCGAGGAGGCTGACCGCGCCGATGGCCTGCAGGCGCTCGGCGAGCGGCGCGGCCGGCGGGACGGTCACCGACCAGCTCCAGCCCGAGCCGCCCGGGCGCTCGGCCAGGCCGACCGCGTGGCGCGGACCCTCCAGCAACGCGTCGAGCGCCGCGACCGCGCGATGGTCGTCGCGCTCCTCGATCACGGCGTACAGCCGCGCGCGCACCGCGCGGACGGCGCGGACGTCGGCGTCGGCCAGGCCGCCGGCCGCGTCGGTGCCGTCGTGGCGCGCGAGCAGCGCTTCGAGCTCGCCGGCGCTCGTCAGCGTGTCCCCGGCGCGCAGCCCGGCGACGGTGTTCACCAGGTCGGTGACGAACGCCGCTCCCCACGCGTAGTCCTCGAGCGTGAGGGCGCGGCCGAGGAGGGCCTCACCGAGCGGCATGGGAGCAACGGTAGCTCCCGCCCGGGTCGGCGCTCAGGCGCTCTCGCCGCGCGCGCTCGCCACGACGCCGACGATGCACACGAGGACGAGCGCCCCGCCGACCGCCGCGGACGTCCCGCTCACCTCCCGCCCGGCGACGAGCAGGACGGCCGTCGACACGAGCGGCGTGGCGTAGCCGATCGGCGCGAGGCTCCCGCCGCTGCGGGCCATCCCGACGCTCCACGCCGCGTAGCCGGCGGCGCACGGCCCGAGGCCGAGGTAGACCGCGCCGAGCCAGTCCGCCGTCGGCGTCCACGACACGCCTTCCCCCACCGCGAGCGCCGCGCCGGCGAGCGCGCCCGCGACCGCGCCGCACAGCATCGCGTCCAGCGCGGGCACCCGCGCGCGCCCCGCGCCGACGCTGTAGAACGCCATGCACACGCCCGACCCGAGCGCCGCCGCGTACCCGAGCGCGCTGCCGCCGCCGCTCAGGCCGTCCCCGCCGCCGAGGACGATCGTCGCCACCCCGGCGAAGCCGATGCAGGCGAAGCCGAGGCCTGCGGCGCTGCGGCGGTCCAGGCCGGTGAACGCGAGCCACACCGCCGCGAACATGGGCCAGCCGTAGGCGATGATGTTCGCCTCGACGATCGGCGCGTGCGCGAACGCGACGTACTGCAGGACGAGCGTCCCGCCGAAGCCGACGCCGCCGAGCGCGAGGACGAACCGCCGGTCCGCGCGGCCGAGCGCGGGGAACGGGCCGTCGCGGCGGCGCACGATCCACCGGGCCGCCCCGAGCGCCGCCGCGGCCGTCCCGCACTGGACGAGGACGACGATCCCGACCGGCAGGCGGTCGAGCGTCGCCGAGCCCGCGAGCGCGTTCGTCGACCACAGCGCGATGGCGCCGAGGGCGAAGAGGAGCGCTCCCGGCAGGGCACGCGCACCCGCACGCCCGGGCCGGGCCGGTCGCCCCAGGGCGGCGCTCCCCATCCGCTCGCCGCTCAGGCGTGCGTCGCGACGTACGCCGGCAGCTGCCGCTCGCGCACGTCGGCGACGTACTCGTCGACGAAGTCGAAGCTCGGGTTGTCGGCGGCCAGGTAGTACATCGAGTTGTCGTCGATGAACGGCCGCTCCGCGGAGCGCAGCCCCAGATTGAGCGTGACGCGGCTGCCGCGCCGCATCGGCTCGGCGCGGTGCAGGACGCGGATGAACTGCCCCACCAGGCTGCAGCCGACCTCGTGCTGCATCCGGACGAGGTCCGCCTCGGGGAGCTCGCCGCCGCTGCGGACGATCTCCATCCCCTCGTCGAAGTCGCCCGCGTACGCGACGAGGTCGCCGCCTTCCACGTCGTCGCACGCCAGCGCGATCAGCTCGGTGGCCGGCACGCCGTCGCAGTGCCAGTCGACCGTGCCGTCGTCGGGCCCCATGAACGTGATGATTGCGTTCGCGACCGAGAAGGGGTAGTGCTCGACCTCCGTCCCGGCGAGCTCGCTGAGCGCCTCGATCCGACCCGGCCGGCGCACGAGCTCGCCGATCTCGGGGATGTGTCGCTCGGCGTCGCGGATGAACCGCAGGTCGAGGTGGCGCTTCTCGCTCTCGCGCTCCTTGATCTCCAGCGCGCGCTCGAGGATCGTCGCCAGCAGATCAGCGGGGTAGTCGTGGCGGACCTTCGCCAGCCCCAAGTCGCTGATCCGCCACTGCGTCGTCTTGCCGAGCAGCTCTCGCCGCCCGATGTGCCGCATCACCTGCATGTCGCCCCGTCCTCCCGAGTAAGGTGCATGGAGGCGCTTTACCTATGATCAGGATTGCTCAAACAGGCATGGGAGATTGCTGGGCCGCCCCGTCGGGGGCGAGCCTCGGTCCCGCCTACGCGGCGAAGAGCGTCAGATCCGGTTCGCGCTCGCCGCGGAGGACGGCGAGGTCGACCTCGACGCAGCGGATGCCGCGGGAGGCCGCGAGGACGCGGGCCTGGGGCTTGAAGACCTGGGCCGCGAGCACACCCTCGCAGAGCTTCATCGCCGGGTCGAGGCGGATGCGCTCGAGGTAGCGGTGGAGCTGCTCGACCGCGTCGATCGTGGCGACGCGCTTGATCTCGACCGCGATCCAGCCGTCGGCCTCGTCGCGGCACATGAGGTCGACCGGGCCGATGTCCGTCGGCCACTCGCGGCGGACGAGGCGGAAGCCCTCGCCGCACCAGTGCGGCTGGTCGGCCAGCAGCTCCTGCAGATCGCGCTCGACGCCGTCCTTGACCAGGCCGCCGGTCGACTCCGGCTCGCCCATGTCGTGCGTGACGTCGTGGAGGACCTCGTGGAGCGTGATGTCCAGCCGGTCGTCGCCCTTGATCTTGCGGACGGTGATGCGCCGGCCGTCCTCGGACTCCTCCACCGCCGTCGGCGGGGTCATCCAGTTGAGCGGCTTGTACCCGCCCGTGTCGGCGTGGACCATCACGGATCCATCGGCCTTGATCATGAGCAGGCGCAGGGCCTCGGGGAGCCGGGCGCTGAGCCTTCCGGAGTACTCCACCTCGCAGCGGGCAACGATCAGACGCATCGCCACCGGACGGTAGCCCGGGCGTCAGATGGAGCGCCGAAGCGACCCCGCAATCACCGGCCGAAGGGTCGAGCGGCGAGTCACGGCTGCCACCACTCGATCGAGGTGGCGCGTTTGAGGGCTTTGTCGAACGAGAGCACGCGGCCGACCCCGCTGGCCTCCGCAGCCGCGACGAGCTGCGCTTCGGCGAAGTGCAGGCCGTCGAGCTCGTAGACCTCCAGGGCGCGGAGCAGGACCGGGGCGTCGTTGACGACCACGGACGGCAGCGCGAGCAGCGCCCGCATCGCCGTCGCGACCTGCTCGCGCGGCGCTTCGTAGAACGACTCGAGGACGAAGACGCACTCGGCGAACACCACGTCGGTGACGAGCAGCCGCTCCGCGTCCGCCAGCGCCGCGGTGGCGCGGCGGGCCTGCTCCGGCGGGTCCGCGACGAGGTGCCGGACCAGCACGTTCGTGTCGACGAAGGCGATCAGCGACGCGACTCCGCCTGCGCGCGGCGCGTCTCGGCCAGCACCCGGTCCCACGAGGTCCCGCGCTTGCCGGCCGGCACCGGGATCGCGCCCGCCAGGTCGAGGAAGTCCGGCGTCTTGGCGACGACCGCGCGGTCGCCGTGGAGGCGGAAGACGACCTCGTCGCCGGGGCGCAGCGCAAGGGCGTCCCGGACCGGCTTAGGGACGGTGATCTGGCCTTTGCTCGTCAGCCGCGCGGCGATGTCCATGATCCTTACTTTATCGGCCGGGTAAGGACACGCCGTTCGGCGCCGGGCTCTCCGGATCCGCGCTGAACGTGAGCAGGCGCGTCGGCATCTGGACGGATCGCCGATGGGGGGGTCAAGCCAACGACCGCACATCCGAATCAAGGGTCGTCAGAACCGCTCAACGCAGCGTCCCCGAGAAAGGCACCCCCGTCGCAAGGCGGGTCCGCAAAGCCACGGGGCTCCGGGAGGGAGCCGGCCGGGTTGCCGAAAGGGCTTGGAGGCGCGCGCCAAGGATTCAGGGGAGTCCGAACATGCGCCGTTGCACCACCATCGCTCTTGTCCTAGCCACCGCCGTCCTCGGCGCGATCGTCCCGGCCTCGGCCGCCCACGCCGCCTCGTGCGCCGGGGCGGACTCCAGCCCGCACGACCTCACGGTCAGCCAGGCCCGCGCCGCGACCGTCTGCCTGCTCAACGTCGAGCGCGGCCGGCGCGGTCTCGCGCCGCTGCGCCACAACGACGGGCTCGCGCTCGCCGGCCAGCGCCACGCCCGCGACATGGTCCGCCGCCGCTACTTCTCGCACGTCTCGCGCGCCGGGACGCCGTTCTCCACGCGCATCAAGCGCACGGGCTACCTGCGCGGCGCGGGCCGCGCGCTGCTGGGCGAGAACCTCGCCTGGGGCTCGGGCCGCCTGGCCACCCCGCGGCAGATCGTCCGCACGTGGATGCGCTCGCCCGGCCACCGCGCCAACATCCTCAAGCCCGCGTTCCGCGAGGTCGGCATCGGCGTCGTCCGCGCCCGCCCCGCCGGGACGAACGGCGCGACGTACGCGGCCGAGTTCGGCCGGCGCTACTAGCCGGGCACGGCGGTCGCGCCCTCCCACCGACGGACGAACGCCTCTAACCTGGGGCAATGGCACTGAGCTTTCAAGAGCTCCTGCTTCACGGCGACAAGGACGGCGCCCGTCGCGTCTTCGAGGATTTCGTCCTGCAGCTCATGCTCCTCGAGCACGACGGGATGGGGATCGCCGCCCGCCCCGGGGACTGGGGGATCGACGCCTACGTGGGCGATCTCGGGGGAAACGTCGCGATCTGGCAGGCGAAGTTCTTCATCGACGGCTTCGGCGAGGCGCAGCACGAACAGGTGCGCGAGAGCTTCGCGTCAGCGGTCTCGGCGGCCGCAACGAACGGCTACGCGATCGATGCGTGGACCCTCTGCATCCCCGTCGAGCCCGACCCCAAGACCGCGCAGTGGTTCACCGGTTGGCGGGCGCGCGCCGGCGCCGAGCACGACGTCGCGATCGACCTCTGGACGGCGAGCCGAATCATCAGTCGAGCGCTCAGGCCCGCCGCGTGGCACATGACCCGGCACTTCTTCCCACATTCCACGGCGGCCGCGCCGGACACCAAGCCGTTGGTGACCGATCGAGAGCTCGGCGTCCTCCCCTACGAGCATCGCGCGCGCGTGCTCGCCGCGCCAGGCCTCATGGCGACGATGGAGCGCCTCTACGAGGCGTACCCGCCGCTGCGGCTCGGGGGACGTGCGTTCCCGATCGCGACATCGGCCGCCCCTGAGACGGCCTGGGACGATCTGGAGCATGCGAAGGGCGCGCTGCGCGAGCCGCATGTCGCGCCGCCCCGCGGGCTCTTCGACGAGCGGCTGGACCCCACCGCGAAGCCGCTCTTCGAGCGGCTCGTCCTCTCCGAGGATCCGCGCACGCGTTTCGACGGGACGACGTTTGCCCTTGAGCGGATCGACCGATCGAGCGGAACGCCGGTGGTCGACTGCCGCATGGGGCGGTACTTCGAGTCGCTCGCCACGAGCGAGGCGCTGGAGAACGAGCTCCTCTCCGCCCTCGCGCGCGACCCGGACAACGCAGCCCCGCTCGACGTGCTTCCCATGCGTCGCCGCCTGCACGAGCTCTCCCCCGACCCCGTCTCCGATGGTGCGCACCGCTCCTCGGCGCTGTCGATCGCGACCGCCGTGATCTACCGCGAGAACGATGGCACGTGGAACGCGATCGTCACGCCAAGATCGGCAGACGTGGCGACGCACGCCCACCTCAACCACGTGGCGCCTTCCGGCATCTTCGCGCCGCTCAACGACTGGAAGCCGTCGCTGACCGACGAGTTCTCGATCCGGAGGAGCCTGCTGCGCGAGTACGTGGAGGAGCTCTACGCCGACAGCGACCTCGAACGGGGTCGCAACCTGTCGGCCGACATCGAGCTGTACGAGGAGGTGCACCGGCTGCAGGCGATGCTCGACACGGGGACGGCAGATCTCGTCTACACCGGGCTGTCGCACAACCTGCTCACGCTCCGGACCGAGATCTGCACGCTCCTCCTGGTCCACGATCCCGCCTGGCTGCCGCGCGAGTCGTCACCCGGCCTGGCCCGCCCACTACGGCTTGGGTGGGAGTACATCGAGCATGCGTCGTCGGAGCTTCCGGCCGGACGCCGGTACCTGCGGGCGCTTCGGCTCGGCGAGGACTTCCTGCCGGCGCACGATGAGCGCGAGGCCGGCCCGGAGGCGATGATCCTCAACGCGGCCGCCGCCCTTGCGCTTGCGGCGCCGGTCGCGCACGCCTTGGCGACGCGTCGCGGCTCCTAGACCGCGGGCTGCGCCTCGGGCAGCACCCGCGGCAGCGTGTCCTTCAGGCGCGCGAGGAGCTCCTTGACCTCCTCGCCCGCCCCGAGCTTCAGCGCCCGCTCGGCGGCGCCGATGGCCTCGGTCGTGCGGTCCGTCCGCGCGAGCGCGAAGGTGTGGCGCGTCCACGCCTCGACGCTGTCGCCGTGCTGCTTGGTCGCCTGGTCGGTCGCCGAGACCTCGCCGCCGACGTCGCCCGCCAGCGTGTAGGCGGTCGCGAGGTCGAGCAGGCCGTCGAGCGACGGGCCGAGCCGGCGCGCCTTGTCGAGCGCCGCGATCGCCGCCTCGCGCTGGAAGAGCTGGAGCCGCAACCGGCCTACGCGCTCCCAGGCGTCGGCGTCGCCGGGCGCGCGCGCCGCCGCGCGGTCCGCCGCCTCGGCCGCCAGGTCGATCGCGCGCATGTCCGCGTAGATCCGCGAGGCGTACCGGTGCGGCGCCGGACGGTCGGGCTCCGCGCGCGCCCAGTCGCGCACGCTCCGGCCCGCCGCCTCCAGGTTCCCCGCCTGCCAGAACGAGAGCGTCAGCAGCCGCAGCACGACCGGGTCGGCCGGCGCGGCGTCGCGCGCGTAGATCAGCCGCTTGGCGGCGATGTCGAAGTCGCCCTCGGCCAGCGCGTGCTGCGCGGCGGTGACGAACCGCTGGACGCGCTCGGCGCCCGGGTCGGGCTTGGAGAAGTCGACGAACTGGAGCGAACCGGCGGGCACGGTGCGCACGCCGACGCCGAACTTCGCGCGCGCCCACTGCTGGACGTCGTCGCCCTCGCCGGTGAAGTAGATGCCCTCGACCGTCCCGACGCCCCACTCGGGGTACGAGAGGCAGCGCGCGTACTTGTGGACGACCGAGTGGTCGGGGACCTGCGCGCCGAACGGGTCGTGCTTCTTCTTCTCGGAGTCGTAGGCGCGGCGCGCCTGCTCCTCCTCGTACGCCCGGCGGCCGGCCTCGGCGCGGGCCTCACGCGCGGCGGCCGCGCTCGCGCGCACGGCGTTCTTGGAGACCTTGCCTCCACGCGAGCCCTCCGCGAGCGACTCGAGCTGGTCGGCCGCCTCGTTGATCGCCTTCAGATGCCGCTCGTGCTCGATCTGCTTGCCGGGCGGAGCGATGTCCGGATGCCACCGCTTGGCCATCCGCCGGCGGGCCTGCTGGACGGCGCGCTTGTCGAACGGCGGCTCCAGCTCCAGGAGCAGCAGCGACTGTTCGAGATCCAGCACCTGGGCCATCCAGACAGCGTAGCCCTGGAGCACCTCTTGGAGAGCCCGAAAAACCCTCGTAGAATCGGAGGGAATGTCTTCGCAGTACGTCTACCAGATGAACCGCGTGTCGAAGCGGTACCCGCCCGACAAGACGGTCTTCGACGACCTGACCCTCGCGTTCTACCCCGGCGCCAAGATCGGCGTCCTCGGCTACAACGGCGCGGGCAAGTCGACGCTGCTGAAGATCATGGCCGGGCGCGACGAGGAGTACCGCGGCGAGGCCATGCTCGGGACCAACCGCACCGTCGGCTACCTCGAGCAGGAGCCCCAGCTCGACGAGTCCAAGACCGTCAAGGAGAACGTCGAGGACGGCGTCCGGGAGATCAAGAACCTGCTGGACCGGTTCAACGAGCTCTCGATGAACTACTCCGACGAGACCGCCGACGAGATGGCGAAGATCCAGGATCAGATCGAGGCGGCCGACGCCTGGAACCTGGACACGCAGCTCGAGTACGCGATGGACGCGCTCCGGTGCCCGCCGCCGGACGCCGACGTCTCGAAGCTCTCCGGTGGTGAGCGGCGCCGTGTCGCGATGTGCCGGTTGCTGCTCTCGTCGCCGGACCTGCTCCTTCTCGACGAGCCGACCAACCACCTCGACGCCGACTCGGTCTCGTGGCTCGAGCGCTACCTCGCCGAGTACGAGGGCGCCGTCGTGGCGGTCACCCATGACCGGTACTTCCTCGACAACGTCGCGGGCTGGATCCTGGAGCTCGACCGCGGCAAGGGCATCCCGTTCGAGGGCAACTACTCCACGTGGCTCGCGGCCAAGGCCAAGCGCGTCGCGATGCAGGAGCGCAAGGACGCCGCGCGCGAGCGTGTGCTCTCCGCCGAGCTCGAGTGGGTGCGGACCAACCCGAAGGGCCGCCGGACCAAGTCCAAGGCCCGCCTCGCGCGGTACGAGGAGATGGTCAACGAGGAGAAGACCGTTCGCCTCGACGAGGTCCAGATCCACATCCCGCCGGGCCCGCGGCTGGGCTCGAACGTCATCAAGGTCGAGGGGCTGCGCAAGTCCTTCGGCGACCGGATGCTGATCGAGGACCTGTCGTTCGACCTGCCCCGCTCGGGCATCGTCGGCATCATCGGCCCGAACGGCGCCGGCAAGTCGACGCTGTTCAAGATGCTGACGGGCAACGAGCAGCCGGACGCGGGCACGATCGAGGTCGGCGAGTCGGTCCAGTTCGCCTACGTCGACCAGTCGCGCGAGTCGCTCGACCCGGACAAGACGGTCTACGAGGAGATCTCGGGCGGCTACGACTACGTCCAGGTCGGCGACCGCGAGATGAACTCGCGCCAGTACGTGTCGGGCTTCAACTTCAAGAAGACCGATCAGCAGAAGAAGGTCGGCAAGCTCTCCGGCGGTGAGCGCAACCGCGTCCACCTCGCGAAGCTGCTCAAGAGCGGCGGCAACGTGCTGCTCCTCGATGAGCCGACCAACGACCTCGACGTCGACACGCTGCGGGCGCTCGAGACGGCGCTGCTCGACTTCCCGGGTTGCGCGGTGGTCATCTCCCATGACCGGTGGTTCCTGGACCGCATCTGCACGCACGTGCTCGCGTTCGAGGGCGACTCGCAGGTCGAGTGGTTCGAGGGCAACTTCGAGGCGTACGAGGAGTACCGCCGCGAGCGCCTGGGCGCCGAGGCGGACCGGCCGCACCGCATCTCGTACAAGAAGCTGACGCGGACCTGAGGTCGTCGAGGGGGAGCTGGCGCGGGCGCGCGCCGGACGCCGGGTAGGGCCATGCGCAATGGCCCTCCCGGATCCCTCCTCTGACACCACCGTCCTCGTCACCGGCGCCTCGTCCGGGATCGGCGAGGCCGTCGCCCGCGAGCTGGCGCGCCGCGGGTACCACCTGACCCTCACCGCGAGGCGCGAGTCGCGGCTGGCCGACCTGGCCGGCGAGCTGACCGCCGACCACGGCGTCGACGTCGAGGTGCTGCCGGCCGACCTGAGCCGCGAGCGCTCGCGGTCGACGCTGCTGAAGAAGGTGCGGGGCGGCGACCGCGCGGTCGTGGGCCTGTGCAACGTCGCGGGCAACGGCGCGCTGGGGAAGGTGACCGAGCACGAGCTGGCCGACGAGCAGCTCGTCTTCGACGTCAACGCCGCGGCGCTCTTCCAGATCACGAACGTGCTCGTGCGCGACATGGTCGAGCGGGGCGAGGGCGCGGTCCTTAACACCGGCTCGATCCTCGCCTTCGCGCCGATCCCGCAGAACGCGACGTACGCGGCGACGAAGGCATTCGTCGCGTCGTTCTCCGAGGCGCTGCACGAGGAGCTGTCGGGGACGGGCGTGTCGTGCACGACGCTGTCACCGGGGCCGACGCGCACCCCGATCTTCGACCGCTCGGGCGCCGAGGGTGCGGCCGGGCTCGGGCCGGGCGTCTTCTGGCAGGACGCGGAGGACGTCGCGCGCCCTGCCGTCGACGGGATGGTCGCGGGAAAGCGGACGGTCGTGCCGGGGCTGACGAACAAGCTCGCAGTGCTCGGGCTCTCGCTGACGCCGCGCACGGCGCTGCTGCCGTTCACGAACTTCGCGCAGGGCGAGTCCGTGCGCAGCCTCCTGCTCGGCGACGGCGAAGGGGAGAACGGCGAGAGCTGAGGCGCGCCGGCGCGGGTCCCGGGGCGTCGAGTCCGCTACCGTCGATCCGCGCATGCTTCACGTCGTCCTCCGGTGCGCGCTGGCCGCGGTCCTGGTCCTCGCCGCGGCGTCCAAGCTCGCGCGCCCGCAGGAGTCGTCCGCGGCGCTGCGCGGGCTGGTCTCGTGGCTGCCGCTCCCCGTGCTGGTCGTGGTGGAGCTGGCGCTCGCCGCGGGCGTGGCGCTGGGCGCCGATCTCGCCGCGATGCTCGCCGCGCTCTTCCTGGCGGCCTCCGCCGGC
>Ga0196960_10000314_pt1 | contig 18523 bp, 17 predicted proteins | sample S3v_5metaG_FD_183187 | JGI IMG/M metagenome (GOLD analysis project Ga0196960, IMG submission 183187) | Soil microbial communities from Anza Borrego desert, Southern California, United States - S3+v_5 | ecosystem: Environmental > Terrestrial > Soil > Desert | place: USA: California | collected... | reverse complement strand
ACCTCCACACCCGCCCCGCACAAGCCATCGAAGGCATCGCCTACTTCACCGTCTCCGAACTCCTCCAGAACATCAGCAAACACGCCCACGCCACCCACGCCACCGTCGACGTGTGGCGGGCCTCGGACCGGCTGATGCTCCAGGTCACCGACGACGGCAGGGGCGGAGCCGGTGTGACGACGGGCAGCGGTCTGGCCGGGCTGACGGAACGGCTGGACGCGGTGGACGGCATCCTCGTCGTCGACTCCCCCGCCGGGGGCCCGACGGCGGTCACGGCCGAGCTGCCCTGGCGGGGCTGAGGACCCGGCCCCGTACACGAGCCGCAGCCGCAGTGCCCCGGCCGCCGTCACGGCGGCCGGGGCACTGCGGCGCGTCCGGTGCCACCGGAACCACCGGTGTGGGGCCCATCGGGACGCCGATGCTGGAATGCTGGGCACAGAGCGGCGCGCGACAGCGGCGTACACACGGAACACCGACAGTGGGGGACACACGCCGTGGAGGAAAGAGTGCGGGTCGTCATCGCCGAGGACTCGGTGCTGCTCCGGGAAGGGCTCACCCGGCTGCTGACCGAGCTCGGGCACGACGTCGTCGCCGGGGTGGGGGACGCCGAGGCGCTGATCAAGACGGTGAGCGACCTCGCGGGGCAGGGCGCGCTGCCGGACGTGGTGGTCGCCGACGTGCGGATGCCGCCGACCCACACCGACGAGGGCGTACGGGCGGCGGTGCGGCTGCGCAAGGACCACCCGGACCTCGGGGTCCTGGTGCTCTCGCAGTACGTCGAGGAGCAGTACGCCACCGAGCTGCTGGCCGGGAGCAGCCGTGGAGTGGGGTATCTGCTGAAGGACCGGGTCGCCGAGGTCAGGGAGTTCGTGGACGCCGTCGTGCGGGTGGCGCGGGGCGGGACCGCGCTGGACCCGGAGGTGGTGGCACAGCTGCTGGGGCGCAGCCGCAAGCAGGACGTGCTGGCGGGGCTCACGCCGCGCGAACGGGAGGTCCTCGGTCTGATGGCGGAGGGGCGTACGAATTCAGCCGTCGCCCGTCAGCTGGTCGTCAGCGACGGAGCCGTGGAGAAGCACGTCAGCAACATCTTCCTGAAACTCGGCCTGTCGCCCAGTGACGGAGATCACCGACGTGTTCTCGCCGTTCTCACTTATCTGAACTCGTGATGACGCGATGATCCGATTGCGATGGTCCGGGTGATCCACCCGCCGTCGGGCGGCCCCCCGGGCCTTACCGCGGCCCACGAGGAAAGGACGAGTACCGGAGGGGGTTCGTCCAGTGATCGAGGGGTCCGGAAAGTATGGCAAAGCGTGACGCATTCATGTCCTGAAAACGCGTCCACCATATGACCGGTCCGAGGAAGGCGACCCTTACAGAAGTAGGGTGGGGCCTGGACCGCCGGCGGGCCGGCCGGTCCCGAGCCGCCGCCCCGAGGGAGGTCCAGTTCAGTGACCAGCCAGGTCAGTAGCCCAGCCGGAAAGTCCGATGAGGCCAGCGAGGCTGTCGTCGGGGAACAGCGCGCCCCGCACACGGGTCGTACGGGTGCCGCCGAGAAGGAAATCCGCCGTCTGGACCGGGTGATCATCCGTTTCGCGGGTGACTCGGGTGATGGCATGCAGTTGACGGGTGACCGGTTCACGTCGGAGACGGCGTCGTTCGGGAACGACCTGTCGACGCTGCCGAACTTCCCGGCCGAGATCCGGGCGCCCGCCGGCACACTGCCGGGTGTGTCGTCGTTCCAGCTGCATTTCGCGGACCACGACATCCTGACACCGGGCGACGCACCGAACGTACTGGTCGCGATGAATCCCGCCGCGCTGAAGGCGAATATCGCGGATGTGCCGCGCGGGGCGGACATCATTGTGAACACGGATGAGTTCACCAAGCGCCCGATGGCGAAAGTCGGTTATGCCGAGTCCCCTCTGGAGGACGGATCGCTCGAGGCGTACAACGTGCATGCGGTGCCGTTGACCACATTGACGATCGAGGCGTTGAAGGAGTTCGGTCTTTCCCGCAAGGAGGCCGAGCGGTCGAAGAACATGTTCGCGCTCGGACTGTTGTCCTGGATGTATCACCGTCCGACCGAGGGGACGGAGGCATTCCTCCGGTCGAAGTTCGCGAAGAAGCCGGCCATCGCCGAGGCGAATGTGGCGGCGTTCCGTGCGGGCTGGAATTTCGGTGAGACGACAGAGGATTTCGCGGTCAGTTATGAGGTAGCGCCCGCGTCGAAGGCCTTCCCGACGGGCACGTACCGCAATATCTCGGGAAACCTCGCCCTGTCGTACGGGCTGATCGCGGCGGGCCGTCAGGCGGATCTGCCGGTATATCTGGGTTCGTATCCGATCACTCCGGCGTCCGACATCCTGCACGAGCTGTCCAAGCACAAGAATTTCGGTGTGCGGACGTTCCAGGCGGAGGACGAGATCGCCGGGATCGGGGCGGCGCTCGGTGCGTCGTTCGGCGGGTCGCTGGGTGTGACGACCACCTCGGGCCCGGGTGTGGCGCTGAAGTCGGAGACGATCGGTCTGGCGGTGTCGCTGGAGCTGCCGCTGCTGATCATCGACATCCAGCGCGGCGGGCCCTCCACCGGTCTGCCGACCAAGACGGAGCAGGCCGACCTGCTCCAGGCCATGTACGGACGCAACGGTGAGGCGCCGGTCCCGATCGTGGCGCCGATGACCCCGGCGGACTGCTTCGACGCCGCTCTGGAGGCGGCCCGGATCGCGCTGACCTACCGGACCCCGGTGTTCCTGCTCTCGGACGGGTACCTCGCCAACGGCTCCGAGCCCTGGCGCATCCCCGAGACCGACAGCCTGCCGGATCTGCGGACCCGGTTCGCGACCGGACCCAACCACACCCTCGCGGACGGCACGGAGGTGTTCTGGCCGTACAAGCGGGATCCGGAGACCCTGGCCCGCCCCTGGGCCGTCCCCGGCACCCCGGGGCTGGAGCACCGGATCGGCGGGATCGAGAAGCAGGACGGCACGGGCAACATCTCGTACGACCCGGCCAACCACGACTTCATGGTCCGTACCCGCCAGGCGAAGGTCGACGGCATCCAGGTCCCCGACCTGGAGGTCGACGACCCGGCCGGCGCGACGACCCTGGTGGTGGGCTGGGGCTCGACGTACGGGCCGATCACGGCGGCGGTGCGCCGGCTCCGCGCGGCCGGCGAGACCGTCGCCCAGGCCCACCTGCGCCACCTCAACCCGTTCCCGCGGAATCTCGGTGAGGTGCTGAGGCGTTACGACAAGGTCGTGGTCCCGGAGATGAACCTCGGCCAGCTCGCGCTGCTGCTGAGGGCCAAGTATCTCGTGGACGCCCGGAGTTACAACCAGGTCAACGGAATGCCCTTCAAGGCCGAGCAGCTCGCCACAGCCCTCAAGGAGGCCATTGATGCCTGACGCCAACGAACTGCTCCAGCTGGTCCCCAGGGCCGAGGGCAAGCAGTCCATGAAGGACTTCAAGTCCGACCAGGAGGTGCGCTGGTGCCCGGGCTGCGGTGACTACGCGGTTCTCGCGGCCGTACAGGGCTTCATGCCCGAACTGGGCCTGGCCAAGGAGAACATCACCTTCGTCTCCGGCATCGGCTGCTCCTCCCGCTTCCCGTACTACATGAACACCTACGGGATGCACTCCATCCACGGCCGCGCCCCCTCCATCGCGACGGGCCTGGCCACCTCCCGCCGCGACCTGTCCGTCTGGGTCGTCACCGGCGACGGCGACGCGCTGTCCATCGGCGGCAACCACCTCATCCACGCGCTGCGCCGCAACGTCAACCTCAAGATCCTGCTGTTCAACAACCGGATCTACGGGCTCACCAAGGGCCAGTACAGCCCCACCTCCGAGGTCGGCAAGATCACCAAGTCGACGCCGATGGGCTCGCTCGACGCGCCCTTCAACCCGGTCTCCCTCGCTCTGGGCGCCGAAGCCTCCTTCGTCGCCCGCACCGTCGACTCCGACCGCAAGCACCTCACGAGCGTGCTGCGCGCGGCGGCGGACCACCCCGGCACCGCGCTGGTGGAGATCTACCAGAACTGCAACATCTTCAACGACGGCGCCTTCGAGGTGCTCAAGGACAAGCAACGGGCCGAGGAGGCGGTCATCCGCCTCGAACACGGCAAGCCGATCGTCTTCGGCCCCGACGGTTCCAAGGGCGTCGTCCGCGACCCCCTCACGGGCGACCTGAACGTCGTGGCGGTCACCGAGGGCAACCAGTCGCAGATCCTCGTCCACGACGCCCACAACCCCAGCCCCACGACCGCCTTCGCGCTGTCCCGGCTGGCCGACGCCGACACCCTGCACCACACACCGATCGGCGTGCTGCGCAGTGTGGAGCGGCCGGTCTACGACTCCCTGATGTCCGACCAGCTCGATGCCGCGGTCGAGCAGCACGGCAAGGGCGACCTGAGCGCCCTCCTGGCGGGCAGCGACACCTGGACCGTGGTCGGCTGACCCGCCGTCACGCCCGTCCGACGGGGCCCGGAGCCGACCGGTTCCGGGCCCCGTCGTATGCCGCGCGCGGCCCCGGCCTCGTCCACCTGTGGCTCGGGCCGGCGGGCCGGCGCCCGTACCTGGCCGGCGGCCTCCCGGCCGGCGAGGGTGAGCGAGTGGTCCACACGGGGCGGGCTCGCCGGCTTCGCGTCCCGGTCGAGCACCAGGTGACCGAGCAGCTGATCCTCGGCTCCGGGCTCCCGCACACCTTCCTGCGCAACGGTGGGCCCACCGGGAACCGCACGGCGGATCCGGCGTCCGTCCTGGAGAACGGCGCCGTCGTCACCGACGCCGGTGACGGGCGCGCCGCCTCCGCCACCCGGGCCGACCACGGGGAAGCGGCCGCCGCCGTGCCGACCGGCGAGGCTCACCCGGGCGCGGCGTACGAGCTGAGCGGCGACGTCGCCCGGTCGCCGGCCGGCCACTCCGCCGGCCGGGACGGTCGCGGCGGCGGTCGCCGCGGCCTGAACGGGCACGCCCGCGCCTGTCACGACCGTTTCCCTGAGACGGCAATGACAGAGGACTCTTCCGGCGCTACCGTCGTGCAGTCGGCCGACCGCCGGCACGAGGAGCGCCAGGAGGGCCCGTGAAGGGGAAGAACGAACAGCGGGCCGGCCTGCTGTACGGAATCGGCGCGTACGGGATGTGGGGCCTCGTCCCCCTCTTCTGGCCGCTGCTGGAACCGTCGGGAGCGGTGGAGATCCTCGCTCACCGGATGGTGTGGTCGCTGGGTGTCGTGGGCATCGCCCTGCTGTTCCTGCGCCGCTGGGCGTGGATCGGCGAGCTGGTACGGCAGCCCCGGCGGCTGGGGCTGATCGCGATCGCCGCGACCGTGATCTCGGTCAACTGGGGTCTCTACATCTGGTCCGTCAACAACGGCCATGTCGTCGAGGCGTCGCTCGGCTACTTCATCAATCCGCTGGTCACCATCGCCATGGGCGTCCTGCTGCTCGGTGAGCGGCTGAGGCCGGCGCAGTGGACCGCGGTGGCCACCGGTTTCGCCGCGGTGCTCGTGCTGGCGATCGGCTACGGGCAGCCGCCGTGGGTCTCGCTGGTGCTGGCGTTCTCGTTCGCGACGTACGGCCTGGTGAAGAAGAAGGTCAACATGGGCGGCCTGGAGTCCCTGGCCGCCGAGACCGCCGTGCTGTTCCTGCCCGCGCTCGGCTTCCTGCTGTGGCTCGGGACGAGCGGTGAGGCGACGTTCCTGGCCGGGGGCGCGGGGCACGGAGCCCTCCTCGCCGCGACGGGACTCGTCACCGCGGTCCCCCTCGTCTGCTTCGGTGCCGCTGCGATCCGGGTGCCGCTGTCCGTCCTGGGCCTGTTGCAGTATCTGGCTCCGGTGTTCCAGTTCGCGCTCGGCGTCCTGTACTTCCACGAGGCGATGCCGCCCGAGCGCTGGGCCGGCTTCGCCCTTGTCTGGGTGGCGCTGATGCTCTTGACCTGGGACGCGCTGCGGACGGCACGGCACACGAGGGCAGAGACCCTGCGTCTGGCCGTACGGGCGGCACAGGCCGCAGCGCCCATCGCGACGGATTCCGCTTCCGCACCGGACAGGGAGGCACCGGTCATAAAATAGTTACCTGGTTCCTTTTTTGCCTTGGTTGCGTTTTTCTTTCCCGGAGGACGGGCGACGTGGGCCGAGGAGCAGTCATGACCGACGTACTGATCGTGGGCGCGGGCCCCACCGGACTGACCCTGGCCTGCGATCTCGCCCGGCGGGACATCGCCGTCCGGATCGTCGACAAGGCGCCGTCCGGGTCCGGCGGGTGCACGGCGCCGGGGAGCCGGGGCCCGGGACGGCCGCCGCGGGGCCGGGCGCCCTGCACGACCGGGAGGGGCACGCCCACGCGGCGTACGGCATCGACGGGGACACCGTCGTCGTGATCCGGCCCGACAACCACGTGGGGCTGATCTCGGACGCGGACGACCGCGACGCGGTACGCCGGTATCTGCGTGTGCTGGACGGGGTGCGGGGACCGGATCCGACGAGTGGGGCGGACATGGTGGACGGCACCCGCAAAGGCTGATTGAGTGCCCGGATGGGGACGATCCTGAAGGACATGAGGCACGTTCAGTGGCATGAGCTGCGCCATGCCCAGGGCTCCGCGTCCCAGGTCCCCGGGCTGCTGTCGAGGATCGCCTGGGGCGACAGCGAATCGGCCGGGGACGCGCTGAGCGACCTGGGCCGGTGGATAGCCGCGCTGGCCGTGTTCGACGCGACGGCCGCCACGGTGCCGTTCCTGTGGGAACTCGCCGCCATGAGGACCGTGAAGGACCGCGTGGGGGTGCTCGGCCTGCTGGGGACGATCCTCGCCCATGGCCACGCGCTCCACCCCGAGTGGACCAGGGACGCGCATCTGGCGGTCCTGGCCGGCCGGGCGACGGCCGAGCGGCTGGCGACGGACGGCGATCCGGCGGTGAGCACCGCGGCCGGTGAACTGCTGGCCGCCTGCGGCGGGCACGCCTGCGCGGCCTGCCCGCCGCGGTAGGCCCGGGGGCCGGACGCCGGCGGCCCGCCGGCCCGCCGTCCGTGTGCCTCGCGCGCCGATCCCCTCCGAAGAAGCCGATCCGCTCCGAAGAATCAGCCCGGGTTCCGGAGTACCCGTTGCCGTGCCTTCACGCACCCAGTAGAAACGGTTTTCATGACACTGCACTGGAAGGTCGTCATCGACGCCACCGAGCCGCACGCCCAGGCCGACTTCTGGGCGGAGGCCCTCGGTTACCTCGTCGAGGACAACAGCGCCCTGGTCGAGGAGCTGCTCGGCGCGGGAGCGGTGCCCGAAGCCGCCACGGTTGAACCCCACGGGCGCCGCGCCTGGCGTGACCTCGCCGCGGTGCGGCACCCGGACGATCCGTACGAGCGGAAGAGCGGGACCGGACTCGGCCGCCGGCTCCTCTTCCAGCGCGTGCCGGAGCCCAAGACGGCGAAGAACCGCCTCCACCTGGACGTCCACACGGCCCCGGGACAGCGCGAGGCCGAGGTGGAACGACTGGTGGGACTGGGCGCGAGCGTGCTGCGGACCGTCGAGGAACCCGGCGGGGCCTGGCAGGTGCTCCTGGACCCGGAGGGCAACGAATTCTGCGTCCACTGACGGAGGTGACCGTCCGCGCAGGTCAGCGGCGTACGGCGGGAAAGCGATCTCTCTAGGCTGACCCCATGTTCACGCCACCCGCCGCATACACCCTTGTCGCCACGGACCTGGACGGCACGCTCCTGCGTTCCGACGACACCGTGAGCCCGCGCTCCCGCGCAGCGCTCGCCCGCGCCGCGTCGGCCGGTGCGCAGCACCTGATCGTCACGGGCCGGCCGGTGCCGGGCATACGCGCCCTGCTCGCGGACCTCGGCTACACCGGCCTCGTGGTCTGCGGTCAGGGCGCGCAGGTGTACGACGCGGGGTCGGCCCGCATGCTGAGCTCGGTGGCGCTGGACCGGGAGCTGGCCGACGCCGCGCTCGGCAAGATCGAGGCGGAGGTGGGACAGGTGTTCGCCGCGGTCGACCAGGACGGCATCGACGGCCGGACCCTGATCGAGCCGGGTTACCGCATGCCGCATCCCTCGCTCCCCGCACAGCGGGCCGGGCGCCGTGCGGACCTGTGGGCGGCGCCGGTCATCAAGGTGCTGATACGCCACCCGGAGCTGACGGACGACGAACTGGCCGCGACCGCCCGGAGGGCGGTGGGCGAGCTGGCCTCCGTCACGATGGCGGGCCCCGGGACGGTGGAACTGGCGCCGTACGGCGTGGACAAGGGCACCGGGATCTCCCGGGCCGCCGGGCTGCTGGGCCGTGACCTCGCCGGCGCGGTGGCCTTCGGCGACATGCCCAACGACCTGCCGATGTTCCTCCGCACGGGTCACCGGGTGGCGATGGGCAACGCCCACGCCGAACTGCGTGCCGCAGCCGACGAGATCACGCTCTCGAACGAGGACGACGGCGTCGCGGTGGTCCTGGAACGCCTCTTCGCCTGAAGGCGTGCCGACGCCCGGCTCCCTGAATCCGGGCCCCCGGAGCCCCGGCACGGGTGGCCGGAAAACACCTGTCTCCAAATACATGCACATGCATAAGATGCGTACGCAGGTAAAAGTCGTACGCCATCAATTGGGGGCACGTCATGACCGCACGCACCTTCCTCTTCCTGCTCGGCAGCAGCCGCTCCGGCGGCAACACCGAGACGCTCGCCCGGCTCGCGGCCGAGCAGCTGCCGCCCGGTACGGAACAGCGGTGGCTGGACCTGCGCGACCTCCCGCTCCCCGACTTCGAGGACCGACGGCACGCAGAGGGCCACGTCGCCCCCACCGGGCACGCCGCGACCCTGCTGGAGGCGACGCTCGCCGCCACCGATGTCGTCATCGCCTCACCGCTGTACTGGTACGCGGTCTCCACCTCCGCCAAGCGCTACCTGGACCACTGGGCGGGCTGGGCGGAAACGCCCGGGACCGGCTTCCAGCAGCGGATGGCCGGGAAGACCCTGTGGGGGGTCACCGCGCTCGCGGACGAGGACCCGGCGGTCGCCGAGCCCCTCGCCGGGACTCTGCGGAATTCGGCGCGCTACCTCGGGATGCGGTGGGGCGGGGTGCTGCTCGGCAACGGCAGCAGGCCCGGCGACGTACTGTCCGACACCGGCGCCACGGCCAGGGCGAAGGAGTTCTTCAACTGACCCGCCCCGGGGCGGAGGGACCGCCCGGGGCGGGGTCCCCGCCAACGGCACCCGAAGGGGACCTGCCGTCGGCGGCGGTCAGGGACCGCAGGACATGGGACACCAGCGTGGCGACCGTCGCCTCGTCCTGGGCCGGCTCGCGCAGCACGTGGCGGTAGTAGACAGGGGCGTAGAGCAGCTCCACCGCCATCGGCAGGTCGGCACCGGCCGGGATCTGCCCCTGCTCCTGGGCGCGCCTCAGCCGCCCCACGGCGCCCTCGAAGCGGGGGCCGACGAGCTGTTCGCGCACGGCCCTCGCGAGGGAGTCGTCGTGGTGCATCTCCGACAGGATTCCGGCGTAGGCCGGACCGTAGGGCGGGGTGGAGACCAGCTTCACCGCGCCGTTGATGTGCGCGCACAGGTCGGCCGCTATGTCACCGGTGTCGTCGAACGGCGTGGCTCCGATGAGCGCCTCGGCGAACGCCTCCAGGAGCACCGCGCCCTTCGACGGCCACCAGCGGTAGATCGTCTTCTTGCTCACACCGGCGCGGGCCGCGATGGCCTCGACGGTGACCCGGCGGTACCCCTTCTCCGTGCACAGCTCCAGGGCGGCGTCCAGCGTCGCCCGTCGTGACCTCTCGCTGCGGCGCACGGAAATCGGCGATGTGATCATTCGGTGAGCATAGGGGGATTCCCCCCACCGCTTATTGACAGGTCGTCGCCAAAAGTCGAACAATGACCCTTGCCGGAAACGGAACGTACCGTGTCGTCACGTTCCGTGCAGCGCAACCGTTCGTGCCGTTCGTGCCGCGACGAGCCGATCGGGGGACGGCTCGACCGGCCGACGGTACGGGCGGCCCGGATCGGCCCCCTCAGACGCCGATGTCCTCCGTCGTGAAGCGCGCCCGGGCCGCGGAGCCGAACACCGCCGCGTACGCCGCCTGCAGACCCAGGTTCCTGGTCATCTCCTCCCAGCACACCGGGGCGCGCAGCAGGTCCGTGAAGGACAGCCAGTGGTGCGGGAAGAGGTACGGGTGGATCCCGTCGAGCTGCGGCACCGTGTCCAGGATCTGCACGGTGATCAGCACCCCGGCCGTGGCCGCCATCGCCGCGATCCCGCTGTCGGTGAGCGCCGGGACGAAGAGGCCCAGGGCCGCGAAGCCGATGAGGGACACCGCCACGGTGACCGCGATCAGGCCGCCCCGCCGTACGGAGCGTACGACGGGGCGGGGCGACCGGTGCGTCCTACTCGGCGGTGTCGGCCGCCTTCACCAGCGCGTCCTTCGTGACCGCGCCGACATAGACCTTGCCGTCGTCCGTCATCAGCGCGTTGACCAGGCGCGTCTTGAAGACCGTGCCCGAACCGAAGTCGCCGGTGACCTTGTCGCCGAGCGCGTCCAGGAACTGCCGCGCCTGCGGGGGTACGTCGCCGGAGCCCTCGGCGGGCAGCCCCGCACCGCCCGGCAGCTCGATCTCGGCGACGGCGTTCCAGCCCTCACCGATGACGTTCAGGCCCTTGAAGTCCTCCAGCGCGGCCAGGTCCTTGTGGGCCTTGTCCGCCGCGCCGCTCTTCTCCGCCCCGGCCTTCAGCTCGTCGGCCTCGGTCACCTTCGCGCCCTTGGGCGGGGTGAAGGAGAAGGAGGAGGCGTCGGGCTTCGCGAAGTCGACATCGGTGAAGCCCGCGTCGACCGCGGCCTTGCCGCCGCTGCTCGGGGCCAGGGTGAACTTCAGCGGGACGCCGGTCGAGGCGTCGACCGCGACGGTGACGGACCCGATCGTCGAACCGGACTGCTTCGGCTTGATCACGAGCTTGTACGCGTCGCGCCCCGCGACCTGCGCCGTGCCGTCGACGGTGACGGACGTGGTGTCACCGGCGGCGGCGAGCGCCTCCTCGGCGAACTCCTTCGGAGTGGCCGGCACTCCCTCCGGCGCCTTGTGCTTCTCGGTCTCCCCGTCCGCCCGCCCGTTCCCGCCGGACTCCGCGTGGTAGACCTCGTTGCTCTCGCTGTCGTAGCCCCAGACGTCGTCCCCGTTGTGCACGAGGCTGTACTCGGAGCCCTCGCCGAGGATCGAGAGGCGCTGCTTGTCGGGGCCGTCGACCGCCACCCGGAGCGTGTGCGTCCCGGAGGCGAGCTCCATCAGCCTGGCGTCGGGGGACGCACTCGACTCCCCGGCTCCCGCGTCCGGCGCGAAGGAGCCCGCGAGCCCGCCGAGCGACGGGATGCCGAGGTCGGTGCTGACCTTCACCGTGCCGGAGAGCTGCTCCTCGTCCGATGCGGCGATCTTCTCGATGAGTTCCTGGGCGGTGATGTCCGGCAGCTCCGGGTCGCCGGAGTCCGCGAGCGCCGGGACGAGCCCGATCGTCGCCGCCGCCACCCCCGCCACCGCGAACGGGACGATGTAGCGTGCCGCCTTCCGGCGGCCCACGACAGTGCCCGTGGCCTCGCCGTTGGTCTCTGCGCTGTCGTTCGGTGCCATGTGTGCTCTACCTCCGTGGTCGGCGGCTGCCATCCCGTTGCACGCGTTCACTCCCCGCCGCCATTCTCACCCGATGTGGTCAGGAGTGGTTGTCATCTCATCTGACCAAATCGAGCGGACACAAGCGTCAGCCCTCGGGAGCAACTGTGCGTACCTCTCCGGGATGACCCCCGGTGTGCCCGGTCCGCCGGAGCCCCTAGGGGACCGCCGGCCCTTACCGGGCCGGCGGGGCCGTACGGGTCAGCCGGCGCGGTGCACCACGGCGTCGCACAGCTCTTCGAGCGCGGCCTTGGCGTAGCCCTCGGGCAGCGGTGCCAGCGTCGCCCGCGCCTCCTCGGCGTAGCGGACGGTGTCGCGTCGCGCCTGCTCCAGCGCCGGGTGGGTGCGCAGCCCGCGCAGTGCCTCCGCGAGCCGGGCGTCGTCGCTCAGGTCGCCGTCCAGCAGCTCCACGAGCTCCTTGTCCTCCGGGCGGCCCTCGGCCGCCGCCCGCGCGCGCAGGTGGAGGACCGGCAGGGTGGGGATGCCCTCGCGCAGGTCGGTGCCGGGCGTCTTGCCCGACTCGTGGGAGTCGGAGGCGATGTCCAGGACGTCGTCGGCCAGCTGGAAGGCGATGCCGAGGCGCTCGCCGTACTGGGTGAGGATGTCGACGACCGACTCGTCGGCCCCCGCCATCAGCGCGCCGAACCGGCCGGACACGGCGACCAGCGAGCCGGTCTTGCCGCCCAGCACGTCCATGTAGTGGTCCACGGGGTCGCGGCCGTCGCGCGGGCCCGCGGTCTCCAGGATCTGACCGGTGACCAGGCGTTCGAAGGCCTGTGCCTGGATGCGGACGGCCTCCGGTCCGAGGTCGGCCAGGATGTGCGAGGCCCGTGCGAAGAGGAAGTCGCCCGTCAGGACGGCCACCGAGTTGCCCCAGCGGGTGTTGGCGCTGGCCACCCCGCGGCGCACGTCCGCCTCGTCCATCACGTCGTCGTGGTACAGCGTCGCCAGGTGCGTCAGCTCGACGACCACGGCGGCGGGGACGACGCCCGGCGCGTCGGGGTCACCGAACTGGGACGCGAGCATCACCAGCAGCGGCCGGAAGCGCTTGCCCCCCGCGCTGACGAGGTGCTGCGCGGCCTCTGTGATGAACGGGACCTCGCTCTTGGTGGCATCCAGCAGTCCCGCCTCGACAGCGGCCAAACCGGCCTGGACATCGGCCTCAAGGTCCTGGTCCCGCACGCTCAGTCCGAACGGCCCGACGACGGTCACGAGGGCATCTCCTGTCTGCTGACGATCACACGGATTGTCGATGTGTCGCTGTCCGCACTCAACTCAGCGTATCCGGTCCCCTTTGGATCACCGTGGGCGCCTTCCCGCCACCGCCGGTATGTTCGGCATCAGCTCATACGATCAGGAGTTGTCGTTTTGTCCCACACCGCGACCGGTACCGAACCGGCCCAGCCGCCGTCCGAAGACGATCACGCCTTCTTCGGTCAGCCCCGGGGTCTGATGACCCTGTCCGGGCTGGAGGTCTGGGAGCGTTTCTCGTTCCTCGGGATGCAGGCCATCCTGGTCCTCTTCTTCGCCGCCGAGGTCTCCGACGACGGCATGGGCATGGACCCGGGCACCGCCGCCTCCGTGTCCGCCGCCTACGGCACCCTCGTCTATCTCGTGTCCGTCGCGGGCGGCTGGCTGGCCGACCGGATCCTCGGCTCGTACCGCGCCGTCCTGTACGGCGGCGTCCTCATCGCCTGCGGCCACTACGCCATGGCGGTCCCCACCGCCTCGATGACCTGGGTGGGCCTCGGCCTGATCAGCGCGGGGACGGGCCTGCTCAAGCCCAATGTCGCCTCGATGGTCGGCAAGCTCTACAGCACGCGGGACCAGCGCCGCGACGCCGGCTTCGCGCTCTACTACATGGGCATCAACATCGGCGCCTTCGCCGGCCCCCTGGTCACCGGATGGCTCGGCGAACACGCGGGCTGGCACTGGGGCTTCTCGGCCGCCGCGGTCGGCATGACGCTCGGCCTGATCCAGTACGTCGCGGGCCGGCGTCACCTCGCCGGGCGAAAGCACGCGGCGGAGTACGCCCTCGCGCCCGGACCGATGCGCCGGGCCGTACTGACGATCACGGCCGGCCTCGTGGTGGCCGCGCTGGTGGCGACGGCCCTGGCCCTGGCCGGCCGGCTCACGATGGACCGCTTCGTCGACGTGCTCACCCTCGTCTCGGTGATCGCACCCGTCGTGTACTTCGCCGTGATGTTCAGGAGCCCCCGGGTCACCCCGGAGGAGCGCGGCAGGCTCCGGCCGTACGTCGTGCTGTTCCTGGCCTCCGTCGTCTTCAACTTCATCCTCTTCCAGGCGTACTCGACGATGATGCTGCTCGCCTCGACGAACGCCCGTACGGAGGTCTTCGGCTTCCACTTCCCGGCGAGCTGGTACGCCTCCGCGCTGGGCGCCTTCGAGGTCGCGCTGGCGCCCGTCGTGGCCGCCGTCTGGGCCCGGATGGGGCCGCGCCAGCCGCACGCCTCCAACAAGATCGCGTTCGGGGTGGTCCTCGGCGGGCTGTCGTTCCTCCTGATGGTCCTCCCGACCTCCGGCCACTCCGACGGCACGTTCGAGATGGCCGCCTGGTGGATCGTCGGCTCCTACCTGCTGCTCGGCCTCGGCGACATCCTGCTGGAGACCTCCGGCATGTCCGCCACCACCAAGCTCGCCCCCCGGGCGTTCGCCAGCCAGACGATGGCGCTGTGGTTCCTGTCGCTGGCCCTCGCCAACGGAATCCAGGCACAGATCGTGAAGCTCTACGGCGAGGTCTCCCACCCCGCCTACTTCGGTGTCAATGGCGCCGTCGCGGTGGCGGCCGGTGTGGCCGTCATCGCCGCCGCTCCCTGGCTCAGGCGCACCATGCACCCCGTCCACTGAGGTACCGCCATGCGCATCCGCACCGATTTCCCGTACGAGACCACCCACGAGGACCTCTACATCCCCCTCGCGGACAGCACCCAGCTGTACGCCAGGATCTGGCGGCCGGTCACCGACGAGCCGGTGCCCGCGCTGCTGGAGTACCTGCCCTACCGGCTCAGTGACTGGACGGCGCCGCGCGACTGGCAGCGCCACCCCTGGTACGCGGGCCACGGCTACGCCTCCGTACGCGTCGATGTGCGCGGGCACGGCAACAGCGAGGGCATGCCGGGCGACGAGTACGACGCGACGGAGCTCGCCGACGGGGTCGCCGTCGTGCACTGGCTGGCCCGGCAGGAGTGGTGCTCCGGGCGGGTCGGCATGTTCGGCATCTCCTGGGGCGGCTTCAACTCGCTCCAGATCGCCGCGCTCGCGCCCGAGCCCCTGAAGGCGGTCGTCACCGTGTGCTCGGCCGACGACCGCTACGACAACGACGTCCACTACATGGGCGGGTCCGTCCTCGGTGTGGACATGCACGCCTGGGCCTCCACCATGCTGGCCTTCGTCTCCCGGCCCCCGGACCCGGCGGACGTCGGCGCCGACTGGCGGGACATGTGGCTGCGGCGGCTGGAGGCGGTGGAGCCCCTCATCCACACGTGGCTGGCGCACCAGACCCGCGACGACTACTGGAAGCACGGCAGCGTCTGCGAGGACTACGGCGCCATCCAGGCCAAGGTCCTGGCGGTGGGCGGCTGGCACGACCCGTACCGCGACACCGTCCTGCGGCTCGTCGAGCACCTGGACCCCGGGCAGGTGCGCGGGCTGATCGGCCCCTGGTCGCACCAGTACCCGGACCGCGGCCTCCCCCCGGGCCCCGCGATCGGCTTCCTCCAGGAGACGCTGCGCTGGTGGGACCAGCACCTCAAGGACCAGGACACCGGGGTGATGGACGAGCCCCTGCTGCGGTCCTGGATCAGCGGCTCGCACCGTCCCGCCACGGTCTACGGGACGCTGCCCGGCCGCTGGGTCGGCGACGCGAGCTGGCCGTCCGGGAACGTCACTCCGGTGACGTACGCCCTGGAGGGCGGAGCACGGACCGTCCGCTCACCGCAGCAGACCGGGCTGGACGCGGGGCGCTTCTTCCCGTTCGGCAACGACGCCGACCTGCCGCCCGACCAGCGGGACGAGGACGCCAAGTCGGTGTGTTTCGAGTTCCCCGTCGAGGACGCCCCGATCGAGATCCTCGGCCGCCCACGGGTGACGCTCCTGGTCCGGATGGACGTGCCGCGCGGCCAGGTGATCGCCCGGCTCTGCGACGTGGCTCCGGACGGGGCCTCCACCCTGGTGACCCGCGGGGCCCTCAACCTGGCCACCCGGCACGGGCGCGACCGCGCGGAGGACTGGCCCGCCGGGGAGACCGAGTACGTGACCTTCGAGCTGAACGGCATCGGGCACACCTTCCCGCCCGGCCACCGGATCAGGATCGCCCTCTCCTCCTCGTACTGGCCGTGGATCTGGCCCCAGGCCGGTTCGGCGGGCTTCACACTCGAGGCGGAGGGCAGCCTCGTCGAGCTCCCGGTGCGCCGGCCCACCGAGGACCCGGCGATCACCTTCGGCGAACCGGAGCAGGCGGAGCCGCTCGGCGTCGTCCACCCGGTCACGCTCGACGGGCAGCGCCCGGAGCGGCTGGTGGTCCGTGACGTCGCCAAGGGCGAATGGCGGCTGGAGGTCGATCCCCGCTACGGCGGCACGCGTGTCTACCCCGACGGGCTGGAGTTCACCGAGGACGCCCTGGAGACGTACACGATCCAGGAGGACGACCCCCTGTCGGCCAGGGCCCGTTCGGACTGGACGATCCGGCTGCACCGGCCCGCGATGTCCTGGGACGTGCGGATCGAGACCCGTTCGCAGACGCGCGCGGACGCGGACGCCTTCCTCACGTCCAACGAGGTCGTGTGCAAGGACGGCGACGAGACCGTCTTCCACCGGACCTGGGAGAAGAGGATCCCCCGCACGGCGGGCTGACCAGGGTTATCACGTAACTTTCCGGGCATCACCGCTACTTGAGTCACCGCCGCCGCCCGGCGACGCCGACGTACCGTGTTCCCCAAGCGACTGGAAAGGGGCAGCGACAGATGCCCGAGCAGAGCAGCCCGCTCGACGTGGCCGAGGGCGATCCCTTCGGTCCGCACAATCTTCCGTACGGCGTGTTCTCCACCCCCGGACACCCCGAGGACCGAAGGGTGGGGGTCCGTATCGGCTCACACGTGCTGGACGCCGGAGCAGCGGCGCACGCACTCGGCTCCCCGTACGCCGGACTGCTGGCGCAGCCGAGCCTGATGCCGCTGCTGGCGGCGGGGCGCACCGCGTGGCGCGACGTGCGCCGGGCACTGACGGCGTGGGTGACGGTCCCGTCCCACCGCCCGGACCTGGAACCGCTGCTGCACCCGCTGGACGCGGTGGTCCTGCACCTGCCGTACGAGGTCGCGGACTACGTCGACTTCTACGCCAGCGAGCACCACGCCACCAACGTGGGGAGGATCTTCCGTCCCGACGGGGCGGCCCTCACCCCCAACTGGAAACACCTGCCGATCGGTTACCACGGGCGGGCCGGCACGGTCGTCGTCTCCGGCACGGAGGTGGCGCGCCCCTGCGGGCAGCGCAAGGCACCGTCCGACCCCGCCCCCGTCTTCGGCCCCTCGGTGAAGCTGGACATCGAGGCCGAGGTGGGCTTCGTCGTGGGCGTCCCCTCGGAGCAGGGCTCCCCCGTGGCGCTCGGTGACTTCCGCGAGCACGTCTTCGGGCTCTGCCTGCTCAACGACTGGTCGGCGCGGGACATCCAGGCCTGGGAGTACGTGCCGCTGGGCCCGTTCCTCGGCAAGTCCTTCGCCACCTCCGTGTCGGCGTGGGTGACCCCGCTGGAGGCCCTGGACGCGGCCCGCACGGCGCCGCCCGCCCGGGACACCGGGCTGCTCCCCTATCTGGACGACGCGGACGACGAGGAACCGGGCGGCTTCGACATCCGGATCTCGGTGGAGATCAACGGGCAGACCGTCTCCGAGCCGCCGTTCTCCTCCATGTACTGGACGGCGGCCCAGCAGCTCGCGCAGATGACGGTGAACGGTGCCTCGCTGCGCACGGGCGATCTGTACGGCTCCGGCACCGTCAGCGGTGCGGAACCGGGGCAGCGCGGCTCCCTGCTGGAACTCACGTGGAACGGCCGCGACCCGCTGGACCTGGCCGAGGGCAAGCGGACGTTCCTGGAGGACGGGGACACGGTCACCCTGACCGCCTGGGCGCCCGGACCGCACGGCACACGGGTCGGCCTCGGCGAGGTCACCGGACGGATCACGGCCTCGCCGTGAACGCCGCCGCGCCCACGCTCCCCGAGGAACTGCTGCTGCTCGCCCTGGATCCCGTACGCGGCAAGCCGTACTGCCGCGGCCGGTTCCTGGAGTACGGCATCGCCGGGGCCGTCCTGGCGGAGCTGGAGCTCCAGGGGAGGATCGCCGAGGAGCGCGGCCGCGTGGTGGTCGTCGATCCGCTGGAACCGCCGGATCCGCTGCTCGCGGTGTTCCTGCGGAGCCTTCCGCCGCCGGGAAAGAGCAGATTCGGCTCGGGAGGGCCGGCCGGACGCTGGGTGCGGCGGTCGGCGCGGCAGGCCGAAGGCATGTACCTGGAGGCCCTGGTGGAGCGCGGTGTCCTGCGTAGGGAGACCCGGCGCTTCCTCGGCCTGTTCCCGTTCCACCGCCACCCGGCGGGCCCCGCCTCCCCGGCGCAGGAGGTGCGGCAGCGTTTCGAGGAGTCCCGTGCGGCGGGGTTCCCCGACCGCCGGAGCAGGCTGCTCGCGGCGCTGGCCGCCGCGGTGGAACTGCCGTCGATGGTGAAGCAGGGCGACCGCCGCACACGCGCGGCGGCGCGGGCCCTGGCCCGCGAGGAGTGGCCCGCACTGGCCGTGCACCGCAATGTGAGCCAGGACAAGGCGGCCCGGACCGGGGGCGGGGACGGCGGCGGGGGCGGCGGCGGGGGC
>Ga0196960_10000313_pt1 | contig 18528 bp, 17 predicted proteins | sample S3v_5metaG_FD_183187 | JGI IMG/M metagenome (GOLD analysis project Ga0196960, IMG submission 183187) | Soil microbial communities from Anza Borrego desert, Southern California, United States - S3+v_5 | ecosystem: Environmental > Terrestrial > Soil > Desert | place: USA: California | collected... | reverse complement strand
CGGTCCATGACGCTCATCGCCGGGTTGACGCCGAGCGCGTCGACCACGGCCTGCTCGTTGGCCTCGCTCTGGCCGCCGTCCATGGTCAGCCAGACCTCACGGATGTCGGTGCGGCTCTCGTGCGGGGCGACGACGTCCTCGGGGACCAGGACCGGGGAGAGGAACTCGTTGCCCTCGTAGAGCGCGCCGACCTTCAGGTTCTCCTTCTTGTCGTCCATGAACGTCACGGGCACGCTGTCGCCGGTCTTCCAGCCGTGCGACTTCGCGGTCCTGTGGTCGACGGCGATCTCGCCGTCGTTCAGGGAGGACAGCGAGCCGGAGACCGTCTTCAGGTCGAAGACCTTCTCGACGTCGCCCGGGGTGACCCCGGAGGCCGAGACTCCCCCGTTGCCGACGGTGAGCCAGACGGCCCGCTGGGGGGTGGCCGCCGCGACACCGTCGGCCTTGCGCAGGGCGGTGAGAGCCGACTCGTCGAGCGAGTCCCCGCTGGCCATCGAGACCATGTAGTCGGCCCGGATGTTGTCCGTCGTCATCTTGTCGATGGCCTGGCCGAGTGTGACGCCGAGCACGGAGATACCGGTGACCAGGGTGAGCCCGATCGCCAGGGCGGAGGCGGTGGCTCCGGTACGGCGCGGATTGCGGACCGCGTTCTGCGCGGCCAGCTTGCCGGAGACCCCGAACAGCTTCCGCAGCAGCGGGCGTACCAGGGCGATCACCGGCCGGGAGAGCAGGGGGATCAGCACGATGACACCGGTCAGGGCGAGGAAGGCCCCGGCACCGATGAGCCACCGGCCGTTCTCGTCGCCCTGGGCGGCGTCGGCGACGATCGCGGCGGACCCGAGGAGGGTGAGCACCCCGCCGATCGAGTTCCGCACGACCAGCGACTTCGTGGTGGCCACCGCGTGCACGCTGCTCATCGCCGCGACCGGCGGGATCTTGGCGGCGCGACGGGCGGGCAGCCAGGCGGCGAACACGGTGATCAGCACGCCGACGGCGAAGGCGGAGGCGACCGCGGTGGGCGAGACGACCAGTGGTCCGGCAGGGATCTTCCCGCCGAACATGCCCATCGCGGAGCGCAGCCCCGTGGCGAGGCCGACGCCGAGCAGGAAACCGGTCACCGAGGCGATCAGACCGACCACACCGGCTTCGAACAGGATGGACCGCTTGACCTGCCGGCGGGAGGCGCCGACGGCGCGCATCAGGGCGAGTTCCTTGGTGCGCTGTGCGATGAGCATGGTGAACGTGTTGGCGATCAGGAACACACCGACGAAGAGGGCGATGGCCGCGAAGGCCAGCAGCATCGAGTTGAGGCTCTTGAGGCCGGACTCCGTCGTCTCGGCCTCCTCGTCGGCGAGGGCCGCGCCCGTCCTGGCCTCGGCGTCCTCGGGGAGGAGGGGCTTCACGGCGTCCAGCAGCCGCTGGTCGGACGCCCCGGCCGCGGCGGTCACGGTGACGTCCTTGAACTCGCCGGGCCGCAGGTAGAGCTGCTGGGCGACCTCGGTGTCGAAGAGGACCAGGCTGCCGCCCGCGTTCACGGCGCCGTCCTCGGTGGTGAAGACACCGGAGAGGGTGTACTCCTTCACCGGCCCGTTGGTGGCGACCCGGACCTTCTCGCCGACCCGGTACTCACCCTTGTCGGCACTGGTCCTGTCCAGGGCGATCTGCCCGGCCTCCACCGGGCCCGAGCCGTCGGTGAACGTGTACTGCGCGTCCTTGCCGTCGGTGCCGGGGAAGAAGTTGGAACCGGTGTTGGACCAGCCGTTGCCGATGAGCTTGCCGTCGGTGTCGGCGACACCGGCGAATCCGGAGACCCGCCCGGTGGCCTCCGCCACCCCGTCGAGGTCCTGGATCTTCTTGAGCGTGGCCTCGTCGACGGCGGCGGTCTCCTCGTCGCCGCGCTCGGCCCAGGTGGTGACGGCGACGGCCACCTTGTCGTAGTTCTTGGCGGACTGGTTGCGGAAGGCGTTGCCGAGGGTGTCGGTGAAGACCAGGGTGCCGGAGACGAAGGCGACGCCGAGCATCACGGCGAGCACGGTCATCAGCAGCCTGGCCTTGTGCGCAAGGACATTGCGCACGGCGGTACGGAACATGTCGTCAATTCCTGGGGGAGTTCGGGAAGCGGACGGGAGGGGCGGACAGCCGTCGTGTCAGCTGGTGCGGCCCTTCGCGTCGAACGCCTTCATCCGGTCGAGGACCCCGTCGGCGGTGGGGCTGATCATCTGGTCGACGACCGCCCCGTCGGCCAGGAAGATCACCCGGTCCGCGTAGGAGGCGGCCACCGGGTCGTGGGTCACCATCACCACGGTCTGGCCGAGCTCGCGCACCGAGTTGCGCAGGAAGCCGAGGACCTCGGCGCCCGAGCGGGAGTCGAGGTTGCCGGTCGGCTCGTCACCGAAGATGATCTCCGGCTGCGAGGCCAGGGCGCGGGCCACCGCGACGCGCTGCTGCTGGCCGCCGGAGAGCTCCGTGGGGCGGTGCTTCAGCCGCTCGGAGAGGCCCACCATGTCGATGACCCGCTGGAGCCAGGCGGCATCGGGCTTACGGCCGGCGATGTCCATCGGCAGGGTGATGTTCTCCAGGGCGGTCAGCGTGGGCAGCAGGTTGAAGGCCTGGAAGATGAAGCCGATCTTGTCCCGGCGCAGCTGGGTGAGCTGCTTGTCCTTCAGGGTCCCCAGCTCGGTCTCACCGATGCGTACGGAGCCGCTGCTGAAGCTGTCCAGGCCGGCCACGCAGTGCATCAGCGTGGACTTCCCGGAACCCGAAGGGCCCATGATCGCGGTGAATTCCCCCTGCGGGAAGTCCACGGTCACCCGGTCCAGGGCGACCACCTGGGTCTCACCCTGGCCGTAGACCTTCGACAGCTCCGTGGCGCGGGCGGCGACCGCGGTGGTGCGGTGAACGGTGGTGGTGGTCACAGGGGTGCTCCAGGTTCGTACGACAGGTTCGAGGGGACCCCACCATCGTCTCCGCCGTACCGTGCCGGGGCGTCAGCCCTCGTGCCCGTTCCCGGGGCCCTCTTGAGTCGCACCCGCCGGGCGGTCGCGTAGTCCTGAGGTAGGAGACCGGCCCGGGGCCGTGCCCGTCCTCAGCGGGGTGGCGCGGTGGAGCCGCGGGGCACCAGACGCGCCGCCGCGTCCTCGAACCCGGGGGCCGAGCCGTCGGCGACCATCGCCAGCAGGGTGCGGGCCGCGTGGGTGCCGTAGGCGGAGATGTCCCTGCTCAGCGCGGTCAGCGCGGGGCGCACGACGCGGGAGAGCTGGGAGTCGTCCCAGGCGACGAGCGAGAGGTCGGCGGGCACGTCCAGCCCCATCTCCTGGGCGACCGAGAGGCCGGCGACGGCCATGATGTCGTTGTCGTAGAGGACGGCGGTCGGCCGCGCGGCCGAGCCGATCAGCTGCCGGGTGGCGTGCGCGCCCTCCTCGCCGGAGTAGTCGGTGTGCACCACCACGGGCTCGTCCAGGCCGAGTTCGGCGCTGATCTCGCGCTGGGCGCGGTCGCGCAGCTGGGTGTGGATCAGGTCGGGCAGCCCGGCGACCCGGGCGACGGAGCGGTGGCCGAGCGCGCTCAGATACGTCAGGGTGTCCCGCAGCGCCGCCGAGTCGTCCGACCACACCGGGGTGAGGGAGCCGGCCGCCGAGGGATGGCCGATCACGACGGCGGGCATGCCCAGCTCGGCGATGCCCCCGATGCGCGGATCGGGCGAGCGCACATCGGCGAGGAACACCCCGTCGACCCGGCCTTCACCCCACCAGCGGCGGTACATCTCCAGCTCCTGCGCCGGGTCGGTGACGACCTGGAGGAGCAGGGCGCAGCCCCGGGAGGACAGTTCGCTCTCGATGCCGCTGATCAGCTCCATGAAGAACGGCTCGACCCCGAGCATCCTGGCGGGCCGGGACAGCGCGAGCCCCACCGTGTCGGCCCGGGCGCGGGTGAGGGCGCGGGCCGCGCTGTTGGGCCGCCAGCCGATCTCCTGCGCGATGGCCTTGATGGAGGCGCGGGTCGCGGGGGAGACGCCGGGGCGGTCGTTCAGGGCGTACGAGACCGCCACCTTCGACACCCCGGCGCGGCGCGCGATGTCGGCGATCGTGGGGCGTTGCTTGGGCATGCGACCTCGCTTAACCGGTTCGTATTCAAGGGCCATCTTAACCGCAGGCCCCTGACCTCCGTCTTCCCCGGAGCGGTCCAGACCTCTTCGCCATCCCTTGAAAAAACTCGGATGGGAGCGCTCCCGGTCTCTTGACACCGTTTCGGCGCACCCATACCTTCGCGGCACTTACCCGGTTCAGTAACTCCGCTCGGCAGGGACGGCGCGGGGGAAAAGGAGGGGTTATGGGTACGCGTGCCCGGCTGCGGGCCACCACCGCACTCGCCGTGTTCACACTCGCCGCGACCGCATGCACGGGAGGCGGCTCCGGGTCGGCCGGTACCGGCGGCCCGGCCGGCAAGGGCGGTTCGCTGCCGCGCGACGAGACGCTCTACACGACCGGCACCCAGTGGGGGCCTCCGGCCAACTACAACCCGCTGCGCAACTGGGACCACGCGACCGGCACCAAGGGACTCGTCTACGAGACGCTGTTCCACTTCGACCCGAACGAGGGCAAGCTGACGCCCTGGCTGGCGGAGTCGGGCACCTGGACCGGGGACAAGACGTACGAGGTGAAGCTGCGCCAGGGCATCACCTGGGCCGACGGCAAGCCGCTGACCGCGAAGGACGTGGCGTACTCCTACGGCCTCGGCAAGATCGAGGCCTCCGCCTTCCACTCGCTGTGGAGCTGGCTGTCCGACGCGAAGGCCGTGGACGCCACCACGGTCCGCTTCACCTTCAAGGAGGCCCGCTACCAGGAGTGGGACTACACCCTCTACGGCCAGCCGGTCGTCCCCGAGCACGTCTGGAGCTCGCGCACCGACGAGGACATCCTCAACGGCGTCAACGACAAGCCGGTCGGCACCGGGGCGTACAAGCTCAGGAGCAAGAGCCAGGACCGGGTCGTGTGGGAGCGGCGCGACGACTGGTGGGGCACCGAGGCACTCGGCATGACGCCCGCCCCCCGCTACATCGTCGACGTCTCCAACCCGAGCAACGAAGTGGTCATCGGCCAGCTGGGCCAGGGCCAGCTGGACCTCAGCAACAACTTCCTGCCGGGCGCCTCCTCGCTGATCAGGAGCAAGAAGGCCGTGTCGTACTACGACGAGGCCCCGTACATGCTCTCGGCCAACACCGCCTGGCTGGTGCCCAACACCACCAGGAAGCCGATGGACGACGCCGCCTTCCGCAGGGCGCTCGCCGCGTCCGTCGACACCGGGAAGATCGTCAAGGGCGTGTACGGCGACCTGGTCAAGCCGGCCTCCCCGACCGGTCTGCTGCCGCAGTGGGAGCAGTTCGAGGACAAGGCCCTCATCGAGGAGAAGGGCTTCGGCCACGACCTCGCCGCGGCGAAGAAGGAGCTCGCCGGCGCCGGCTACAAGGACACGGACGGCGACGGTTTCGTCGAGAACAAGGACGGCAAGCCCCTCAGCCTGAAGCTGGCCGTGCCCTCCGGCTGGACCGACTGGATGGAGGCGGCCAAGGTCATCGCCGCCGGGGCCAAGGACGCGGGCATCAGGATCAGCACGGAGTTCCCCGACCAGAACGCCCTCGGCGAGCAGCGCGGCAAGGGGGAGTTCGACCTCGTCATCAACAACGAGCGCCAGCTCTCGAACACCCCGTGGACGTACTACGAGTACATGTTCCAGCTGCCGGTCCAGAAGCAGCAGAACACCGTCAACTTCGGCCGCTACGAGAACGAAGAGGCCTGGAAGCTGGTGCAGGAGCTCAGCGCGGTCAGGACCGACGACACGGCGGGCATGAAGGCCGCCGTCTCGAAGATCCAGGACATCCAGCTGACCGAGATGCCCATCATCCCGCTCTGGTACAACGGCCTCTGGTCGCAGGCCACCACCGGGACCTGGAAGAACTGGCCGTCGGACGCCGCCGGAGCTCCTAAGACGGCACCGGCCCTGTGGCGCAACTGGCTGGAGATGGGCGGCTTCGAGACGCTCACCCAGCTCGAACCCGCCAGGTGACGCGCCCGTTCTGATTCCATGACCGCCCCGCCGTGCGTGCGCCACCTGACCGTGCGCGCACGGCGGGGCTCTCCACCAGGGGAGCATCCTTGCGCCGCTATTTCGCACGCAAACTTCTTGTCTACGCACTGACCTTCGTGGCCGCCGTCACCGTCAACTGGATGATCCCGCGCTTCATGCCCGGGGACCCGGTGGCGGCGATGGTGGCCAGGGCCCGGGTCTCGCAGCCCGAGGCCGCCGAGGCCATGCGCTCCTACTACAACGACCTGTTCGGCTTCGACGAGCCCCTGTGGCAGCAGTACCTCCACTTCTGGGGCGCGCTCCTCCAGGGCGACTTCGGGATCTCCATCTTCGTCTTCCCCACGCCCGTCGGCGACGTCCTGCTCGACGCCCTCCCGTACACCCTCGGCCTGATGATCCCGTCCGTCCTCCTCAGCTGGTTCGCCGGCAACTGGATCGGCGCGCTGTCGGCCCGCCGCAAGGTGCTGGACAACACCGTGCTGCCGGCCGGCTACCTGCTGACCGCGATGCCGTACATGTGGATCGCCGTCATCCTCGCCTGGGCCTTCGGTGCCAACGCCGGCTGGTTCCCCATATCGGGCGGTTACAGCCTGGACATCACACCCGGCTGGAGCGCCGCCTTCGCCCTGGACGCGCTGCACCACTGGGTGCTGCCGTTCCTCTCGCTCTTCCTGGTGGCCCTGGGCGGCTGGGCCATCGGCATGCGCAACATGATCATTTATGAGCTGGAGTCGGACTACTCCTCCTACCTGTCGGCCCTCGGCGCACCCCAGCGCCTGATCCGCCGCTACGCGTTCCGCAACGCCGTCCTGCCCCAGGTCACCGGCCTGGCCCTGCAGTTGGGCGTGCTGGTCGCCGGGGCGCTCGTCACCGAGATCGTTTTCGCCTATCCGGGGCTCGGCTCCCTGATCCTGGCCTCGATCCAGAACCAGGACTTCTTCCTGCTCCAGGGGGCGTTCCTGTTCATCGTCATCGGCGTACTGATCGCCAACTTCCTCATCGACATCGTGTACGTCGTCGTCGACCCCCGCACCCGCACGGGCATGGCAGGAGGCACGTCATGAGCACACTGCCCGACCCGGCACCCGAGACCGCCGCCGCGCCGGCGGCACCGTCCGCACCGGCGGCGAAGCCCGGCAGCGAGTGGCTGCACTACGCGGTGCGCAACCCCAAGCTGATCATCGGCGCAGCCCTCGTCGTGATCCTGCTCGCCCTCGGCATCGCCGGCCCGATGCTGCTCGACAACGACAACCCGAACGAGTACGTCGGCCCCCAGGCCGCCGCGCCCGACGGCACGTACTGGATGGGCACCACCACCTTCGGCCAGGACGTGTACGCGCAGTTCGTGCACGGGCTGCGCTCCACCTTCCTGGTGGGCGTCGTCGGCGGGGCGATCGCCGCCGTCATCGCCATGGTCGTCGGCTTCCTCGCCGGCTACCGGGGCGGCCTCGTCGACGAGGTCCTCAACATGCTCACCAACATCGTCCTGGTGCTCCCCGCGCTGGCGGTCCTGCTGATCATCAACGCCTACATGGGGGTGCGCAGCGTCGCCGTGCAGGGACTGTTCATCGGGCTCACCTCGTGGCCCTGGGCGGCGCGCGCCATCCGGGCGCAGACGTTCTCGCTGCGCACCAGGGAGTTCGTGGACCTGGCCCGGCTCAGCGGGAGCGGCACCTGGCGGATCGTCTTCCGCGAGATCGCGCCCAACATGAGCTCGTACCTCTTCATGATGTTCATCCTGCTCTTCGGCGGGTCCATCCTCATCGCCTCCTCGCTGGACTTCATCGGGCTCGGCCCGACCGAAGGCGTCTCCCTCGGCCTGATGCTGCAGAGCGCCCAGCAGTGGAGCGCGCTCCAGCTCGGCATGTGGTGGTGGTTCATCCCGCCGGGCGCCGGGATCACCGCGATCGTCGGCGCGCTCTACGTCGCCAACGTCGGCCTCGACGAGGTCTTCAACCCGAAGCTGAGGGAGTCCTGAGCACATGACCCTGACCGTCAACGATCTGCGGGTCCACTACCGCACGCTGCGTGGCGAGGTCCGGGCCCTGGACGGCGTCGGCTTCGACCTGGCGGACGGCGAGATCCTGGGCCTGGCGGGCGAGTCCGGCTGTGGCAAGACCACACTCGGCAAGTCCCTGATCCGGCTCGACGGCCGGATGCGCCACGCGGGCGGCACCGTCACCCTGGACGGCGAAGAACTGCCGCTGTCCGACGACCGCGCGATGAACGCCTACCGCTTCCACCGGATCTCGCTCGTCCCGCAGTACTCGATGAGCGCCCTCAACCCGACCCGCCGCATCGGCCGCATGATCCGCGAACTCCTCGCCTCGCGCGGCGTGAGCGTGGACACCGGCGAACTCCACCGCCGGCTCGCCCTGGTCGGCCTGGAGCCCGGCGTCCTGGAGCGCTATCCGATCGAGCTGTCCGGAGGCATGAAGCAGCGCACCGTCATGGTGATCTCCACACTGCTCGACCCGTCCGTCCTCATCGCCGACGAGGTCACCTCGGCCCTGGACGTCTCCAACCAGCAGGCCGTCGTCGGCGCCCTGCGGGGCCTCCGCGACAAGGGCCTGGTCACCAGCATGATCTTCGTGACCCACGACCTCGGACTGACCTCGCACATCGCCGACTCGATCATGGTGATGTACGCGGGCAAGCTCGCCGAGAAGGCCCCCACGAAGGTGCTGACGACCGAGCCCCGCCACCCGTACACCAGGATGCTCATCGGCTCGCTGCCCCAGGTGGGAGCCCGTTACAAGGACAAGCCGCTCAGCGGTATCGAGGGCTCCCCGCCCTCCCTGCTGAACCCGCCGGCCGGCTGCCGCTTCCGCGACCGCTGCCCGCTCGCCGACAGCCGGTGCGCCGAGGAGCCGCCGGTCGTCGAGGTGGCCCCCCGACACTCCGTCGCATGCTGGAAGGCGGCCTGATGCTGACCCTCGACCGTGTCACCAAGACCTTCCGGGCCGGCGCCTTCGGCGGCGGCTCCACCACCGCCGTCGACCGGGTCTCCTTCTCGGCGGCACCGGGCGAACTGGTCTCCCTCATCGGTGAGAGCGGCAGCGGCAAGTCCACCATCGGCCGCATGGTGCTCGGCCTCACCCGGGCCAGCTCCGGCAGCCTCACCCTGGACGGCGAACAGGTCCGGCCGGGCAAGGACTTCTACCGCCGCGTCCAGGGCGTCTTCCAGGACCCCTTCAGCTGCTACAACCCCGTCTTCAAGGCCGACCGGGTCTTCGCCCTCGTCCGCCGCGCCTACCACCCGGGCGTCCCGGACCAGGAGTGGGCCGGCCGCGTGGAGAAGGCCGTCCGGGACGTGCGCCTGGACCCCGGACAGGTGCTCGGCCGCTACCCGCACCAGCTCAGCGGCGGCCAGCTCCAGCGCCTGCTGATCGCCCGCGCCCTTCTGCTCGACCTGCGCTTCCTGGTCGCCGACGAGATCACCAGCATGCTCGACGCCTCCACCCGCATCGATGTGCTCAACCTCCTCGCCGGCCTCAAGGAACGCGGCCTCGGCGTCCTCTACATCACCCACGACCTCTCGCTCGGCACCTATCTCGCCGAGCGCACGGTGGTGCTGCGGGGCGGCCGGGTCGTCGAACGGGGCGACACCCAGAAGGTCTTCGGCAATCCCCTCCACCCCTACACCCGCACGCTCCTGGCCGCCGTGCCCCGGCTGAACCAGCCCTGGACGTCCGCCGAACCCGTGGAGGCCTGCGCCTACCACGAGGGGGGCGCGCGGGACACCGACCTGTACGAGACCGAGCCGGACCACTTCGTCGCCTGCGCCGGTCTCCCCGACTGCGGAAGGACCTCCGCGTGACCCCCCGCCACCTGCCCCTGCACGACGGCTGGACGCTCGTCGCCGACGGCCCCGCACCGATCGGCCTCCCCACCGGGGGCGTCCCGGCGACCGTCCCGGGCTGCGTCCACACCGACCTGCTGGCCGCCGGGCTGATCGACGACCCCTACCTGGACGACAACGAGAAGCGCCTCGGCTGGATCGGCCGCACCGACTGGACGTACAGCACCGCCTTCGACTGGACGGCCGACGCACACGAGTTCACCGACCTGTGCTTCGACGGCCTCGACACCGTCGCCACCGTCCTGCTCAACGGCACCGAGGTCGGCTCCACCGCCAACCAGCACCGCAGCTACCGCTTCCCCGTCCGGCCGCTGCTGCGCGAGGGCCCCAACACCCTCGTCGTGCGCTTCACCGCCCCGTACACCTATGCCGAGGCGCTGCGCGACAAGCTCGGCGACCTGCCGGGCGCGTACACCGAGCCGTACCCCTTCATCCGTAAGATGGCCTGCAACTTCGGCTGGGACTGGGGGCCGACACTGGTCACCTCCGGCATCTGGCGGCCGGTCGCGCTGGAGTCATGGACCGGCCCGCGCATCGCCGGGGTGAAGGTCCTGGCCGACCTCGACGCGGCCGGGGTGCCGCGCCTGGCGGTCACCGTCGACATCGAGCGGGCGGGTCCTGGGCCGGTCCCGGGCTCGGTCGAGGTGGCCGGGGCGTGCGCCGCCTTCACCGCCTCGCAGGACGAGCCCCGTGTCGTGGTCACCCTCTCCGTCCCGGAGGCCGAGGTCTGGTGGCCGCACAGCCACGGCGAGCAGCCGCTGTACGACGTCACCGTCAAACTCGGCGAGCACGGCACCTGGGCCGGCAGGACGGGTTTCCGGGGCGTCGCCCTGGAGCGCGACGCGTTCCGCGTCTCCGTCAACGACGAGCCCGTCTTCGTACGCGGCGTGAACTGGATCCCCGACGACTGCTTCCCCGCCCGGATCACCCGGCAGCGGATCTCCGACCGCCTCGACCAGGCGGTCGCCATGGGGGTCAACCTGATCCGTGTCTGGGGCGGCGGCCTCTACGAGAGCGACGACTTCTACGAGCTGTGCGACGAGAAGGGGCTGCTGGTCTGGCAGGACTTCCCGTTCGCCTGCTCGGCCTATCCGGAGGAGCAGCCGCTGTACGACGAGGTGGCCGCGGAGGTCCGCGAGAACCTCGTCCGGCTCGCCCCGCACCCCTCGCTGGTGCTGTGGTGCGGCAACAACGAGAACCTGGAGGGTCACGCCGACTGGGGCTGGCAGGAGGAGCTGGAGGGCCGGACCTGGGGCCACGGCTACTACCACGAGCTGCTGCCCGCCCTGTGCGCCGAGACCGACCCCTCCCGCCCCTACTGGCCGGGCTCGCCCTACTCCGGCTCCCCGGAGCTGCCCCCGAACGACCCCGCCCTCGGCACGGTCCACCTGTGGGAGGTGTGGAACCGGGTCGACTACCGCCACTACGCCGACACCGCCCACCGCTTCGTGGCGGAGTTCGGCTTCCAGGGCCCGCCCGCGTACGCCACCCTGCGCCGCGCCGTCAGCGGCCCGCTGGGTCTGGGCGCCCCGCTGATCGCCCACCACCAGAAGGCGCAGGACGGCGACGCGAAGCTGCTGCGGGGCCTGGGCGACCACCTCCCGCAGCCGGCGTCCTTCGACGACTGGCACTGGTTCACCCAGCTGAACCAGGCCCGCGCGGTCGCCTTCGGCATCCGCCACTTCCGCTCGCACAGCCCGTACTGCATGGGTGCGATCGTGTGGCAGCTCAACGACTGCTGGCCGGTCGTGTCCTGGGCGGCCGTGGACGGCGACGGCCGGCGCAAGCCGCTCTGGTACGCGCTGCGGAAGGTCTACGCGGACCGGCTGATGGCCGTAAGGGACGGCGCCCTGCACCTGGTCAACGACTCCGCCCGCCTGTGGGAGGGCACGCTGCGGCTGACCCGGCGCTCCCTGGACGGTGCCGTCCTGGCCGAGGAGACGGTCGCGGTCGGCACGGCGGCCCGCGGGGTCACCCGGGTACCGCTGCCGCCCTCGGTCGCCGAGCCGGGCGACAGCACCCGTGAGGTGCTGGTGGCGGAGCTGGGTGAGCTGCGGACGGTCGAGTTCTACGAGGAGGACACCCGGCTCGCGCTGCCGCCCGCGCTGTACCACGCCACGGTCACCCAGGGCGACGAGCCGGGCAACGGCTACCGGGTCACGGTGACGGCGCGGACGCTCCTGCGCGACCTCGCGCTCTTCCCCGACCGGCTGGATCCCGCGGCCGAGGTGGACGACATGCTCGTCACCCTGCTGCCCGGCGAGAGCGCCGTCTTCCATGTCACGGGCGCGGTGCTGAAGGACCCGGAGGCCCTGGGATCGCGGCCGGTGCTCCGGTGCGTCAACGACACCGTCGACGGGTGAGGTGGCGGGACCCTGGCGAACGGTGGCGCGCCCCATGGCGCATGTGGGCCGTACGGGTGCGGCGAGTTTCCGTCATTCCCGTTTGCCGGGGTTCGTCCCCCTCCACCGGGCGGGGCGTGTGCTGATGCGGTGCAAAGTGTCTGACGGACCCTCACACGATCAATAAAATAAGACAACATCGAGCGCATGTTCCGCTGTTCGAGGGACGCCCCCGGATAGGGTCATGTGCCAGACGCGAAGCCGCGCGTCCACGCCCGGGTGGTGGAATGCAGACACGGCGAGCTTAAACCTCGCTGCCTCCTCGGGGGCGTGCCGGTTCGAGTCCGGCTCCGGGCACATCTCCTTGCACGCCGCGTGAGCTGCGACGACGGCCGATTTCCCGCGCGTGTTACCGAGTTCGCGGGAACACATCGGGAACACAAAACTACTCTCCTGCCATGGCGAGCGTGATTGCACGTGAGAGCAAGGTTGGCGAGAGCGTCAGCCATCAGGTCAAGTGGCGTCCGGGCGGAGGCCGCAAGGCGCCGTGGCAGACCGGGAAGTCCGACGACGAGCCGTCGGCGGAGGTCTTTCGCGACGCGGTCAACGAGCACAAGCAGTAATGGCCCTCGGAGTGGATGAAGGGCCGCGGGTACATCGACCCGGATGCCGGTATCGACGCGGAGTGCCGTTTCGACGCTTTCGCGAAGGAGCCGATCAAGAACTGGACGGGCACCGAGGAACGGTATCGGCGCGCCTGCTGTCGGGACCTCGGGAACTACATCCTGCTGACGTTCAGCAACTGCGGCATTCGCAGCACTGAGCACTTCTCGAGCAAGACCATCCGGGCCTGGGTGAACCTGATGGCGCAGACGAAGGTCCGGCGCGGGTCGAAGCACCACCCGAAGACTCCCAAGAACCTGCACGGGCTGCTGTCGTCCCTCCTCAACGAGGCCGTTCAGGCCGAGGGTGCGGGAGGCTGCGTGGCACCATGCTGCCCCGTGGGACCAGCAGGGCCGGTAGTTTCGATGTGTGAGCACGGACTATCAGCAGGCCAGGGCGTCCCTCGGCGCGCGGCTGCGAGAGCTGCGCGCCGAGGTCACGGGCCGGGACCTAGCGGCCCGGCTGGGCTGGCCGCAGTCCAAGGTCTCCAAGCTGGAGACGGGGCGGCAGACGGCCACCCCCGCCGACCTCAAGGCCTGGGCCGAGGCCACCGGGCACCCGGCGGTCGCCGGTGAGCTCCAGGCCCGGCTGGAGGGGCTGGAGTCCCACACCCGTTCGTGGCGCAGGCAGCTGAGGGCCGGGCACAAACCGGTTCAGGACACTCTGACGGTGGAGTACGAGCGGTCGACGGAGCTGTATGCCTGGCAGGGGTCCATGGTCGTCGGGATGCTCCAGACCCCGGATTACGCGCGGGCCGTGTTCACCCGGTTCGCTGAACTGCACGGTTCGCCCCGGGACATGGACGCAGCCGTGCGGGCCAGGATGCAGCGCCAGGAGCTGCTGTATCAGCCGGGCCGGACGTTCCACATCCTGATGTGGGAGGCGGCTCTCCACGCTGGGGTGTGCTCGCCGGCCGTCCTGGCGGCCCAGCTCGACCGGCTGATCGGTGCCATCGGTTTGGACACGGTGCGCCTGGGGATCGTCCCGTTCGGCGCTCAGGTCGCTGTCCCGCCCGCTGGGGCGTTCTGGCTGTACGACGACCGCCTCGCGATCGTGGAGGACTGGCACGCGGAACTGTGGCTCGATGATCCGGAGAGCCTGAGCGTGTATCAGCGGGTGTGGGAAGCGCTGGATGCCTCGGCCGTGTACGGGTCCACGGCGCACCGGTTGATAAGCAGAGCCAGGGCCCAGCTCGACCGCCCGTGAGGGCCCGTGAGAATTTTCGGGAATCACGGGAGGGCGTCGGAGAATATCGGGGAATCACCGGAGACTTTGATTCGCGTTCGTCCCTGACGTCCAGGTCATGGCCCCACGGACACGCAATCCGGGCACGATGTGGCTTGCCTCCTGCGCCCCGGATCCCGTACGCGCACACCGACGTTGGGCAGGCGATGAGCTTGCCCCGACCCCCGTAGGCCGCTGCTGGCCGGCCGCAGAGGCTGACCTGATGCGGTCGGTGGACGCGATGCAGCGGGTCGGCTCCGGGTGACGGAGGGCCTTCTTCACGGTCATCTCGACCTCGTAGCGGTTCGTGTTGATCACTGCCGCGCGGTCTGTACCACGGCGGTGGCCTTGCGCCAGGCGGCCCACGCGCCTTCGGGCGGGGTGAGGGAAGCCGCGGCTGCCTGCGCGTCGAGGGCCGCACGCTCAAGCTGGAGGAGTGCGCCGGGAAGTGCGATCGTCACGGCCGGATGCCATGTGTCCTGGCCTACGGACGAGGCCCCGGGGGGCGACCGGCGCGCGTTATTGCGCTGGTCGGCCTACAGGTCGAGGACCATGGCCTCGTAGAAGGGGGCGTCGTCCCACGGGTGGGAGACGCCGACCCGCTCGTATCCCCACGAGGTGTAGGCGGCCCGGGCCGGGGCGGCCCCGTCCTCCGGGCGCACGGTGAGGGTGACCCGCTCGACGGGCAGGCCGTCGAGGAGCAGGGTATGCAGGCGGGCGGCGACACCGCGACGGCGCCACGGCTTGCGGACGGCGAGCTCGAGAATCACGTAGGTGCGTGCGCCGTCCTCCCGTGTGAAGTCCTCAGGCAACGGCTGCTGGACGTTGGTCCACCAGCTGCTGTCAGCGGGCAGGAGGAAGCCGTAGGTGAAGCCGATCGCCTCGTCACCGTCGCGGGCGATGACGAGGCGCATGCCGGCGCGCTCGACGTGGATCCGGTAGTGCTCGATGAACTGGGCGACGTCGGACGGGCCCTCGCTGTACGGGGGTTCGGCGTAGACCTCCTCGTACGCGGCGAGGAAGTCGTCGAGGTGATCGAGGGCGGCCCGGGGTCCTTCGTGGTGCTCGTACCGGATGTCAGCGCTCGTCATGCTGCTCCCCTCGCGCAGGCGTATTCGATGAGCTCCTCGGCCGCCTGGCGGGCGGCCGGGGAGTCGACAGCGTGGAGGAGGCCGGTGACCTGGTTGAGCGTGCGCGTGACGCGCCCGGACTCGACTTCCTCCAGGTGCTCGATGCTTTCTACGGCATGGGCTGCGCCCTCGTCGACGTCTCCGGCCTGAACCAGCCCTTTCGCGAGGGTCAGCCGGTAGAGCGCGCGGTTGCGGCCGTAGGTGCGGTCCTGGTGATCGAGGGCGGCGCGGAGGAACTGGGTCGCGGCCCGGTGGTGGCCGAGCTCGGTGTAGAGCATCCCTTGGGAGTAGTCGAGTTCGGCGTGACCGTGGAAGGCGGCCCATTCCGGGGAGGGCCGTCCGGTGTGGGCGCGGTCGATCAGGTGCATGGCGTGGGCCAGGCGCCTGTTCGCGGCTTTCTCCTCTCCGGGCATCAGGGAGAGAGCGCGGGCCTCGCGGGAGGCGATGATGGACTGGAGGATGGGGGAGCCGAGGGCGGTTGCCCGTTCCTGGGCGGCGCAGGCGAGGTCGAGGCCGTCGCGGGGACGGCCTTCGTGGCTGGCCTGAAGGCTCATGCCGGAGAAGATCAGGACCTCGAGGTTCGCGTCGCGCAGCATTGTCGCCGTGGTGAGGGCCTCGCCCCAGTAACGGCGGGCGGCCTCCTGGTCGTCGGCGTCGTAGTACAACCAGGCGCAGTGTTCCGCGATCTCCCCGGACAGCAGCTGGAGCTGGCGTCCGATCGTTTCCGGGTACTGACCGGTGTTGATGACGCGGCGGACGCGGCGCAGGTGCCGGACGGCGAGGGAGCGGACGTCACCGCCGCCGTACGCGTTGTCGAGCTGGAGCAGGGCGCGCAGGCCTTCGCGGAGTTCGAGGAGGTGGGAGGTCCCGACGGACTGGGAGCGGCCGGTGGGTGAGAGGGGGCGGACATGGGCCGGCATGGCGGCGGCTGTGGCGACACCGATGGAGTCGTTGAGGAAGGCGCGTCGGTCCACGGAGGTGCCTCTCTGCGCGGGGAGTTGTGCTCTCCCCACGGTGACACCTGGTGGCGGCCCGGCGAAACCGAGCTCGGTGGGGCATACGCCGAAGAGGGCATGTAGCACGCGCCAGGCGCGGGCGCGGGGAGTGGGAGGCAACGGCTGACGCCACCGGTGGAACTGGCGGCTGGTCAGGGTCACGGCCTCGCCGAGGATGTCGGCGGTCGCCTCGAAGGCCTGCAGAAAGTCCGCCGGACGGAGCCAGCCGTGCGCTGCACACTCACGCTGGAAGGGTGTCAAGTCGGTCACCCGCGTAACCTCCGGTGATCGGATTGCACACTGACCGTAGCGGTTTGCCGGTCATGGCAAGTCCGGACCGGGGAGAAAGTCCGGTGAAACGTCCGGCGAAACGTCCAGCCGTCATCCGTGACCAGGAGTTGTCTCGTACATGAGGGAGCCATTCCTTCGTCCTGCCGACGACTGACGGGGGCGCCGTAGTTATGCCCAGCCCAGACCTGACAACGCCTGTCGCCGCTGGTGCGGTCGCGCTTGTGAGCGCGACGGCCGGGGTCCTGGTGCACACCCGACGAGATCGGGAGCTGGCTGCCGCGCAGTGGCTGCTCCTCTCGGCGTTCGATACCCGACAGGCTCGACACGATTGGGCGACGTACGGGGTCGCCCTTCTGCGCTGCGGGGTGCTGTTCTCTGCGGTCCGCATGCCGGCTGCGGTCGTGCACGCGGCTGCCGGCACGGACGACCGGGAGGAGCTCGCCGCGTTCCTTGAGGACGCTCTCAACGGCGGGCCCATCTTCTACGACGGCGGCGGCCGCCAGTTCTACGCGCTGACGCCGCGCGGCACGGCCCGGCGCTGGGGCGCCACCGGTATCGAGCGCCTGGGGCCGAGCGCCTTCCTCGGTATCCCGGCGACCGACATCACGGAGCCTGATCCACGGTGTACCTCGTACTGGTGTGTTCCGATGCGCGGCTCGGGGTTCCTCTGCCAGCCACGTGCAGTGGCGCGTCTCGCCGTCACCGGGCGGACCCGGGGCACGAAGAGGGAGGCCGAGAAGGATGCGTGACGCGCTTTCGACAAGCCTGTCGGCCGCACTCCTGCACGAAGTACCGGTGTCCTCCTGGTCGATGCCCCGGGTGCCTGAATCCGCCGGGCTCGCCAGGTGCCTGGTGCGGGAAGCACTGGGTTCCTGGGAGCTGCCGGGCCTCGTGGACGGCGTGACGCTTGTCGTCACCGAGCTGGTCGCCAACGCGGCCGAGCACGCGAGGCCGCCGGAGGGGCATGTGCACGGCGGCACGATCCGGGTCACGGTGAGCCTGGTCGAGCCGGACCGGGTGCGGGTCGCGGTCGTCGACCTGGACCGCACGGAACCGGTCCTCGGGGTGCCGGCAGCTGACGACGAGGAGCGCGGCCGTGGGCTTGCTCTCGTCGCTGCCCTCTCCGTGTCGTGGGGCGTCGAGCCGCTCGGCTGGGGGAAACGTGTGTGGGCCGAGCTGGAGGCGGTGTGATGCGAAAGAAGACCGGCCTCGCCAGGGAGAAGGCCACCGCCAGGCGTCCCGTGGTTGCGTACAGGGTCCGCTGGGACTGTGCGGAGGCTGATGCCGTGGCACGTCACGCCATGGAGGAAGGGGTGGATCCACCGCCTGCTCAACTGGAGCGGCTGCGGGAGGCGGTGTGCGGCCACCTGCGGGAGCTGGTGGCCGTGGTCGACGAGCAGTACGCCGATGCTCCTGCCGGGCCCTGGCGCGAGGTCATCACCAAGACGCTCGGTGTCGCGTCGGACATCCTGGCCCAGCCCATCCGGGGCAGCGCCCTGGACCTCCTGGTGCCACCTCCAGCAGTCCGGCTCCTGCTGCTCATGCATACGGAGCCGATCATGTTCGGCGCCCACGGGCAGGCCATGATGGTTCGAGGGGAGGACGAGGCCGATGCTGTGTGACTACTGCCGGCGGCCGGTGGCCCAGGGGCAGGGCGAGCAGCACAGCGTGGACGGGGCCTCCGGGCCAGGGGGAACCGTCTACGTCCACAAGAAGCGGTGCCCGGAACCGCCGCCGTACCGCCGGTCCTACCCGTACGCATGCAAGTGAACGGGGCCCGGACGTGGCGCCCCGGCGCGAGGAGAGTGGCGCCGGGGCGGCCCACCGCGTGGCCGGTGACCCGCCCCGGCTCCTTCGGTACCGGCTGCGGGAGCCGGCGGCCGGTGCTCAGGTCGTCGGCGCGGGCAGCGCAGCCCGCCGCGGGCGCCGGAGCCTTC
>Ga0196960_10000312_pt1 | contig 18537 bp, 9 predicted proteins | sample S3v_5metaG_FD_183187 | JGI IMG/M metagenome (GOLD analysis project Ga0196960, IMG submission 183187) | Soil microbial communities from Anza Borrego desert, Southern California, United States - S3+v_5 | ecosystem: Environmental > Terrestrial > Soil > Desert | place: USA: California | collected... | reverse complement strand
CCCGCTGCCCGGCCGGCCCATGGCGGCCGCCCTGCCCCCGTCCGCCCGTCTGCTGGACGAGCTGGGCCTGGCCAGAGCCACCCCGGCCTCCCTGATGGCGCGCTGGGCGTCCGCGGCCGAGGAACAGCCGGGCGCGACGGTGCGCACGGCCGCGCACGGAGCCGCGGACCTGGGCACGACGAGCTCCGGCCGCACCCTGAGCACCGGGCCCCGGGTGGGCCCGCAGCGCGAGTCCCCCGACCCGGGGGAGGCCCCCTTCCGGAGCAGTGGTCCGACCAGTTCGGGCTCGGGCCGCTCCGCCTACACCCCCGCGGCCGGGAGCGGCGCCCCCCGGATCGGCGCGCAACGCCGTGACAGCAGAAGCGCGGGGAGCGGGCCCGCGGGCGCGTCCTTCGGCCGTGCGGGACGCCCCGTGATCGTGCTCGGCGCCGGCCCCCGGGGCCCCCTCTCCGTCGATCTGGCCGACGAGGGACCGCACCTGCTGGTCGAAGGGCCCGCGGGCAGCGGCCGTACGGAGCTGTTGCGCGCCGTCGCCGCCTCGCTGGCGTCCGCCGCCCGCCCCGACCGGCTCGGCATCCTCCTCATCGACGGGGCGGGCGGCGAGCACGGACAGCGCGGCGAGGGACTGCTCCCCTGCACGGAGCTGCCGCACGTCCTCGCGCACCTGGTGGCCTCCGAGCCCGTACGGATGCGGGAGTTCGCCCAGGCGCTGGGCGGCGAGCTGAAGCGCCGGGCGGAGCTGCTCGGCACGCTGGACTTCGCCGAATGGCACGCGCGGTACGAGGAGTCACAGGCAGCGGCCGGCCGGCGCCCCCACGGCACCGCCGAGCAGCGCGGTGACCTCGAATCACCTGCCACCGGCACTCTGCGGCTGCGGCCCGCCGCCGCCCGCCCGGCGGACCCCGGGCCCTCTCCCCTCCCCCGGCTGGTCGTCCTGGCGGACGACTTCGACGCCCTGGTCGCCCCGGCGCTCGGCAGCCCCGGCCGCCCGTCCGCCGGGTCCGTCGTCCGGGTGCTGGAGGCCGTGGCCAGGGAGGGCGGGCGTCTCGGCGTCCACCTGGTCGCCACGTCCGCCCGCCCGGACCGCACCGAGGACACGGAGCTGGCCCGGGGTGCGCGGCTGCGCATCGTGCTCGATCCACCCGTCGTCCCCCCGTCTCCGGACGAGCCCGCACCGGGCCGGGGGCGCCTGGGGCACCCGGACGGCCGGGTGACACCGTTCCAGGGCGGCCGGGTCACCGGCCGCATCCCGCGTACGGCGACCCTGCGCCCCACCGTCGTACCGCTGGAGTGGGAGCGGATGGGGGATCCGCCGGCCCGCCGGCCGGTCCGCGAGCTGGGCAACGGGCCCACCGACCTCGCTCTGCTGGCCAGCGCCCTGGAGAGGGCGGCCCGTTCGGTGAACGCGGAGCCGCTGCCTCCGTTGATCCCCTGACCACCGGCGCCCTGGGCTCCGCGCACCCGGTCAGTTCCATGACATGACGTCACGAGCCCATCACGATCAATGAGTTGAGGTGAGCGGCGGTATTGCGGCCCCGGTGTGCCGGGCATAGGACTGTGCGCACGGACGACGTGAACCGCACGATGTGAGACGTGATCGGCACCGCAGGGTCCCCTCGTTGGCGCCGGTCCACGCTCATGCGCGCGCAGGAGAGACGGGGCAGGGATGCGCACAACCCTTCGCATGCGTAGGGCCGCACTGGTGTTCACCGCGATCGGGGCGCTGGCCCTCACCGGGTGCGGCGGCGACGGCGGCGACAAGGACAAGGCGGGCGGGGGATCCGGCAAGAGCACGGACAGCCCGTCGACCGTCGATCTGCCGAAGCTCGACGGCGAGAAGATATCGGTGGCCGCGGTCTGGACCGGGCCCGAGCAGGCCAACTTCACCAAGGTGCTCGACGAGTTCGAGAAGCGGACGGGCGCCGCGGTCACCTTCGTCCCGGCGCAGGACCCGATCGTCAACTTCCTCGGGACGAAGATCGCCGGCGGCCAGCCCCCGGACGTCGCGATGCTCCCGCAGGTGGGCGCCATCCAGCAGGCCGTGGCGAAGAAGTGGGCCAAGCCGGCGGGCGCGGAGGCGAAGGCCCAGCTGGGCAAGAACTACGCGAAGGTCTGGCAGGACCTCGGCGCGGTCGACGGCACCCAGTACGGCGTCTACTTCAAGGCCGCCAACAAGTCCCTGGTCTGGTACAACGCCCAGGCGTTCGAGAACGCGGGCGCGAGCGAGCCGAAGACCTGGAAGGACTTCCTGGCCACGGCCGAGACGGTCTCCGCCTCCGGTGTCACCCCGGTCTCGGTCGGCGGCGCGGACGGCTGGACCCTCACCGACTGGTTCGAGAACGTCTACCTCTCCCAGGCCGGCCCGGAGAAGTACGACCAGCTGGCCAAGCACGAGATCAAGTGGACCGACCCGTCCGTCAAGGACGCCCTGACCACCCTCGCCGAACTCTTCGGCAAGCCGAACCTGATCTCCGGCGGCGCGGACGGCGCGCTCCAGACCGAGTTCCCCGTGTCCGTCACCCAGACGTTCACCGGCGGGGACCAGCCCAAGGGCGCCATGGTCTTCGAGGGCGACTTCGTCTCCATCAACATCGCGCAGACCGAGGCGAAGATCGGTACGGACGCCAAGGTGTTCCCGTTCCCGGCGGTCGGCGCCGAGTCCCCCGTGGTCACGGGCGGCGACGCGGCCGTGGCACTCAAGGACAGCAAGGGCGCCCAGGCGCTGCTGACCTGGCTCGCCTCGGCCGACGCGGCCAGGATCTGGGCCGAGGCCGGCGGTTTCATCTCGCCCAACAAGTCGCTGGACGCGGCCGCGTACCCGAACGACGTACAGCGCAAGATCGCCGAGGCGCTGATCGACGCCGGTGACGACGTCCGGTTCGACATGTCCGACCAGGCCCCGCAGTCGTTCGGCGGGACGCCCGGCAAGGGTGAGTGGAAGACGCTCCAGGACTTCCTCAAGAACCCGAAGGACATCGCGGGGACTCAAGCCCGGCTGGAGTCCGACGCGGCCAAGGCGTACAAGAGCTGACGGGATGACTACAGCGACAGCGGGGGGCGCCGGAAGCGCGCCTCCCGCCGACAAGCGTCCCGGCACGGGCACGGGCAGGCGCCCACGCGGAAGCGTGACCGGCACCCGGAGGGCCGTCGCGGCGGTGTTCCTGCTGCCGGCCCTGGTACTGCTCGGCTCCCTCGTCGTCTATCCGATCGTGTACTCCGTCTACCGCTCGTTCCTCGACCAGTCCGGCACCGGCTTCGTGGGCCTGGACAACTACGAGGCGCTGTTCACGGACGCCACCATCCGGACGGCGGTCAAGAACAACGCGATCTGGGTCGTGTTCGCGCCGACGGTCGCCACGGTGCTGGGGCTGATCTTCGCGGTGCTCACCGAGCGGATCCGGTGGGGTACGGCGTTCAAGCTGATCGTCTTCATGCCGATGGCGATCTCCATGCTGGCCGCCGGCATCATCTTCCGGCTGGTGTACGAGCAGGCGCCGGAGCGCGGTGTCGCCAACGCCGTGGCGGTGGGGGTGCACGACACGTTCGCCCGGTCCTCGGGCTTCCCGAAGGCGCATCCGCTGCCCGTGCATCCGCTGAAGGCCGGCGGCGGCGGTTCCTTCGTGACGAAGGAGACGGTGCGCGCCGGTGAACCGGTGCGCCTGCCGCTGGTCGGTGTGGTGCCGGCGAAGATGCCGGGCGACGCGAAGCCCGCGAAGGCGGCCACCGCGTCCGGTGAGGGCGTCACCGGCACGGCCTGGCTCGACTTCACCAGGGGCGGCGGCGGCCGACCGAACGTCGTCGACCCGAAGGAACTCGGCCTCAAGGGCATCACCGTCGAAGCCGTGAAGGACGGCAAGGTCGTCGCCACGGCGACGGCCGGAGCGGACGGGGTGTTCACCCTGCCCGCCTCGGCGGACGGCTCCCTGCTCCGGCTTCCGGCGGACAACTTCCGGGAGCCGTACAACGGGGTCGACTGGCTCGGGCCGTCCCTCGTGACACCCGGGATCATCGGCAGCTACGTCTGGATGTGGGCCGGGTTCGCGATGGTGCTGATCGCCGCCGGACTGGCGGGACTTCCGCGCGAACTCCTCGAAGCGGCGCGGGTGGACGGCGCGAACGAGTGGCAGGTGTTCCGCCGGATCACGGTGCCGATGCTGGCACCCGTGCTCGCGGTGGTCCTGGTCACCCTGATGATCAACGTCCTGAAGATCTTCGACCTGGTCTTCATCATCGCACCGGGCTCCTCCCAGGACGACGCCAACGTCCTGGCCCTCCAGCTGTACCGCTCCTCGTTCGGCACGGACGCGGATCTCGGGGTCGGCAGCGCCATCGCCGTGCTCCTGTTGCTGCTGGTGATCCCGGTGATGCTGTTCAACATCCGCCGGATGCGGAAGGAGGGACGCCGGTGACCGCCCAGGCCCACACCGCACCAGCCTCCGGCCGGGGGTCCGGGGGTCGCCCCCCGGGTGCACACAGCAACATCCGCCGGATGCGGAAGGAGGGACGCCGGTGACCGCCCAGGCCCACACCGCACCAGCCTCCGGCCGGGGGTCCGGGGGTCGCCCCCCGGGTGCACACAGCAGCATCCGCCGGATGCGGAAGGAGGGACGCCGGTGACCACGACCGAGGCCGCACAGGCGGGACAGGCGCCAAGGGCCGAGCCGCCCGAAAAGACCAGGCAGTCCCTCGGAGCACGGATCGCCGCCCGGGCGGGCGGTGGCGCCCTGCGGGTCTTCCTCATCCTGGTGGGCCTGTTCTGGCTGATGCCGACCATCGGGCTGCTGCTCTCCTCGCTGCGCGGCGCCGAGGACATCGCGGCGACCGGCTGGTGGAAGGTCTTCACCGCCCCCTCCGAGCTCACCTTCGACAACTACCAGCGCCTGCTGGACAACTCGGTCATCACCGATTCCCTGTTCAGCACGGTCCTCATCACCGTCCCGTCCACGTTCCTGGTGGTCGTCATCGGCTCGTTCGCCGGTTACGCCTTCGCCTGGATGGACTTCCCCGGCCGCGACTGGTGGTTCCTGGTGGTGGTGGGGCTGCTGGTGGTCCCCGTACAGGTCGCCCTGATCCCGGTGTCCGAGCTCTTCGGCGCCATCGGGATCTTCGAGACGACCTTCGGTGTGATCATGTTCCACACGGCGTTCGGCCTGCCGTTCGCCATCTTCCTGCTGAGGAACTTCTTCGCCGAGATCCCGCGTGAACTGCTGGAGGCCGCACGGCTGGACGGCGCGGGTGAGATCCGGCTGTTCACCCGGGTCGTGATGCCGCTCGGCGGCCCCGCGATCGCCTCGCTCGGGATCTTCCAGTTCCTCTGGGTGTGGAACGACATGCTGGTCGCCCTGATCTTCGCGGACTCGGGGTCCCCGCCGATCACCGTGGCCCTCCAGCAGCAGGTGCGGCAGTTCGGGAACAACATCGACGTGCTGGCACCCGGCGCCTTCGTGTCCATGGTGATCCCGCTGGCGGTGTTCTTCGCCTTCCAGCGGCAGTTCGTCTCCGGGGTGATGGCCGGCGCCGTCAAGTAAACGCGGCGGCCGACGACGCCACCGGACACAGGTTCGTCAACACCAGGGCGGCCCGATCACTCGCGATCGGGCCGCCCTACCGCTCTTTTCCCCCGAATGCCACATCCCGCGTAACCAAGTCACTCCATCGGCCGTTTGCGGGCCACCTGCCCGCCCGCGAGCGCCCCCTGGATGTGTTGTGCCCCGGTTCAGTGTCATCGTGCCCGCGTACCGGGTCCAGGCGTATCTGCACGCGTGTCTCGACTCCGTGCTGAATCAGTCCTTCAAGGACTACGAGATCATCGTGGTCGACGACTGTTCACCGGACGCCTGCGGCCCGATCGCCGACGAGTACGCCGTACGCGACCCCCGGGTCAGCGCCGTCCACCTCCCGCACAACTCCGGCCTCGGACCCGCCCGCAACGCCGGGGTGGCCCGGGCGGCCGGGGACTACCTGCTCTTCCTCGACGGCGACGACACCTTCGCCCCCGAGGCGCTCCAGGCCATCGCCGACCGGCTGGAGGCCACCGGCGGCCCCGACGTCCTGGTCTACGACTACGCCCGTACGTACTGGTCGGGCGAGAGCGTGCGCAACACCTTCGCCCGGCACCTCGCCGAGACCGGCCCCCCCTCCTTCCGGCTCGCGGAGCGGCCCGAGCTGCTCAAGGTCCTGATGGTCGTCTGGAACAAGGCGTACCGCCGTGAGTTCATCGAGGCCGAGGGCTTCACCTTCCCGCCCGGCTACTACGAGGACACTCCCTGGACCTACCCGGTGCTGATGGCCGCCGGGTCGATCGCCGTGCTGGACACCGTCTGTGTGGGCTACCGCCAGCGGCGCCGGGGCAACATCCTCTCCACCACCACCCACCGGCACTTCGACGTCTTCGACCAGTACGACCGCGTCTTCGCCTTCATCGACGCCCGCCCCGAACTCGCCGTCTGGCGCCCGGTGATGTTCCGCCGGATGCTCGACCACTTCTCGACCCTCTTCACCTCCCGGGACCGGCTGCCGCGCGGGACCCGGGCCCAGTTCTTCCGCCGCGCCCGCGCCCACTGCCGCCGCTACCGCACCCCCGGCGCCCCCGTCCCCCGGCGCGCCCGGCTGAGGCACGCGCTGTTCCGGCTGGGCGCCCACCGCACGTACCGCGTCCTGTGGGCCGCGCAGCGGCTGCACGGCCGGCTCGGGCGCGCGGTCACGACGGCGCGCCGGGCGGTACGCGGGGCGGCGCTCCAGCTGCACTACCGCGTCCAGCTGCGGCTGCCCCTGCGGAGCGAGGACGCCGTGTTCACCGCCTACTGGCACCGCGGCTACACCTGTAGCCCCGCGGCGCTGGAGGCCACGGCCAGGGCTCTCGTCCCCGGGCTGCGCACGTCCTGGATCTGCCGCCCGGAGGACGCCCGCACGGTGCCGGACGCGACCCGTGTGCTGCACCCGGGGACGGCCGCGTACTGGACGGCTCTGGCACGCTCCAGGTATCTCGTGAACAACGTCAACTTCGACCGCAGGCTCGTGAAGAGACGCGGCCAGGTGCTGGTGCAGACCCACCACGGGACGCCTCTGAAGACCATGGGCACCGACCTCGTGCACCGCCCGGCCGCCGCGGGCTCCATGGATTTCGCGCAGCTGCTGCGCAACGTCGACAAGTGGGACTTCTCGCTCTCGGCCAACCAGCACTCCACCCTCGTGTGGGAGCGCACCTACCCGTCCGGCTACACGACGCTGGAGTACGGAAGCCCGCGCAACGACGTCTTCCACCACGCGGACCCCGGACAGGCCGCACGGCTGCGCGAGCGCCTGGGCGTCCCGGAGGGGAGCACCGCCCTGCTGTACGCGCCGACCCACCGTGACTACCTGCGCACCCAGCAGCAGTCCCTGGACCTGGAGAGGCTGGTCCGCGTCCTGGGGCCGCACTTCGTGATCCTGGCCCGCTCCCACTACCTGGACGCGACGGACCGGGCCACCGCCGGCCACACCCGGCACCCCCGGATCATCGACGTCAGCGCGTACCCGTCCGTCGAGGAGCTCTGTCTCGCCTCCGACGGGCTGATCACGGACTACTCCTCGCTGATGTTCGACTACGTCAACCTGGACCGGCCGGTCGTCCTGTACCTGGAGGACGCACAGGCCTACGAGGCGGCCCGCGGCACGTACTTCGATCCGGCGGCCTTCCCGCCCGGGGCGGTGGCCCGTGACCAGGACGAACTCCACGAGATCTTCGCCACCGACCACTGGCGCGGGCCCCGCTCCACGCAGCGCCGGGCGGCTTTCCGGGCCCGGTTCTGCCCGTACGACGACGGGCACGCGGCGGAGCGGGTGGTGCGCCGTGTCTTCCTGGACGACACCTCGGGCATGCCCCTGCCCGCCCCGCTGCCCGGCAGGGGGCGCACCGGGGTGCCGCGGCAGGTGCCGGTGCGGGAGTACACCAGCGGCTGAGGCCCCGGCCCCGGCAGGCGCGGGGGCCGGGCACAGGCCCGGCCCGGGGCCGTTCAGCGCTCCAGGAGGGCGAACAGCTCTTCCCAGCGGTCCATGATCTCCGCCTCGGAGAACCGCTGGACGTTGGTCCGCGCCCGGTCCCCCATCGCGTCCCGCAGCCGGGGGTTGCCGGTGAGCCGGAGCAGCCGGTCGGCGAGCGCGCCGATGTCGCCGGCGGGCGCGAGCAGCCCGTCCTCGCCGTGGCGCACGATCTCCCGTACCCCCGGCGCACAGTCGAACGCCGCACACGGGACCCCGCTCGCCATGGCCTCCAGCAGCGCGAGCGGAAAACCCTCGCCGCGTGAGGACTGCACGAAGACGGAGGACGCGGCGAGCGCCCCGGGGACGTCGTCCGTACGTCCCCGCCACTCCACCGAGGAGTCGAGCCCCAGGCCGGTGCACTGCGCCCTGAGGTCCGCCTCGTCCTCGCCCGTCCCGTACACGTCCAGCCGCCAGTCCGGGCGCAGCGGAGCCACCAGCGCCCAGGTGTCCAGGAGCATGTCGATGCCCTTCTGGTCGGTGAGCCGGCCGATGCTCGCGACCGACTTCTCACGGCGCGGGGACGGCACGCCGGGCAGCGCGGCCAGGGCGTTGGGCATGAAACCGACGTTGTTCATCCCGTCGGCCGCCCACTTGTCGGCGTCCTCCTCCGTGAGGACGAGCCAGCGCTCCAGCGACGGGTAGTGGTTCTTGATCCAGCGGTAGCGGTGGCTCGCCCGGGAGTAGTCGTAGGACTCATGGCTCATCCCGATGACCGGCAGGGCGCCGGTGTCCGCCTCGCCGACCCACTCCATGGCCCAGACCTGGCTGACGATCACCACCCCGCCGGGCCGGGCGGCCCGGAAGATCTCCGAGAGCCGTTCCACGGCGTGCCGCTTCCGGGCCACCCGGCCGGCCTCGGCGCGCCGGGCCGCGATCCGGAAGCGGTCCCTCAGCCCCTTGGCCGCCCAGGGCGTCGGAGGGTGCGACGGATACAGGGCGGTCACGGGGTGGCCGGGCGGATCGGGCAGGGCCATCTTCCGCTCGGCGGCGTGGATGCCGATGGTGTGGACCCGGTGTCCCGCCTCCTGGAAGAGGTGTGCGGTCCGGTGCGTCCAGGCGGTCACACCGCCGAGTTCGTCGGTGCTGTTGGAAATGATGAAGACGTCACGGCTGCGGCTCATCGGCCGGCCTCCCCGAGAGGGACGGTGCGGGACGGGGCGGTGCGGGACGGCACGGTGTGCCGGGCGAACACGGTGTCCACGACCTCCCGGGCCGCGTCCCCGCGTTCGTAGCCGCCGAACTCCGCGGCGAAGGCCGCGCGCGCCTCCTGGAAGCCGGTGTCCGCGGTCTTCAGCCGGGCCAGCACGGCGAACAGCTCCTCCTCGGTCGCCGTCACCGGTCCCGGCGCCTTCTCCCGCAGGTCGAAGTAACTGCCCCGCTCGGCGGCGTAGTCGTCGAGGTCGGGGGCGAACAGGACGATCGGGCGGTCCAGGAGCGCGTAGTCGAACATGATCGACGAGTAGTCGGTGACCAGGACGTCGGCGAGCGTGAGGAGTTCACTCACGTCGTGGTGGCGCGACACGTCCACGACCGTCCCCGGCGGGCAGACCGGCAGGCTCGCCGCCTCCAGGTAGTGCGCCCGCACCAGCAGCGTGTACGTGTCGCCGAACCGCTCCGCGAAGCGCGCCGCGTCCAGCAGGAGCCGCTGCCGCCTGCGCCTGCCCGGCCCGCCCCGGAAGGTCGGCGCGTACAGCACGGCCTTCCGGTGGTCGGGCAGACCGAGCTCGGCCGCGAGCGCCGGGCGGGGCAGCCTCCCCTCGGCCTCGTCCCGGGCCCGCGCGGCGAACAGGGCGTCGTTGCGGGGGTAACCGGTGCGCAGCAGCGTCCGCTCGGGCAGCCGGTAGGCACGGGCCAGCGTGCGCTCGTCGTGCTCGGACCGCACGAGGAAGTGGTCGAAGCGGTTCACGGCCTGCTGGAGCCGTGCACGCTGCGGGGCGTTCTGCATGCGCACCCGGGTCTCGTCGAAGCCCATGCGCTTGTACGCCGAACCGTGCCAGGTCTGCAGGTAGGTCGTGCCCGAGGGCTTGTCGAGGTGCTGCGGGAATCCCTGGTTGTCCACCCAGTACTCCGCACGGGCCAGGGCCCACAGGTAGCGCCAGGACCAGCGGCGCACGAGCCTGGCGTCCGGAGGGAAGCCCGCCGGGGAGTCGGCGTACGACCAGACGCAGCGCATCCTGAGCCCTCGGGCGCGCACCTCCTCGTGGACGGCCCGCGGGCTGTCGCCGTAGCAGGTGCCCATGTGGCTCTCGAAGACGACGGAACCCCTGCGCACGGGCAGCCGGAGCAGCCAGGAGCGGTAGACGGAGACCTTGAAGCCCCTGGCGTGCAGACGGTCCCGGCGCCTGCGCAGGGCCCGCAGCAGGAGCCTGGCCCGGCGGGCGGGGCGGAAGTGGGTGGCGTAGTGGACCAGCCGGCGGGCCGTGCGGGCCGGCCGGTGACGGGCTTCGAGCCGGAGCGCCAGATGGTCCCGGAGCGTGATGTAGGGCTGCCAGGTGTCCCCGGCCGCCCTGCCCAGCCGGGGCAGCGCGGGAGAACGGTCCGCCGGGCCGACGAGGTCGTGGGCGGCGAACAGATCGCTCACCGAGCGGGCCCGGCCGTCCTCCACCACCATCCGCGCGTCCCACACCGTGTCCCGGGGGCCGAGGGGGCGCAGCAGGCCGGTGAGGCCGACGCGGGCGGACCAGCTGATGCCGGTGGCGTCGGGCCGCAGCTCCCCGACCGGGGCCCGGAACGCGCGGGAACCGTCGCGTACGCGGAACTCCAGATGGGCCGTGAGGGGGCCGTCCGGGTCCGGTCCGGTGTGCCCGGGCAGGACGAGCCGGCCTTCGAGCAGGACCTCGCGGCCGTCGGCCTGGTAGCGGGTGAGCCGGTTCATCAGCTTCAGCTCGCCGAACGTGCGGTACTGGTGCCCGAGTCCGGTGACGTCCAGCACGGGGTCGGGGCCGCCCGGCCAGTACATCCGCCCGTCGTCCTCCAGGGTCAGGGGCGCGGCCACGGTGCCCCGTCTGCGCAGCGCGTACGCCGCCGTGAGCACCCCGTCGGCGTCGCCGCGCTCCAGCATCCGGACGCCGACGCGCTCGGCGGGCGGAAGGGTGAGCAGGGCCGCCTCCGGGACGCAGCCGGGCAGCACCCGGGCCGCCGTCGCCGCGATGCGTCCGCGTGCGGCGGCGGGCAGCTCGGGGAAGGTGCGCACCAGCGGCACGAGGTGGTCGAGCAGGAAGGCACGCTCCCGCTCCTCGCACAGCTCCGCCGGCCCCCGGGCCACCAGCACCTGGCACACGCGCCGGTGCGCCTCCACGAGCCCGGCGAGGTCCCGGCCGGCGTCGGGCACGGCACGCCCGGAGACGATCCGGCGGCGTACGAGCGCGATGCGGCCGACCACGGTCGCGGCCAGGAGGCCGAACAGGATCCCGCTGTGGGTGAGGTCCTCGTCGTAGCGCAGCGCTTGCCGCTCCACCGCCGCGCGGCGCAGGCAGAAGCCGGTCACCAGGGCGTCGCGCACCGCGAGTCCGGGTGCTTCGGTGAACCGGGCGACGGTGCGGGAGCGGAGGAACAGCGGGTGCTGCCAGGAGGGCTCCCGCTCCTTCGTGCCGTCCCCGGTGTACCGGCTCCAGCGCCCCGCGACCAGGTCGGCGCGGGTGCGCGCCCCTGCCTCCCAGAGGTTGCGGCACGCGTGCCGCTGGAGGCGCTCACCGGTGTCGAGCACGAGGAGGTACGTGCCCCGCGCCGCGTCCAGACCGGCGTTGCGCAGCGCGGCGACGGAGCTCTTGCCCGGGTCGAGCACACGGACGTGGCCCGGGGAGCGCCCGGCGAGCGTTCCCGCCGCCTTGCGCAGGGCGGCGGATGCTCCGGCGGGCAGGACGACGAGGGCCTCGACGGCGCGCAGGCTCTGGTCGAGCACGGACTCCACGGACGCCGTCAGCGCGTCCTCGCCGCCCTCCGCGGCGGTGACCACACAGCTGAAGTCGGGCGTGCTCATGCCCGTACCTCCTTCAGCATCCGGTCCGCGACCTGCGCGGCCGCCGTCCCGTCGTCGAGGTCGCAGAAGGCCTCGCGGAAGGCGGCGTAGGCCTCCTGGTGGCCCGCCGTCGCGGCCTCCGGGTCGCGCAGGGCCTCGACGACGGCGGCCGAGTCGGTGATCAGCGGGCCGGGCGCCCGGTTCTCGAAGTCGAAGCAGAAGCCGCGCAGGGTGTCGCGGTAGTGCTCCAGGTCGTAGGTGTGGAAGAGCATCGGCCGGCCCGTCTGCGCGAAGTCGAACATCAGGGACGAGTAGTCGGTGACCAGCACATCGCTGACCAGCATCAGCTCGGTGACATCGGGATGGCGCGACACGTCCCGGACGAAGTCGCTCTCCGGGACGCTCCCGCCGACCAGGTAGTGCCGGCGCACCAGCAGGACGTGGTCGTCGCCGAGCGCTCTCCGCGCCTGTTCGAGGTCCAGCCGGAGATCGAGTCCGTACCGCCCGCCCTGCTTGGGCCGGTCCTCGCGCCAGGTGGGGGCGTACAGGACGACCCGTTTCCCGTCGGGCACGCCGAGCGACCGCCGGACGGCGTCGGCGACCTTCGTCCGGTCGGCGGCGTACAGCAGGTCGTTGCGCGGGTAACCGCATTCGAGGACCTCGCCCGTGTGCCCGAACGCACGGCGCAGGACGGGCGTCGAGAAGCGGTTCGGCGAGACGAGCACGCTCCACTGGGCGGCACGCCGTGGCATGGACTCCATGTACGCGGTGTCCGCGAAAGCCGTTCCCTCCAGGTCACGGCCGATGCGCTTGAGCGGGGTGCCGTGCCAGGTCTGGACGACGAGCTGCCCCTCGGACCGCTCGAACCACTCGGGCAGCTGGGTGTTGGTGACGATCCACCGGCTGCGGGCCAGCGCGTCGTGCCATTCGGCGCTGTGCAGGGCCACGGCACGCACCCCTTCGGGCACCGCCGCCTGCTGGTCCCGCACCACCCACAGGTGCTCCACACCGGTGCCGCGCCGGGTCAGCTCCTCGTGGACGGCGCGGGGCGAGTCGGAGTACTGGCGGCCGTCGAAACTGGAGTACAGCACGGTGTCCCACAGCTCCCGGCCCCGCAGGCCCGCATACCGCTCGCGCAGCCGCCGCTGCCCGTAGGCCCCCCGGTCCTCCGGCGGCAGGGCACTGCCCGAGTGCAGGCAGAGCCGGTCGTGGAAGCGCCGCTCCAGGGTGAAGCGGCGCCCTCCCGATCCGTACCCCAGCGGCAGTCCGGCGTGCAGCTGGTGCACCACGCGCAGCGGCAGATAACGCTCCGGGTCCCTCTCGCCCCGCTCCCGGAGGAAGGGGTACCACCGGCCCTCGGCGAGCGGCAGCACCCCGCCCGGCCCGTCGACGGCCCCGGGGGACAGCTCCGTGCGGAAACCGGCGTCCGTGCGCTCCACCGCGAAGGTGTTCTCCTCCTGGTGGCCGCTGTGACGCAGGACGAGATCGACCGGGCGGCCGCCCAGGGCCGGGAAGGTCCCCTCCAGGACCAGGCCGGCGTCGTCGGTCCACGAGAGCCCGGTGACGACGGGCCGCACGTCCCGGTCGGTGAGCACCAGGTCCCCGGAAGGGTTGGCGGCGGCGTAGACCTCACGGCCGCCGGGCAGCGGATACCTCGCCGCGTCCGTCTCCGGACGGGCCGCGACCGTCAGCCGGCGCGCCCCGCAGGCCAGCTGGACACCCCAGTCGCCGTCGGAGCCCCGGAACGCCACCAGCGGCACCTCGGCGACGACGGTACGGCCGTCCGTGTCCTCGTCCGCCACCAGGGGGAACTCGTGGGTCTCCTTCGTCCGCCACTCCTGGATCCGCAGCGCCGTCGGCGTGTCCCCGCCCAGCACCCGCACCGCGATCCGGATCCCGTCCCCGGCCTCCGTCGGCCCGTGGCCGGCGAGGACGGCGTCGACCCGCTCGGCGCGCAGCTCCAGCTTGTTCCCGGAGAGCAGCGGGACGACCCGGGTGCGCTCGTCGACGTAGCGCACGGCGGGCGCGGCCGGGTTGCCGAGCAGCCGCATCGGCCCGCGGCGCGGCCGGCCCGCGCCGACGACGAGGGATTCCAGCTTCCAGAGGGTCCTAGCACCCCGCGCCGTGCCCCGGGTGACGAGCCGGCGCGGGTCGACGGCGGTCTCGAAGCCGGACCGTTCGTAGCGGTGCAGCGAGCGGCCCGATCCCGCCGCCGCCTCGTCGGTCACCGTCCGGTGCAGCCGCAGGGGGATCAGCCGGCGGCCCGACCTCAGCCAGCCGGCCCCGGCCGATCTGCCGGGGGCGTTGCGGACGTAGGCGTACCCCTTGAGGTGCAGCAGCCCGTCCCGCCACACGGCCTCGGTGAGATGCGCGTGCACGGGGAGGTCTCCGGCGGACAGCGCGGTGGCCCTGCGCGGCAGAGGGGGTTCGATCCCCGGGTACCGCGCCTGGGGCCGCAGCCGCCCGTGCACGTGGAAGGTGTCCCGGTCGGTGGTCTCGTGGGCCAGGAGGGCGAGCAGCTCCGCCGTCCTGCGCTCCCGGATGAGCTGCCACTTGACCCGCAGGTGCAGGGGCAGCGCGTCGAGGACGGCGGGTTCGACCGTGTCCGCGAAGGCGTTGGCGTGGGTGAGGAAGGCCTGGTGGAAATCGTCGTCGCCGTCCCGGAGGGCCTCGATGAACAGCCAGAGGTCACCGGAGAGCGCGTGCTCGTCGTAGCGCCGTTTCGCCTCCGTCATGCCCCGGTCCGCGAGGAACCGGCTGACGGTGGACACCGCCGTGACCCGGTCGCGGATGCCCCGGGCCACCGCGCGCCGGGTGGTGATCGAACCGTCGCGGTCCCGCCAGTGGTAGACCGGCTCCTCCACGACGTCGACGCTCCGGGCCAGGAAGTGGGCGGGCAGCACCACGGCGATGTCCTCGTACAGGACGCCCGTCGGGAAGGAGAAGGCGTGCAGGTCCCAGAAGGACCTGCGGAACACCTTGTTGCACGCGATGCGGTCGCCGAGCAGGATCCAGTCCCGGGTGACGTGGGTGGCCCGGCGGTGCTTCTCCATCGGCCTGCGGAACATCGGGGACTGTTCGAGCGTCCCGTCCGCCCGGAGCCTGAGGACGTTGCCGGTCGCGAAGTCCGAGCCCGACGCGTCGAGTTCGTCCAGCATCCTGGCGAAGGCACCCGGCGGGACGACGTCGTCGCTGTCGACGAAGGCCAGGAACCGCGCGTCCGGGTGGGCCTGTCCGGCGCCCGCGTTGCGCGCGGCCCCGAGCCCGGCGTTCTTCTGCCGGATCAGCCGGAAGCGCGGGTCCTGCCGGGAGAACTCCATCGCCGCACCGGCGCTGCCGTCCGTCGAACCGTCGTCGACCATGACGACTTCCAGGTCGGCCATGGTCTGTCCGGCGAGCGAGTCCAGGCAGGCTCCGAGGTACTCCTCGACGTTGTAGAGCGGGACGACGACGGTGAGACGGGGTGCCATGGCGCTGCGCACGATCCTTCCGGGCGGACGAACGGACGTCTTCTGCAACGGACGTCCTCTCCAACGGACTTCCTCTGTATGGAACGAGCCCCGTGCCTGCGGGGCACGGGGCTCACGACGGGGCGCCGCCCGCCCGGGGTCCGGCCGGGCGCGCCCGTTCAGGGTTTGACGGCGATCCGGCCCTCGTCCATGCGCAGCAGCAGGAGCTGCTCGCCGGTCTCCTCCAGGAACTCGTCCACGGCCTGGCGCGATCCCTGCCAGTAGCCGTAGTCGTCGATCAGCAGCACTCCGCCGCTCACCAGGCGTCCGTACAGGTGCGCGAGCTCGTGCTTCGTCGACGCGTACCAGTCGGTGTCCAGCCGGAGGATGGAGATCTGTTCCGGTGCCTGCTCCGGAACGGTGTCCTCGACCTTGCCCCGCACGTAGTGGACGCGGTCCTTCGGATAGGGCACCTGCTCGAAGCCGGCCTGTACGTCCTCCAGGGAGGCCACGGCCCAGATGGGCCGGTCCTTGCCCTGCGCGTCCAGCAGTTCCTGGGCCGGCCTGCCGTCCCTCCGCAGATCCTCCGCGGTGGGCGGGGTCATGCCCTCGTACGTGTCGAAGAGGTAGAGGTCCCGCTCCGTCTCACCGAGCGACAGCAGGGTCCTGGCGCAGGCCTGCATGGAACCGCCGCGCCAGACACCGCATTCGACGATGTCCCCCGGGATGCCGTGCTTCACGACGTGCCGGGTCGCGCGGACGAAGGCGTTGAGCCGCTCCGGGGAGGTCATCGTGTACGGCTTGACCGCACGGATGATGTCCTTCGCCTCGTCGTCGTAGTCCGCGGGGAACTGCTGCGGCTTCCTGGCCGCGGCCTTCGGCGCGGCCGGCTTCTGCGCCACCGGCCCCTGTGCCGTCGCCGGGGCCCCCGCGGGGGCGGAGCGGGGAGCGGGGAGGGCCGCGCGCCTGAGCTGGTATCCGGTGAGTTGCTGAAGGACGCCGTTGACGGCGTTGCGCCAAGCCATGGGGCCGGACAATACGCGCGTTTTGCGGCTCATGTCATCTTTCGTCAACCTGTGGTTGATGGGACGGTACGGCTGTCCGGGCGCCCGCACCGCTCCCGGCCGTCCAGCGGGCGCGGCAGCGGGATCCGGTCCACTCCACCGGCCCGGTTGGCCCACCAGACGGCCGTCTCCCGGACGGCGAGATCGGCCAGCCGGTTCTTCAGCCGGGTCACCGGCCGCCGGTGGGGCTGCGGCCGGCGGAAGACCCCCACCGAGTCGCCCCAGTAGGCGGCCTTGGCGTCGATGGAGGCGTAGTCGTGCCAGATGCCCTTGGCCGGCGGGAAGTCCGTGTACGCCTCGCAGAGTTCGAGGCGGGAGTGGGCGGCCATCGCCCGGAAGCCGTCGGGGTAGTAGCGCCAGCAGTCCTGCGCGTCGTGGGCGTGGCCGCGCGAGGGCGCGGTGATGAAGGCGTAACCGCCGGGCTTGAGCACCCGGGTGATCTCCATCATCGACACCCAGAAGAAGGGGATGTGCTCGAACGCCTGGCCGGACAGCACGACATCGGCGCTGCGCGACTTCGCGGGAATCCGGTAGGGCCGCGTCATGACCGCGTCGACGTTGGGGCCGTCCAGGACGTCGACCCCGAAGTAGTCGACGTCGTGGTCCGCCAGCAGACCGCGGTGGGTGCGTGTCTGCTTTCCGGAGATCCGTGAGCCGAGGTCCACGACACGGTGCCTGCGGGCCTTGGGCAGATACTCCTCGATGCAGAGCTGCATCTGCTCGTAGGCGGACCGGTGCATGAGCTTCTCCCAACGTTGCCGTGTGCGCGCGCTGTTGAGCACAACGACGGCGGGGTACGGAGGGATCGCCCCGTACGGGTGACCCGGGGCCCCGGCCGGGCCGCACGCCCAACCCGTACGCCCGCTCAGTCGGGCCGCACCGGGAAGACCCGCCGCACCACGCGCTCCGCCGCGCGTCCGTCGTCGTAGGGGCAGAAGCGGCGGCGGAACGCGGCACGCAGCTCGCCGGCCTCCGGGGACCTCCAGGCTCCGCTCCGCAGCACCTCCCGCAGCTCGTCCTCCGTGGTGGCGACCGCGCCGGGGGTGTCGCCGGGGCGGCCGGACAGCAGGTCGACGTAGACACCGCGAGCGGCGCGGTAGGCCTCCCAGTCGGGCACGTAGGTGATGATCGGGCGGTCCAGGCAGGCGTAGTCGAACATCAGGGACGAGTAGTCGGTGATCAACGCGTCGGCGGCGAGGAAGAGTTCCTCGACGCGGGGGTGGCCGGTGACGTCCACGACCCGGCCGCCCGGCGCCGTCCCGGCCGAACGCCCGTAGAAGTAGTGGGCGCGTACCAGCAGCACACAGCCGGGTCCCAGATCGCGGGCGAGACGCTCCAGGTCGAGGCGGGGGACGAAGCCCTTGCGGTAGTCGCGGTGGGTCGGCGCGTACAGCAGGACGGTCGCTCCCGGCGCGATGCCCAGCTCGGCCCTGGCCTTGCCGGTCCGCTCGGCGGTGGCGGTGCACAGGACGTCGTTGCGCGGGTAGCCGTAGGGCAGGTGTTCGTACGAGGAGGGATAGACCCGGTCCCAGGTCTCGGTGCTGTGCGGGTTGGCGGAGAGGCTGAAGTCCCACTGGTCGGCGTGGGCGACGACCCGTTCGAAGCTGACACCTCCGGTGAGGGCGGGATACGGCAGCTGGTCGAGGCCCATGGTCTTCAGCGGCGTCCCGTGGTGGGTCTGGAGGTAGATCTGGCCGGGCCGTTTGGTGAAGCCGCCGGGGAAGCTGGAGTTGTTGACCAGGTACGTCGCGGTGGCCATGGCCCGCCAGTAGGCGCGGGAGCCCTCGATGACGTACGGCACACCGGGCGGCATCCGGTCCAGGTGGCGCGAGGAGACCACCCAGACACCGCGGATGTGCGGGACCAGTTCGCGGGCCTTGGCGTAGACGGCGGCCGGATTGCAGGCGACGCCCCTGTTCCAGTAGGCCCCGTAGACGGCGAGGCGGGGGTCCAGCGGCCGGTGCAGGTCGGCGCGGTACACGGCCCTCATCGCACGGGCACGCAGCGCCTTCCTGCCCGCGTGCGCGGCGGCGCGCGCCCGGGT
>Ga0196960_10000311_pt1 | contig 18600 bp, 18 predicted proteins | sample S3v_5metaG_FD_183187 | JGI IMG/M metagenome (GOLD analysis project Ga0196960, IMG submission 183187) | Soil microbial communities from Anza Borrego desert, Southern California, United States - S3+v_5 | ecosystem: Environmental > Terrestrial > Soil > Desert | place: USA: California | collected... | reverse complement strand
CGCGCGCTGCGCTCAGTCCGCCGCGACGGCGCCGCGGAGGAGTGGGCGGGCGGCGGCGGCGAGGGCGGTGGCGACGACGAGGGCGAAGCCGAGGACGGCGACGCGCGGCGAGACCGACTGGAGCGCGACGCCGAGGCCGATGACCGGCACCGACAACCCGACGTAGGCGGCGAGGAAGAAGCCGGCCAGCGCCTCCGCGCGGCTCTCGGCCGGGGCGACCTGGGCGACGGTGGCGATCGAGCCCTTGAAGAGGAGGCCCGCGCCGCCGCCGGAGAACGCGCCGCCGAGGAGGAAGAGCGCGAGCGACGGATCGCTGAGCCAGAGCGAGAGGACCGTGACCCCCAGCCCGGTGACGATGAGCCCCAGCCCGAGCTCGATCGAGCGGCGCGCCTCGGTCGCCATGAACGCCACCTGGAACGCGACGCCCGCCCCGAACATCACGAAGATCGTCGCGCCGGCCAGCGCCCGCGAGGTGTGGCCCAGCGGCCCGGCGAGCACCGTCGGCGCCAGCGCGGTGAAGAGGCCGTTCGCGGCGAAGGCGAAGAACCCGGCGACGGCGGCGGCGAAGTACCGCGCGCGGTCGGCCGGCGGGACGGCGACGCGCTGCGGGCGGTAGGCCGGGCGCGGGTCGGGGACCGGGCGCGTCTCGGGCGTCGCGGCGAGCATCAGCGCCGCCCCGATCAGCAGCGCGAGGAAGACGAGGTACGGCACGGTGAGCGGGTCCGCCACCCACTCGGCGAGGAACCCGGAGATCAGCGCGCCGAGGCCGAGGCCGCCGACGTTCACCGTCGTCGCCACCAGCTGCGCGCGGCGCGCGGAGGCGTCGGGACGGTGCGCGGCATGCAGCTCCGCCAGCCACGCGGTCGCCGTCGCGGTCACGGCACCCACGGAGAGCCCGTTGACGATGCGGGCGATGATCAGCCCCGGCAGGTCACGCCAGAGAAGGAAGATCAGGCCGCTGACGATCGACACGCCCACCGCGGGGAGGAGCACGCGCCGGCGCCCGATCCAGTCCGACACATGACCGGCGAGGAAGAGTGACGTTGCGACGCCAACGGCGTAGGCGGCGTAGATCAGCGTGATCGTGAACGACGAGAACCCGTCGCGCTCCTGGTAGAGCGCGTAGAGCGGCGACGGGGCGGTGGAGAACGCGCCCACGATGAGGAACGTGAGCGCCACGAACCAGAAGCCGGCCGCGTGCTGGCGGGTCGAGGCGGCGGCGGACGAGGGGAAGGCGGGGAAGGCGGCGGCGGACATGGTGCACCTACTGTGCGACATCCATCGAACTTCCACCACGCGCGTCGTCGCTAACGCTCATCACCGCTCGCGATAACGTCGACGCGGTGAGCACGCGTGGTGAGATAGGGCGCGCGACGAACGGCGCGGCCGGAGCGAGCAGCGGGGCGGCGGCGTGGAGCTGAGGCAGCTCGAGACCTTCGTCGCCGTCGCGGAGGAGGGCAGCTTCACGAAGGCGGCCCAGCGGCTCCACGTGGTGCAGTCCGCCGTCAGCGCGACGGTGCGCAAGCTGGAGGCTGAGCTCGGCGTCACGCTCCTCAACCGCACCACCCACCGCGTCGCGCTCAGCGACGCCGGCGCCCTCCTCCTCCCCGAGGCCCGCAGAACACTCGAAGCGGCCGCGGGGGCGCAAGACGTCGCCGCGCAGCTCAGAGGCGGCCTCCGGGGCACCGTCCGCATCGGCACGATGCAGGGCCAGCGCACGCAGTCCATCACCCTCGCCGCGCTCCTCGCCGACTTCCGCGGCAAACACCCCGACGTCGAGTTCGACGTCCGCCAGCGCGGCAGCGCCGACACCGCCCGCATGCTCCGCGACGGCCAGCTCGACCTCGGCCTCGTCGGCCTCGCCGAGCGCGACGCGCAGGGGCTCGACCTCATCACGCTCGCCCGTGAGGAGATGGTGCTCGCGTGCGCGCCCGGTCACCGCCTCGCAGCGCACACCAGCGTCACGCTTGACGAGCTCGAGGACGAGGCCGTCGCCGACTCGCCGCCGGGCTGGGGGACGCGGATCGCCGTCGACCGCGCGTTCGGTCTCGCCGGCGCCCGCCGCCGCACCGCGTACGAGATCAACGACATCCCGAGCATCGTCGACTTCGTCGAGCACGGCCTCGCCGTCGCGGTGCTCCCGCCGAGCTTCGTCACGGCCACCGCGCCGGCCGTCCGGCTCGTCCCGATCCGCCACCACGCGCCGCTCTTCACCACCAGCGTCGCGACCGCCCGGGGCCGCCGCCTGACCACCGCGGCCGCCGCCCTGCGCGACACCATCGCTGACCGGGCTTCACCGGGGGTATAGGTTTCACCTCGTTGTCCGGGAGAGGAGACCGATGGCGTATTTCGTGACGGGTGCGACCGGCTTCATCGGCCGGCACCTCGTGGAGCAGCTGCTGGAGCGGGATGGGGACATCCACGTGCTCGTCCGCGAGGGGTCGACCGACAAGCTCGACGCGCTCGTCGAGCGCTGGGGCGAGAAGGCGCAGGGCCGCATCCACCCCGTGATCGGGGATCTGGGCCAGCCGCTGCTGGGCGTCGACCCGGACACGCTGAAGGGGAAGATCGACCACGTCTTCCACCTCGCCGCCATGTACGACATGACGGCGAGCGACGAGCGCAACGAGCAGCTCAACGTCGACGGCACGCGCAACGCGGTCCAGCTCGCCAACGCGATCGAGGCCGGGCGGCTGCACCACGTCTCCTCCATCGCCGCCGCCGGCAACTTCCGCGGCTTCTTCCGCGAGGACCACTTCGACGAGGGCCAGGAGCTGCCGTCCGCCTACCACCGGACGAAGTTCGAGTCGGAGAAGATCGCCCGCGAGGAGTCCACGATCCCCTGGCGGGTCTACCGCCCCGCGATCGTCGTCGGTCACTCGGAGACCGGCGAGATGGACAAGATCGACGGCCCCTACTACTTCTTCAAGCTCTTCCAGAAGCTCCGCGGTTGGCTGCCGCAGTGGATGCCGCTCGTGGCGCCGGAGCTGGGCTACACGAACATCGTCCCCGTCGACTACGTGGCGAAGGCGATGGACCACATCGCCCACCAGCCCGACCTCGACGGCCAGGCGTTCCACCTCACCAACCCGCGGCGCCAGCGCAGCGGCGAGGTGATGAACATCATCGCCAACGCCGGCCACGCGCCGCACCTGGCGCTGCGCGTCGACAAGAAGCTGCTCGACATGCTGCCCAAGGGCGTGATCGGGATGGCGATGCAGGCGCCGCCGGTGAAGGACGTGCGCCGCGCGCTGCTGGCCGACTTCGGGATCCCCGAGGAGATCGTCGAGCACATCGCGCTGCGGCCCGAGTTCGACACACGCGACACCGAGAAGGCGCTGAAGGGCACCGGCATCAGCGTCCCCGAGCTCGACACGTACGCGTGGCGGCTGTGGGACTTCTGGGAGCGCCACCTCGACCCGGACCTCTTCAAGGACCGCTCGTTCGAGGGCGCCGTCAACGGCAAGCGCGTCGTCATCACCGGCGCGTCGTCGGGCATCGGCGAGGCGGCCGCGCTGAAGATCGCCAAGGCCGGCGGCATCCCGATCCTCGTCGCCCGCGGGCGCGAGAAGCTCGAGGAGCTCAAGGCGCGCATCGAGGAGGAGGGCGGCACCGCGTACGCGTACTCCGCCGACCTCTCCGACATGGAGTCGATCGACGAGCTCGTCGAGCGGATCCTCGCCGACCACCCGGTCGTCGACATCCTCGTCAACAACGCGGGCCGCTCGATCCGCCGCTCGGTGAAGCTGTCGTACGACCGCTTCCACGACTACGAGCGGACGATGCAGCTCAACTACTTCGGCGCGATCCGGCTGACGATGCGGCTGCTCCCGCACATGCGCGAGCGCAAGGCCGGCCACGTCATCAACATCAGCTCGATCGGCGCGCAGACCAACCCGCCGCGGTTCAGCGCGTACGTCGCCTCCAAGGCGGCGCTGGACGCGTGGACGCGGGTGGTCGGCTCGGAGACGATCGGCGACAACGTCCACTTCACGACGATCCACATGCAGCTCGTGCGGACGCCGATGATCGCGCCGACGAAGATCTACGACGCGTTCCCGACGATCACGCCGGACGAGGCGGGCGACCTCATCTGCGAGGCGATCCGGGCCAAGCCGAAGACGATCAACACGAAGCTCGGCACGTTCGGCGAGGTCGCGTACGCGCTCGCGCCCAAGGCCGTCGACCAGATCCTCCACACCGCCTACAAGGTCTTCCCGGACAGCGCCGCGGCGTCGGGGAGCAAGGACCCCGACGAGAAGGCGTCGATGGAGCAGATCGCGATGGCCAACCTGCTGAAGGGTGTGCACTGGTAGGCCAACTTCCGGTGTGAGTGTGACCGGGGGCACCCCGGGGGCTTAGGATGCGCGGCGATGGCTCCCACCCCCCGCGCCCTGTCCCGCGCGGTCGGCCTGCTCCTTGCCGCCGCCTGCCTGCTTCCGGTCGCACCCGCCCACGGTGCGACGGCCGTCTCGAGGTCGTTCTTCGGGACGGTCGTCGACGGCCCCATGCTCGACCCCGACGCGCCGATCGAGAACGAGCTCTCGGTCATGCGCCAGACCGGGCTCGGCACCGTCCGCCTCCCCGTCCACTGGGCGGCGGTGCAGCCGTACCCCTCGTGGGACGTCGTGCCCGCCGGCGAGCGGGCCGACTTCACCGACATCGAGGGCGTGCCCACCGACGTCCGCGCGCTCGACCGCTGGGTCAAGGGCGCGGCGCGGCTGGGGATGGAGGTGCTCCCGACCGTGCTGCGCAGCCCGTGGTGGGCGGCGCGGAACTGGAAGGACGAGGCGTCGCCGCCGAAGGGCACCACCGAGTACGCGCGGCTGATGACCGGCCTGGTCAAGCGGTACGGGCCGGCCGGCTCGATCTGGGCGGGCGGGGGCGCGAAGCTGCCGATCCGCGACTGGCAGATCTGGAACGAGCCGAGCATCACGCTCTTCTGGAACTGGGGCGTGTGGGCGCACGACTACGTCGCGCTCCTCCGCGACGCCGGCACCGCGGTCAAGGCGGTCGACCCGGGCGCGCGGATCGTGCTCGGCGGGTTGCCGAACGACAGCTGGAACGCGCTCGAGCGGGTCTACTACGAGCAGGGCAAGGGCCTGTTCGACGTCGTCGCCCTCCACCCGTACACGCAGCGCGTCAACAACGTGCTCGAGGTCGTCCGGCGCGCGCGCCAGGTGATGGACTCGCGCGGCGACCGCGCGACGCCGATCATGATCACCGAGATGGGCTGGTCGTCCGGCGCCGGCAAGCAGACCAACCGGCCGACGTGGGAGACCAGCGAGGCCGGCCAGGCCGCCAAGCTCTCCGCCGTCGTCAAGGCGCTCACGCGGCGCCGCGCGGAGCTGCGGATCGAGGGCATGTACTGGTACACGTGGCTCTCGGCCGACGACGGGTTCGACAGCTTCACGTACTCGGGCCTGCGCAGGAAGACCGCGTCGGGGATCGTCTCCAAGCCGGCGCTGACGGCGCTGCGCACCACGGTGCGCGAGCTGTCGAAGAAGAAGCGCTGAGCGCGCCCTACTCGATCGTGTAGGGCCCGAAGGCCTGCCGCACCGCCGTCTCGTTCGACGCCTTGTCGAGCGGGAGCGGTGCGGGGGGCTTGTCGCGCAGCGTGCGGATCACCGCCGCGTGGCGGGCCTCGACCTGCACGATCGAGGCGAACGCGGCGACGAAGTCCTCGTTCTCCAGCGCGGGCGCGGCGCCGTTGTAGCCGCTGACCGCCGTGTCCTCCAGCGTGTTGGCGAGCTTGAGGAAGCCGTCGAGCGACTCGAGCTCCACCCCGAACTCCACCCGCGGGCGGTCGTTCGGCTCGCCGCCCCCGTCGCGGATCGTGGCGCGGAGCGCGTCGACGTGCTCGATCTCGTGGTCGCGGACCGTCTCGAGCAGCCGCCGCGTCGGCGCGTCGATGCCGGGCACCCGCTTGAGCGCGTCGCGGTAGAGCGCCGCCTGGACGTACTCGAGGGTGAGCGCGAAGCTGAGCAGGCGCAGGTCGTCGCGGATGTCGCCGCGCGCCACCCCGGGGACGAGGAGCGCGCCGCCGGCCGACGCCGACCGCGCGAGGAACGAGGCGCGGGTGATCTTCACGTGGCGTACCTCCGCAGGCGCGAGCGGACCTGCGCCATCGTCGCCGGCTCGGCGAACGCGCCGTCCGGGAAGATCTGGTCGGTCTGGCCCGCGGCGCGGTTGACCGCCGCCCCGTGGCGCCCCTCGACGGTGTGGATGGCGAGCATGGAGCCGAGCAGCGTGCGGTCCTGCACGCGGTTGAGCTGGCCCATGTACGCGGACGCGGCGAGGTTCGCCAGCCCGGCGCCGGTGCGCAGCACCTCGCTCGGGCCGGCGGCGAAGACGGGCGCGAAGTCGGTCGTCGGCGCGGGCGTCGTCTGCGTCTCCTCCTGCCCGGCCAGCCGCCGCTCGTAGCGGACGAGGATGTCGACGTGGCCCTGCTCGTTGCGGGCGATGTCCGCGGTGAGGTTGGCGGCGTTGACGGGGGCGAGCGCGTCGCGGCGCGCGGCCTCCTGCCAGAACGCCGACGTCACACGCTCGACCTGCAGCAGGAAGCGGACGATCTCCAGATCGGCCGCCGTCCGCATCTGGCGCCGGCGTTCGTCGTCGTCCTCCCCGCCACAGCCGGCGGCGGCAGCAGCGACCGCCGCCCCGCCGGCGGCGAGGATCCCCTTGCGCGTCCACATCGCGCGCTGATGGTAGGCGTTATGCCGACTCGGCGGCCCTGGCGGCGTGGCCGACCATCAGCTCGCGCTGCACCGAGCGCGGCTCCGGCCCCGGCACGCGCCGGTGCCAGGTGCCGTCGACGTGCATGTCCCACGCGTTCGTGTCGTCGGCCAGCGCGCGGTCCATCACGTCGAGGACGTCGGCGCGCAGCTCGTCGTCGTCGATCGGCGCGACGAGCTCGACGCGGGTGTCGAGGTTGCGCGGCATGAGGTCGGCCGAGCCGATCAGCACCCGCGTGTCGTCGCCCCGCTTGAAGGCGAAGATCCGCGAGTGCTCCAGGAAACGCCCGACGATCGAGGTGACGCGGATGTTGTCCGACACGCCCTCGACGCCCGGCCGCAGGCAGCAGATGCCGCGGATGTTGAGGTCCACCGGCACGCCCGCCTGCGACGCCCGGTACAGCGCGCGGATGCACCGCCGGTCGACGAGCGAGTTCATCTTCATGAGGATGTGCGCCGGCTCGCCGCGCTCGTGGGCGGCGATCGTCTTCTCGATCTCGCGCAGGATCCCGTCGCGCAGGTGCGAGGGCGCCAGCAGCGCCTTGTTCGACGCCTTCGGCCGCGAGTAGCCCGTCAGGAAGTTGAACATGTCCGCGACGTCCGCGCCGAGCTGCGGGTCGCAGGTGAAGAGGCCGAAGTCGGTGTAGAGCCGGGCGGTCTTCGGGTGGTAGTTGCCGGTGCCGATGTGGACGTAGTGGCGCACGCCGTCGCCCTCGCGGCGGATGACGAGCACGCACTTGGCGTGGGTCTTGAGCGACGGGTGGCCGTAGACGACGTGCACGCCCGACTGCTCGAGCGCGCGCGCCCACGTGATGTTCGCCTGCTCGTCGAACCGGGCCTTCAGCTCCACCAGGCAGACGGCCTGCTTGCCCCGGTCGGTCGCCTTGATGAGCGCCGGGACGAGCGGCGTGTCGTCGCTCGTGCGGTAGATCGTCAGCTTGATCGCGAGCACGTCCGGGTCGGCCGCGGCCTCCTCGACGAACCGCTCGACCGACGTGTTGAACGAGTCGTACGGGTGGTGGACGAGGATGTCGCCCTGGCGCATCGCGGCGAGCACCTTGACCTCGCCGTCCTCGCCCTGCAGCCGCGGCTGGGTGACCGGCGTCCACGGCGGGTCGCGCAGCTCGCCGAAGCCGGGCAGCCCGACGATCTGCCACAGGTCGCCCGCGTCGAGCAGCCGGTCCATCTCGTAGACCTGGATCTCGTCGACGTCGAGCGCCTCGATGATGCGGCGGCGCAGCTCCGGGTCCATCCCCGCGGCAAGCTCGACGCGCACGACCTCGCCGAAGCGGCGGCGGCGCAGCTCGGTCTCCACCGCCTGCAGGAGGTCGTCCGCCTCGTCGGAGATCTCGAAGTCGGCGTCGCGGGTGACGCGGAAGTAGCCGTAGGTGACGATCTCCATACCGGGGAAGAGCGCGTCGAGGTTGGACGCGATCACCTCCTCCAGCGGCACGAGGACGAGGCCCTCGTCGTCGACGCGCGTGAAGCGGTCGAGCATCTCGGTCGGCACCTTCACGCGGGCGAACGAGCGCGCGCCGGTCTGCGGGTCGCGCAGCAGGACGCCGAGCGAGAGCGACAGGTTCGAGATGTAGGGGAACGGCCGGCCGAGGCCGACGCCCAGCGGCGTGAGGACGGGGAAGATCTGGCGGGCGAAGCGGCGCGCGAGGTCGTCGCGCTGGGCGTCGCTCAGCTCCGCGCAGGTGACGACCCTGACGCCGTGCTCGGCCAGCTGCGGGAGCAGGCGGTCGCGCAGGACGCGGTCGTGGCGGTGGCCCAGGCGCTCGAGCCGCTCGCGCATCGCCTTGAGGACCTGCTTCGGCGTGCGGCCGTCGGCGCCCGGCTCGTCCAGGCCGGCGTCGATCTGGTCGTGGACGCCGGCGACGCGGATCATGAAGAACTCGTCGAGGTTCGACTCCCAGATGGCGGCGAACTTCAGCCGCTCCATCAGCGGCACGCCGTCGTCCTCGGCCAGCTCCAGCACGCGGGCGTTGAAGTCGATCCACGACAGCTCGCGGTTGAAGTAGAGGTCGCTCGACGCGAGGTCGACGGTGCGGCGCGGCGGCTGCTGCTCGTGCGGCTCGGAGGTCTCGGTGTCGGTCTCGGTCGTCATGGGGTGGTGGGGTCTCGCTCGGAGAGGGCGTACTCGAGGCGGTGGCGGAAGCCCTGGCGCTCGAGGTCGGTCCAGAAGGACAGGAAGCGGGCGAAGAGCTGCTCGCGGCGGGCCCGCAGGTGGACGGCGAAGACCTCCAGGCCGCGGTAGGCGGCGGCGTGCGGGGCGGCGGCCGCGAGGGCGGGGTCGAGCTCCTTCTTGCGGCCGGCCTCGAGGACGACGTGGGCGACGTCCTCGTCGCGCAGCTCGGCCTGGAGCGCCTGGATGCGCGGGACGAGCACGTCGCAGTCGTGGATCTCGCCGAGGAGGTCCTGCAGCTCCTTCGTGCGGGTGCTCGCCTTCTGCGCGTAGGGGCCGAAGAGGTCGCCGGTGACCTCCAGGACGTAGCGCAGGCGCTTGGCGGCGATGCGCATGTCGTGGAGCGCGGTGACCTCGGCCGGGTCGAGGACCTGCGGGACGAAGCCGCACAGCTCGTCGAGGCGCGTGGCGACGATCTTGGCCGCGTTGCCTGCGACCGGGCCGTCGGGATCCAGGCCCTTGACCTTGCGGGCCTTCATCGCGACACCTCGGCGACGAGCTCGCGCAGCTCGCCGCGCAGGTCGATCTCCTCGGCGTGCCGGAGCGCGGCGGCGAGCTGCTCGTTGCCGCTGTCCTGCTCGGCGCGGATGCGGTCGGCGAAGGTCTCCAGGCCGGGGCGCTCGGCCTCCCCCATGGCGCTTTCGAGAGCCGCGAGCGCCTCGAGCTGCACGTCGGGGTCGCGCCGCTCGCCCAGCGCGTCGGCCAGGCGCTTGACCTCGGTGAGGACGAGCTTGTGGCGGCCCTTCGGGAAGGCGGGGGCGAAGATCTCCAGGACCGCCCTGAGGCGGCGGGTCGCGACGCGCATCGCGTGCACGCGCTCGATGTCGCCCGTGTCGAGGACGTTCTCGCTGTGCTCCCACAGCTCGCGCGCGCGGACGCCGACGCTGAGCGCCGCGGCCTCGCGGAAGGTCATCTCGGGCTGGAGTGGGACGTCGGCGGCCTTGGCCATCTACGTCAGGATCCGTTCCCGATCCAGCTCCGCCAGAAGCACCCCTTCGCGCAGGCCGCCCTTGGCGATCTGCAGCGGGGCGCCGAAGACGACCGACGCGGCGTCGAGGAGGAGCATGCCGGCGGGGAGCAGCTTCACGCGGACGGGGTCGAGCTCGAAGCGGCGCGCGATCTCGTCGGCGGGGTGCTCGGCGAGGAGGCGGATGGAGCGCTGGAGCGTCTCGTGGTCGATGACGGCGCCCACGAGCTTGCGGAGGCTGGTGGCGCTGCCGCCGACCGCGTAGACGACGCGCGGCTGCGGCGCCTGGAGGCCCTCGAAGACGCCGTCGACGTGGCGGCGGATCTGCTCCAGCTCGTTGAGCGCGGGCGGGTCGCTGTGGAGGTAGTGGTCGGCGAGGAAGCCCGAGCCGACGCGGAAGGAGACCGACCAGCTGACGCCGTCGGCGAGCGTGCCGCAGACCAGCTCGGTCGAGCCGCCGCCGACGTCCACGACCCCGACCTCGCCGATCGGCAGGTGGCCGAGCGTGTGGGTGGCGCCCATGAAGGCGTAGCGGGCCTCGTCCTCCCCGCTGAGGACGTCGAGGGGGATGCCGGCGGCGCGCTCGATCTTCGCGACGAGCTCGTCGCGGTTGGGCGCGGTGCGGATCGCGGCGGTCGCGACGGCGCGGATGCTCGTGCAGCCCAGCTCGTTCGCGATGCGGACCTGGGTCGCGACCGCCTCCGCGCACAGGTCGATCTTCTCGGGCGTGATCCCGCCCTTGGCCCCCAGGCGCGTGAAGGCGCGCTGCTGCGCCACCTCACGCAGGCGCCCGGCCTCGATCTCGGCGACGAGCAGGCGGGTCGTGTTCGAGCCGATGTCGATGCAGGCGCCGAGCATTCCGGGGTGGTCCTACTCTAAGCGCGGTGGACGCCCCCGCGATCCTCGTCCGAGATCTTCACAAGTCGTACGGCCAGCACGTCGCCGTCCGCGGCCTCGACTTCGAGGTGGCGCGGGGCGAGGTCTTCGGTCTGCTCGGCCCCAACGGCGCGGGCAAGACGACGACGGTGGAGATCCTCGAGGGCTACCGCGAGCGGACGTCCGGGATCGTCTCCGTGCTCGGCCACGACCCGGGCCGGCGCCCCGCCGACCTGCGCCGCCGGGTCGGGATCGTCCTGCAGGGCGGCGGGGTTCCGCGGCACCTGACGGTCCGGGAGCTGCTGACGCACTTCGGCTCGCTCTACCCGCACCCGCGCGGCGTCGACGAGGTGCTCGCGCTGGCGGGGCTGGAGGAGCAGGCGGACACGCGCTCGAAGCGGTTGTCGGGCGGGCAGCTGCGGCGGCTGGACTTCGCGCTGGCGCTGATCGGCGATCCTGAGCTGATCTTCCTCGACGAGCCGACGACGGGCTTCGACCCCGCGGCGCGGCGGGCGGCGTGGCAGACCGTGCGGTCGCTGGCCGACCTCGGCAAGACCGTGCTGCTGACGACCCACTACCTGGACGAGGCGCAGGCGCTGTGCGACCGGGTGGCGATCGTCAAGGACGGGCGGGTGCTGGCGACCGGCGCACCCTCCGATCTGGACGCCGGCGGCGCGCGGTACCGCGTGGCGTGGCGCGATCGCGACGGGGTGCTGCAGGGGCGCGAGACGGAGGATGCGACGGCGCTGCTGCACCAGCTGACGTCGGAGGCGCTGGCGCACGGCGAGTCGTTGCGTGATCTGTCCGTGACGCGGCCGACGCTGGAGGAGGTCTACCTGGAGCTGGTCGCGGCGGACGAGCCGGTGGAGGACGCCGGCGATGCCGAGGCCGGCGTGCTGTCGGAGGCGGGCACCGATGGCTGACGCGTTGCGGATCGGCTGGCGCCAGTACCGGCTCGAGCGCCGGATGTTCTGGCGGAACCCCAGCGCCGCGTTCTTCAACTTCCTCCTGCCGCTGCTGTTCTTGGCGCTGTTCGGCGGGCTGTACGCGGGCGACCAGGAGAACCTCGACATCCTCGTGCCGGGGATCGCCGGGATGTCGATCGTTTCGACGACGTTCGTCGCGCTGACCCACAACTTCGTCGCGCTGCGCGAGCAGGGGATGCTCAAGCGGCTGCGCGGCACCCCGATGCCGACCGCGTCCTACCTCGGCGCGCTGGCCGGACATGCCGTGACGAACGCGGTCGTGCAGCTCACGATCGTGATCGTCGCGGGCGACGTCATCTTCTCGACCGGCTGGCCCCAGGACTGGGGCGCTTTGGCGGTCTTCGCGGGGTTGGGCGTGGCGTGCTTCGCGCTGCTCGGCGTGGCGCTGGCCCACGCCGTGCCGTCCTCCGAGGCCGCTCCCGCTTACGTCAACGCGGTCTTCCTCCCGTTGATCGCGATCTCCGGCGTCTTCTACGACGGCGACGACTCCCCCGCGTTCCTGCGCGACTTCGCCGAGGCGCTGCCGCTGACGCACCTCATCGACGGGTTGAACGGCGCGATGATCACGGGGAACGTCTCGTGGTCGGACCTCACGATCATCGCGTTGTGGACGCTCGCCGGCGCGTTCCTCGCGGTGCGTGGGTTCAGCTGGGAAGCCAAGCGGTCGTAGCTGCTGGTCGCTCCGCGCTCTTCCGGCTTGTGGTCGGGCGGCGGAGTCGTGGCTGGGGCGGTGGCGGTCTGGTGTCCGGTTCGGCTCCGCGCTCCCATGAGGCCCCTTTTCCCTCCCAGCGTGCCCTGAGGTTCGTGCCTTGGGAGGGAAAGTGGTGCTCTACGCGCTTTTCCCTCCCAGCGTCGTGATCGCGTTGACGCTGGGAGGGTTATGGGTGCTCGCAACCCCAAACCGTCCCATCGTCGAGGCCCGAGCCACGATGGGACGGAAAGTGGGGCTCAGGCTGACGAACCGTCCCATCGTCACCCGCCCCACGACGATGGGACGCTTCTGGGGCTCCACGGGAGCGCGGAGCGAACTGGAGAACAGACCCGCCACCGCCCCCGCAACGGTCCGAGCCCGGAACCCGAGCACGGAAGAGCGCGCTAGGCGCTGAGGAACCGCGGGAGCCAGCCGCCGACAGCGGCGACGAGCGCGGCTTTGTCGCTCTTGAGGCCATGGTCGCCGCGGATCTCGACGACGACGCGGTCGAGCGCCTCATCGGACGCCGGAACGCCGAAGCGATCCGACACGCCCTGCACCACGAGCACCGGCACGCCCGCACCTTCCAGCTCCGGCAACCGCGTCTTGAGCTCCGCGTCCGGGTTGCGGCGCGGCGGGTGGAGCGGGAACGCGAGGCAGAGCACCGCCACCGCTCCCACCGCGCCCGCGGTCCGGCACGCGACCCGCGCGCCGGACGAGCGCCCGCCGCACACGAGCGGCACCTCCCGCAGTTCCGTCGGGAGCTGCGACATCACCGCCTCCCACGCCACATCCAGCTGCTTCGCCGGCGCGGCGGACTTGCGCCCCGCCGCGCGGTACGGCTGCTCCACCAGCACCGCCGCACACCCGAGCGAGAGCGCGACGTCGCGCGTCGCGAGCAGATCCGGCGCCTCCACCGACCCACCGGCCCCGTGCCCCAGCGCGAGCACCCCGCGTGGCTCGCCCTCCGGCACGAACACGTGCGCCCGCGCCGGCCCGTGCGGCGTCTCCAGCTCCAGCTCCTGAGACGAACGACGAGTTTGACTCGGTATGCGGGACAAACTCGTCGTTGGTCAGGACAGCGAGGCGAGGAAGGCCGGGAGACGGACGCCGGCGATGCGGGAGGGTGGGTCCCAGAGGGGCTGGTCGGAGGAGCGGGCCTCGCCGGAGGAGAGGTCGTGCTCGAGCCAGAGGGCGCCGGAGGGCGTCGGGAGCGCGCCGCGGACGACCGGGCGCAGCGGCTCGACCGGCACGTCGGCGCCGGCGGCTGCCGCGATGGACGCCGCCGCGACCGCCGCCTGCTGGCAGGCCAGGCCACCCTGGCGGATCGGGAAGACCGTTCCGTCCCCCGCGCCCCACACGCCGGAGGCGCCGTCGACGGCGCACCAGGGGTCGGTCGGGAGGAAGCCGTCGTCGTCGTGCGGGAGCCCCTCCACGCGCGGGCCGCGAACCCAGGGCTGGGCGACGATCGCGTCGGCGTGCACGCGGGTGTCGTCGGCGAGCACCACCGTGCCCGGCTCCGTGTCCACCGCCGTGCCGTGCACGACCGTCACGCCCGCCGCCGCCAGCACCTCGGCGACCTGCGACGACGCGCTTCCGAAGATGTCGAGCGGCCGGGGCTCGGACGTCACGACGACCGACTCGGCCCCCGCGTCGGCGGCGCGCAGCGCGCCCTCGTAGGCGGGGAGCGACCACGCCGCCCCCGGCGGCACGATGAACGCCACGCGCCGCGCGTCCCCGCCCTGCACCAGATCCCGCAGCCGCTCCACCGCGGGCACGTCGAGCGCGCTCCCGAACACGACCGCGTGGTCGAGCGACATCACGCGCCGCGCGCCGACGGCGACCAGCAGCGCGTCGTACGCCACCGACCCCTCGCGCTGCAGCGCCACCGACCGCGCCGCCACGTCGACGGAGGCGATCGCGTCGCGCACCAGCGTCACGCCCAGGCGCGCGCAGACCTCGTCCAGCGGATGGCGGACGATGCCGCTCATGGTCCAGGGCGCATCCAACGCCTGGTGCGCCAGCTCGCGGGCGGGCGCGACGATGGTGATCTCGGCGTCCGCGGAGGCCAGCTCCCGCAGGCCCAGCGCGGCTTCGATGCCGGCCAGTCCGCCGCCGGCGATGACGATGCGTGCGCTCACCCGGCACACTCTGCCACGTGCCCGACGATCCGCTCACGGTCGTCCTGGCCGACGACCACGCCGTCGTCCGCTCGGGACTGAAGCTCCTCCTCGCCCAGAGCGGGATGGAGGTCGTCGCCGAGGCCGGCGACGTGCCGACCGCCCAGCGCTACGTGCTCGGCCACAAGCCCGACGTCCTCGTCCTCGATCTCAACATGCCGGGCGAGCCGAGCCTCCCCGCGATCCCGCGCTTCCTGGAGGCGTCGCCGAGCACCCACATCGTCGTGCTGACGATGCAGGAGGATCCGCAGTTCGCCCGCGAGGCGCTGCAGAAGGGCGCCACCGCGTACGTCCTCAAGGAGGCGGCGGAGGAGGAGCTCGTGCAGGCGATCCACGCCGCGCGCGAGGGCCGCACCTACGTCAACCCCTCGCTCGGCGCGCGCCTCGCCACCGCACCGCTGACGCCCCAGGGACCGCCCGGTGGCCTGAGCGAGCGCGAGGTCGACATCCTCCGGCTCATCGCGCTCGGCCACACGAACACCGAGATCGCGCAGCAGCTCTTCCTCAGCGTGCGGACGGTCGAGACGCACCGCGCGCACATCCAGCAGAAGCTGGGCCGGACGACCCGCGCCGAGCTCGTGCGTTACGCGCTCGACCACGGCCTGGTCGAGACCTAGCCGGCGGGGAGCGCGACCCGGACGCGCGTCCCGGACGCGCCCGAGTCGATCGCGAGCGTCCCGCCCGCCAAGGCGACGCGCTCGCGCATCCCGGCGACGCCGAAGCCGCTGACCGCCGCGTCGGGGTCGAACCCGCGCCCGTCGTCGGCGACCTCCAGCGAGACCCGAGAGCCGTCGACCCGCGCCGCCACGTGCACCGACGTCGCCGCCGCGTGGCGTGAGACGTTGGTCAGCGCCTCCTGCACGAGCCGGTAGACCGTCGTCTCGACGTCGGGGTCCAGCGGCCGCAATGCGAAGTCGGTCGTCACCTCCAGCCCCTGCGTCTGCGCGACCCGGGTCACCAGCGCCTCCAGCGCCGGCGCCAGACCGAGCTGGTCGAGCGCCGCCGGTCGCAGGTCGGCGATGATCGCGCGCAGGCTGGCGACCTCGTCCTGGAGCTGGTCGACCGCCGCGCGGACGTGCCCGCGCAGCGCCTCGGGATCCGGCTCGCGGGCGGCGGCGGCGAGGCCCACGCGCAGCGCGCCGAGCCCCTGCAGCGTCTCGTCGTGCAGCTCCCGCGCCCACCGCTTGCGCTCCTCCTCCGCGGCCTGCAGCGCGTGGCGGAGCCGGTCGCGCTCGACCGTCCGCGCGGTCGCGACCGCCGTGGCGGCGGAGGCCGCGAACGCCGTCAGCAGCTCCTCCTCGTCGGCCCCGAACCCGCCCCCGCGCGGCAGCGCCACCAGCACCCCGAGCGGGCGCGCGCGGAACGTCAGCGGCACCCGCAGCGCGCCCGGCTCGTCCAGCGGCGCGGCCACCTCCTCCCCCGCTCCCGCGGCCAGCACGAGCTCGTCGCCCTCCTGCAGCGCGATCGCCACATGGCGCGCGTCGATCAGCGCCCGGCCCCGCTTGACGATCAGCTCCAGCACCTTCTCCAGCCGCGTCTCGCCGCCGACCGCGCGGGCGATCGCCGTCGTCGCCTCCAGCCCGCGCACCGCCCGCTCCAGCTCCGCCCGGCGCCGCTCGGCGCCGTCGTACAGCCGCGCGTTCTCGATCGCGATCCCCGCCCACGCCGCGAGCGTCACCGCGGAGTGCTCGTCGCCGTCGGAGAACAGCTCGCCGCCCTCCTTCTCGGTGAGGTACAGGTTCCCCCACACCTCGCCGCGGATCAGCACGGGCACGCCGAGGAACGTCGCCATCGGCGGGTGGCCGGGCGGGAAGCCGTACGACTGCGGGTGGCCGGTGACGTCGGGGAGGCGGATCGGCCGCGGGTCCTCGATGAGGAGGCCGAGCACGCCGCGCCCGCGCGGGAGGTCGCCGATCTGCCGGTGGGTCTCGTCGTCGATGCCGCGCGTCACGAACCGCGCCAGCGAGGTGCGCCGCTCGTCCAGCACGCCGAGCGCCGCGTACCGCGCGCCGGTCAGGTCGCGCGCGGTCTGCAGGAGGTGGTCGAGGACGGTGTCGGGATCGAGCTCGGCGACGAGCGTGCGCCCCGCGTCCAGCAGCAGCTCCAGGCGGTCCATCACCGCCGAGTCAACCACACGGTGGAAGGGCCCGATACCGTGGCGAAGCAGATGCGGATCCCACGCGGAGAGGAGTCTTCTTGAAGGTGCTGATCGCGGGTGGGGGCGTCGCCGGCCTGGAGGCCGCGCTGACGCTGCGGGAGCTCGCGCCCGAGCAGGCCGAGGTGACGATGCTCGCGCCCGACGAGACGTTCGAGATCCGCGCGCTGTCGGTGCGCGACGCGTTCGGCCGCGCGCAGGCGCCGCGCCACGCGCTGAGCGACCTCGCCAAGGACGCCGGCTTCACGCTCACGCCGGGCAAGCTCGCGTCGGTCGATCCGGCCGCGAAGACGGTCCGCGACAGCGACGGGAACGAGCACGCGTACGACGCGCTCCTCGTCGCGATCGGCGCGCGCCCCGAGCCCGCGCTCCCCCACGCCGCGACGTTCGCCGGCCCGCAGGACGCCGAGGCGATGCACGGCGTGCTGGAGGATCTGGAGAGCGGCTACGCGAAGCGGATCGCGTTCGTCGCGCCGCCCCACGCCACCTGGCCGCTCCCGGTCTACGAGCTCGCGCTGATGACCGCCGAGCGGGCCGCGTCGCTGGGCATCGACGACGTCTCCATCGCCGTCGTCACCCCCGAGGACGCGCCGCTGCAGATCTTCGGCGAGCAGGCCTCCGCCGCGCTCGCCTCGCTGCTGGCCGAGCGCAACATCGCGGTCATGAACTCCACCGCGGTCGAGCCGACCGCGCGCGTGCCGGAGCTCGACCTGGGCGCGGCGCGCGGCGGGCTGAAGGTCGACCGCGTCGTCGCGCTCCCCGCGCTGCACGGGCCGCGGATCGAGGGCCTCCCGGCCGACGACGAGGGCTTCCTCCCCATCGACGAGCACGGCCGGGTCGAGGGCGTCGAGCACGTGTGGGCCGCGGGCGACGGGACGAACTACGCCGTCAAGCAGGGCGGCATCGCGGCGCAGCAGGCCGACGTCGCCGCCGAGGCGATCGCCGCCGCCGCGGGCGCGGACGTCGACCCCAAGCCGTTCCGCCCCGTCCTGCGCGGGATCCTCCTCACCGGCGACGGGCAGAAGTGGATGCGCAAGGCGGTCGAGGGCTCCGAGACGCCCGACGCGGGCGAGACCGTCGCCGAACACGCGCTGTGGTGGCCGCCGACGAAGGTCGCGGGCCACCGGCTGGCGCCGTTCCTCTGGGAGCGCGAGGAGGAGGGCGTGGCGCCGACGCCGCCGTCCGACTCCGGCGTCGAGGTCGACCACCCGCTCCATCCGCCCACGCACGCGCCGCGGCGCCGCGTGGTGCTGAGCGACCAGGGCTCCGAGGGGCACCTGGAGCTCCTCCAGCTGGACTGACGCGCGCGTCCGTCCGCCGCGGCGCGCGCCTCAGGCGTGCGCCGCGAGCCAGGGCGTCAGGTGCGACGCGGCGAGCTTCGCCGGCGGCCACCAGAGCGGCTCGGCCGACGCCTCGTCCGTCCCCGGCTCCGGGTCGCCGTGCTCGGTCAGCTCGGTGCGCAGGAAGAGCGGCTCGCCCGGCGCGTGCAGCCGCGCGCGGAGCACGAACCGGTCGAACGGCGGGAGCGGGAGCCCCTGCGCGAGCGCGGCGATCGCCTCCGCCACCCGGCCCGCCTGCTGCGCCGCGATCCCGCCCTGCTTGACCGGGAACGACGTCACGTCGCCCGCCGCCCACACGCCCGGCACGTCCTCCACGCGCCCGAACCCGTCGACCGGGACGAACCCGCCGAACCCCGCCGGGACGCCCGCGAGGCGGTGCCCCGCCAGCGCGGGCAGCGCGATGACCTCGTCGGCAGGGACGCGGTCGCCGTCGGCGAGCCGCAGCCCACCCCGCTCCGCGGTCGCGGGCCGGGCGGAGCGCAG
>Ga0196960_10000310_pt1 | contig 18617 bp, 16 predicted proteins | sample S3v_5metaG_FD_183187 | JGI IMG/M metagenome (GOLD analysis project Ga0196960, IMG submission 183187) | Soil microbial communities from Anza Borrego desert, Southern California, United States - S3+v_5 | ecosystem: Environmental > Terrestrial > Soil > Desert | place: USA: California | collected... | reverse complement strand
GACGGCTCCGGGTCGCCGAGGCCCCGCGCGGCACCGGAACCGGTGCCGGAAGCAGTGGCGGTGGCTCCGGCGGCGCCCGCTCGCTTCGCGGTCCGTGTGCGGGCGTCCGCACCCTCGGGAGCGCCGCTCCCGGAGTCCCCGCTCTCCGCACGCTCGCTCGTCGGGCCCTGCGCGCCGGCGTCCGGGCCGGCCGGAGCGGACCGCGTGTCCTTGCCTCCGCTCAGGCCGCCGGGACTCGGGGCGTCGCCGGGATCCCCGGCCGCACCCTGCGTCGGCACCGCCCGGCGGGCCGGTGCCGACGAGTTCCCGGACGGACCGGAAGCGCCGGAGGACGTGTCCGAACTCGGCGGTATGTGTCTGGAAGGATCATGCTCACGTGCCATGCCATTTCCTTACTCATATTCGGGTTCGGCGTCGTGGCGCGCTCCGCACCCACGCACGACCGGACCTCACCCCCCGGCCGCCGGCTGGGCGAAGTACCGCGCGGCACAAGCATATTGGCGGGCGGTGAGGGGGACACGCCTGAACGGTCCGGGCCCGGGACGACGGTACAGGAACTCCGCCGGCCATGGCCGGCCGACGGAGCCCGCCCTCGTCCCCGGCGGGGGGACGGGCCCGGCCGCCTCCCCCTCAGTCGATGACCGCGATCACCTCGATCTCGACCAGGTGCTCTGGGACGTCCAGCGCGGCGATGCCCAGCATCGTGGCGGGCGGTGCCGGGGTGGTCCCCAGCCGGGCGGCCGCCCGGGAGATCCCCTCCAGGAGCAGGGGCATCTTGTCGGGGGTCCAGTCGACGACGTGGACGTTCAGCTTCGCCACGTCGTCGAAGGAGGCGCCGACGCTCGCCAGCGCGGTGGCGGCATTGACGTAGCACTGCTCGATCTGGGCCGCCAGGTCGCCTTCGCCGACCGGGGCGCCGTCCGCGTCCCAGGAGACCTGCCCGGCGACGAAGACCAGCTTCGAACCGGTCGCGACCGACACCTGCCGGTAGACGTCGATCTCCGGAAGTCCTGCGGGGTTGCTCAGGGTGATGGCCATGCTGTCCGCCTCCTCGCCGCGTGGCCCGACAGGCCGACGCGTGCTCTCTTGTGGTTACTCACGAACCGTAGGAGAGTGAGCCCTGACGTGGAAGAACGCACTTTTCAGTGACAGGGGAACCTGATGGTGACCAAGCAGTTCAGCGGCTCGCCGGAGGAACAGGCGGATCTGCGGCGCGCGGATTCGCTGGCGCGGGAGATCTTCTCGGACGTCGCCAACAAGTGGGCGCTCCTGATCATCGAGGCCCTGGGTGACCGCACCCTGCGCTTCAGTGAGCTGCGGGGCGAGGTCGAGGGGATCAGCCACAAGATGCTCACCCAGAACCTGCGCATGCTGGAGCGCAACGGCCTCGTCGAGCGGACGGTGTATCCGACGGTTCCGCCGAAGGTCGAGTACACCCTGACGGAGCCGGGTCAGGGGCTGCGGAAGACGGTGGACGTGATGTGCGACTGGACCCACCGGAACTTCGGCCACATCGAGGCGGCCCGCCGCGGGTTCGACGGCTGAAGGGCTCCGAGGGCGGCCGGCGGCCCGGAAAGCGGAATGGGGCCCGGCCCACAGGCCGGACCCCCCTCGCTTTCCCCCTCCGTCGGGCTTCCCGAATCCCCCCGGACCCCTCCCCGGAAGTCCCGACGCTGAGTACGACCGGGGAGGGCACGCAAAGGTTGCACGCCTTTACGATCTCTTTACCTTCGGTCGTTCCGGCCGCTCTCAGCAGGCATGTTCCAGATACCGCGCGGCCACTTCGGCGATCACCTCGGCGCCGTCCCGGGCCCAGAGCTCCTCGTTGAAGATCTCGACCTCGACCGGCCCGTCGAAGCCGGCCGCCTCGACCTGACGGCGCATCGACCGGAAGTCCACGCAGCCGTCGCCCAGCTGGCCGCGCCCCACCAGAACGCCCGCCGGAAGCGGAGTGATCCAGTCGGCGAGCTGGAAGGAGTGGATCCGGCCGCCGGCGCCCGCCCTCGCGATCTGTGCGGGCACCTGGTCGTCCCACCAGATGTGGTACGCGTCGACGACCACCCCGACCTGCTCGGCCGGGAAGCGCTCGGCGAGGTCCAGGGCCTGGGAGAGGGTGGAGACGACGCAGCGGTCCGACGCGAACATCGGGTGCAGCGGCTCGATCGCGAGACGGATGCCCCGCTCGGCGGCGTACGGGGCCAGCTCCGCCAGCGCGTCGGCGATGCGCTCCCGGGCGCCGTACAGGTCCTTCTCCCCTTCGGGGAGGCCGCCGGAGACCAGGACCAGCGTGTCGGTGTGCACGCCCGCGGCCTCGTCGAGGGCCGCGCGGTTGTCGTCCAGCGCGCGGGCCCGCTCGGCGGGGTCGGTCGCGGTGAGGAAGCCGCCGCGGCAGAGGCTGGTGACGGTGAGGCCCGCGTCCTTCATCAGCCGCCCGGCGCGCTCGACGCCGTACGCCTGCACCGGGGCGCGCCACAGGCCGACCTGGCCGATGCCCGCCTTGGCACAGCCCTCGACGAGCTCCGGGAGGGACAGCTGCCGGACCGTCTCCTGGTTGATGGACAGGCGGGACAGTGCGGCGCTCATCGGCTTCCTCCGTGGACACTCAGCAGGGCGCGCATACGCGCTTCGGCCAGCTCGGGGTCCGGGAACAGGCCGAGCCGGTCCGCGAGTTCGTACGCCTTCGCCAGGTGCGGCAGCGAACGGGCGGAGTGCAGGCCGCCGACCATCGTGAAGTGGTCCTGGTGGCCCGCCAGCCAGGCGAGGAACACGACACCGGTCTTGTAGAAGCGGGTCGGGGCCCTGAACAGGTGGCGCGACAGTTCGACCGTGGGGTCCAGCAGGGCGCGGAAGCCCTCGGTGTCCCCGGTGTCCAGGACCCGCACCGCGTGGGCGGCCAGCGGGCCCAGCGGGTCGAAGATGCCGAGCAGGGCGTGGCTGAAGCCCCGGTCGTCACCCGCGATGAGCTCGGGGTAGTTGAAGTCGTCACCGGTGTAGCAGCGCACCCCGCCGGGAAGACGGCGCCGTACGTCGATCTCGCGTTCGGCGTCCAGGAGCGAGATCTTGATGCCGTCGACCTTGTCCGGGTGTTCGGCGATGACCTTCAGGAAGGTGTCCGTGGCGGCGTCGAGGTCCGCACTGCCCCAGTAGCCCTCCAGCGCGGGGTCGAACATGGGGCCGAGCCAGTGCAGGACGACCGGTTCCGTGGCCTGGCGCAGGAGATGGGCGTACGTCTCCAGGTAGTCCTCGGGGTCCTTCGCCGCGGCGGCCAGGGCGCGGGAGGCCATCAGGATGGCCTGGGCGCCGGACGCCTCGACCAGGGCGAGCTGCTCCTCGTACGCGGCGCGCACCTCGGGCAGGGTGGCGGGGCCGGTGAGCTGGTCGGTGCCCACTCCGCAGGCGATCCGGCCGCCCACGGACCTCGCCTCGGCGGCCGAGCGGCGGATCAGCTCCGCCGCGCCGGCCCAGTCCAGGCCCATGCCGCGCTGTGCGGTGTCCATGGCCTCGGCGACGCCCAGGCCGTGCGACCAGAGGTGGCGGCGGAAGGCGAGGGTGGCGTCCCAGTCGACGGCGGCGGGGTCGTCGGGGCTGATGTCGGCGTACGGGTCGGCGACGACGTGGGCGGCGGAGAAGACCGTACGGGAGGCCAGGGGCGCCCCGGACGGTGCGAGGTCGAGCGGGGTGGCGCGGGGCTCGTACGGCCCCTGCGGGAGGTGGATGGTCACAGGGTCAGCTCCGGTACGTCGAAGCGGCGGCCCTCGGCCGAGGACTTGAGGCCGAGCTCGGCGAGCTGGACGCCCCGGGCGCCGGCCATCAGGTCCCAGGTGTAGGGCTCGTCGAGGACGATGTGGCGCAGGAAGAGCTCCCACTGGGCCTTGAAGCCGTTGTCGAAGACGGCGTTGTCGGGGACTTCCTGCCACTGCTCGCGGAACGCCTCGGTGGCCGGGAGGTCGGGGTTCCAGACCGGCTTGGGGGTGGCCGAGCGGTGCTGGACACGGCAGTTGCGCAGGCCCGCGACGGCGGAGCCGTGGGTGCCGTCGACCTGGAACTCGACGAGTTCGTCGCGGTTGACGCGGACGGCCCAGGAGGAGTTGATCTGGGCGACGGCGCCGCCCGCCAGCTGGAAGATGCCGTACGCCGCGTCGTCGGCGGTGGCGGCGTAGGGCTTGCCCTGCTCGTCCCAGCGCTGCGGGATGTGGGTCTGCACGTGTGCGGAGACGCTCGTGACCTGGCCGAACAGCTCGTGCAGGACGTACTCCCAGTGCGGGAACATGTCGACGACGATGCCGCCGCCGTCCTCCGCGCGGTAGTTCCAGGAGGGGCGCTGGGCTTCCTGCCAGTCGCCTTCGAAGACCCAGTAGCCGAACTCGCCGCGCACGGAGAGGATCTCGCCGAAGAAGCCGCCGTCGATGAGGCGCTTCAGCTTGAGCAGGCCGGGGAGGAAGATCTTGTCCTGGACGACACCGTGCTTGATGCCCGCGTCGCGGGCGAGGCGGGCCAGTTCGAGCGCGCCCTCGACGTCGGTGGCGGTGGGCTTCTCGGTGTAGACGTGCTTGCCCGCGGCGATCGCCTTCTTGATCGCCTCGACGCGGGCCGAGGTGACCTGGGCGTCGAAGTAGATGTCGGTCGACTCGTCGGCGAGCACCGCGTCCAGGTCGGTCGACCACTCGGTCAGACCGTGCTGCTCGGCGAGCGCCTCCAGCGCGTGGGCCCTGCGGCCGACGAGCACGGGCTCCGGCCACAGCATCTCGCCGTTGCCGAGGTCGAGGCCGCCCTGCTCGCGGATCGCGAGGATCGAGCGCACCAGGTGCTGCCGGTACCCCATGCGTCCCGTGACGCCGTTCATGGCGATGCGCACTGTCCTGCGTGTCACGAAGTTCCTCCATACAGCCGTAGCAAGCGCTTTCTATCCGGTATGACGCTAGCCTGCCGACAGCGGCCCGGACAAGGGGTGCCGCTCCACAACTCCTCGGAGGAGAGCGATGACAGTCACCCTGGCGGACGTCGCGGCCCGCGCCCGGGTGTCCCCGGCCACCGTGTCCCGTGTCCTGAACGGCAACTATCCGGTGGCCTCGTCCACCCGGGAGCGGGTCCTGCGCGCGGTGGACGACCTGGACTACGTGCTGAACGGCCCGGCCAGCTCGCTCGCCGCCGCCACGTCCGACCTGGTGGGCATCCTGGTCAACGACATCGCCGACCCGTTCTTCGGCATCATGGCCGGAGCGGCGCAGAGCGAGATCGGCGGCCCGGGTGACGGAACCGGACGCGCGGGCGGCGAGAAGCTCGCCGTCGTCTGCAACACCGGCGGCTCCCCCGAGCGCGAACTCACCTATCTCACCCTGCTCCAGCGTCAGCGCGCCGCGGCCGTCGTCCTCACCGGCGGCGCGCTGGAGGATCCGGCCCATCAGGCCGCGATGGCCGTGAAGCTGGCGAGGCTCGCCGACGCCGGCACCCGGATCGTCTTCTGCGGGCGGCCCCCGCTGCCCGGCACCGACGCGGTGACCGCCGCGCTGGCCTTCGACAACCGGGGCGGCGCCCGGCGTCTCACCGAGCATCTGATCGCCCTGGGCCACCGCCGGGTCGGCTATGTCGCCGGGCCCCTGGAGCGCACCACGACCCGGCACCGCCTGGAGGGCCACCGCGAGGCCATGAAGGCGGCCGGGCTGTACGGGGACGAGGAGAACGTCACCGTGCACGGGCCCTACGACCGGAGCTCCGGTTACGACGCCACCCTGGAACTCCTGCGCCGCGAACCGGAGGTGACGGCCGTCGTCGCCGCCAACGACACGGTGGCCCTGGGCGCCTGCGCGGCCGTCCGCGACCTCGGGCTCCGCATCCCCGAGGACGTCTCGGTGGCCGGCTTCGACGACCTGCCGTTCTCGGTGGACGCCGTGCCGGCCCTGACGACCGTACGGCTGCCGCTGTACGAGGCGGGGGCGCGGGCCGGCCGGCTGGCGATGGGCAAGGAGGAGCCCCCGCCGGGAGGCATGGCGACCATCGGCGCGGAGCTGATGGAGCGGGGATCGACGGCGCGGCCGGCCCGCTGACCCCCGGTCAGGGAGCCGCCCCGTGACGGCCGCTGCGCCCGCACCGGAGAAGTGAACCCGGTGGCCGGGCGGGAAGCGGGCCCGTCATCCCTGGCGGCCGTCGCCGGTGGCGCCCGCGCCCAGGAATGCCAGCAGGTCGACGGGGCGGGCGGGGGCCCCGGTCAGGGAACGGTGCAGGTCGCGCACCATGCGTACGGCAGCCTGGGTGACCGCATCGGAGCCGGCGCGGCGTTCGTACCAGAGCCAGTCGCCGTGCGCGTTCATCTCCAGGAACACCGCCTCCCCGCCGGCGAGGAGGAAGTCGAAGGCGCCGTAGCGCAGGTGCCACCCGCGGGCGAGGGTGCGCACGGCGGCCGTCACGGAGGGCGGCGGGGCCACCCGGCGCACCCGGACCCGGTCGGGGCGGTCCCAGATGTCGCGGGGGTCCGCCTTGGCCACGTCGAAGGCGACGATCTCGTCGCCGGCGAGGTAGACGCGCAGCTCCGCCTCGTGCTCGACGTACTCCTGCACCAGGACGGGCGTGCCCCGGGGGACCCCGGGGGCACCGGGCGGGTCATGGTCCTCGACGACGCGCGGCAGGTACCAGGTCAGCCGGCCGGGTACGGGCTCCACGTAGTGCCGGTCGGCCACCTTGACGACATGGCGCCCGGGCGGAAGGTGCGCGGCGGCCTCGGAGGGGTCCGTGGTGAGCAGGGTCCGCGGCACCCGTACACCGGCGGCCGCCGCCTGGGCCAGTTGCCGGGGCTGGCCCGGGTCGGTGCCGCCGACGGCCTCGCCGGCACCGGCGAGGAGGCCGTCGGCGAGAGCGTCCCACGAATCCCGGTAGAGCATGCCGTCGGCGACGGCGGGCGGGGCCGGGGCCGCACGGGTCGAGAAGTGGCGCCGCCACACGACGGTGGGTGTGAACGGGCGTCCGCCGGCCGGCGTCAGGCCCTCGCTCCCCCAGCTGACGCCGATGCCCTCCAGACGGTCCGCGTCGAGACGGTGGACGGGGACACCGATCCGCCGCAGCAGGCCGGCCACCCGGGTGAACTCGCCGTCGCCACTGCGGGTCAGCAGCAGCACGCGGCGCTCAGCCACGGGCGTTCTCCACGAGCAGTGCCTCGGCCATCTCCAGCAGTCGAAGGGCGCGGTCCGAACGCTGGTCGGGTGTCGCGGCCCGCAGCCGGGTCAGGAGTTCCAGGCCGATGGCCGCCTGGCCCGCCAGGAGGTCGAGCAGCCCGACGTCGGCCGTCTCCCGTACGTGGTGGGTGGAGCGGTCGAGCACCTCCAGCACCCCGACGCAGTCCTCCTCCCCGAACAGGGGCGCGGCCATGATGCTGTTGGGCACGTACCCGGTCGACTGGGCGGCCTGGCCGGAGAAGTGCCGGGACTCCCGCAGGTCGTCGACGAGCATCGACTGTCCCGACGCGGCCACCCAGCCCGCGATGCCGGTGCCGGCCGGGAAGCGGGTGCCGACGAGTTGTCCGTCCCCCTCACCGGCGACCGCCTCGAAGACCAGGTCGCCGTTGACGGGGTCCACGAGGAAGATCGAGGAGGCCGCCGCCCCGAAGGCGTGCCGGGCGACCTCGACGACGGACTGGAGCAGCCGACGCTCGGCGGACGCCGCACCGTCATCGGATAATGTCATGTTCACCTCCACCTTGGCCGACCACGTTGCCGGCGCACAGGAACAGAACCGTCTTGAGCTGGAACGGCGTGAGCCACGGGTGTTTGCCGAGCACCAGCGCGCACAGGCCCGAGATGTGCGGCGCGGCGAAGCTGTTGCCGGTCGAGCGGATGGTGCCGCCGCCGGGCCAGGCGACGGGGACCCGCACCCCGCGGGCGTGGAACTCCACCGGCGGGGCCGGGTTGTAGTAGTAGGTCATGGGGTGCTCCTCGTCGTGACTCGCCACCGAGATCACGGAGGAGAACGACCAGGGGAAGCTCGGGACGGGGCGGTTGTGCGCGGAGACCACCAGGGCGCACCGCCGGAAGTAGGCGCGGTCCACCAGCTCGTGGAGCTGCGCCGACAGGGCGGGCCGGGTCGTCGCCAGGCTGAGGTTGATGACGTCGAACCCCTGCTCGACGGCCCAGGCCAGGCCGGCGATCAGAGCGGGGCCGCTGCCGTTCCTGCCGTCCGTCAGCACCCGGACGGAGGACAGGGACACCTCCGGGGCGAGGGAGCGGATGACCCCGGCGCAGGCCGTGCCGTGGCCGGCGAGGTCGGTGGGAGCGCACTCCTCGATCCCCACCGTGCCGTCGTCGTTCTCCACCGCGGTCACCGCCTGGTCGACGCCGCCGACGAGCGGATGGTCGCCCTGCACCCCGCTGTCCACGACGCAGACCCGGACCCCGGCGCCGGTCGATCCCGACCAGGCCCAGTCGGGGGTGACACCCTGCATCAGGACCGAGGTGAACGCCTCCTGCTCCTGCTCGCTGGTGAGCGCGCCCCAGGCGGGCACACCCGGTGTGTAGGACTTCGTGGCGCGCCGCCACGGCGGGTCGGTCATCCCTCCTCCTCCCGGTCGGCCAGCCATGTCCGCACCGCGGCGGCGGGCAGGACGGCCTCCTTGGCCTCGAGCGCCGCCAGAGCGCCTCGCGCGGCGCGCAGGGCACGTTCCGGGGCCCCGGCGGCGTGCAGGGCCTGCGCGGCGTCGAAGAGGACGTCGCCGGCCAGGCACGGGTCGTCGGTGCGGTCCAGGACGGCCACCGCCCGCTCGACCGCCGCCACCGCCGCCTCGCCCTCCCCGCCCTCGGCCAGGCTGCGGGCCCGGAGTACGAGAGAGACGGCGCGGGCCCGGGGTTCGAGGACGTCCCCGGACGTCTCGGCGAGGGCGGGGCGGGCGGTTCCCGCGCGGACGTGTTCCCGGGTCGCGTAGACGCGGAGCGTGGCGGCCGTCGTGAGCTGTCCCAGGGCCGTGAGCCGGTCGGCGGCTTCGTCGTAGTGGCGGGCCGCCACCAGGTGCGCCCCGCTGAGCGACTCGACGAGGCCCGCGGTCTGGTCGGCCGCGATCTCCCCCAGTGCCAGGGAGAGGTCCGCGCAGTGCCGACGGGCCAGGGCCACGTCCTCCCGCGCCTCTCCGACCCGGCCCGAGAGCGCGAGGTGACGGGCGCGGGTCAGCAGGACCGGTACCAGCAGGCTGCGGTCGGCGTCGAAGCGCGCCGCCAGCTCCTCGCAGAGCGCGATGGCCCGCCCGAGCGGGGTCGGCGACCACTGCGTCAGCTCGCAGATGGAGACGAGGATGCGGTTCTCCTCGTAGGCGTCGGTGACGGGGGCGGCCTGGTCCCGGTCCTCGTCGTGACGTCCGGGCAGGGGGCCCCGTGACAAGGGGGGTGGTCCACCGGTGCCGCCCCCGCGTGCCCGTTCGAGGGCCTCCCGCATGGCGGACTCGGCGGCCCCGGCCCGCCCCTGTGCGAAGGCGCGCAGGGATCGCAACTGGTGGAGCCGGCACCAGCTCAGGTGGTCGTCGTCCGCCGGTGCGCCGGCGGGGTCGTCCACGGCGGGATCGCCCGAGCGCAGGGCGATGGTGCGGCGCAGGACGGAGCAGGTGTCGCGGGTGGACCGGTCGTGGCCGGCCCGCTCCTCGGCCACCTCGACGGCCCTGCGGGCGCTGTCCCAGCGGCCGAGCCCGGCGTAGGCGTCGGTGAGGCGGACCGCCAGGACGCGGTGCTCCCGGTCCCCGTCCTCGGTCAGGGCCCGGCCGCGCTCCATCAGCGAGACGGCGCCCGGCAGGTCACGGCGGCGGAGTGCCCGGTAGCCGGTCTCGGTGAGTGCCCTGGCGGCACGGCGGGTGAGGGCGGGAAGCGACGGATCGCCCGGGTCCACCGCGCTCAGCAGCCGGTGCGCCGACTCCAGGTGGTGGGCGAGGTCCTCCCCCGTGCCGGTGGCCCCGGCCGGATCGCCCGGACGCGCTCGGTCGAGCCGGTCGGCGAGGGCGGTGTGCCAGGCGGCGCGCCGGGCCTTGGACGTCATCTCGTACAGCGTGTCCCGGGCCAGGACGCGTGCGAAGCGGTAGAGGCCGGGCGGGCCGGCGGGTTGGATGACCCGGGTGTGCAGCAGACTCCGTACCGAGGCGTCGATGACGGGCCGGGTCAGTGCCGGAGCGTCCGCGGCCAGCACCGACACGTCCGCGGCGGTGAACGAGCCGCCGACCCCGGCCGCCCGCTCCAGCACCTCGCGGTCGGTGCCCGGCAGCCGGTCCAGCCACGCGGTGAGCAGTACCCGGATGGTGGTGGGCACCCCGCGCACCGCGGCCCGCTGGTCGAAGAGGTCCTCCAGCAGCAGTTCGGCGAAGAGCGGGTTGCCGTCGCATTCCTGGACGATCCAGCTGAGCGTGTCCTCGGAGCCCACCGCCTGCTGGGCGGCCGTCTCGCCGCGGTCCGCCAGCAGCCGGACCAGCCGTTCGGTCTCCCGGACGGGCAGCGCGTCGACGGAGAGCCGGCGGACGCCCGCCGGGTGCCAGGCGGTGGGGCTCTCGGGCCGCCCCACGCAGACAAGGGCCACCTCGGCGTCGGTGACCGCGGCGGCCGTCTCGGAGACCACGTCGAGGAGGGCGGGCTGCGCCCAGTGGAAGTCCTCCAGGACCAGGATCAGAGGCTCGGTGCGTGACAGGGCGCCCACCAGGCGGCGGAAGGCCCAGCGGATCTCGTCGACGGAGACGGCGGGGCCGCTCTCGGCCTGTACGCCGAACGCCACCCGCAGCGCGCCTGCGGCGCGTTCGGCCTGGGGGTCGGTGGCCTTGAGGACGGTCACCGCCTCCTCCCAGCCGCCGGGCAGGGACCAGAGCGCCTCGGCGAGCGGCCGGTAGGCCGACCCGGCGCCGTACGGCTGGCAGGTGCCGCGCAGGACGGTGGCACCGGCGGCCGCGGGGGTGGCGAGGAACTCCCGCACCAGGCGCGACTTCCCGATTCCGGGGAGCCCGGTGACGGTGACGAGGACGCAGCGGCGCTCCCGGCGGCCGTCCGCCGACGCCCCTACCAGGAATTCCAGTTCGGTTTCGCGGCCGACGAGGGGCACCAGGTCGGCCTGGACCGGTCCGTCCGGGAGTCCCAGGACGCGCCAGGCGGTGACCGGATCACGCTTGCCCTTCAGCCGCAGCGGCGCGACGGCCTCCCTCCGCACACCGGCGCCCGCCAGACGTGCCGTCTCGTCCCCGATGAGGATCTCGTGCGCCTGCGCGTGGGACTGGAGCCGGGCGGCCGTGTGGACGACGTCGCCGACCACCCGGGCGCCCCCGCCGACGGTGCCGGCCACCACGGCCTCACCGGAGGCGATCCCGCAGTGGACGTCGAGCCGGACCCCCCGTGGGCCTTCGGGCTCCGGGCCGTCACCGGCCACCGCCTCGCGCACCGCGCAGGCGGCCTGCACGGCGTGCAGGGCGTCGTCCTCCTGGGTGACGAACGCGCCGAAGACCGCCATCACCGCGTCGCCGATGAACTTCTCGACGACGCCCCCTCGTTCGGTGATGGCCGAGGTGCAGGCCTCGTAGTAGCCGTCCATGGTGCGCCGCAGCGCCTCGGGGTCGAGGGACTCGGCGAGTTCGGTGGACCCCACCAGATCGATGAAGACCACCGTGATGATCCGCCGGGTGTCGGAGGCCGGGGGAGGCGCGGCGAGCCGCGCACCGCACTCCGGGCAGAAGCGGGCCCCCTCCGGCACCGTGGAACGGCAGCCGCCACACCACACAGGAGGGTTCACAGGAGTTTGAGTTCCTGACCCTCCACGTCGCCCGCGACCGCCTCCAGGCGCCCCTTGAGCCGGTTCAGGACGCCGACCTCCGCCTCACTCAGCTCGGAGAGCACCGAGCGCTGTCCGACCGCCAGCAGGTCCACCGGGTGGCCTGCCTCACGCAACGCCTCCAGGGCATCGAAGCTCATGGCTACCGGTACCTCATTCCCGTAGGGGGGCCAGTCGAACACCAGGTCGACCGCCCCGATCGAGTGGTCCGTGCGCCCTGGACGGGTGCCACGGGATTCCGCGCCCTGCCGGCACTCCTGTGACTCCGCGGGCAGAGGCGGCCAGGTGCCCTGGACCAGAACTCCCCGCGCGTACAGTCGTGCGATCAATTCCGTTCGGTTGCTCGCGCCCGTTCTCCGAAGCATGTTGCATAAATGAGCCGCCACTGTGTGCGGACTGATGCAGAGGTCCTTTGCTATACGCCGGTTGGAAGCACCAGCGGCGATGAGCGAGGCAATGCATATCTCACGGGGAGTCAGTTCGCTCTCCGTGAGGGGGACCTCGGTGCAGAATTCGTCACCCACGGATGCAGCGTAGCCGTCGGTCATGTGCCCGACAAGAAGGCATCTTCCCGGGAACTCCTGGACACTTGCGAAACACCTCAGCCATCCCGCTTGCACTGGTTTGAGGACCTTTTCGCACACGAAATCAGCCGTTTCGACCTCCTTTTCATGATCAGGAGCCGGGCACGGGCCTGCGATTGATAGTCGTTTGAGGGATGCCGGGGGCCCCGCGCCGGGAGCAGCCTTGGCCCCTGCACCAGCCAGGTGTCCCTCTCCCTAAGGAGCGACCATGTCCCACGAGCCCCTGGAAGCCCTGCGCAGCGCCGGCACCCCGATCGACCTTCTGTCCACCTCGGAGCGCGAGGTGTTCGCGTCCCTGAGTCCTGAGGAGGTCTCCGTCCTCGGCTCGATCCAGACGCGGCTCAACGCCGTCGCGGCGGCGGTCGAGGGCCAGGTCGCGGACTCCAACACGAACGTCGTCTGCTGACCCGTTCCGCCACCGCGGTCCCCCTCCCCGCGCCGCGACCCCGTGCCGCGGCGTCCGGGGAGGGGTCCGCTTCCGGGCCGTCCGGGCCACGCGTCGTCCGGTCCGGGGAGGGCGCGGGCGCCGCAGTACGGCCCGCTCACCCGTTCAGCCGGCGGTCGCGACCGCCGTCAACGACCGTGCCGTACAGCGCCGGAGGGCTCCACATGGACAGAGTCAGCAGGTACCTGGTGGTGAGCGAGCGCTCCTACACCGACACCACCGGGGTGGGCGTACGGCTGGCGTACGCCACCCGCACCGCCCGCATCACGGCGGTCGACCACGCCACCGCCCGGGCACTGGAGGCAGGCGATGCGGCCGCCGTCCCGGACGCCTGGCGCGCGACACTGCGCGCCGCCGAGGTGCTCGTCCCCGACGGCGAGGACGAGCTGTCCGCGGTCCTGGACCGCAACCGGCGCGCCTCCGGCGACCGTTCCTCGCCGCACATCGCGCTCCTGCCGACCTCCTACTGCAACATGGGCTGCGCGTACTGCGGTCAGGAGCACACCCGTGGCGGGCTCACCCGCAACCACCGCGACCAGGTACGCGACCGCGTCCTGCGGGCCATCGCCGCGCCCGCCACCCGCAGCATCCGCCTGGACTGGTTCGGCGCCGAACCGATGATGGGCTACGCGGTCATCCGCGACCTGGCCCCCCGGTTCGTGCGGGCGGCCGCCGAGCGGGGGATCACGTACTCCTCGGTCCTGGTGACCAACGGATCGCTGCTCACCGGGCAGAAGATCGGCGTCCTCGTCCGCGAGTGCGGGGTCACGCACTTCGAGATCACCGTCGACGGGCCACCGGAGACGCACGACGAGCACCGGCCCCTCAAGAGCGGGCAGGGATCCTTCTGGAAGATCGTCCGCACCGTCCGTGACGCGCTGGACGTGCCGGAGAACCAGGCCGCCCATTTCACCTTCCGCACCAACGTCGACACACACAACCAGGATGACGTCCCGCGGTATATCGCTTTGATGGCGGAGATCGGATTCGCCCGCCCCAACGTGTCCTTCTCCGTATTGCCCGTCCACGCGTGGGGAAACGACGTCTCCGACATCGAGGTGTCGAAACAGAATTTCGCGGACCGCGAGCGGGAATGGCTCGCCCTGATGCAGCGCCATGATCTCAACGCGCAATTACTGCCGACCACCGCGAAAAAGGTCGTCTGCCCGGCGACGACTCTCTCCTCGGAGATCATAAGCAGCACGGGCAACATCTTCGCGTGCAGTGAGCACCCCCTCGTCCCCGAGGCCGAACGCGACCTGCCGCTGGTCCACCTCGACGACGTGGGCACCTCGGTCCTGCGGCCGGCCGGCCCCTTCGACGCCTGGAACGACGAGATCGAACAGGGCGGTTCCTGGTGCAGGGGCTGTGTGTTCCTGCCGACGTGCGGCGGCTCCTGCCCGAAGGCCTGGCACGAGGGGCATCCCCCCTGCCCCAGCTACAAGTTCAACGTCCAGGACCGTCTCGACCTCCTCGCCTCGCGCTGCGGACTGAACCCCGTGGGCGCCGAGGGAGCCGGGGCCGTCCGGTGAACGACGCCTCCTCCCCCGCGGCCGGGCCGGACGGCCCCGGCCTGCCCCGCCTCCTCCTCGGCGTCTGCGGCTCGGGCAACATCCTCGCGCTGCCGCAGTACCTGCTGGCCCTGCGCACCGGACCGGCCGCCGCCGTCCGTGTCGTCATGACGCGGACGGCGGCGGCACTGATGCCGGCCTCCACCGTGCGCCTGGTGTGCGAGGACGTGTATGTCGACGGCGCGGACGAACTCGACCCCGGGCACGTGGCCCTGGCCGCCTGGGCCGACCGTGTCGTGCTCCTCCCCGCGACGGCCAACATGCTCGGCCAGGCGGCACACGGACTCGCCTCCGGACTGCTCAGCTCCACACTGCTGGCGCACGAGTCGCCGGTCCTCTTCTTCCCCAGCATGAACCTGCGGATGTGGGAGCGGCCCGCGGTGCGCCGGAACGTGGCACTGCTCCGCGCGGACGGGCACGTCGTCGTCGAACCCGTCCCGGTCGACGCCTGGCAGCTCTCCACCCGCGACGTGCGGAAGAACCTGGGGCTGCCGGCGCCGGCCACCGTCGCCGCGATGGTGGGCGAGTTCTGCCGCCCGCCCGGACCACGGCCCGCCCCGCCGGCCGGCTGACCTCCCGCACCGATCCCGGCACCCACGCCGTCCCACGCCGTCCTTGAGGAGAAGACATGACAGCAGCCGCGCGGAGGGTGCGTACGGCGCTGAGCGACGGCCCGATGGCGGTGCGCGACTTCCGGCTGCTCCTCGCCGGCCAGCTCTCGTCCACCATCGGCGACTTCTGCTACGCCGTCGCCCTGCCGTGGCTGGTGCTCTCCGGGGACGGCGGCACCGTCCTGCTCGGCACCGTGCTCGCCTGCTACGGCATCCCCCGCGTCCTCACCATCCCCCTGGGCGGGGTGGTGGCCGACCGTTTCGGGGGCCGGCGCGTGATGCTGGTCACCGACCTGGTGCGGGCCGCCGCGGTCGGGAGCCTGGCGGTGACGACGGCCCTCACCGGCACCCCGGGACTGGTCCATCTCGCGCCCGTCGCGGTGGTGCTGGGCGCCTGCTCAGGCGTGTTCATCCCGTCCTCGTACACGCTGCTGCCCGCGCTGCTGCCCAAGGACGACCTGGGGCGGGGCAACGCCCTGTCCACCATGGTCAACCAGGTGGGCGGACTGCTCGGACCGACCGTGGGCGGCGCCCTGGTGGCCGGATTCGGGGCGGTGCCGGCGCTCACCGTGGACGCCGTGTCGTTCCTGGTGTCGGCGTTCGTCCTGGCCCGGATGCGCACCGGCCGGAAGGCCGCGCCCGAGGAGGCGGCACACCCGTCGGGCGCCCCGGAGCCGCAGGGGCCCTCGTTCCGGGAGGTGCTGCGCGGCGGCCGGCTGCTGCACGTCGTCCTCGTCGTCGCCCTCGTCTGCAACCTGGCGTTCAACGGCACCATCGAGGTGGCCCTGCCCGAACTGGCCCACCAGCGGATGGGGGCGACGGGTTACGGCATTCTGCTGACCTGCCTCAGCGTCGGCGGGCTCGCCGGTTCACTGGTGGCCGCCCGCTCCCGGACGGTGAAGTCCCCGGCCTACCTCTTCGCCGCCCTCGCCGTCGTGATGGGCGTGGCGCTGGCGGCGGTGCCGTTCGCCGGAGGACTGGCCGGGGCCGCGGTGTGCGTCGTCGTGTACGCGGTGGCCAGCGGCTGGCAGAACATCGTGGTGGTGACGATGCTCCAGGTGTGGAGCCCGCCCGCGCTCATCGGCAGGGTGATGAGCCTGGTGATGCTGGCGGTCATGGGCACCTTCCCGGTCTCCGTCGCCGTCGCCGGGTTCGGGGTCAGCCACCTCGGCGCGGCGCCGTTCTTCCCCGTCGCCGGGGCGGCCATCGCGCTGTCGGTGGTGGGCGCCCTGAGCTCGCGGACCTTCCGCGGCCACCGTGCGGGCACCGAGTACGTCTCCTCCGCCGGTGCCACCGGCCCGGCCGCCGGCACCGGCCCGCCGGCCCCGCCCGTCGTCCCTCCCGCCGCCCCGGCCGTGGCCGGGGACGGGACGGGCGAAGACCCCCCGCGGCACCCACCCGTCACCGGTGTGCCCTCCGTTCACTCCACTCGTCAGTGGCAGGACAGCAGTCAGGAGTCACAGGGATGAGCGTGTTCGTTCCGCTGGGCAGGCAGGCACCCGAGCGCCGGCGGGAGGGCGCAGATGTCGCGTACCTCCTCGTCAACCCGCCCCTCACCGATCCGACGGCCCCGTACCACTCGATCCCCTATCTGGTGGGGGCCGCCCGCGAGGCCGGGCACGGTACCTACGCCTGTCTCGACGCCAACCTGGACGCCTTCGAGTACCTGGCCCACCCCGACCGCTTCGGCACGCTGATCGAGGCGGCCCGGGGGCTGCGGGAGAGGGTGGGGAGCGCGCCGGAGCCGCCGAGCCGGCATGACGAGATCCGCTACCGGCTGTCACTGGCGGCCGAGGGCCTCTCGGCGACCTCGGCGGCGGACGCCGTCGCCGTCTTCAAGGACCCGGAGCTCTTCTACCACCCGGCGACCTATGCCCAGGCGGTCGCGGTCATGAACCGGTGGTGGAGCCTGCTGGCGCTCGACATGCCGGTCGGCTCGCTGGACGGGTTCTCGGTGCGGCCCAAGGCCGCCGCCAACCTGTGCAGCACGGCGGACCTGTCCGACCCCGCGGTGGTCGATGCCATCGCGAAGCCCTTCGAGGACTACTTCGCCCACGTCTTCACCCCCCAGCTCCGCGAAAAGCAATGGCGGCTGGTCGGCCTGTCCGTCAACTACACGAGCCAGCTGCCCGTCGCCCTCCGGATGGCACGGCTGATCCGGGCCGTCCTGCCGGACACCGTCATCGTCTTCGGCGGCACCGAGGTCGGCGACATGGTGAAGTACACGCCCGACCGTGAGGCGCTGTGGAAGGTGTTCCAGGAGGTCGACCTCATCGTTCCCGGTGAGGGCGAGTCGGCGCTCGTCGGCATCCTCGACGCCATCGCCGACGACGCGGGGTTCGAGGGCATCGGCGGGGTGATGACCCGCTCCCATCCCGAACCGGCGATCTCCTACGGCAGTGTCGCCACCCTCGCGTCCCCGGCCTACGACGTCTGGGACTGGGAACGCTACTGGTCGCCGGAGCCGGTGATCCTCTACAGCCCCACCCGTGGCTGCTACTGGAACAAGTGCACGTTCTGCGACTACGGGCTCAACACCGACCGCCCCACCTCGCCCTCACGTGAACGGCCCGTCCCCGCCGTGCTGGAGGACCTCCGCCAGGCCTCACGGATCGGCCGGACGCTCTACTTCGCCGTGGACGCCATGTCGCCGCGGTACCTGCGAACCCTGGCCACCGCGCTCGCCGAGTCCGAGCTGGACCTGCGGTGGTCGGCGGAGCTGCGCCTGGAGCGCACCCTCCCCAAGCGCTCGGCGGGCGAACTGCTGGCCTCCTCGGGCTGTGTGGCGGTCTCCTTCGGCTACGAGTCGGGGACGCAGCGGATCCTCGACCTCATCGACAAGGGGGTACGGATCGACCAGGTCCCCGACGTCCTGAGCGAGCTGGCACGCAACGGCATCGCCGCGCAGATGATGGGCTTCACCGGCTTCCCCGGGGAGAGCGAGACGGAGGCGCTGCGCACATACGAGTTCCTCCAGGACAACGGGTCGCTGTGGACGACGGCCGGGATCGGGGTGTTCTCCCTGACGCCGGGCTCGATCGTCGCCAAGCAGCCCGACCGGTTCGGCGTCGAACTCCTGCCCCCCTCGCCCTCGGACGACGTCCACCGCTATGTGCCGTGGCGTGACAAGGCCACCGGCGAGGTGCACTGGCCCGAGGCCGCCGATCCGCGCATCCCCCGGGAGTACATCGCGAGCACCCGCCGCGTCAGCTTCGACCGCCCGTTCGTCGGGGGCATCGACTCCGCGCACAGCCTGCTCTACTACGCCCGGTTCGGGGCGGGGCTGATGCCGGCCACGCCCAAGGACGAACCTCCGCGAAGGCGCCTGGTGGACGAGCCCGTCGTCACCGTGCCGTTCGGTTCGGTGGAGGAACTGACCGCCGAGGGCGACCTGCTGACCGAGGTGGGCCGCCGCACCCGGGCGCGACTGGACAGCACCGCTCCGGCCTACGACGGCTGGCTCCGCGAGAAGGGCGCCGCGCGGCCAGGGTCCTGCGGCGTGCTCGTCCTTGCCCACGGGGACCTCGTGGAGCTCCCGTCCGGTGCGGACTTCACCTCCGACACGCCCCTGGCCAAGGCGCTGCGGCTCATGGTGGCGGCGCAGGCCCGGGGCTGACGGGCGCGCCCGCGGGGCGCGGGCCGA
>Ga0196960_10000309_pt1 | contig 18629 bp, 16 predicted proteins | sample S3v_5metaG_FD_183187 | JGI IMG/M metagenome (GOLD analysis project Ga0196960, IMG submission 183187) | Soil microbial communities from Anza Borrego desert, Southern California, United States - S3+v_5 | ecosystem: Environmental > Terrestrial > Soil > Desert | place: USA: California | collected... | reverse complement strand
CCCTCGGGGCCGCCGAAGACCGGTTTCAGCTTCGCCAGCTTCTCGAGGTTGGAGTCGGGGCGCAGGTTCTGGTCGCGGTCGAGCCCGATGTAGGGGGTCATCAGGTCGTCGAAGAAGCCGCGCTCGTAGGCCGCCGCGAGGTTCTTGTGGGAGTTGACCGCGAGTTCGTCCTGTTCCTCACGGCCGATGTCCCATTCGGTGGCCATGATCGCGCAGTGCTCGCCCATCGAGAGGCCGGTGCGCGGCTCCTCGTTGCGGGGGATGGCCGGGACGATGTGGCCGGGGCGGACCTTGGTCAGCTGTTTCAGTTTGCCGACCGTCGAGCGCTCGCGGTTGGCCTCCAGGAGGGTCTCGCGGAGGTCCTCGTTGAGTGCGATTGGCGCATCAGACGTGGTATCTGCGCCGCAGGCGATGCCGGAGTCGATCTGCCCGAGGGCGATCTTGTTGGCGACGAGGATCGTCGTCTCAAGACCGGTGCCGCAGGCCTGCTGGACGTCGTAGGCGGGGGTCTCGGGGGCGAGGCGGGTGCTGAGCACGCTCTCGCGGGTGAGGTCGCGGTCGCGCGAGTGCTTCAGCACGGCGCCGCCGGCGACCTCGCCGATCGTCTCGCCCTGCAGGCCGTAGCGGTCGATCAGGCCGTCGAGGGCGGCGGTCAGCATGTCCTGGTTGCTGGCGTGCGAGTAGACGCTGTTGGAGCGCGCGAAGGGGATGCGGTTGCCGCCGACGACGGCGACTTTGCGGGTTTTGGCGTTCATCTGGGGGTTGGTCCTCCTTGGGGGGAATCGGAAGTGGAAAGGGGCGTCGAGCGGTTCCGCAGCCCCGGCTCGACGGTGGAGATCAGAAGCTCGGCCGCGTCCTCGGCGGAGATCGCCTCGGTGCGCAGCCACCAGCGGGCGAGCGCCTCGGAGGCGCCCAGAAGAGCGGTGGAAAGGGCCTCGACTTCGACCTTGGCGGCCTCGCGGTGGCGGTCGGGCAGCTGCGCCAGCAGCGAGGCGGAGACGAGGTCGACGATCTGGCCGCGGTAGGAGGCGACCCGGTCGAAGACCTCGCCGCCGTGGGGGAGGGTCTCGTCGAAGAGCACCGCCCAGGCGGCCCGGTCGGTGTCGAGGAAGGAAAAGAAGGCGCGGACGCCGGCCCCGAGCGCGTCGCCGGGGTTGGCGGTCTGGCCGATCGAGTCGACGATCGTCGCGATCAGCGCGTCGCCCGCCCGCTCCAGGCAGGCGATGTAGAGCCTCTCCTTGTTGCCGAAGTAGTTGTAGAGCAGCGGCTTCGTCACCCCGACCGCCCCGGCAATCTCATCCATCGTCACCGCCGCGTAGCCGCGCTCGGCGAAAAGCTCATGCGCCGCCCCGAGCGTCTGCTCCATGCGGTCGTCACGGGAGAGGCGGGTGCGGACGGAGGCGTCCATCGCCAAGCAACTTACTCGCCTATAAATTTATATGCAAGTAACGTGATGCACCTCACGTATATCCCTTCTATGTAGAAGCTCCCTGCCAAAGAGCTCTAGCCGGACTGAGGGGCGCGATCTAGCGGCGGGGAAGACGGACCGAGCCTCGTTGACCAACAGCAGCGGCCAGTCCTGGACCTGCATCGCCTGCGGCCACCACCTCCACCCGACCGCCGAGACGATCTTCTATCGCTCCTGACCTCGCTGCGACTCTGGTCCTACGCAACGCACCTGATCACTAGCACTCGCGGCGGGATCTCCGCCAAACAGCTAGAGCGCGAGCTTGGCGTCCACTATCACCTGGCGCATGTTCAACAAGATCCGAAACTAGCTGATGACCGAGGGCGAGCCGGCACCTAGCCTGCGTGGCGAGGTCGAGGTAGACGACCTCCTGGGGAGGCACGCCCCGGCGCAAGTTCAAGATCCGCCAAGAGGCAATCGCCTTCCGGGAAGCCAAGGCCACCGTCCTCGACATGGTCGAGCGAGGCGGGCGCGTCCGCCTGCGCGTGATCCCGAGGCGACTGGGACCTCTAGCCCTTTCAGCGTTTCTCCCTTGCGCTGATCAGTCATCGTCTTCTTCGTCAATTTCTCGGATGATTTGATCAAGTTCCTCCTCGTCCAGATCGTCCAGATCGTCCCCTGCTAGGGCCTTCCCAACCAAGAAGACTCCGACGAGGGCAGTGATCTCGATGGTGAGAAGAATGAAGCCGATAACTGCCTTGTCGAGAAGAATCAGGGCTAGTCCGCCTGCTGCGAAAAAGAAGGCGAGGCCTCCTGCGATCCACAGTCTCGTCTTCTGGTAGCTGCTGAACTCCGAGAAGACTTCTTTGTCTAGCCCGAATGCACGCTCCTGCATGCGCCGCTGATGTTGTCGCTCTTCAGTGAAATCGCGAAGGATGATCTCGGTTGAACCCGGGTGGATCGCCTCCAGCCCGGCGAACCAGTCTTGGTCTGGCAAAGGGCCGCTATGGGCCTTGTATTGAGCGGCGAAAACCCCTGCTTGGATCTTGCCTTGGGCTTCGGGATCGTTATCCGGGACGGCCTCTACTTCGGTAGGACGCCGCTCCAGATCGCGGGCCTCTTCCTGGCCCTCGTCATCCCGCTTAGCTCCCTCCACGATTAGGGGCCGTTAACTCGGCTGAGTCGAGCGGCCGTCTCGTTAATCCTGCGCATGGTTGCGAGATGGCTTTTCAAGGCGTAGTGCTGAACCATATGAGTAGACGATTTCGGCAGTTTGAATCCCGCGAAGGGTTCAAGAAGGCCGCCCATCGCACCTAGGAACCCTTGGTGACGGCGCTGCCAGCCCAGTTGAGTTGCCACCCGTTTGCCGCGAACCAGCGTGGGCGAATTTGCGGATCGCATGCCTAGATCCTAGTCCCTTTCTTAGCTCTCCTTGCCTCTTCAAGCCCTTGGCCGGAAGTTTTCTCCCCCATCACGAGAGTTCCCAGTCATTCGAAGTGTCGCGCGGCCAGCGTGGGCATCACGTACTCGCCCTCGCACCAAACCAGACCCCGCCGCATGGAGTTCTTCGATCGGCATCTCGACGGGATCGCCGAAGTTGTAGCGCGCTCAAGGGCTTCCTGGTTGAGCTTCCGGGAACTCGCAGAGCAGCAGCGCCAGCAAGGCTCGCTGTAGCTGCTGCTCTGCTCCAGGCAGGGTGGCCAATCGAGTTCAAGTTCGACGAAGTAGAGGGCCTGCTGCGTTGGTAGCACCGTCCCCTCGCAGCGGAACAAGAGCCCGCCTCTGACGAGTTCGCGCGCCGCCCCTTTCGACCCCGTCGCGCCGGGCGAAGTCCTTCGGGTCGCTGGTCAGTTCGCGAATCAGGTCCGAGAGCCGCAGCGTGGCGGATGGGTGTTGATGACGTGGGGCGAGGATCGCCTGCGAGTTGCGCTTGTCTTCTGCGGCGTTGGACGCCGCTGGCCTACCCTCTTGGTGCATGGGAGGACTGCCTTCCTGTGTCATGGCCGGAGGCTGTTTGCGCAGTCGCCCCGGCCGCTTTCATTAGAGGCGGCAGACCCGCTCTACGGGCGGGCGGATTTCGCTTCTACAGAGAAGGAATATGTGATGGCCTCACATGAAGGGAGAAGAAATGCCGGGGAAGGCTGTCTCTCAGAGATGGAACGAGGAAGAGCAGGTTGTCTGGGTGTGGCCTGAGGGTCATCCATCGGGGCTTCAGCGGATACTGATCCTGGGCCGCTCGTTTGGCCTTGTGTTCCTCATTCTGGGAATCGGGCTCGCCCTGTTGGTTCTGGAAACGGCCACGGATGTCAATAGCTACTGGCGGAGTCATCCCCTTGCAACGAATCTGGCTACGGAGATCGTGATGGCGTTGATCCTCGCGCTCGGCCTGCAAAAGGTGATGGCCAAGCGGAGTCGACGCCAGTGGCGACCGTTCGGACCGATGATCGTTCATGAACTCGAGTGCGGGGGAGACATCGACGAGAACCTGGAAGTGCGGGTTGTCGACCACTGGCACCGACTGACCGGGAGCTTTGACATCCCCGACGGGTTGCCGTACGAGGAAGTAGTTGCCAGCGCGCTACGAGACCCGCGTACTTGGGAGGGAGAAGCCGAGATACCTTGCCTGCTAGACGAGGTTCGGGAGGCCAAGAGAAATCTCAAGCGGGGTCTCGAGCGGTGGGCGCCGATTATGGTGGGTGAGCCGGACCTTGCGTCAATCATTGCTGCCGTTCCCCCGCTGCTCCGGCAGACCGAAGGATTTCTTGCCTTTCTGGAGACCTTGCATCCGTCCTGCGTAAGCAATGACTGCACGGCGGGAGGGCTGTCTATCAGTCGTGCCGCTGCGTACCTCGTTGACGCATTCGACGAATACGCCGAATGTCGCCTAGAGCTCAGCTCCCGAATAGCGGTCTACAAAACTGGCCAGCCGATCAAGCGGCTCAGCGGTAAGGAGGCGGAAGAGTGGCTCACCGGAACGAGGCCGGCGATGTCTTAGGGTCGGACCGGGACTTTGACTAGCTCAGCTCGGTGCCGTCGTAGAGCTTCTTGACGTGCACGGTGCCCGGGGGGCTGGCTTCGATGCAGAGGCGGCAGAGGACGCACTCGTCGACGTTCTCGTCGACGATCTCGACGGTGCCGCCGGCGTCTTTGTAGATGTCGACGGGGCAGACTTCCTCGAGCTTGGCGGCGATGGCCGCGTCGTTCTTGATGCTGTCCTCGACCTCGATGTCGATGAAGACTTTGTGCAGTTGCTCGGGCATCAGGCGGCTACTCCCAGCTTCTCCTTGACGACGTCGGGGATCTCGTCGATGCGCTCGACGACGCGGATGCCGGCGGCTTCGAGACGGGCGATCTTCTCGGTCGCGGTGTCCTCTTTGCCCTCGACGATCGTGCCGGCGTGGCCGAAGCTCATGCCTTTCATCTCGTCGTCGTCCATGAATTTGCCGGCCATGAAGGCGACGATGGGGAGGCGAGAGTTGTTGTCCTTGACCCATTCGGAGAGCTGGGCCTCCATGCGGCCGCCGGGCTCGGTGTAGATGACGATCGCCTCGGTCTGCTCGTCAGCCTCGAAGTAGGGCATCAGCTCGGCGTAGGTGGAGCCGATGATCGCGTCGCCGCCGATCGAGACGGCGGTGGAGACGCCGAGGCCGGCCTGGGTCAGCGAGGAAGAGATCTCGGTGGTCATCCCGCCCGAGCGGCTCATCACGCCGACGCGACCGGGCTGGTAGGCCTTGGCGGCGTCTTTGGCGGGACCGCCGATGCCGCCCATCTTGCAGACCTCCGGGACGATCAGGCCGAGGCAGTTGGGGCCGATGATCCGGGCGCCGCGCATGTCGGCGAGCTCGACCATCTGGGCGACGTCGCCGCGCGGGACGCGCTCGGTGACGACGACGATCAGCTTGATCCCGTTCTCGATCGCCTCGAGAACGGCGTCCTTGGTGAAGGCGGGGGGGACGGTGACGACGGAGCCGTCGATCGGGCCGCCGTGGTTCTCGACCGCCTGGGCGACGGTGTCGAAGACCGGCACGCCGTGGACCTCGCGGCCCTTGCGGCCGGGGGTGACGCCGCCGACGACCTTGGAGCCGTAGTCGAGGCACTCCTTGGTCAGGTTGACCGCCTCGCGGCCGGTGATTCCCTGGACGATGAAGGTGGTGTCCTTGTTCAGCAGGATGCTCATGCGGGCGCCCCCTGGATCTTGGAGACGGCGCGGCCGGCGGCCTCCCACATCGAGACCGAGCGGTCGCAGTACTCGACCCCATATTTCTCGAGGATCTTGAAGCCCTCGTCCTCCCAGGCGCCGGGGATGCGGAAGATCGCGATCGTCTCGCCCGGGTCCTTGCCGAGCTCGAGGCAGGCCTTGATCACGCCGCGGGCGACGATGTCGACGCGGGTGTTGGAGACGATCGACATCATCACGGCGATCTTCTCGACGCCGTCCTTTTCCAGCACCTCCTTGGCCAGGCCGCAGGCCTTCTGGACCGATGGGTTGCCGCCGATCTCCGAGTAGTTGGCGGGCTGGCCGCCCTGGTTGCGGACCGCGTCGGTGAGGGTCAGCGAGCCGCCGCCGGCGCCGATCACGAGGCCGAGGTTGCCGGTGAAGCCGTGGTCCTTGCCCTGGATGACACCGCGGTGGTCGGCGGCGTCGATCGCCGCGACGTTTTTCTCGAAGTCGGAGGGCTCGTAGGTCTCGCGGGTGTCGTCCTCGGCGATCTGCAGCTCCTTGCGCAGCAGCTTCTTCTGCCGGCCGACCGCCTCGTTCTCCATCTCCATGTGGGCGTCGAGGGCGACGAAGGAGCCGTCGGTCAGCTCGGCCAGCGGGTTGATCTCGGCCAGCGTCATGTCGTTGTCGCGGAAGAGGCGGGCGAGGCGGGCGAGCACCGGGGTGGCGCGGTTCAGCTGCGAGCCGGTGACCCCGGTCGCGGCGACGACCTGCTTGGCCTCGAAGTCGGAGACGGGGAGGAGGTTGGAGACGTGGCCTCTGCCGACGTGGTCGGGGTGGGTCTCGGCGACCTCCTCGATGTCGATCCCGCCCATGTCGCTGAACAGCATCAGCGGCTTCTTCGCGGTGCCATCCCAGACGACGCCCGCGTAGTACTCCTGTTTGACCTCGGCTTTCGGGTCGACGAGGACGCCGCGCGGCATGTGGCCGTTGATTTCCAGCTCGAGGATCTCCTCGGCGTGCTGGGCGGCCTCGTCGGGCGTGTCGGCGAACTTGACGCCGCCGGCCTTCATCCGGCCCCCGGTCAGCACCTGGCTCTTGATCACGACCGGCCCGCCGATTTCCTCGGCGACCTTCCGCGCCTCGTCTGCGGACGTGCAGAAGCCGTACTTGGTGACGGGAATCCCCGCCAACTCGACGATCTTGCGTGCCTCGTACTCGTAGAACCTCATCGGGCGCGGAACCCTATCCAACGCGCCCGGAAGATCGTTTTTCGGTGGTGAGAGGGGGGCCGGGGTGGTCCTTCTGGGAGCACCTCCGCCGGGAGGAGCCGCAGCGGCAGGCCGTGAAGGTCTCTGGCCCGGCTCCATGCTGAGTACCCAGAAGGACCACCCCGGCCCCTCGATCCATCGAAACCGTCTCAACCCGCCCATATTGCGGGCTGAGACAGACTCGGCGAGAGGACGAGTCCTTCGATGCGTCTATAGCTGCTCAACCTCGGACGTCTGCTGGAGCATGCATCTGCCGGGAGCGATGGCGGGGTGCCGGTGGGGGTCCCTGGGTACTCAGCATGGAGCCGCGCCACTAACGCCTGAGGCGTCAGCAGGCGGCGACCCACGCGGCGGAGGTGCTCCCAGGGACCCCCACCGGCACCCCCACACCCACCCTCGTCCTCCGGGGAGATGTCACCCCACCTTGCTTTACTCCCCCCGGTGCGACCCGCTCTGTCCGGGCCGAAATCCCCGTTCGGCCCCCGCGTTTTCGCTGCGCTTGCGCTGCTATCGGCGCTTCTGGTGCTGCCCGGATGCGGCACCGTGGTGGACAAGGTGAAGCTTCAGGACACCGTCCAAGCCTCCCTCGAAGACTCGATTCGTGAAAAGATCAAGGCGGTCGAGTGCCCTTCGGATCAACCAGTTGAGCCCGGCGCGACCTTCACTTGCGACGTGATTTTTTCCGATGACAGGCGGGAAGAAGCGGTCTTGAAGATCAGGAACGAGAAGGCGGACATCTCGATGGTCCGCCTGCAACCCAAGAACTAGAGAGAGGCGAATGAGCGACCTGACCACTGCCCCAGACGAGCTGACGACCAATTCCAAGCTTCTCAACTGGGTCGACGAAATCGCTTCGCTCACCGAACCGGACACCATCTACTGGTGCGACGGCTCCGCCGAGGAGTACGACCGCCTCGCCCAGGTCCTGATCGACGCCGGCACCTTCGAGCGCCTCGACGAGGCCAAGCGCCCGAACTCCTACCTCGCCCTCTCCGACCCCGGCGACGTCGCCCGCGTCGAAGACCGCACCTTCATCTGCTCCGAGGACGAGGCGGACGCCGGCCCGACCAACAACTGGCGCGACCCGGCCGAGATGCGCGAGACCCTCGGCGAACTCTTCAAGGGCTCGATGAAGGGCCGGACGATGTACGTCGTGCCGTTCTCGATGGGCCCGCTCGGCTCCGACATCTCCGAGATCGGCGTCCAGCTGACCGACTCGCCCTACGTCGCCACCAACATGCGGATCATGACCCGGATGGGCAAGGGCGCCCTCGACGTGCTCGGCGCCGACGGCGACTTCGTCCCTTGCGTCCACTCGGTCGGGATGCCGCTGGCCGAGGGCGTCGAAGACGTCTCCTGGCCCTGTAACGAGGCCAACAAGTACATCGTCCACTACCCCGACACCCGCGAGATCTGGTCCTTCGGCTCCGGCTACGGCGGCAACGCCCTGCTCGGCAAGAAGTGCTTCGCGCTGCGGATCGCCTCGGCGATGGCCCGCGACGAGGGCTGGCTGGCCGAGCACATGCTGATCCTCAAACTCACCTCGCCCGAGGGCAAGGTCAAGTACGTGACCGGCGCCTTCCCGTCGGCCTGCGGCAAGACCAACCTGGCGATGCTGGTCCCGACCCTCCCCGGCTGGAAGGTGGAGACGATCGGCGACGACATCGCCTGGATGAAGTTCGGCTCCGACGGCCGCCTCTACGCAGTCAACCCCGAGGCCGGGTTCTTCGGCGTGGCCCCCAACACCAGCCACAAGACGAACCCGAACGCGATGGACACGATCGAACGGAACACGATCTTCACCAACTGCGCCAAGACCGACGACGGCGACATCTGGTGGGAGGGGATGACCGGCGAGCCGCCGGCGCACGCGATCGACTGGCACGGCAACGAGTGGACCCCCGATGCCGACAAACCCGCCGCGCACCCGAACGCGCGCTTCACCACCCCCGCCTCCCAGTGCCCCTCGATCGCGCCGGAGTGGGAAGACCCCGCCGGGGTCCCGATCGACGCCTTCCTCTTCGGCGGCCGCCGCGCCACCGTGGTGCCGCTGGTCCAGGAAGCGTTCGACTGGGAGCACGCCGTCTTCATGGGGGCGACGATGTCCTCGGAGACGACCGCCGCCGCCGCCGGCGCCGTCGGCCAGCTCCGCTTCGACCCGATGGCGATGCTGCCGTTCTGCGGCTACAACATGGCCGACTACTTCGCCCACTGGCTGAAGATCGGTCAGCAGGAGGGGGCGCAGCTGCCGCGCGTCTTCTACGTCAACTGGTTCCGCAAAGACGCCGATGGCAAGTTCCTCTGGCCGGGCTTCGGCGAGAACAGCCGCGTCCTCGAGTGGGTCTTCCGCCGCTGCGAGGGCGAGGGCGAGGCGGTCGAGACCCCGGTCGGCCTGCTGCCGGCCGAGGGCGAGATCAACACCGAGGGCCTCGACATCTCCGACGAGGCGATGCGGGAGCTGCTCTCGGTCGACCTCGACCTGGTCAAAGAGCAGCTGCCGCAGGTGAAGGAGCACCTGGCCAAGTTCGGCGACAGGCTGCCGAGCGAGGTCGACGCGCAGCTGGAGGCGCTGGAACAGCGCCTCGGCTAGCCCCTGGGGGCAGGGCACTATCCTCGTGCCTCTGCCTTCTCGGCACCGACAGCACCTCTCTTCGGTTCCACTGCTGGTCGGGCTCGTCTTCGGGCTCGACCTGCTGTGGGCTGCCTCGGGGATCTCGAACGGGTCCCTCGCCTTCGGGCTGGTCGACGAGCCCGCCCACCTGGCGACCTGCGCGATCGCGCTGCTGGCGCTCTCGGCCCTGCTCGGCCGGCCGCTGCCGCCGGCCTTCGTCCTCGCCGCCCTGCTCGGCAGCGTCGCGATCGACCTCGACCACCTGCCCAGCTACCTCGGCTGGGACGGCCTCACCGGCGAGGCGCCGCGGCCCTACACGCACAGCCTGATCCCGGTCCTCGCCCTGCTGGGCTTGTGTTTTCTCGCACCGCGCCGATATAGGCCACCGATGCTCGGACTCGCCTTCGGACTTTCCGCCCACCTGCTGCGCGACCTTGCCACCGGTCCCGGTGTTCCATTGGCCGTGCCCTTCACCGCCGCCGCCGCCGGCGTTCCCTACCTCCTCTACGCGCTGCTGCTGGCCGCCCTCGCCGCCGCGGCCCTCGTCGCCTCCACCCGCACCCGCCGGCCGCGGACGGGCCTGGCGCGCCAGGCGGGCGCCGCCGCCGCTCTGCTCGTCGCCGTCGCGGTGGCAGCGGGCGGCCCGGTCGAAGCCGCGGAAGCGAAACCGAAACAGCGCCGCGCCAAGGTCAAGAACAAGGTGGCGATGGGCATCTACCTGCCCGAAGGCGAGCACAACCCCGCCGTGATCGACGCCTTCGCCAACGGCGTCGGCCACCAGCCCGCGATCGTCCACGTCTACCAGACCTGGTCGGAGATGCCGTTCGACCACGCGATGCTGGGCCCGATCTGGGCCCGCGGCAGCATGCCGCTCGTCTCCTGGGAGCCGTGGGGCGAATTCGAGGGCGCCGGGGTCCCGCTGGCGGAGATCGCCGGCGGCTACCGCGACGCCTACATCGCCGAAGCCGCGCGGCAGGCGGCCGCCTGGGGAGGGCCGCTCTTCGTCCGCTTCGCCCACGAGATGAACGGCAGCTGGTACCCGTGGGGGCGCGACCCGAAGCTCTACAAAGCCGCCTGGCGGCGCATCGTCACGATCTTCAGGCAGGAAGGCGCCACCAACGTCAAATGGGTCTGGTGCCCCTACGTCGACTTCGGCAAGCTCTCCTTCAAGCGCTACTACCCGGGCGACAAGTGGGTCGACTGGGCCGCGCTCGACGGCTTCAACTGGGGCGAACCGTTCATGTCGTTCCGCAAGATCTTCGACGAGTCCTACAAGAAGATGGTGAAGCTGACCTCGAAGCCGCTGATGATCCCGGAGACCGGCACGATCGAGGGCCCCCCGGGGGCGAAGGCGACCTGGATCCGCCAGGCGTTCAACAAGGCGCTGCCCCGCTACCCGCACGTGAGGGCGCTGGTCTGGTTCAGCGACATCCACCCCCGCGGGATGGACTGGCGGGTGGAGACCTCGTCTTCTGCCTTCGAAGCGCTCGTCGGGGTCCTGCGCAAGCCGCAGTACTCGCCGCGGCGCGGGTTCCTGCTCACCAAGCCCGCCTGGCTGAAGAAGAAGCCGAAGAAACAGAAACAGAAACAGAAGACGAGGAAGCAGAAACAGAAACGATGAGCTGGCTGCTGCGGGCATTCCTCTTCCTCGCCCTGGCTCTCGGATCTTCAACCGCGCCGTCGCAGCTCGGCGCCGGCGCCGCTCCGGCGCAGGCCCAGGAGGTCGCCCTCGGCAGCTACGTCGAGGGCGCGAGCGGCAACCCGGGCCGGATCGACCGCTACTCCCGCCTGCTGGGCCGCCGCCCCGCGATCGTCGGCCTCTACGCGCAGTTCGACTACCAGCCGTTCGAGCGCTCGCAGCTGCGCGAGATCTGGCAGCGCGGCTCGCTGCCGATGGTCACCTGGGAGCCGCAGAGCTACGAGGGCCGCCGCTACTCGCTGAAGGGGATCGCCGCCGGGCGCAACGACCCCTACCTGCGTCGCGCCGCCGACGCGGCCGCCGGGTGGGGCCGGCCGATCCTCGTCCGCTTCGCCCACGAGATGAACGGCAACTGGTACCCCTGGGGGGACCAAGGCGCGCGCCGCTACAAGAAGGCCTGGCGGCACGTGGTGCGGATCTTCCGCAGGCGCGGCGCCGACAACGTCAGCTGGGTCTGGACCCCCTACGCGAACCAGGGCGGCGGGATGCCGTTCCGCGGCTACTTCCCCGGCGACCGCTGGGTCGACTGGGTCGGGCTCGACGGCTTCAACTGGGGCTACGGGGGCAGCGACTTCAGCTTCCGGCGGATCTTCGGCGCCTCCTACCGCTCGCTGACGCGGCTCAGCTCGCGGCCGGTGATGATCGGCGAGGTCGGCACCAACCCGCGCGGCAAGCCCGGCTGGATCCGGGGGGCGCTGCGCTCGGTGCTGCGGATGCGGCGGGTGCGGGCGCTGGTCTGGTTCGACGCCTACGCCAACGGCGTCGACCTGCGCTTCAGCAGCGGCCGTCGCTCCCTGCGCGCCTTCCGCGGCATGGCCCGCCGGCCGCGCTTCGCGATGGGCAGGAGGTGCCTGGTGCGGATCTCCCTCGCGCCGGGTGGGGCGCGCCGCCGCTGCGGGTAGGCTGACCGAGCCCTTGATGCGTCGACTCACGCTGCTCGCCGCGCTTCTCGTTGCCGCTCTGCCGGCCCTGGCGGCTGCCCCTGCCGGCGCCGCGCAGAAGCCGACGGCCGCCTTCGGGATCTACGTCCCCGACTCGATCGAAAAGCCGCAGCTGCTCGACCAGGTCGTGAGCGAAGTCGGCCGCGAGCCGGTGATCATCAGCATCTACAAGCAGTGGGACACGATCCCGTTCGTCGAATCCGAGCTGGAGGAGATCTGGGACCGCGGCGCGGTGCCGATGGTGACCTGGGAGCCGTTCAGCTACGAAGGCAACGAGTACCCGCTGCGGCTGATCCAGCGCGGCCACTTCGCCAGGTACGTGCGGGAATCGGCCAACGCCGCCCGCCGCTGGGGGAAACCGATCCTGCTGCGCTTCGCCCACGAGATGAACGGCGACTGGTACCCCTGGGGCCGCGGCGTCGAAGGCAACAACTCCCACCGCTACCGCTCGGTCTGGCAGCGGCTGGTGCGGATCTTCCGCCGGCTCGGCGCCGACAACGTGCAGTGGGTCTGGACCCCGAACGTCAACACCGGCGGCGAGAACCCGTTCCGCGACCTCTATCCCGGTGACGAGTGGGTCGACTGGGTCGGCTTCGACGGCTTCAACTGGGCCCTGCACGGCGAGTGGAACTCGTTCACCGAACTCGTCGACAACTCCTACGAAGAGATGGCCGACTTCACCTCGAAGCCGATCATCGTCTCGGAGACCGGCTCCAGCGAGACCGGCGGCGACAAGGCCACCTGGGTCACCAGCGCCCTGCTCGAGGAGATCCCGAAGATGCCGCGCATCCGCGCCGTCGTCTGGTTCAACGAAAGCTTCCAGGACATCACCGGCGAAGGGCAGCCGCTCGACGCCAGGATCAACAGCTCGCCCGAGACCCTGAGCGCCTTCCGCAAGGGGATCAACAGCCCCTACTACTCGCTGACGCGGGAGCAGCTGCTTGCCACCCCGGCCGAATACGCGCGCGACTCCGGCGTCGCCCCCGAGCCGCCCGACGGCGACTTCGGCCAGCCCTCGCTCTTCTACAAGTACACCCAGAAGCTGCACGGGCCCTACCTGGCGGCGGCGATCGCCGGCGCGGTGGCCGGCGTCCTCGTCCTGCTCGCGATCCTGCTGCTCTGGCGCCGTCGGCGCCGGCGGGCGAGGGCGGCGGCTTGACGGCGGACGGGGCGCCCCCGCCGGGGGAGGCGGTGGACGTCCAGGACCTGCTGATCCTCTGCTACCACGCCGTCAGCCCGAGCTGGCACAGCTTCCTTGCGGTCGACCCCGAACGGCTGCGGCAGCAGGTGCGGTGGCTGCTGCGCCGCGGCTACAAGCCGATGACGCTCTCCGATGCGGTCGCGCAGCCACGGGCGGGGAAGCGGCTCGTCGTCACCTTCGACGACGGCTACCGCTCGATCCTCGGCCGCGGCCTGCCGGTCCTGCGGGCGCTCGACGTCCCCGCCACCGCCTTCATCCAGACCGACCTCGCCGACGAGGGCGGGCGGTTCGCCGCCCTGCCCGAGGAGGAGATGCCCGCCGACCCGGCCCAGCTCGACACGATGAGCTGGGAGGAAGTGCGGCAGCTCGACGCGGCGGGGTGGGAGATCGGCTCCCACACCCGCAGCCACCCCCACCTCGAGCAGATCCCGCGCGAGCAGGCGGCGGCCGAGCTGCGGGAGTCGCGGCGGCGCTGCGAGGAGGAGCTGCAGCACGAGTGCCGAACGATCGCCTATCCGTTCGGCACCTACGACGCCGGCGTGATGGAGCTGACGGCGGCGGCCGGCTACACCGCCGCGGTGACCCTCGAGAACCGCATGTTCGAGCCGATCGTCGACCGCACCCCACTGGACCTGCCCCGCGAGGGCGTCTTCAACCAGACGCGGATGCCGAAGTTCCTCGTCAACGTCTCGCCGACGATTCGCCGCCTCCGGCTCTCGCCGCTCTACGCGCGCTACGCCCGCGGCCGGCTCGCCAGCTCGCACGGGTGACCGCCGCGACCAAGACCTCGCTGCGCTGCGAGCGCCTGCCCGAGCTGGGCCCGCTGCGCGAGGAGTGGGAACCGCTGGCGGCCAGGAGCGGCAACGTCTTCGCCACCTGGGAGTGGGCGTCGGCCTGGTGGCGCCACCACGGCCAGGGCCGGCCGCTGCACCTGGTCGGCTTCCGCGACGACGCGGGGGAGATGGTCGGCATCCTGCCCCTCTACCTCGACGCCCGCCGGCCGCTGCGGGTGCTCCGCTTCATCGGCCGCGAGACCGGCGACGAGCTGGGGCCGGTCTGCGCCCCCGAGCACCGCGCCGCCGTCGCCGCGGCGACCCGCCCGGCCCTGCGCGAGCTCGGCGTCGGCTGGGACGTCCTCGTCGCCGAGAGCCTGCCGGGCGACGAGGCGTGGGGTGCGTTCGAGCGCGGCAGGGCGCTGAGCCGGATCCCCAACCCCGTGCTCGAGATCAAGGGGATGAGCTGGGACGACTACATGGCCTCGCGCAGCGGCAAGTTCCGCCAGCAGGTGCGGCGGACCGAACGGCGGCTGAGCGAGGACCACGGCCTCGCCTTCCGGATGACCTCGGGGGCGGACACCCTTCCCGGCGACATGGACGCGCTGGTGCGGCTGCACGGGATGCGCTGGGGAGAGGAGAGCTCGGGCGTCTTCGCCGGCGCCGACGGCGACCTCCACCGCGAGTTCGCCGCCGTCGCCCTGGAGCGCGGCTGGCTGCGGCTCTGGCTGCTGGAGCTGGAGGGCGAGCCGGTGGCGGCGCGCCTCGGCTACCGCTTCGGCGACGCCGACGCCGGCTACCAGTCCGGCCGCGACCCCGCCTGGGATAAGTTCGGCGTCGGCTTCCTGCTGCAGGTCCACACGATCCGCGAGGCGATGGACGACGGCATCGGCGAGTACCGCTTCCTGCGCGGCGGCGAGGGGTACAAGAGCCGCTTCGCCAGCGCCGACCGCGGCCTGGAGACCGTGGTCGTCTCGCGGGGCCTCCTGGGCGGCGCGGCGGTCGCCGCAAGGCGCCTCTCGCTGGCGGTCGCATCCCGCCGCGAGAGCAAACCCTGGGAGGGCGCATAACGCTTTTTAAGTAAGGGCGGGGTACAAACGTCCAGAGATGTCCAGCGCCCTTGGGGGCTGCCGTCACGGCGTCGAGTCAGTCGCCATGGTCACCGCGAAGAACTCCCTCCCCAAGCACCTGGCAACGGCTTTCGTCCTGGCGCTGCTGACCCTCCTCGTCAGCGCCTCCGTCGCCTCCGCGGCGATCAGGATCGGCGTCTACTCGGGCGCCAACGGCGAATCCACCTCGCTGGAATCTTCGGCCACGCTGGACAAGTACATCGCCAAAGTCGGCAAGGCCCCCGCCTTCGTCGTCGACTACCGCAACGTCACCGCCGGCCAGCTGCTGACCTCGAGCGAGATCCAGAACCTCACCGCCCACGGCACCGGGGTGCTGATCACCTGGCAGCTGTTCAAGAAGGGCTGGGGCGGCGAAGCGATCACCCTCCCGGACATCGCCGCCGGCAAGTACGACGCGCCGATCCGCTCGGCCGCGCAGCAGGCCAAGGGCCTCCCCTTCGAGGTGATGATCCGCTTCGCCCACGAGATGAACGGCGACTGGTACCCCTGGGGCGTCAAGGGCTCCTCGCTCAACACCGGCAGCAGCTACGTCGATGCCTGGCGCCACATCGTCTCGATCTTCCGCGCCGAGGGCGCGACCAACGTCAAGTGGGTCTGGTCGCCGAACGTCGACTACGACGGCGTCTACCCCTTCACCTCCTACTTCCCCGGCGACGAGTGGATCGACTACGTCGCCCTCGACGGCTACAACTGGGGCACCTCCGGCCAGGGCCCCGACCAGTGGCAGAGCATGACCGAGGTCTTCGCCTCCGCCTACGACCGCATCACCGCCCTCAGCAGCAAGCCGGTGATGCTGGCCGAGACCTCCTCCAGCGAAGCCGGCGGCAGCAAGGCCGACTGGATCAAAAAAGGCTTCCTCGAAGAAATCCCCCAGCGCTTCCCGCGGGTCACCGACGTCGTCTGGTTCGACCGCGACCAGGAGCTGGACTGGCGGATCGACTCCTCCTCGTCCTCGCTGGCCGCCTACCGCGAAGTCGTCAACTCGACCATCTACGGCGGCACCGTCCCGCCGCCGACCCCGAGCGTCCGCCCGAAAAAGAAGTCGAAGACGATCCGCGAGCTGCGCGTCACCCGCAAGGTCGACTACACGACCAGCGCCGGCGCCGCCGCGCAGGAGCGGCGGGCTCTGGGCGGGTTCCGCGTCGACGGCGAGATCCGCTACCGGATCGCCAACCCGGCCGAGGTCAAGCTGGAGATCGACCGCCGCACCGCGAAGGGCCGCTTCGTCACCAAGACGACGCTGCGCGGCGACGGCACCCCGGGCGCCGAGCGGATCCCGCTCTCGCGGATCGGCAAGCGGATGAAGTTCCGCCCAGGCCGCTACCGGGTGACGATCACCGCGGTCGACGACGACGGCCGGACCCAGACCCGGCACGCCTCCTTCAAGGTCCGCCGCGCCCGCTGACCCGCAGCGCCGCCCAGACCGGGCGGCCCATCAGCAGCACCTCGAGGCAGACGCCGGCGAGCCAGCCCCAGGAGACGCCGGCGAGGTCGCCCGTGAGCGAGGCCCCCAGGACCGCGCCGCCGACCTCCAGCAGGGTGCCGACGATCGCGACCGGCAGCGCCGCGGCGGTGCGTTGTCGCACCCGCTGCAGGGCGACGTAGGCGGTCTTGACGGTGAGCGGGAAGACCCCGAGCGCGAGGATGTGGAGGGGGACGTCGGCCTGCTCGGCGTACTCGGAGCCGAAGACCCCGAGGACCGGCCCGGCGGCGACGGCGAGGAAGAGGTTCGCGGCGACGCCGACGCCGAAGGAGATCAGGAAGGTCAGCCGCAGCTGCTCGGTCAGGCGCGAGGGGTCGGCCGAGGCGACGGCGTAGAGGACGGTGGCGAGCGAGACCGGGACCATCGAGATGAAGCCGGCGATCATCCAGGCGACGTAGAAGTTCGCGTTGGCGTCGGCGGAGATCATCGAGACGACGACGATCGGCACGACCATGCTCGGCGCCATCAGCGTGAGGTTGAAGCCGTGGTGGGAAGCGGCGTGGCGGCGCAGCGCCCCCAGCGCCGCGAAGTCGGGGCGCAGCGGTTCGCCGCGGCCTTCGCGGTAGAAGCCGACGAGGACGAGAAGCGAGGCGGCGATGCCGCCGCCCCAGACGGCGTAGATCCAGGTTGCGCCGGGGTCGGCGACGAGCGCGGCGACCGGCACCAGCGCCACCAGCTTCACCGCCGAGAAGACGCAGTTGCGGGCGAACTGGAGCTTGCCGCGGAGCATCCCGATCAGCGACTGGTCGATCACGTAGCCGAGCGAGGTGAGCCCGACGGCGGCGGCGAAGATCAGGACCGAGGCCGGGCTGCCGCCGAGGCTCTCGAGCTCGGAGGAGAAGAGGGGGACGAGGAGGGCGAAGACGAGGCCCGCGACCGCGCCGGTCAGGGTCGTGACCGCGAGCGCGGCGTCGAGCAGCGAGCGGCGGCCGCCCTCGCGGCGCGGCAGCTCGCCCATCAGCAGCGTGCCCATGCCGAGGCTGCCGGCGAAGCCGAGCAGGGTCAGCGCCGAGACCGCGGCGCTGCCGACGCCGACCGCGGTCTGGCTGAAGTAGCGGGCGGCGACCCACCAGAAGGCGACCCCGAGCAGCGAGGTGACGAGCGTCGTGCTCATCATCGAGGCCGCGTTGCCGACCAGCGCCGCGTGCCCGCGCATGCCCTCGGGCAGGCGGTCGAGGAGCGCGTTCCGCCGCGCCTGCACCGTCATCCGGATTCGAACACCCTGGTGTCGTAGATCTGGATCTCGCCGTTGGAGAAGATGCGGCTGATCTGGGGGACGTCGTCGAACTTGCCCAGCGCCGCGGGGCTGAGCGGAGCGGTGCGGGTGGAGGCGCCGGGCTCGTCCGGTTCGAAGTAGAAGCCGAGGACCGGCAGCCCCGAGGAGAGCCGCCGGTCGACGGCGACGTAGTCGATCTTGTTCTGGGCGAGGACGAAGCGGTGCACGTCTTCGAACTGCTCGTCGAAGAGGACCCGCGCCACCGGCACCCCGTCGATTTCCCCCTGCACCGGCTTGAGGCCGCCGTAGGAGCCGAGCAGGGTCGAGTTGGAGCGGTCGACGACGATGCGGCTGTCGCGCTCCAGGTACTCCTCGGCGAAGCGCGCCGCCGCCACCCCCCGCGGGCCGATCGAGCGGGCGTCGGCGCCGACCAGGAAGGGGCCCGGCTGGCGGGTCGCCGGCACCTTGCCGATGATCACGCCGCCGAGGAAGATCACGGTCGCCAGGCCGGCGATCGCGGCGGCGATCGCGCTGCCGCCGGAGCGCCGCCGCGACCAGCGCAGGGTGCCGTAGAGGAAGGCGGCGAGGAAGGCCATGCCGACGAAGACGTAGGCGGAGGCGCGCTGGGCGGTTTCGGTGCCCGCCTGGGTCAGCCGCACCGCCAGGGTCGCGGGGTAGAGGACGGCGGCCCCGGCCAGCACCCACCAGATCGCCGGCGCCCGCCGGCGCTGCCAGAT
>Ga0196960_10000308_pt1 | contig 18728 bp, 11 predicted proteins | sample S3v_5metaG_FD_183187 | JGI IMG/M metagenome (GOLD analysis project Ga0196960, IMG submission 183187) | Soil microbial communities from Anza Borrego desert, Southern California, United States - S3+v_5 | ecosystem: Environmental > Terrestrial > Soil > Desert | place: USA: California | collected... | reverse complement strand
GGGACACCGGAGTTCGACCGCGCGCTCGCGTTCTTCGACGGGACCTACGCCGTCGCGCTCACTCTCCTGGTGACCACGCTGGACGGCACGGACGTGCCGGGCGCCTGGGCCGACCTCGCCGCCCTGTGGGCGGCGATCGGGACCGAGCTCGTGGCGTTCTTCCTGGCCTTCGCCGTCGTCGCCTTCTACTGGCGCGCCAATCACGCATTCGTCGGGCGGCTGCATCACCTCAGCGGGCGCCTCATCACCGTGAACCTCGTGCTGCTCGCGTTCGTCGTGCTGCTGCCGTTCAGCACCGACGCGCTGGGGGAGCACCAGGAGCCGCTGGCGACGGCCGTCTTCGCCGTGAACGTCGCGGTGATCTCCTCGACGGAGGCGGTGATGTTCCTGCTGGCGTCGCGGAACGTGGTGCCTACCGCGCCACCGTCACCCCGGCGGTTATGGCTCGAGCTGGTGCCCCAGCTCGTCCCCCCGGCGTTCTTCCTCGCGTCGATCCCGGTGGCGTACCTGGTCTCCTCCTCCGCCGCCCGGCTGTCATGGCTCGCGATCTTCGTCCTCAGCCCCGTGGTCGACATCCTGGTCAACCGCCGCGCCCCCGTGGTGTGACCGAGCCGCGCGTGTGTCCCTGAAGCCACCTTCTGGGCGATGGCTGCCTGCCGAGTCACTGTCGGCCCCACCGGTGGGCGACCACAATGTGGCCATGCGACCTTCCGCCGCCTTCGTCGGGAGGGGCGCTGAGCTCGCTGTGCTGGCGCAGGAGGTGCAGCGGGCGCGCGACGGGCAGCCGCGCCTGGTCTGGCTGACCGGCGAACCAGGGATCGGCAAGACGTCGCTGCTGCGGCGCATGGCCGACTCCGCAGCGGGGGTCACCCTGCTCTGGGCAAGCGGGGACGAGGCAGAGTCGAGCCTCGCGTACGGGGTCGTCGACCAACTGCGCGCGGGGCTACCGGAGCGGTTCACTCCCGCCCCGATGTCCGAGCCGGCCGACCGCTCGTCGATGGATCCGCTGCAGGTGGGCGCCGAACTCCTGGCCATGGTCGGGGCCCTGCAGTTCGCCGGCCCGGTCGTCGTCGTGGTGGACGACGCGCAATGGGTCGACGAACCGTCGGCGCGGGCGCTGGTCTTCCTGGTCCGGAGGCTGCGGCGCGATCAGGTGCTGGTGGTCCTCGGCGTCCGACCGGATCTCGATGCTGCGGCGTCCGTGCAGTGGGAGCGGGCACTGGCGCAGGAGCACCTCGTCCGGCGGCTGACCCTGAGCGGCCTGGAGCCCGGCGACCTGGCGCAGCTGGCAGAGACGATCTCAGGACGCAGTCTGCCGATGCGCGCCGCTCGGCGGCTGCACGAACACACCGGTGGGCACCCCCTGTACGCGCGGGCGCTCCTGGAGGAGCTGCCGCCGGCCGCGCTGACCGACGACGCCGGCGAACTGCCGGCACCGCGGTCGCTGTCGGCGCTCATGCTCGACCGGCTCGGTCGGCTGTCCCCGGCTGCCCGGGAACTCGTGGTCTGCGCCGCGGTCCTCGGCACACACGTCGCGCTGTCCGACGTGGTGTCCCTGGCCGGCCTTCCCGACCCCGCGCCCGGGCTGGACGAAGTCGTGATCGCCGGACTCCTCGTCGAAAGCCGGGCCGGAGCCATCCGGCAGCTGGTGTTCCCGAATCGGCTGATGCGGACGGCCGTGCACGACGACGTGGTTCCCGGCCGCCGGGCGGAGCTCCACCGGCGCGCCGCGGAGCTCCTCGGCAGCGGGCCAGCAGGGTTGTCCCACCGCGCGGCGGCTGCGGTGGGGCCGGATGCGCAGCTCGCCGCTGAGTTCATCCAGCTGGCGCAGCGGGAGCTCGATTCTGGCAACTGGCAGCTGGCCGTCAGCCACCTGGGCGCTGCCGCCGACCTGAGCCCCAACCCCGAGCTCCGCGCGGAATGCGTCGTCAAGGCGGCGGAGGGGATGCTGGCCGGCGGAGACATAGCGGGCGCGTTGCGCGCCGCGCCCGCGCTCCAGGCGGCACCGCCGAGCGCCACTCGCAGCCGGGTCCTCGGGCAACTCGCCGTCTTCACCGGCCGGTTCGCCGAGGCCCGCAACCAGTTCGCGCAGAGCCGCGCACTGATGGAGGACCAAGCCGACCGCAGCACCATCGACACGCACCTCTCGATGATCTCCCTCCTCGAGGGGCAGACCGAGACGGCGGTCGAGCTCGGTGCGGCGGCCCTGCGAGCGGGACCGCCGTCGACGACGGCCGACCTCACCCGTTTCGTCTACGTCCTCGGACTCGCAGCGCAGGGCCGGCACACCGACTCGGCCGCCGCCGTCGACGCTCTGGAACCGGCGGTGGGAGGCCCTCCGGGGGCCGCGAGCGAGCCGCCATCGGTGGAGCGCCTGGCTCTGCACGGGTTCCTCGCCCTCTGGTCGGACCGGCCGGCTCAGGCGGCGGACGCCCTCGCCGAGGTCGTCCGGCGTGCCGGCAGCGGGACGCGTCTCCAGAGCCGGGTTCTGGTCCTCGGTCACCTCGCCGAGGCGCAGTACCGGACGGGAAGCTGGGACGAGGCTGCGGTCAACGCGGAACTCGCCATGTCGCTGGCCGATGACGCGGGCATCAACCTCGCGGCGGGCCTCGCCCGGGCGGTCGCGGCCTACGTCGCGTCCGGGCAGGGACGCCGGGACGAGGCCGAGCAACTGGTCGCCGGAGCCACCGCAGCCGCCGCAGCACGGCCCTGGTGGGCCGCCCGGGCCTACGCGGCGAGCGCGGCCGCGGCCCTGGCGCAGGCAGCCGGTGACCACACGACGATGCTCGCCGCGCTAGAGACGTTCGACGATCCATCGGTACTGGCCCCGGTCGACGCCCTGGGTGCGCTGGCCTGGCGCGCGCTGCGGACGGAGGCGTTGCTCGGACTCGGTGAGTTCGACCGGGCCGAGGCGGAGCTCGTCGAACTCGAATCGCGGGTGGCGTCGCGGGCCGACGGGTGGTCGGCGCTGGAGGCGGCGCGCCTACGGGCCGAGCTGACTGATCGCAGGCAGGCCCACCACGACCCGGCCGTGGTGCGCGCCGCGTACGAGCGGGCGACGGCCTCCGCCTCCCGCGCCGGAGGTGCTTTGAGCATCGCCAGGCTGGAGACGTCGTACGGCAGGTTCCTCCTAGGTCTGGGCGAGCGCCGTCCGGCCGCCGACCTGCTCCGCGCGGCGAGCGCGCGTCTCCGACGACTGCGTGCCGAGCCCTTCCTCACCGTGTGCGACGGCCTACTCAAGGCGGCCGGCCTGCCTCCGCCGCGGGACGGAAACCGGCTCGGGCTGACCACCCAGGAGCTGGCGGTCGCCCGTTCGGTGGCCGCTGGGAGGACCAACCAAGAGGTGGGCGTGGAGCTGTTCGTGACCAGCCGGACCGTTGCCTACCACCTCAGCAACATCTACGCCAAGACGGGGTTGACCTCGCGACGCGAGCTCGCCCGGCGGCTGCCGACGCTGCTCGCGTAGGCCGCCGGGCCCGCTCGCCGGTTCGACTGGCAGGAGACCTGGAAGCCGCGGCCAGGGCGGCCGGGCCCTCCCTGCCCCACGCTCGACCCGTCGGAGTCGAGGAGAGGTGGCCGGGATGCGCGCGCTCGTCGAGCCCCTCCGCAGTCCGGGCGGGCGCATGGCGGGCGAGGCACGCGCGTCGGGCGGCAGCGGCGCACCGACCCACGCCTGCCCGGCTGCCCGGATGGATTTCTCCTCGCACGATCGGCTCTCTTCGCGATGAACGCGTTGCTGGACCGTGTTGGTCGGTTCTGCGCGCGCCGCCACTGGGCGGTGGTCATCGTCTGGCTACTGGTCCTCGCCGTGCTGGTGCTGCTGCGCGGGACGTCCGGAGGCACGCTGGCCAACGACTACTCGGTGCCCGGCAGCCAGTCACAGGCCGGACACGAGCTGCTGCAGCAGGACTTCCCCTCCCAGGCCGGTTACGCGGGGATGATCGTCTTCCACGACCCCGACGGACAGATCGCAACGCAGACCGCGGCCATCGACACGGCGATGAAGAACGTCGCTCAGTTGCCCCACGTGGTCAGCTCCGTCAGCCCGTTCGCGGTGCCGGACTCGCCGCAGTTGTCGGGGAACGGCACGACGGCGTACGGAACGGCTTCGTGGGACGTCGCCGCCACGTCGCTCGACCACACCTATCTCTCGGAACTCGACCAGGCGGTCGCCCCCGCCCGGGATGCCGGCCTGCAGGTGGAGTACGGCGGCAGCGCGGGCCAGATCGGTCAGATCACGCACGACCGGACGTCGGAGGTCATCGGTCTGGCGTGCGCCCTCCTCCTGCTGGTGTTCATGTTCGGGTCGATCCTCGCAGCGGCGCTGCCCCTGGTCTCCGCGGTCTGCAGCGTCCTCGCGGGCCTGTCGGTCGTCCTGCTGCTGGCCGTCGCCATCGACTTCCCGACCACGGCACCCACCGTCGCCACGCTGCTCGGCCTGGGCGTCGCCGTCGACTACGGACTCTTCCTGATGGCTCGCCATCGCGAGCAGCTCGACCACGGCATGGACGTCGTCGAGTCGGCCGGCCGGTCCATGGCGACCTCCGGCGCGGCCGTCGTCATCGCCGGCGGCACCGTCGTCGTGGCCATCCTCGGCCTGTACGTCTCGGGTGTCCCGTTCGTCGGCGCCCTGGGTCTGGCCTCCGCCGTTGTGGTCGCCGTCGCGATGCTCGCCGCACTGACGATCTTGCCGGCGTTCATGGGCGTCGCCGGCAACAACGTGCGTGCGCTCAAGGACCGGCGGGCGGCACGTCGGCTCACCCGCCTCAGCGACGATCCGACCGCCGCCCTGGTCGCCATGAGGAGGGCCGGCGACCAGGCGCACGAGCGCAGCGCCTTCGCCCGCTGGGGCCGCAAGGTCAGTGACCGGCCGTGGCCCTGGGCGATGGCCGCGGTGGTCGTGCTGGCCCTGCTGTGCGTCCCGATGACCTCCATGCGGCTCGGTCAGCTCGACGCGGGCACCAACCCCACCTCGGACACCATCCGCCGGGCCTACGACCTGATCGACACCAACTACAGTCCCGGCGTCAACGGGCCGATCACCGTGGTCGTCGAGCTACCGGCCGGCGACAGTCCGCAGGACGACCAGGATCTGCTCGCCTCGACCCGGTCGACCCTGAGCGCCACGCCCGGCGTGCTCGCCGTCGGCACCCCCGCCGTCAACGACACGAACACGACCGCGGTCGTGACCGTCATCCCGAGCACCGCACCCCAGGACGCCGCCACGACAGCGCTCGTCGACGACCTCCGCACCACGGTGCTCCCGACGGTGCCGGCGCACACCTACCTCGTCGGGACGACGGCGTCCTATGTCGACTTCACCGAGAAGGTGTCGGCGCGGATGCCCTGGCTCATCCTCGCCGTCGTCGCACTGTCCTCCGTGCTGCTGGCCGTCTCGTTCCGGTCGCTGCTCATCCCGGTCAAGGCCGCCGTGCTCAACCTGCTCTCCGTCGGTGCCGCCTACGGCGTCGTCGTCGCCGTCTTCCAGTGGGGATGGGGCTCCAGCCTGGTCGGCATCGACGAGCAGCTGCCCATCCCGGCCTTCGTACCGATGCTGATGTTCGCGATCATCTTCGGCCTGTCCATGGACTACGAGGTGTTCCTGTTGTCCCGGGTCCACGAGGCATGGACCGCGACGAAGGACGCCCATCGCAGCGTCGCCATCGGCATCGGGAGCACCGCGCGCGTCATCACCACCGCAGCGGCCATCATGATCGCCGTCTTCAGCAGCTTCGTCCTCGACACCGACCCCACCGTCAAGATGCTCGCCATCGGTATGGCCGCGGCTGTCCTCATCGACGCCAGCGTGATCCGGATGCTCCTCGTGCCGGCCGTGATGTCGCTGCTGGGGCAGCGGGCCTGGTGGATGCCGCGCTGGCTCGACCGCGTCCTGCCGGACCTGGACATCGAGGGCGCCCAGCACCTCGCCGGCCCGACCTCGACGACCGATGGGCCCGCTCCTGCGCCCGACCGCGAACGAGCCTCCGCCGGTCGGCCTGCGGTCGACGCGAGCTGACCCATCCCTCAGCGGAGTTCTGCACGGATCGGAGCGTGCACGGGGCCCGCTCCACCCCTACGCCGACCGGCGATGCGCCGCGGGCCCGCCGACCAGCGGATTGGAGCGACGTTGGAGCGGCTGCCCCGAGAGTGCTCCTCCGAGGCGGCCGCGCACGATCGCCGGCCCGGGTGAAGGAGGACGACACGGTGGACACCTCCACCCCGGAGCCGGGAACCTCTCCCGGGGAGGCGGTGCTCCCGCCGACCACCGACCGCGCCACCGACCAGCGGGCGCGACGCCTGGCGAAGCTGCAGGCGCTGCATGCCCGCGGCACAGCGGCCTACCCCTACCGGTACCCCACCGACGCCACGGCGGAGAGCATCTCCGCCGCGCACGCCGACCTCGCTCCCGACCAGCGGACGACGGAGCGGGTGCGGATCGCCGGCCGGCTGGAGCTCATCCGCAGGCAGGGTCACCTGACCTTCGCGACGCTGCGCGACCGCACCGGCGCCATCCAGCTGTTCGTCGACAGCTCCGTCCTGGGCGCCGACCGGCACGCCGAGTTCGACGACGTCGACCGCGGCGACTGGCTGGGTGCCGAGGGCACCGTGCTGACCACCCGGCGCGGCGAGCTCTCGGTCTGCGTCGAGGACTTCGCCGTCCTGGGCAAGGCACTGCTGGAACCGCCGGACAAGCACAAGGGGCTGACCGACGTCGAGACCCGCTACCGGCAGCGCTACGCGGACCTGGAGGTGAACGAGCGGACCCGGGAGGTGTTCCGGATCCGGCACACCGCCGTCCGGGCCATCCGCCGGCACCTGGAGGACCGCGGGTTCACCGAGGTCGAGGGCCCGGTGCTGCAGAACATCCAGGGCGGCGCGAGCGCCCGGCCGTTCGTCACCCACCACAACGCCCTCGACCTGGACCTGTACCTGCGGATCGCCCTGGAGCTGCACCTCAAGCGGCTCATCGTCGGCGGGCTGGAGCGGGTCTTCGAGATCGGCCGGGTGTTCCGCAACGAGGGCATCGACACCCGGCACAACCCCGAGTTCACCATGCTCGAGGCGTACCAGGCCTTCGCCGACTACACCGACATGATGGAGCTGGTCGAGGGCATGGTGACCAGCGCGGCCCGGGCCGCGCTGGGCCCCGACCTCACCGTCCACTACGGCGGCCACGCCATCGACCTCGCCGCGACGCCATGGCCCCGCAAGCGCTTCGCCGACATGATCGCCGAGGTCACCGGCGCGACGATGCACCCGGCGATGCCCCTCGCCGACGCCCGGGCCGTGCTCGACCGGCTGGGCATCCCCTACGAGGCCGGCTGGGGCGCCGGGCGGCTGATGAAGGAGGTCTACGACGAGAAGGTGCAGCACGACGTCGTCGGCCCGGTGTTCTGCATCGACTACCCGCGCGAGGTCTCGCCGCTGGCCCGCACCCACCGCGACGACCCGGCCTACGTCGAGCGGTTCGAGCTGATCGTCGCCGGTTTCGAGCTGTGCAACGCCTACTCCGAGCAGAACGACCCGGTCGAGCAGCTCGCCGCCTTCGAGGCCGAGGCGCGCGCCAAGACCCGCGGCGACGCCGAGGCCGGGGACGTCGACCTCGACTACGTCCGGGCGCTGGAGCGCGGCATGCCGTGCACCGGGGGCCTGGGCATCGGCATCGACCGGCTGGTGATGCTGCTGGCCAGCGTCGACTCGATCCGCGAGGTCATCCTCTTCCCGACGCTGCGCCCCGAGTTCGGCCCGCCGGCCGGTGGTGGCCCCGGGGGCGCGCTCCGGCCGCTCGTCGCCCCCACGCCCGGCCCGGCGGGGAGCGCCACCGGCCCGCCGGGCGGCGACGCTGCGGCGATGGCCGGCGCCTCGGTGATCGCGCTGCCGGCCATGGCCCCGTCGGCGCACCCGGTCCCGGCCGCGCCGCCCCGGGCAGGCGCGCACCCGGTCGCCGTCCGGCTGCTGGCCGGGCTCACGGCCCTGTGCGGCGTCCTGCAGCTGATCGTCCGGCTGCCGGTCGTGCACGACCGCCTCGGGCTGGGTGGAGCGGCGATCGACCCGCTGTGGGTGCCTGTGGCCGGCTCGGTCGGATCGGTCGTCGTGGGACTGCTGCTGGTGCTGCTCGCCGACCAGTTGGCGCGGCGCAAACGCGTGGCGTGGCAGCTGGCGGTGGCCCTGTTCGGCGTCGGCACCGTCGCCCACGTCGTCAAGGGCCCGCATCCGGTCGCCGCGACGCTGTGCGTGGCGATGCTGGCCGCCCTGGTGGTCCACCGGTCGGCGTTCCGCGCACCGGCCGACCCGCCCTCGCTGCTGCGGCTGGCGCACTTCCTGCCGGTCTACCTGGCCGCGGTGCTGCTGTTCGGCGTCACGACGTTGTGGGCCGAGCGATCCCGGATCGAGCCGGACCTCACCCTGGGCGGCGCCCTGGCGACGGTGCTCGGCGGGCTGGTGGGGGTCGACGGGCCCTACACCTACCGGTCGTCGTTCCTGGCCGCGTTCCTCCCGGCCGCCCTCCTGGCGCTGGGCGTCACCGGCCTCGTCGTGCTCGGGGTGCTGCTGGCGCGCCCGCTGGCCGTGCGCCGCCCGCACACCGAGGACGACTGGGCGCGGGCCGGCCGCCTGGTGCACACCTACGGCTGGGACACCCTGGCGTACTTCTCGCTGCGGGACGACAAGAGCTTCTTCTTCTCCAGCGACGGCGAGGCGTTCCTCGCCTACACCTACCTCGACGGGTTCGCGCTGGTGTCCGGCGACCCGGTCGGGGCGCGGGAGTCGGTCGTGCAGGTGCTCGACGAGTTCCTCGCCCTGTGCGACGAGCGGGCCTGGACGCCGGCCCTGCTGGCGGTCCGCGAGGCGAGCATGCCGCTGTACTCCTCCCGCGGATTCACCTCCGTCTACCTCGGCGACGAGGCGATCATCGACTGCCGGCGCTTCACCCTCGACGGCCCGGCCCGCAAGGGCCTGCGCGCCGCCGTCCGCCGGGTCGGCCGCACGTACCGCTTCCGGCTCATCGCCGAGGCCGATGCACCGCCGGTCATGGTCGCCCAGCTCAACGCCATCAGCGAGCGCTGGCGCGGCAAGAACCCCGAGCGGGGGTTCACCATGTCGCTGTCCCAGGACGTGCGCGGCGCCGGTGCCGCGCCGGACTTCCTGCTCTGCGTCGCCGTCGACGAGCACGGTGTGCCCGGTGGCTTCCTGCGGTTGGTGCCCGCCTATGGCCCCTCGTTCGGCTACACGCTCGACCTGATGCGGCACGACCCCGACGCCCCGAACGGGATGACCGAGTTCCTCATCGCCTCTGCCGCCTCGGCGCTGGGCGCCCGGGGAGTGGCGCGGCTGTCGATGAACTTCGCGATGTGGGGCCGGCTGTTCGCCGACGACGTGGAGTTCACCCCGGCCCAGCGGGTGGCCCGCTGGGCGGTCGGCGTGCTCAACCCGTTCTTCCAGATCCGATCGCTGCGGGATTTCAACGGCCGGTTCGACCCCGAGTGGCTGCCGCGGGTGCTGGCCGTCCGGCGCACCAGCGACCTGCCGCGGGTCGGCCTGCGGTACGCCGGCGCCGAGGGCTTCCTCGCCGTCCCCGGCCTGGGGCCGCTGCTCGTCCCCCGGGCCGTCGGCGGGGTCCCGGCCCCGTCGGACCCGCCGGGGCAGGCGGCGGCGTGACCCGGGCGGGCACGGTGCTGGGGACGGCGGTCGTGCTCGCGGCGCTGCTCGCCGTCCTGGGCGTCGTCCAGTGGGCCGGTCGGGACCGGGCCGCGTTCGGGCCCGGCTCCTTCGACGCCGTCGAGCGCGCGGTGGACGAGGCCGGACTGCGGGTCTGCCACGTCACCGAGGCTCCCGACGGGCTGGCCGTGTCCAGCATCCGCAGCCGCGCCTACGAGGTCGCCGTCTCCTGCCCCGGCGACGACGCCACCGTGGTGGTCGACCGGTTCGCCTCCGCCGGCGACCGGGACGCGGCCGCCCGGCAGTTCGAGTCGCAGGTCCGGCCACGCAGCAGCGGGGCCGTGTTCACCCTGGCCGACGCGACCGTGCTGCTGCAGGGCTCGGGGAACGGCGACGTCCGGCGCCGGCTGGGCGAGGTGCTGCGCCACGAGGGCGCGCGGTGACCGGCCCGGCTCGCACGGCCCGGCTCGGCGTCCTGGCACTGGCGATGATCAACGTCGCGTCGATCGTGAGCGCCCGGAACCTGCCGGTCATGGCCGAGTACGGCTGGTCGATGCTGCTGCTGTTCCTGCTGTCCATCGTGGTCTTCCTCGTCCCCATCTCGATGGCCGCGGCGGAGCTGGGCACCGCCTTCCCCCGGGACGGCGGGGTCTACGCCTGGGTGAAGGAGGCGTTCGGGGGACGCACCGGCTTCCTGGCGGTGTGGTGCGACTATGCCGAGAACGTCGCCTGGTTCCCGACCGTGCTGTCGTTCATGGCCGCCTCGTCGGCGTATGCGATCGACCCGGCGCTGGCCACGGACAAGCGCTACCTGCTCGCCGTGATGCTGATCTTCTTCTGGGGCACCACCGCCGCCGGGCTGCGCGGCGTGCGCGCGTCGGCGCTGATCGGTGCGGTCGGCACCGTGGCCGGATCGATCCTGCCGGCGCTGCTGGTGGTCGGGCTCGGGGCGGTGTTCCTGCTGCAGGGTCACGCCTCGGAGATCCCGTTCTCCGCCGGTGCGCTCGTGCCCGACGTGCACCTGGACAACCTGGCGTTCCTCGGCGGGATCGTGCTGCTGTTCACCGGCATGGAGATGGCCGGCTTCCACGCCCGGGAGACGCGCGACCCCGGGCGCACCGTCCCGCGGGCGATCGCCCTCGCCGTCGTGATCACGGTGGCGTTCTCGGTGCTCGGTTCGCTGTTCATGGCGTTCGTGCTGCCCGAGCACGAGATCAGCCTGGTGTCCGGCACGATGCAGCTGTTCTCCAGCGTGCTCGACACCCTGTCGGTCGGCTGGCTGCTGGCGCCGCTGGCGGTGATCGTGACCCTCGGCGGCATCGCCCACCTCACCCCGTGGGTGCTCGGCCCGGCCAAGGGGGTCGCCGTGGTGGCGCGGGACGGGTTGGCGCCGCGGCGGCTCGGGCGCACCAACCGCAACGACGTCCCGGTGGCGCTGCTGATGGTCCAGGGTGCCGCCGGCACCGTGTTCGCACTGCTGTTCGTGGTCGTGCCGAGCGTCAGCACCTCGTACTGGATGTTGTCGGCGGTCACCGCGCAGGTGGTCGTGGCGATGTACGCGCTGGTGTTCGCCGCCCTCGTCCGGCTGCGGTACACCCGCCCCGACGTGCCCCGGCCCTACCGCATCCCCGGTGGACTGCCCGGCGTGTGGCTCGTCGGTGGCGTCGGGCTGCTCGGCTGCGTGGGGTCGTTCGTGCTGGGCTTCGTCCCGCCCAGCCAGCTGGCGACCGGCAACACCGTCGTCTACGTGCTGTTGCTGGCGCTGGCGACCGTGGTGCTCTCGCTGCCGCCGTTCGTGTTCGCGCTGCTCAGCCGCCGCCGTCAGCCCGAACCGGTGCCGACACCGGTGGGCTGACCCGCCTCCTGGCCGACCGCAGCGGCGGCCGAGGAACGCGCCAGGGCGACCGTCGCCGCGACCATGGCCGCCACCAGCAGCCCGATGAGCAGCCACTCGGCGCCGTCGGCGTGCAGACGTTCGCCGAGCACGGTGATGCCGAGCGTGACGGCGACCACCGGTTCGCCCACCGTCGCCGCGGGCAGCGATGCCCCCAGCGAGGCGGCCTGGAACGCCGACTGCTGCACGAGCGTCCCGCCCAGCAGGGCCGCAACGAGCAGGTAGGTGCTCCAGTGGCCCAGCACTGCCGCCGGCCCGTCGTCGAGGAGGCTCACCACGCCCTTGGTGAGCGCCGCGGCCAGGCCGTACGCCACGCCGGTCGTCACGGCCAGCAGCACCGCGCGCGAGGTGCCCCGCCGGACGGCGGCGCCGAGCAGGCAACCGGCCACGGTGACGCCGAGCACCACCCAGGCCGGCAGCCAGGCCCGCCAGCCGGCCAGCTCCGCCCCGGCCGTCGGCTGCCCGGTGACGACGAAGGCAGCCAGCGACAGCACGAGCACGCCGGCCCAGGCCCAGTCCGACCGGGCCAGCCGCCGTCCGGCCCACCGGGCACCCAGGGGCAGTGCGAACAGCACCGTCGTGACCAGCAGCGGCTGCACGAGCAGCAGCGACCCGAGACCGAGCGCCGCTGCCTGGGCGACGTACCCGCTGGCGTCGGCGAGCGTGCCGGTCCACCACCGCGGGGAGCGCAGCAGCGAGCGGACCAGCCGCAGCCCGCGGTCCTGTCCCACCGGCACCGTCGCCGCCGACCGCTGCTGCACCGCCGCCGCGAGCGCGAAGAGAGCGGCGGCGAGGAGTGCCAGCGCGGCGGCGAGCCAGCCGAGGGTGCCGGAGTCCACAGCGGAGGTCACGGCCGGGTCATCGCGCCGGGCCCACCGGGTCGGGCGGCGGCCGCGTGGGCGCCGGCTGGAGCGGGCGGCGGCCCGGCGTCACGACCACGGCGGCCAGGGTGTCGATCGAGACGACGTCGTCCACCGGCTCTCCCCTCGGCCCCGCGGCCGGTGCCGCTGCGTGCCTCCGACCATGGAGGCGGGTCCTCCAACCGCGCTCCAACACTGGCTGGACCGGCTGCCGTCGAAGCGGGGCTCGGAGCATCCGTGCCGAGCGTCTTCGTGGTCCATCCCGCCGGATGCGGACGACGCAGACGCAGGGCGGCCACAGCCGCAGCCGCGCCGCGACGTCGGGACACCACCGCGCGATGTGAGGGAGCAGGATCGGGAGGGTTGGACCGATCGTGGAGGCGACCCGGAGACCGTGGGACATCGGTTGCCCGAGCGGGCGCCGGGAGGGGGACCACATCATGTCCGTCGAGGTGATCGAGCCGCAGCGGGAGCGCGGGGCCACCGACGAGGTGCTGGTGGTGGGGGCCGGTCCGGTGGGCCTGACGGCCGCCTGCGAGCTGGCCCGCCTGGGCGTCGCGGTGCGCGTCGTCGATGCTCTCGAGCGTCCGACCACCGAGTCACGGGCCGTGGGCGTGCACGCCCGGAGCCTGGAGATGCTCGCGTCGTTGGGCGTGCTGCCCCGGCTGGAGTCCCGGGGGCGGCGCATCGGCGCTCTCGAGGTGGTCGACGGAGGTACCGGGAAGACGCGGGCGCGGCTGGAGCTCGGCGCCGTGCCCACCCGGCACCCCTACGTGCTGGACGTTGCGCAGCCCGACACCGAGGAGGTGCTGGCCGAGCGTGCCACCGAGCTCGGCGTCGTCCTCGACCGCGGGGTGGAGCTGATCGCGCTCGTCCAGGACGCCGACGGCGTCGAGGTCACCCTGCGCACCGGGGACGGCGACCGGACCTCACGCGTGGGATGGGTCGTGGGTGCCGACGGCGCACACAGCACCACCCGGCACCTCCTCGGAGTGCAGCTGCAGGGCGGCTTCCACGGCCAGCACTTCGCGATGGCCGACGTGGATGTCGACACCCTGTTCTCCCCGGACACCATCCGGATGTTCACCCATCCCGATGGCATGGGCATCCTCTTCCCGTTGGCCGGGAGCCGGGCCCGGGTGATGTTCTTCGTCGAGGCGCCGGACCCCGGTGCGGGCGACCCGACCCTGGAGCAGATCCAGGCCCTGGCCGACGCCCGCATGGGCGGTCGGGTCACGGTGCGGCATCCGCGCTGGCTGACGTACTTCGAGGTCCGCCATGCCCAGGTCGCCGAGTACCGCCACGGTCGAGTGCTGCTCGCCGGCGATGCCGCCCACGTCCACAGCCCGGCCGGGGCCCAGGGGATGAACACCGGCATCCAGGACGCGGCGAACCTCGCCTGGAAGCTCGCCCTGGTGGCGCAGGGCCGGGCGGGCACGGAACTGCTCGACACCTACCACGACGAACGGCACCCCGTCGGAGCGCGGGTCGTCCGTGCGACCACGGCGCTGACCGACGTCGGTACCGCCTCGGGCCCGCGGGCCGCGATGCGCGACCTGGCCATGTTCGTCGTCGGCCACGTCCACCGGCTCGGTGACACCGCCGCGACCACGCTGGCCGAGCTGACCGTCCACTACCGCGACAGCCCGCTGTCGCGGCTGGACGGCCGTTCCCACCGCGGCGCCCGGCCCGGGGACCATGCGCCCGACCCGGTCGGACTGTCCCGTCGGGACGGGACGCCGGTGGCCGTGGAGGAGCTCCGGACTCGTCCCGGCCTGGTGGTGCTGACCCGTGGCGGGAACTCCAGCAGCATGGCAGAGCTGCACCGTGTGGTCGGGGGCCTGGGCACGGTCGTCGGGGTCGCCGACCGCGCCTCGACCGCCACCGGCGACGGCGACTGGGTCGTCGACGCCGACGACGTCCTCCGCCGGGCCTACGGGCTGGGGTCGGAGGGCATCGCGCTGATCCGTCCCGACGGCTACCTCGGCCTCGTGGCGGACTCGGCCGACCCGGACCTCGTCCGCCGCTACCTGGTCGAGGTGCTGCGCATCGTGGAACGGCCGGCCGAGGCCCCCGTGCGGACGGGAGGGTAGGCGTCGCCGTGTGAGTCCGGGCCGATCCGCGTGCACCGGCGGATGGAGCGCGCGCACGGCGGACTACGCATGACACCTGGATCAGGGTCGTGCCGGTGCGCCGCCTGCGCTGACGGCCACTCAGTACTCGGCCCGGCCGCGGCGCCAGTAGCCCATGAACGCCACGGCGTCCCGGGGGACGCCGTGGTCGCGGACCAGCGATCTGCGCAGGTGCTTGACCATCCCGGCCTCACCGGCGAGCCAGGCGTAGCAGCCGGCGGCCCCGTCGTGCTCGGGAACGTCCCACAGAACGGCACGGTCGACGTCCACGTCCTCGGGGTCCTGGCCCGGCAGGGCGGAGGCGATGCCCAGGTCGGCCAGTGCGGCGTGCACCGCTGGGACCAGTCGCCCGCCATGCGCACATCCGTCGCGGGGGAGCCACCGAACGGCCACCGCGTCCGCCGCGGCAAGAGTCTGGACGTCGGCGGTGGTGGGCACCTCGAGCAGCACCGTCACGCTCCGGGAACCCGGATCGAGCGCCTCCAGGATGGCGCACACGGCCGGTACCGCCGTCTCGTCCCCGGCCAGCAGCAACGTCCGCGCGGTCGGCGGCGGAGCCCACTCGCAGCCCCACGCCCGCCCGCGGCCCTGGCGATCCGGGCCGAGCAGCACGACGGGATCGCCGGGGACGGCGCGGGCGGCCCACCGGGAGGCCGGGCCGGCGTGCTCGTCGTGCAGGACCACGTCGAGGTCGAGTTCGGCGCGCTCCGGACGCGCCGCCCGGACCGTGTAGGTGCGCAGGTACGGGCGTCGACCGTCCGGAAGCGCCCGGTAGCAGGTGGACCAGGGCCCCGTCGAGCGCAGGAGCTGCTGGGGGCCGGAGCCGAGGTGGTCGTCCTCGTGGGGCAGGAGGAGCTTGATGCGCTGGTCGTTCCCGGCGAACCCGAATCCACCGAGGTCGTTCCCGGTGAGGGTCAGTCGGACGACGTGCGCCCCGATGCGCCGGACGTCGGCGACCACGGCACCGAAGAAGCGCCACTGCGGCGCGGCCGCCGACGCCGTCGCCCCCTCCGTCGCGGTGGCGAACCCCGAGGTCTCCACGTCCGCAGCCACCCGTCCTCACCCCTCGCCCGGGAGGTGCACGGGGTGCAGCCGGCGGACCGGCACGACCATCGGCGTCCCGGCCACGGGATCGGGGACGACCCGGGCCTCCAGGTCGAACACGTCGGCCATCAGGCGTTCGGTCAGGACCTCCGCCGGCGGTCCGGAGGCGACCAGCACGCCGTCCTTCATCGCGACCAGCCGCTGGGCGTAGCGCGCGGCGAGATTGAGGTCGTGCATCACGATGACCACGGTCCGCCCGTGCTCGGCGTGCAACTGGGCGACGAGCTCGAGCACATCGATCTGGTGCGACAGGTCCAGGTAGGTCGTGGGCTCGTCGAGCAGCAACAGGTCGGTGCCCTGCGCCAGCGCCATGGAGATCCAGGCCCGCTGCCGCTGTCCGCCGGAGAGCTGGTCGACCGGTCGGTGGGCGAGCTGCGTCATGCCGGTCCGGGCCAGCGCCTCGGCCACGGCGGCCTCGTCGCCCCTCGACCACTGCTGGAGCCACGTCTGATGCGGATGGCGGCCACGGGCGACGAGGTCGGAGACGGTGAGTCCCTCGGGTGCGATCGGCGTCTGGGGGAGGAGGCCGAGCACCCTGGCGACCTCGCGGGTCGGGGTGCGGGAGATCGCGCGTCCGTCCAGCAGCACCTGGCCGGAGGTGGGCCGGAGCAGTCGGCCCAGCGCACGCAGCAGGGTCGACTTGCCGCAGCCGTTCGGGCCCACGATCGCCGTGAACGACCCCTCGGGCAGCTCCAGGCTCAGGTCGTCGACGACCACGTGCTCGTCATAGGCCAGCTCCAGCCGCTCGGCGGCGAGGCGGACGCGTCCGGCGGAAGCGGGGCGGGATGGCACGAGGTGCGTCGTCACAGCGTCGATCGCCGCCTTCCGCGGACGAGGAGCCAGAGCAGGTACGGCGCGCCGACGGCCGCCGTGAGGATGCCGACGGGCAGCGCCTGGGGCAGGACGGTGCGGGTGAGCAGGTCGGCGGTGAGCACCAGCGCGGCGCCGAGCAGTCCGGAGGTCAGCAACGGCGGCCGGGACGACGCGGCGAGCCGGACGGCGATCTGCGGCACGACGAGGGCGACGAAGGCGACCGGTCCGGCGGCGGCCACCGCGGTGGCGGTGAGGCCCACGGCGACGAGGACGACGACTGCCTGCGCCGTGGCGAGCCGCACGCCCAGTCCGCGGGCCGTGTCGTCCCCGAACTGCAGCACGCCGAGCACCCGGCTGGCCGCCAGCGCCGCCGGCACCAGCACGAGCAGGGACAGTGCCAGCGGGGCGGCGTGGTTCCAGGTGCGGGCGTTGAGCGACCCGGTGATCCACACGTAGGCCGTCGCGGCGTCGTGGATGTCGGCACGGGTCAGCAGCCAGTCGGTGAGTGCGGCGGCGACGGCCCACAGCGCGATGCCGACCAGCACCAGACGGTGGCCGTCGATGCCCGCCCGCCAGGTGAGCCCGAACAGCAGTGCGCCCGTGACGAGCGCTCCGGCGAGGGCGGCGAGCGGGATCCCGACGCCGCCGAGGACCGAGCCGGTCGAGGAGGTTCCGCTGAGCACGATGGCGGCGACCCCACCGGCCGAGGCGCCCTGGGTGATGCCGAGGACGTCGGGGGAGGCCAGCGCATTGCGGGCGAAGGTCTGGAACAGCGCGCCGGCCAGCCCGAGGGCCAGACCGACCAGCAGGCCGACGACGACCCGGGGCGCACGCAGGTCCAGGATGATCAACTGCTGGCGCGCCTCCCCCTGGCCGACCAGCGTGCGCAGCACGTCCGCGAGGCCGATGGGGTAGTCGCCGCGGCCGAGGCTGATGGCTCCGACGAGGACCACGGCGGCCGCGGCGATCAGCGGCACCGCCACCTGACGTCCGCGGATCCGGCCGGACACGGGGCCGACGCGGACGGCCGTCGCGTCGCGGCCGGCGGAGGTCGGGCGCTCGGGAGCCTGGGCGGTCATGGGCCGGCCAGCTTCCGGCGGCGGACGAGGGCGATGAGGAACGGCCCGCCCAGGAAGGCCAGGACGATGCCCACCTGCACCTCCCCGGGACGGGCGACCACCCGGCCGACGACGTCGGCCAGCAGCAGCAGGATCGCCCCGACCAGTCCCGAGCAGGGCACGAGCCAGCGGTGCTCGGGGCCGGTGACCGCGCGGACGGCGTGCGGCACGACCAGCCCGAGGAACGCGATCGGCCCGCACGCGGCGGTCGCGGCCCCGCAGAGCAGGGTGATCGCGGTCAGGCCGGTCAGGCGGGCCAGCCACACCCGTTGACCCAGCCCGCGGGCGACGTCGTCCCCCAGCCCGAGCAGGTCGAGGGCGGGGGCGTTGAGGAGGGCCAGCACCAGGCCGACGGCGATGAACGGGGCGATCTGCCAGGCGACGTCGGCTCCGCGCCCGCCCAGCGCACCCACGACCCAGAAGCGGAAGCTGTCCAGGCTCTGGGCGTCGCTGACCAGGATGGCCCGTACCAGCGCGTAGAACAGCGCGCTCAGGGCGGCGCCCGCGAGCGCCAGCGTGACCGGGCCGGCGCCGCCTCGGCCGACGGAGCCGAGCAGGAACACCAGGACGGTGCCCAGGAGCGCGCCGAGGAAGGCGAACCAGACGTAGCCGGCCGGATCGCCGATGCCGAGCAGCCAGATCGCCAGGACGACGGCGAGCGAGGCGCCCGCCGTCACGCCGAGGAGGCCCGGGTCGCCCAACGGGTTGCGCGTATGGCCCTGGGTCAGGGCGCCGGCGACGCCGAGCGCGAGGCCGACCATCACGCCGAGGACCGTGCGCGGCAGTCGTAGCTCCCGCACGATGATCGCCTCGTCGGTCCGCAGCGAGGAGTCGGTCAGCGCCTGCCAGACCGTGCCGATGCCGATGGAGCGCGTGCCGACGGCGATGCTGACCAGGGTGGTCGCGACCAGCACGGCCACGAGGACCGCCAGGCCCAGCCAGGGGGCGCCCGGGCTGCGCGACGGACCACCCGGTGGAGTCCGCCGCCGGGACGGCAGCACGCCGACCCCGGGTCCTCCGCGGCCCGCGGCCGGCATGTGCGCGTCGTTCGGGTGCGCCATGCGGCGGGCTCCATGGGACGGCGAGCAGTTTCTTTGGTGAGCCAAACCTTACTTGGCGGCTCCTTCGAGGGAGCGGTCGGGTCCGCGGG